>Ga0316193_10002985_pt1 | contig 12075 bp, 10 predicted proteins | sample MerIslsedime2_MG_FD_207735 | JGI IMG/M metagenome (GOLD analysis project Ga0316193, IMG submission 207735) | Coastal sediment microbial communities from Maine, United States - Merrow Island sediment 2 | ecosystem: Environmental > Aquatic > Marine > Coastal > Sediment | place: USA: Maine... | reverse complement strand
ATGTTGGGGCTGGTACTCGCGATTGGCCTGCTCATCATAGTGCTATCGGTGATGAACGGCTTCGACAAGGAGATGCGCGAGCGCATCCTGTCACTGGTGCCCCACATCACCATTTACTCGCACTTGCCTATAGCGCAGTGGCAGGAGCCCGCCGCTGTTATTGGCGCCCATCCCGCGGTGCTGGAGATTGCGCCTTTTACCCACTTCGACAGCCTGTTGCTGCGCGGTGGCGATATTGAAACCGCCAGGGGCATAGGCCTGGACGTGGAGGATGCGGCGGTCATAGGTCGTATGCTGTCAGCCATTGGCGAGGAGGCGATCGCCGAGTTTCGTGAGCGGGAGGATGCCCTGGTGCTGGGCGTGGGCCTGGCCGGGAAACTGGGGGTCGTCCCCGGTGACCAGCTCACACTTATCGTGCCGGGCAATGGTCGTGAGGATACGCTCAGCGCCGCACATTTCGAGACCGTGCGCTTGACTGCGGTGTTGGATACCGGGACCGAGCTCGACCAGGCGGCGGCCCTGGTCCACCTGCAACTGGCATCCAGGATCGCGGGCCTGGATGGCGCGGTGAGCGGGCTGCGGGTAACTACTAATGATATTTTTGCGGTACAGCGTATCGCCTGGGAGCTGATACAACAGCTGGAACCCGGTTACTACAGCACCAACTGGATGATGACCCATGGCAACCTCTATGCGGCGATCCAGTTATCCCGGGACCTGGTGTCCATCCTGTTGTTTTCCATCATTGCCGTGGCTGCGTTTAACGTGGTGTCCTCGCTGGTGCTGGTGGTATTCGACAAGCGCGGAAATATCGCCATCCTGCGCACCCTGGGCGCTTCGCCGGGTGATATCGCCTGGATATTTATTCTGCAGGGCGGCATGATCGGCCTGGTGGGTGTTGTTCTCGGCGCGGTACTGGGTGCCCTGGGTAGTTTGGCGGTACCTGGCGTGGTAGCGGGTCTGGAACAATTACTGGATATGCGTTTTCTCAACACCGACGTGTACCCGGTTTCTTTCCTGCCCGTCGATTTGCGCCTGGATGATATCCTGGCTGTCGCGTCGGTGGCCTTTCTCATGTGCCTGCTGGCGGCTATTTACCCGGCACGTCGCGCCGCCGCGCTGGCCCCGGCCATGATCCTCAACCAGGATCGTTGAGTTTTTTCGCGGCGCGCCGCTGTTTGCGCTGGCGCCAGAGGCGCGCAACCCGCCAGCGCCACATCATACTGATCACGAAATAACCGGTACTGCCTAAAAACAGGCCGCAGATCATGCAGCCCAGTAAAAAGGGCCGCCAGATGGTCTGCAGGCTGTGCCCCAGCCAGTAAATACTCAGTTCGAATTCAATGTCCTTCAGGGGCACGTCGATGAGCATTGCACCGATCCGATAGGCCATGTAGAAAAGTGCCGGCATGGTGAGCGGGTTGGTAATCCAGACCAGCCCGACTGACAGGGGCAGGTTGCAACGCAGCAGTACTGCCATAATCGCCGCCACCACCATTTGTCCCGGAATGGGCATGAAAGCCACAAACAGGCCGACAAAGAATGCCATCGAGGCAGAATAACGATTGATATGCCACAGGTTGGTGGCATAGATCCAGTCACCCAGCAGGCGCAGGGACTTGATCTCCCGGATTCTGGCGGGGCTGGGGATGATGGATTTGAGGGTTTTCTTGGGCATTGGCTTGCTGGTCAGATATGACGTGTCATTCCCTGTGGTCATGTGATTGACTGGCGGTCGATATACCGCAGGATTGCCGCTGTAGTCGGCGTGCCTGCCGCCGACGGTATTATGCCTATTATTGACCGGCTTCACTAGGGAGCCCTGTGATGCACTCATGGATGAGTGGCCTGGTAGTGGGCGTCATCTCGGTAGGGTGGTGGCCCGGGTTGCCAGGAGATTTTTTCACCCTCGTGGCAAGCCTGCTGGGCGTGTTATCGCTACGGCTGGGACAGCGGGGCGCGAAATGCTTCTCAGGGCTATTGCTGGGTTGTGCGCTGGGCGTGGCCCACGGCAATGCACTGTTACAGCACCGCCTGCCGGAGAGCTGTGTGGGCGGCGCGCTGACACTATCGGGCGAGGTGGTATCGCTGCCCCGACGCAGCCAGATGCCTGACGGCACCCCGCGGCAGCGGTTCGAATTACTTGTGCGGAATTTGCAGCCCCTGCATTGTGCAGGCCCCAGGCGCGTATTGTTGTCCTATTATGGACCGCAGGCGATGGTACCTGGAGAACAGTGGCGCTTTGTGGTGCAGCTGAAAAAGCCCTGGGGCCTTGCCAATCCCGGCTCCTTCAACCTGCAGTCCTGGTTTGCCCAGACGGGTATTGATGCGCTGGGCACGGTGCGTCGTGACCAGGCCCGGCAGATCAGTGCCGCCAATCCTCTTTACCAGTCCCACCACCGCGCGCGAGCGCGGATCAGCGAGCGTATCTCGGGTCTGCCCTTCGACGCCGACGTGCGCGCGATCCTGCAGGCTATTACGGTGGCGGACAAAAGCGGTATCGACAGTCGGCTCTGGTCGCTGCTGCAGCAGTTTGGCGTGAACCACCTGCTGGTGATTTCGGGTCTGCATATAGGTCTGGTCGCGGCTGCGGCCTATCTGATCGGTGGTTCGCTGCAACGTCTGGGAGCCTGTATGGGCGCTGCCAACCGCAGTTTGCCCGGTTTATGCGCTCTGCTAATGGCCGGTGCCTACGCGGCGCTGGCGGGTTTTTCACTGGCCACGCAGCGGGCGCTATACATGCTCACCGCCTTTATCCTTGCGGATCTGTTGCGCCGGCGCAGTGCGGCCTCGGGTAATTTGCTGCTGGCCGCTGTGCTGGTGCTGGGTCTTAATCCACTGGCAGCCCTGGGCAGCGGATTCTGGCTTTCCTTCGGGGCGGTGGCCGCGCTACTGTGGCTGGGACAGTGGCAACGCGGCGCCGGTCGCGTGCGGCGGGTTGCCGGTACACATATGTTTATGGCGCTGCTGATGCTGCCGCTGGGGGCCTGGTGGTTTGCCGGGGGGAGCCTGGTAGCGGCACCGGCCAACCTGTTGATGATTCCACTGCTGGGTGTCTGGGTCGTCCCCGCGGCGCTGTTGGCCAGCTGTTGTTTTCTCCTGGGCAGTTCCATGGAACTGCTGTTTTGGCAGGGCGCTGCGTGGCCATTGCAACACATCTTGCCTGTGGCCCGCTGGCTGGAGCAGCTTTCACCGGGATGGATGTACTGGCATTTGCAGGGCGGTATGGGGGCTGTTTTACTGGCTACCTGTGCCGTTTTGTTACTGGCCATACCGGGGGCAAAGCGCCTGCGTTTGTTAGTGGCGCTATTCCCGCTGCCACTGGTATTACCGCATAACCCCCGCGAGCCTTTGCCACAGGAGCACACCAGGGTGACTGTGCTCGATGTGGGGCAGGGCACCGCCGTGTTGCTGCAGGCCGGGGACCGGGTACTGCTGTATGACACCGGGGGCGGGGATCCCGCGGGCAGCAATATGGCGCGTTCCGTGATCCTGCCATTACTGCGCCGGCGCGGCGTAAGCAGCCTGGATACCTTTATTGTCAGTCATCCGGACCTGGATCACGCGGCGGGTGTCCGCGACATCCTGCGAGCACTGCCGGCGGCCAGGCAGCTTTATGGCGGCGCGCAGAGCGCGATGCCAGAGGGGCGCTCCTGCGTGGCTGGTGAGTCATGGTCCTGGCCCGGTGGCCAGACCTTCCAGGTGCTTTCCCCGGCAATGGAGGCTGCTTTACCCAGCAATAACGCCTCCTGTGTCCTGTCGGTGGAGATAGACGGCTACCGGCTGTTACTGCCTGGAGACGTCGAGCGCAGCAGGGAGCGGCAACTGGTGCGTTATTGGGGCGAGGGCCTGTACAGCGACTGGTTACTGGCGGCGCACCACGGCAGCAACACCTCTTCGTCACAAACCTTCCTGAAAATGGTGCGCCCCGGACTGGTGGTGCTCAGTCACGGTTACGCCAATCGTTTCGGCCACCCCCATCCACTGGTAATGCAGCGACTGCAGGTAGCGGCGGGTACGGTTATAGGCACTGCAGGCAGTGGGGCGCTGGAATTTACCATCGTACCGGGACAGCCTTTATCCATGCGAGCCTATCGCCAGGAAGTGCGCCGCTACTGGATGTAAGGCACCGCGGTTTATCACCCTCGCACCCTGTGCGTATAATGACGCAATTAGAACAACAGCAAGGGGCGTTACTGTGCTTGAACTATTGGCCGCAGGTGGTTGGATAATGGTACTGATAATGATCAGTTCCGTGGTGGTGCTGGCTATCTGCATCGAGCGGCTGTACACGCTCAACCCGAAGAAAATTGCGCCGCCGCACCTGCTGGCCACCGTGTGGAAGCAGCTCAAGGCGGGAGAAATGGATGCCAATCGGCTGCGTACACTAAAACAGTCGTCCCCCCTGGGTCGGATTCTCGCGGCGGGCCTGGGCAACGCCTATCACGGGCGGGACGTGATGAAGGAAAGTATTCAGGAGGCCGCCGGGCATGTGGTGCACGATCTGGAGCGCTATCTCAACCCACTGGGCACCATCGCGGCGATAGCACCGCTGTTGGGATTGCTGGGTACCGTAGTGGGTATGATCAAGGTATTTGCCGAGATCATGACCCAGGGTACAGGTAATGCCAGCGCACTTGCCGGTGGTATCTCTGAAGCCCTGATTACCACCGCTGCCGGGCTGACTGTCGCCATACCGGCGCTGGTCATGCACCGTTATTTCACCGGCCGCATCGACGGGATCGTGATAGAACTGGAACAGGAAACCATCAAACTGGTGGACGCTCTGCACAGCGAAGAAAATACGGAAGCACGTTCTTGAGATTTCGCCGCCAGCGCCGGGAAGAGGTCAGTATCAACCTGACGCCGCTGATCGATGTGGTATTCCTGCTGCTGATTTTTTTTATGGTATCCACCACCTTTACCCGGGAAACCCAGTTGAGCATCGACCTGCCCGAAGCCGAGGGCGCGCCCAGGCCGGAGGTGCAGGAGCAGATCGAGATACTGATTGATGAGGCTGGTCAGTACCGGGTCAATGGGCAGGGCCTGGTCGACAGCCGCATGCGCACCCTGCAGGCCGCCATTTACAAGATATCTGCGGGGGATACCACCTTGCCTATGGTGATTACCGCTGACGCCCAGGCGGCCCACCAGGACGTGGTCATGGCGATGGACGCTGCAGGGCAGATGGGTTTTGTGCACCTGAGTATCACTACCCGGCAACCTGCCGGACAGCGGAGTCCCCGGGGGCAATGATCACCAGGCCCCGGGCGATGTACAGCAGTACCCGCCGGCAGGGCAAACTCAACGACTGGGAAATTTACCGGCGCCTGTTGGGCTATGTCGTTCCCTATTGGTATTTGTTTGTGCTCAGCCTGCTGGGCTACCTGGTCTACTCACTGGGCAATGTACTACTGGCGGACATGATGCAGTTTCTGCTGGATGCCCTCAACGAAACCAGTGATGTGGCCAACGGTATCGTCTCCGGTGTGGCTTATCGCCTGTTCTACACGCCGGACATGGGGCGCCTGGAGTTCGCCCGGGTCGCCGTACCTGTAGCCATCGTATTGCTTACCCTGACCCGGTCACTGGGATTTTTTGTCGGTACCTATTTCATGAATCATGTGGCTCGTCACCTGGTGCACGCACTGCGCTGTGAGTTGTTCGACAAGATGCTGGTTGCGCCCAGTGCTTACTACGACGCCCACAGCCAGGGTGTATTGATCTCAAAAATCACGTTTAACGTGGAGCAGGTCACCGGTGCGGCCACCAAGGCGTTGAAGATTCTGGTGCGTGAAAGTCTGACAGTAGTGGCCCTGTTCAGCTATATGCTCTACCTCAACTGGCGGCTGTGCCTGGTATTCATTGCCGTGGCGCCCCTGATCGCCCTGGTGGTGCGAGTGGTGGGCAGGCATTTCCGGCGCTACAGCCGCCGCATCCAGGCCTCGATGGGCGACGTGACCCAGGTGTCCAATGAGAGTATCGGGGCCTATCGCGAGGTGCGCATATTCGGCGGGCAGTCGCAACAGCGGGAGCGTTTTCGCCATGCCAGTGACTACAACAGGATACAGAGCCTGAAGTTGGCTTTTGCTGACGCTGTGAGCACGCCGGTACTGCAGACCTTGCTCGCCCTGGCACTGGCGGCGCTGGTATGGTTTGCCCTGAGCCCGGACATTCTCGCGGGATTCTCGGCGGGTTCCCTGGTGGCATTCCTGATCGCGGCAGGGCAATTGGGTAAACCGATGCGCCAGTTGAGCGGCATACAGAGCGTGTTACAACGCGGCCTGGCCGCGGCCGAGGATATCTTTGCGCAGCTGGACCTGGAAGACGAAATTGATACCGGAACCCACAGCGCGTCGCGGGTTAACGGAACTATCGCTATTGCCGACCTGTCTTTCTCCTACCCCGGAACGGATCGTGTGGCGTTGCGAAACCTGTCGCTGGATATACCCGCCGGCAGCACCCTGGCCCTGGTCGGGCGCTCGGGCAGTGGCAAGAGCACCCTGGTACAGCTGATCGCACGATTCTATAGTCCCGACAGCGGGCAGATACTGCTGGATGGGGTGCCGATTGATGATTACCGGTTGGCCAATATGCGCAGTCATATCGCCCTGGTTTCACAGCAGGTCACCCTGTTTAACGATACGGTGTATAACAATATCGCCTATGGCGCTCTCGCTGATGCGCCGCGAGAGAAAATTGAGGAGGTTGCCCGCCTGGCCTGTGCCGATGTATTTATTGCTGCGCTGCCAAACGGCATGGACACGGTATTGGGTGATGATGGTGGGGGGCTCAGCGGCGGCGAACGCCAGCGTATCGCTATTGCCAGGGCGATACTCAAGGATGCTCCGGTGCTGATACTGGATGAGGCTACCTCGGCGCTGGATAACGAATCGGAGCATTATATCCAGCAGGCGCTGGACAATATCATGCGCCAGCGTACCACCATCGTTATCGCGCACCGCTTGTCCACGGTGGAAAAAGCGGACCGCATCGCCGTCATGGATGTGGGCACCATTGTCGCCATGGGCACCCACGATGAATTGCTGCAGCGCGGTGGTATTTACGCGCAGCTGTATCACCAGGAGTTCAGTGATTGATGGCAGGCGCGGCACAGTGGTTGGCGTATGCCTGGTATAGCGACGCCCGGTGGCTGTGGCTGCTGCGTCCCGCGGAGGTCCTGTTTCGCATGCTCGCTTCTGCGCGCCGCTGCTGCTATCGGTTCGGCTTATGCCAGACATATAAACCCACTGTGCCACTGGTGGTGGTGGGTAACATCACCGTGGGCGGCACGGGTAAAACCCCGGTAGTTATCGCCCTGGTGGAGGCGCTGGCTGCCCTGGGCCTGCGCGCGGGAGTGGTCAGCCGTGGCTACGGTGCGACCGCTAAACATTTTCCCCACGTGCTGGATGAGCACAGTGTATTGGCAGATTGCGGCGATGAGCCCCTGTTGCTGTATCGCCGTACCGGCTGTCCGTGTGTGGTGTCACCGGACAGGGTGCAGGCGGTGCGTACGCTGCTGAGTCTGTTCACCGTGGATATCGTGCTCAGCGATGATGGTCTGCAGCACTACGCCCTGGGTCGCGATATGGAGATCGCACTGCTGGACGCGAATTTTATGTTGGGCAACGGTTTCTGCCTGCCGGCGGGGCCGCTGCGTGAGCCGCCCGGTCGCCTGGATACGGTTGACTATGTACTCTACCGCGGCGGAGATGATCCGGACTCCGGGGTACAGTATGACGCTGATGCGCTGGTTAACCTGCACACGGGCGAGCGCGTGACTCCGTCGCCCGGGCATTTGGGCGCCCAGGTCAGCGCAGTTGCTGGCATTGGCCAGCCACGACAGTTTTTTACTGCGCTGGAGACACTGGGTTTCACGCTGCGCGAGCGCACATTTCCCGATCATCATGTGTTCACGGCAGCAGATTTCCACGGCTTGGAAGACCGGCCTATTATCATGACGGAAAAGGACGCGGTAAAATGCCGCGAAATTGCAGGAAGTAACGCCTGGTACCTCAGCATCAGGGCACAATTGCCGCCATCAGTGGTCGCTGCTGTGACACAACTGGCCAAACATTAAGCGCACCAGGGGAGCACCATGTCATTTACCGTTGTAATACCCGCCCGCTACGGCTCGACCCGCCTGCCCGGCAAACCGTTACTGGATATCGCCGGCAAGCCGATGGTGCAGCGGGTCTGGGAGCAGGCCAGTCGCAGCGCTGCTTCCAGCCTGGTTATCGCTACCGATGATGCCCGCATACGCGAAGTCGCCGAGGGCTTTGGTGCACAGGTCTGCATGACGTCCACGGAGCACCCCTCGGGCACCGATCGCCTGCAGCAGGTTGCACGGGAGATGGCCTGGAATGACGAGCAAATCGTGGTCAACGTGCAGGGCGATGAGCCGCTGATACCACCCGCGGTGATAGACCAGGTGGCCGCCAATCTCGCGACCAGGCCACAGGCCGGGATGGCGACTCTGTGCGAGCCGCTGGAGACGCTGGAAGAGCTGTTGAACCCCAATGCGGTCAAGGTGGTAGCGGACCGGGAGGGCATGGCCCTGTATTTCAGCCGGGCACCGATTCCCTGGCCCCGGGATGCCTTTGCACAATCCCGCGACGCGATGCCGTCGGAAGGGCAGTGGCAGCGCCATATTGGCATCTATGCCTACCGCACGCGTTTTCTACACCAGTATGTCACCTGGGAGCCCGCCCCACTGGAGCAGCTCGAAAGCCTGGAGCAGCTGCGCGCCCTGTACAACGGTGAGCGTATTCATGTGGCCCCGGCGGTGCAGCCGGTGCCTGCTGGTGTTGATACCCAGCAGGACCTGGACGCCGTGCGCGCCAGCCTGGGCGCGGTTGGTTAAAGGAACCTGCAGCACGGCTATTGCCTTATCCAGGGCCGGGCTGTGGCAAATTCCCCTGATTTTTTGTCCCGAAATGAACCGTTTTTTAGCGGATCAGGTTATTATTGACGGCTGATTTATTCCCCTTCGCAGGAAGAGATAGTTCACATGGCAGCGTTTGGCACAGAGTTTACCGGGCAGATGGTTAGTAGCCACTACGAGAACGGACAGTGGTCCGATCTGCAAGTGGTGCCTGTGGCTCCGTTTTCGCTGCATCCTGCGACACATGTGCTGCACTATGCCAGTGAGTGTTTCGAGGGACTCAAGGCCTATCGACAGGAAAGTGGCGAGGTACATCTGTTCCGGCCGGACCGGCATATTGCGCGCATGACCAACAGTGCCGCGCAGTTGCTGCTGGAAATTCCGGGGCAGGGGGAACTGGAACGTTCCCTGCACATGGCCGTGGCTGCCGTAGTCGATGCTATCCCCGCTTACCCCGGTGCCCTTTACCTGCGTCCCACGCTGCTGGGTACGGAGCAGGATATCGGCGCGGCGGCGCGGCCTTCACAAAAGGTTCTGTATTATGTTCTGACCTCTCCGGTGGGCAATTACTTTGCCGGCGGCCTCAAGCCGCTGCGGGTCAAAGTGGATGACCAGGCCATGCGCTGCACCCCGGGATTTGGCGAGGTCAAAACCGGCGGTAACTACGCCGCGGCCATGCGGCATGTGGTGCTGGCGCAGCGCGAACTGGGTGCGGACCAGGTACTGTTCGCGCCCGGTGGCAACGTTCAGGAAACCGGCGCGGCGAATTTCGTGTTGATCGAGGGCAATGAACTGTTGACCAAGCCGCTGGACGGTTCGATTCTTCCTGGCGTTACCCGAGACTGTATCCTGACACTGGCTAGAGATGCCGGCCTCAAGGTCACCGAGCGGGACTTCAGCGTGGCAGAGTTGTTAGAGCGCGCACCGCATGGAGAGGCCGCCCTCACGGGCACCGCGGCTGTGCTTACCCCGGTGGGTACTTTTCTGTATAACGGCAGCGAAATTACTGTTGGCGATGGCCAGATGGGCCCCTGGTCTGCCGGGCTGCGGGAGCAGTTGTGCGCCATTCAAAGTGGTGCGGCCGAGGACCCCCATGACTGGCGTGCTCCGCTGCAAGTGAACTGACACGGGCTGCCATTGCCTGTCAATTGTTCTGACTGCCCTGGCACCTCGCCCGAAGTTATTGGCTGCAACGGCTGCATCAGATCTATATTGAAAGTCGCAAATTAGCAGCATATTGAGTGATAAATTATTCATGGAAAAGCCAGTGGTATCAGTGCTGTTTTGCTGCCTGGGCAATATCTGTCGGTCCCCCACCGCGCACGGTGTTTTCCAGTCCAAAGTGACAGAACAGGGCATGGCTTCCCGCATTTACACTGACTCCTGCGGCACTGGCGGGTGGCATGTTGGAGAGTCCCCTGATGCCCGAGCGACTGCCGCGGCCCGCCAGCGGGGTTACGATTTAAGTTCACTGCGTGCCAGGCAGGTACACACGGGTGATTTTCAGCGCTTTGATTACATCCTCGCAATGGATCACCAGAACCTGCAAGACCTCACAGCCATATGCCCGGGAAACTATGCGGGGCGACTTGGCCTGTTTCTGTCCTTTGCCGACGGTGCCCGTGAGGAAGAGGTCCCGGATCCATACTATGGCGGTGCGCATGGGTTTTCCCATGTACTGGACCTGGTAGAAGCCGCCAGCGATGGCTTGTTACGGGAGATCGCCCGTGCGCATCCTGCACGGTGAGGCTTTACAGCCTTTTAACAGCCTGGACCTCCAGGCGAGCGCCGATGCCCTGGTCAATGTCATTACTACCGAAGAACTGTTGTCGGCCTGCCGCTGGGCGCGAGAGCGAGACTTGCCGGTGGTGCCACTGGGGCAGGGCAGTAACGTGGTGCTGGCGGGTGACCTGCATGCACTGGTCGTGCGTCAGCAGACCCCGGGTATAGAGCTGATCGACCGGCGCGGAGATAGGGTGACACTGCGCGTAGGGGCGGGCGAGGATTGGCATTCACTGGTGCAGTGGAGTATGGACCAGGGACTGTATGGCCTGGAAAACCTCGCTCTGATCCCCGGTACTGTCGGTGCGGCCCCGATCCAGAACATAGGCGCGTATGGCGTGGAGTTAAAATCTTTTGTGCACGCGGTTCACGCTATTGCGATAGCTACCGGCGAACAGGTTTCCCTCAGCGCCAGCGAATGCGAATTCGCCTACCGCGACAGCGTGTTCAAAGGTCGGTTGCAGGATCAACTGGTCATTACCGCCGTTGAATTTTGCCTGTCGCGCACGGCTGAAATTCATACTGCTTATCCGACACTCGCAGCACAGTTGGCCGATTACCCGGGTAAGGTGATAACGCCGCAGCAGGTATTTGCGGCGGTGGTTAATATTCGCAGCAGCAAGCTACCCGACCCGGCGGTGGTTCCCAATGCGGGAAGTTTTTTTAAAAACCCCCAGTTGCCAGCGGCACAGGCCAGTGCACTGGCGGCCCGTTTCCCGGACCTGCCTGGCTACCCACAGCCCGATGGTAGCGTGAAATTTGCAGCGGCCTGGATGATAGAGTATTGCGGTTGGAAAGCTTATCGCGAGCAAGACCTTGGCGTGCACCCGGAGCACGCCCTGGTGCTGGTGAACTACGGCAATAACCAGGGCCGACAGTTGCTGGCCCTGGCCGGGCGCATCGCCGCCTCAGTACGCGAGACCTTTGGTATCGAGTTGCATATCGAACCGCGGGTTTACGGTTAGCGCTGTGACAGACTTTGATCACAAAGCCTACCTGCAGGCATTGACTACCCGTCCCGGTGTATACCAGATGTACGATGCGCAGCAGAAATTGCTCTATGTGGGTAAGGCGCGCAACCTGAAAAACCGGGTAGGCAGCTACTTTCGCGCCAGTGGCCTGACTGACAAGACCATGGCGCTGGTATCGCACATTGCGGATATCCAGGTGACGGTGACATCCACCGAAGTGGATGCCCTGCTGCTGGAACACAACCTGATCAAGAACCACCAGCCGCCTTACAATATCCTGCTGCGCGATGACAAATCCTATCCTTATATCCTGTTGTCTAGCGAGGATGAGTTTCCCCGGTTGAGCCTGCACCGCGGTACCCGGCGGCGCAAAGGCAGTTACTTCGGCCCCTATCCCAGTGCCGGTGCGGTGCGTGAGTCCCTGCATTTCCTGCAAAA
>Ga0316193_10002983_pt1 | contig 12076 bp, 11 predicted proteins | sample MerIslsedime2_MG_FD_207735 | JGI IMG/M metagenome (GOLD analysis project Ga0316193, IMG submission 207735) | Coastal sediment microbial communities from Maine, United States - Merrow Island sediment 2 | ecosystem: Environmental > Aquatic > Marine > Coastal > Sediment | place: USA: Maine... | reverse complement strand
ATCGCTCGTTCTCGTCGTCGGAATGGTTGGTGTGAATTCTCAGCCCGATTGTTGAGCCAACGACCACACTCCTGGTTGGCGACGTTTCCGATTACTTTCATTGCCGCACCGTAGGAGCGAAGCCGGTTAGTCACGATCGAACCGGGCCGGCCATGGCATTTCATCATCCTCTTGAGAAACTTCAGTGCCGCTTTACGGTCTCGGCGCTTCGTCGCAAAGACCTCAAGCACCTCACCTTCGTGATCTACCGCACGCCACAGATAATGCGTCTCGCCATTGATCCGCACGAAGACTTCATCCAAGTGCCACCGCCATTGTGAAGACGACCGACGATGAAGGCGTCGTTTCCTGATCTCGTTCGCGAACATCGGACCGAAACGGTTCCACCAGAACCGTATCGTCTCGTGACAGATGTCGATGCCCCGCTCGAACAAAATATCCTCGACCTGCCGCAGCGACAGCGGATAGCGGATGTACATCATCACCACGAGGCGGATCACCTCGGGCGAGCTGTTGAAATAATGGAAGGGATTGCGCATCGCCGGAGGCTAGGGATGTCTCCTGCCTGGCTCAAGCCGATTTGCTCTGACAATGCCGGCTGGCTCCAATAAAACCACCGCCAACGCTACTCTCTGCGTAGTTTCTAAGGATTGGGATCGCAAAGAACCTCAACCCTTCGCAAAATTCTGAGTTACGGTGTCCGACGTTTGCTGTGCTGAGATGGACTTATGGAACGTGTCTGAAAGGCAACCAACGGCCGCAACTGCCTTTGAAATGGGGGCTCGGCAGCGTGAGATTTCTGTCTCTGAGTTCTTTCTCAGAAATCGGCATCTGCTCGGCTTCGATACGCCATCCAAGGCATTGATCACAGCGGTCAAGGAAGCTGTGGACAATGCCCTCGACGCTTGCGAGGAGGCAGGAATTCTTCCCGAAATAGCTGTGCAGATCCAAAATCGCTACGGCGGGAAATGGCGCGTTGTCGTAGAGGATAATGGTCCGGGGATCGTCGAGGGCCAGATAGCTCGAATTTTCGGCAAACTGCTCTATGGCTCGAAATTCCACAAGCTCAGCCAGTCGCGTGGCCAGCAGGGGATGGGGATCTCCGCTGCGGGCATGTATGGGCAGCTCACCGTAGGCAAGCCGCTGCATATCATAAGCCGCATTGAAGGCAACGAGCTTGCTAATGAACTCTACGTATCAATTGACACTGCGAGAAACCGGCCGGACATCCACAAGAAGAAACAACTTAAATGGGACCGCCCTCATGGCACGAGAGTCTCGATTGAGATGGAAGGCCATTATCAGAAGGGACCACACTCCATCGAGGTCTACCTGAAGCAGTCGGCCATTGCCAATCCTCATGCCACCTTTGTCTTCCAGGCCCCCAATGGTGAAGAGATCCGCTTCGAGCGGTTCATCGACGAGCTTCCGCCCCGACCCAGCGAAATCAAGCCTCACCCGTACGGTATCGAGCTGGGTAGGCTAATCCAAATGTTGAGCGAGACGGCAAGTCGGACCCTGCTGCAGTTTCTCGTCGATGAATTCTCAAGCGTTGGGAAAAAGACAGCATCCGAGATAATCGCGCGAGCTGGTAAGCAATTGGCCGCTCGCTCCTATCCTAGACATATCGCTCGCGCTCAAGCGAGCGCACTCCACCGAGCTATTCAGCAAACCCGCATCTCAGCGCCGCGGACGGACTGTATTGTACCCATCGGCGAGCAGCAGCTTTTGGAGGGGCTGCGGAAAGAGTTGCAAGCAGACTTCTATGCCGTCGCCACACGGCCGGCCGCGGTCTACCGAGGAAATCCCTTTCAGGTCGAGGTGGCCATAGCTTACGGCCGGCCTGAAGATACCGGCTTCGAGCTTGACGACAGCAGTCATATGCACCGGAAAAACACAGCCAGCGAACACTTGATCGCACGAAAGAACGAGCCCGTGCGCCTGCTGCGCTTCGCTAACCGGGCTCCGCTGTTATACCAACAGTCCAGCTGCGCCATTACCAAGGCCGTCATTCAGACTAATTGGCGCGCCTATGGTCTACAACAAACCAAGGGAGCCATCCCAATAGCTCCTATGGGTATCCTCGTCCACGTGGCATCGGTTTGGGTGCCATACACTTCCGAATCAAAGGAAGCCGTTGAGCCCTACCCGGAAATCTTCAAGGAGATCAGACTCGGGCTGCAACAATGCGGACGCGAACTGGCACACTATTTACGTCGCAGGATGCAGCTCCAGCGTGAGTACGAACGGCGAATTTACATAGAGAAGTATTTGCCGCATATCGGCATCGCACTTCAGGAGATTCTGAAGCTCACCGACGAGGAGCGCGACTCGGCCGTGAGCAGACTGGATGACGTGCTACACAAGAGCCGAAGGACATAAATGCCAGACATCGATAAAGCTGATCCTGACGCCATCCGCAGCGACCTAGACAAGCAGACGATTGCGTTAATCGACAAAATCGCCAGAGAGGTGCGCACTAACATCGAGAACGGAACGTTACCGGTTATCAGCCTTCCAGTCCGCAGCCTTTCCAACGTGATCTATGATCGGACGAAGGGCTATTTCGAGCTGGGAGGTGCAAAGAAGCTACGCACGTTGACGGTTAATACCGCGCGATCCTTTGCACAAACACTGCGGATGATCTCAATCGCCCGGTCAATGGTCGAGAACCATGACTTCGCCACCAAACGTGAAGCCTATTATATCAGCAAGAATTGGGGTGATTGCCGCTTCGACGATCAGGCCGAATCCGATGCCATCATAGACGATATCGAGGCCCTGGCTTCGATGCAGGGCCTTTCACGAGAACAGCTGCGCTTCTATCCCGAATCGCATGGCGGCTCCGTAGCCGGTCGACTCACTATAATTGATCAAAACCCGGCAACCGGCGAGGTAATTGAGATAGACTGTGCCGGGCTTGGAAGTGGCGCCTACATGATTCCGCGCTCCGTTGATCATTTAAGTTTTCGAACAGAGGCTAAGTTTGTGCTGGCCATCGAAACAGGCGGCATGTTCCAACGCCTTAATAATCATCGATTCTGGGAGAGCTCCAGCTGTATCATCGTTGAGATGGGAGGCGTGCCAACGCGCGCGACTCGGCGCTTTATTCGCCTTCTGTCCGACAAGCGGAATCTACCGGTTTATTGCTTCGTCGACTGTGACCCGTATGGCATCGCGAATATCTATCGCACGCTGAAAGTAGGCTCTGGTAATGCAGCTCATATAAACCAGTTCTTCTGCGTGCCGCGGGCACGTTTTCTCGGAATTACCCCGCGGGACATTTTTGACTTTGGGCTTGAGGATGCAACTCACCCCTTAAGTAAAACTGACATAAAGCGTGCCGAAGACGCCTTGCATAATGACCCCTTCATCATCGCCCATCCGGAATGGCGCGCCGCGATCAAGCAAATGCTTAAGATGGGTGTTCGCGCCGAGCAGCAGGCCCTTGCAAAGTGGGGCCTCAACTATGTTATCGACGAGTATCTTCCTAAAAAACTCGCCAACAAAGACAGTTTTCTGCCCTAGGCTACACGTTGGCAGACGAGGGGATCTTCAACGCTTATCAGCAATACAGGCATCTGTTAGGCGTTGTCACGTTAACCAAGTGGCTCCGTCTGGATCGGTGCGGTAGCTTCCGCAGATGAAACGGCGTTGTCAGAGCAAAATTCTAAATACTTGGAGCGGTCATCGAACCGCTCAGATCGACCCGGAAAAATGCAGGAAAATCAATGGCCGCGAAATCCGGTTCTGACGTTTTGGCAAAGTAAACGAATTTGCTCTGACAATGCCCCTCGGCGTAAGCATTGCCATTTTAGCCCTATTTCTCGGCATCGCCATGCTTAATCCCGTTGTGACTATCCTCGGGACGGCGATCGCATACGTCTTTTCCTGGTGCGTTCATCTGTTCATCGAACGCAATAGGCCAAGCCTACTCGAGCATCCGGTTTGGTCGTTTCAAAGCGACGTGCGCATGTTCCGTCTATGGCTGACCGGACGGCTTGACGAAGAATACGCTCGCGCCTGAAAGCAAGTTCACTAAGCGCTCTCACCGCGTCTCGATGCAAACGGCGCTCGGCTTCCGCGCGCGCCGTGACCTCACGGTGTTTCCGCATTGGCCATTGGAAAAGTATTGCGCGTCGGCCAAAATTCGAATCAGAAAAGATACCAAGTCCGGCGCCCTCCGTCGCGCGTTGGCCGTTGCGCCCTTGCACCGGCGGACGCTGACAGCACTCACCAGCGGAACCAAAGTTTTTGACGGCGCGTGTCACTCGCACCGGTATTGTCAGACAAATCTAACCTGGCGTGGGAAGGGTGCTGATCTGAAGCGTTCAGGCTGCAAGCTGACGCCACTCAACCAGGGCGGCAGAGCGGTTCTGTTTGAAGATGGCGCAGGGGTTGAGGTGACGGCCGAGGTTGAAGTGGTTGTGGATTGATGCGTGGGCGGCGGCGAACTTTTGGAGAGTTTTCATGTCTTTGAACTTCACCATCGCTCGTTCTCGTCGTCGGAACGGCTGGTGTGAATTCTCAGCCCGATTGTTGAGCCACCGACCGCACTCCTGATCGATGGAATTGCCGATGACTTTCATCGCTGATCGGTATGACCGAAGCCGGTCGGTTACAATTAATCGCGGTCGGCCGCAACGCTTCATCGCACGCTTCAGGAATTTCAGCGCAGCCTTGCGATCCCGTCGCTTTGTCGCGAAGACCTCGAGCACCTCGCCTTCCTGATCTACCGCACGCCAGAGGTAATGCGTCTCTCCGTTGATCCTGACGAAGACCTCGTCAAGGTGCCAATGCCAGTGCGAATATGATCGAGTCTGAATACGACGTTTCCTGATCTCCGCGGCGAACATCGGACCGAAGCGACTCCAACAGAACCGCACCGTCTCGTGGCTGATATTGATGCCCCGCTCGAACAAAAGATCCTCGAGCTGTCGCAACGACAGCGGATAGCGGACGTACATCATCACCGTGAGGCGGATCACCTCAGGCGAGCTGTTGAGTTAACGGAAGGGATTGCGCATCGCCGAAGGCTAAGTATCCTCGCCAGGAGGCTCAAGCCAGTTTACTTTGACAATGCCTCCTGAGGGTGTTTCTCCGCGAGGTCCGACCGGGCTCGTGCAGAAGGGGCAAGCATGCGACACAAACTCTTGTTTCCCGGTGGACCTTCGCTCAGCGTGCTTGGATTTGGCGCCTGGAAGGCTGGGGGGGGCTGGATTTACGGCCTCGGCCAGGTGGACGATCAGACGTCCATGGCCACCATGCGCAAGGCTCTGGAGGGCGGCGTCAACTGGGTTGACACGGCTCCCATCTATGGCGCGGGACGCTCGGAGGAAGTGGTGGGGCGCGTGCTGGCCGATTTCCCCGGCGTGCTGGTCAATACCAAGTGCGGTCACTTCCTGTCTCCTGACGGCAAGTCAACCTACGTGGACCTCAGCCCGGCAGCCATCCGGCGCGATTGCGAGGCAAGCATCAAGCGCCTCGGGCGTGAGGTGATCGACATGTACCAGTTCCACATTCCGGCTTCCGGGTCCATGGCCGAAGGCTGGCAGACGATGCTGGACCTGCAGCGGGAAGGCAAGGTGCGCTGGATCGGCTCGTGCAACGTCGGTGTGGAGGCCCTTTCCGGCTTCCCGGGCCTCAACCTGACCGAGGGCGTGTTCAATCTCTTACACCGCGGGCTGGGCCGGGAGGTGTTGCCCTGGGTGGTGCAGCACGAGGTGGGCGCGCTGGTCTATGAGGCCCAGGTGACGGGCCTGCTGACAGGTTCCTTCAGTGCCGAGCGCCTGGCCTCGCTGCCCCCGGACGACTTTCGCCACCGGGCGGTGGACTTTCAGCCCGAGGTGTTGCCGCGCGCACTGAAGCTGGTCGAGGACCTGCGCCCGCAGGCGGCCGATCTTGGCCTGTCGGTGGGGGAACTGGCCATCGCCTACGCCTGCTCCGAGCCGGGCGTTACGGGCGTCATGGTGGGGGCCTCCAACCCGGGCCAGGTGGGGGGCTGGCTGCAGGCCGGCGAGGTGGAGCTGACCCTCTCCCAGCAGGCCGAGTTGGTCGCGCTGGCCACCAGCACCGGGTTCACGCCGGGGGCGGACGAGACTTATGCCAGCGTGCTCAAGTCGATCAGCTCCAACCGGGCCTGAGCGGATCGCCAATCTCGCCTGAAACGAGGATTAGCCCGGTTGCGGGCATTGTCAGAGCAAATTCGTGACTTTGCCAAAACGTCAGAACCGGATTTCGCGGCCATTGATTTTCCTGCGTTTTTCCGGGCCGATCTGAGCGGTTCGATGGCCGCTCCGAGTATTTAGAATTTTGCTCTGACAACGCCGGTTTGTCTGACAATGCCCGGTACACACAGGTCGCATAAATTGCCGAGAAATACGATTGGCCTTGATCGCTATCAATGATCATACAGCGTGCTCATGCGCATCCTTGATGCCGCAAAGAAGCGCATGGTGGTGGACATGATTACCCTAGAGGATTGCGTGGCCTTTTGCGGCCTCACCGAAGAGGAGGTGCTCACCATCGCCGAGCACGAGCACATGCCCGAAATCGCGGCGGCAGCGCTTGCTGAGTATCTAACGTCCCAAGAACATGGCGCAGAAAAAATCCGTGACATGATTGTCGATGACATCCGCGCCAGCCAAGCGCGCAATGATAGACTGCATGTCCAGAACCTTCTCCATGTGCTCCACCACTTCTTGAGAACGCATCCGGAGGCCCAACCCCAACAGCATCCTTGGAGTGGCCGCTTCTGATCTTGGTTGACTAGTTATTATTACAGCGAGCTTGCCTTTGAAAACTGACATGACTTCGAATCGTCCACCAGAGATAGCGGCTCGGCTCATGTCCGAATTCGCAAGACGAACCGGGCTTTCTCCCGCTACGCAGAATCCGCGGAGATATCTTTGGACTGACGCCTTCGCGGTCTGCAACTTTCTCGAACTGTTCCAGCAGACGGCCGAGCGGCGATATCGATGCTACGCAATAGAGCTAATAGAACAGGTTCAACAGGTTCTTGGGCGATATCGTGATGACGATCTGCGCCGAGGCTGGATCAGTGGACTCGATGAGGAGCGTGGGCGCTGTCACCCCACTTTGGGCGGCCTCAGGATCGGTAAACTCCACAGGGAGCGTGGCATTAACGAAGCAATTGACGAACGTCTTGAGTGGGATCGGGACGGTCAGTATTTCCACTATCTGACGAAATGGATGCATGCACTCTGCCGGGCAGCCTCCATAACCGGGGACAGTGACTACGTCCGGTGGGCGGGTGAGTTGGCACATGGATCGTTCAGAGCCTTTGTCCGCAGGTCGGCATCTGGCGAAGTTGTCGGTGTCTACTGGAAGATGAGCACCGATCTCTCAAGACCACTCGTTCCCGCCGTAGGGCTGCATGACGCATTGGATGGCCTGATCACTTTTTGGGAAATTCAGCATGCAATGCAAGATCATGCTGGGTTTGACGATCTTAGCCACGCAAACGAAACGCTGTTCGCGCTATGCCAGAATAAGGATTGGACGACAGACGACCCGCTCGGTTTGGGTGGATTGTTGTTCGATGCGTGCCGACTTTGCCAGTTGCTCCGCAATGAACATCAGCGCGAGATTCATCTTCTGGAAGACGTGCTGCAAGCGTGCCTTAGTGGTTTAACGGAGCTTCTCGCCAGCCGTTACCTGGATCAGCCAACAACGCACCGCTTGGCTTTTCGAGAACTCGGCTTGGCAATAGGCCTGGGAGCATTACCGATGATCGCTGAAGCCATCGAACGCGATGGGAGTCGGTCCTGGGACAGCCCCAATTTGCGACGGCTCATCGATCTGCTCCTGCCATATGAATCGCTTAGGGGGGAGATTATCGATCTTTGGCTACCGCATTCACACCATCGGGACGAAGGCTGGACAGTTCATCACGACATTAATGATGTCATGCTTGCGACGGCTATGATTCCAACCATGTTTCTCTTTGTCGCTAATGGAATCCGAACCGATACGACGCCGTAACGTTAGCCGCTTGGTCGTCACCCGAAGTTCGCCATCTTGGGTGCGATAAACCTCGATACCTTCGCCGCGTTTGCTTGACAATACTCGACCTATGCGGGAGTTCCACTAGATCACACCTTGGAGCATCTCGCCTGGCTTGCGTTCATCTGCTTCAAGCAAGCTCGTGACCGCCTTCCGTTCTGCGTGCGCACGCGCTTTAGTGTCGGCGAGGCGTTGTCAGAGCAAAATTCTAAATACTTGGAGCGGCCATCGAACCGCTCAGATCGACCCGGAAAAATGGCGTTGTCAGACTAACTATTCATGAGCTGGCTAGTCGGAGGCGGTCAAGACTCTCACGCCGCGAGTTGACGCCACTCGGCCAGGGCGGCAGAGCGGTTCTGTTTGAAGATATCGCGGCGGTTAAGGTGACGGTCCTGGTTGAAGTGGTTGTGGATCGAGGCATGGGCGGCGGCAACCTTTTGGAGAGTTTTCATGTCCCTGAACTTCGCCATCCCTCGTTCTCGTCGTCGGAACGGCTGGTGGGAATTTTCTGCCCGATTGTTGAGCCACCGACCGCACTCGTGATTGGCGACGTTCCCTATTATTTTCATCGCCGATCGGTACGACCGAAGCCGGTCGGTTACAATTGATCGCGGCCGGCCGTAACGCTTCATCGTGCGCTTCAGGAATTTCAGTGCAGCCCTGCGATCGCGGCGCTTCGTCACGAAAACCTCGAGCACTTCGCCTTCGTGATCAACCGCACGCCAGAGATAATGCGTCTCTCCATTGATTCTGACAAACACCTCATCCAGGTGCCAAGGCCATTGCGAAAACGACCGATGATGAAGGCGTCGTTTCCTGATCTCCGCGGCGAACATCGGACCGAAGCGACTCCACCAGAACCGTATCGTCTCGTGGCAGATGTCGATGCCGCGCTCGAACAGCAAATCTTCCACCTGCCGTAGCGACAGCGGATAGCGAATGGACATCATCACCGTGAGGCGGATCACCTCTGGCGAACTGTTGAAACAACGGAAGGGATTGCGCATTGCCGTACGCTAAGGAACGCCCCTGCCGAGCTCAAGCCAATTTACTCTGACAATGCCCCTAGCACTCTTCAGCGCAGCAGCATTTGTCCAAGCAGGCCAAGCATAAAGCCTGCGACACTGCCTAGCGCCGGCGCCCACCGGCGCGCAAGATGCGCCTGCGGCGCAATATCCTCGAAGGTCAGGTAGAGAATTCCACCCGCAGCGAACAGCATCATCGCGCCCAGCGCACCGCTCGTCTCTCGCAGATAGCTGAATCCCAACCACGCCGCGAGTGGACCGAGAAGCACGATCGCGCAGAAGCCGGCTAGGATCTGTCCCGAGCGCAGCGCGTCACGCGCCCGCAGCTCTAGGTAGGCATTGAATCCTTCCGGCAAATTCTGCAGGGCGATCAGCCCGGCCAGCAGCAATCCGGCTTCCCACTGTGCAGCCAGCATTGCACCAAGCGCGAGCGACTCCGGAACGAAGTCCAGCAGCATGGCCATGAGCTGTGCGAAGCGGCCGCCGCGCCGCTCGATCATCCAATCGACCAGAAAGAACAAGAAGCCGCCAGCGCCGAAGGCGATCAGCGCCGACAGGGTGGACAGATGGCGCTGGCCTTCCGGAACCAGCACAAGAGCAACGGCTGCCATCAATGCCCCACCGCCGAAGGCTATCACGCTGTGTCGCAGTTCGCGCTCCAACCAAAGGGGGCGAATCCGCTCGATGCGCGCAAGAAGGCCACCCAGCGGGATGCAAGCGCCGGCCAGTGTCGCATAGAGCATGGCGGTCATGAGCTCGCTCGTCGTGCTGCCCTCGTTGTACCGGCGGTCGGAGCATGTCCGGCCGTGCACTCGCTTAGATGAATATGGCCGGGTCTGGATTGACAACTCTTGCAAGACCTGCGGACACCTCGACGAGATGTGCCGTCACGTTATCCCGAGCCGTATGTCGCAGGCGAATCGCAATCCGTGTCCCACACGATCAACTGATGTAGGAGCGCCGCATTCTCTGCTCCAAGCCGGCTCCTCGACTTGAATGTAGAGGCCAAGACGCCCAGGACTCAGCAGAGCAGCGCCAACATCCTACTCTAACGTTAGGCAATTTCTTCAGCCAAATCCGGATGAGGTTTCCGGTACACACAGCCAACAGCAGACCTCAAGAAGCGCTTCACTGCCTCATTTCTGCGCGACTTGATTGGCAGAAGGCGCGGGCCAGCGCTGTTCCTCGGAGCGCACTTAGAGAAGGGCGATAGCGATGACCGAAAGCAACATCACGCGCCGTGAGTTCAACGCCGGCGCCGCGGCCACTGTTGCACTTGCGAGCACAACGTCACAGGCGCTGGCGCAGGCGGCCGAGCCGCTCGACCTCGTGATCCAGGGCGGGAGGGTGATGGACCCTGAAACCGGCTTCGATAAAATTGCCAATGTGGGCGTGAAGGGCGGCCGGATTGTCGCCATCACGGCTGAGGTGCTGAACGGCGGGCGCCAAATTGACGCGACCGGTCACGTCGTCGCGCCGGGCTTCATCGACACCCATTACCACTGGCCGCGGCCGATGGGGAACAAGCTGGCGCTTCGGGACGGCCGGACGACGGTCCTCGACCTGGAAATGGGCGCGCTCGGCACGCTGATGAAGAAGTGGTACGCCGTGCGGGAAGGCAAGAACCCCTTGAACTTCGGGGCTGCTTCCTCCCATGAATTCGCGCGCGCGTTGGTTCTCGATGGCATCACCACTCCCGACACTCCCGAGGCCATGAACCATCGCGGCTCGGGGAAAACCGGCTGGTCATCCACTCGGCCGAGCCTCGAACAGGGCAACGAGATTTTGAGCGTGCTCGATGCCGGCCTGACCGCCGGCGCCATCGGGGTCGGCTCGACGCTCGGCTACATGCGTGATGGCGTCTCAGCTCGGGAAGCCTTCGAGATCCAGAAGCTATCCGGCCTCTATGGCCGCCAGAGCGGCTTCCACTTTCGCTACACGCCGGGCACGGACACGATGGAGACCAACGGAATCCAGGAACTGCTGGCCAATGCCGCCGCACTCGGCGCTCCTGCCATCGCCTGCCATTTCAACAACCCTGGCTACAATCTGGTGCATGAGCTGCTGGTTCGGTTGCGCGAGCGGGGGATGAATGTCTGGGGTGAACTCTACCCCTATGCCGCGGGCTCGACCGCGCTGAACGCCGTGTTCCTTGAGCCGGAGATCTGGGTGGACCAGCTGGGCTACAAGTATGAGGAGACGATCCAGGACGCGCTGACCGGCGAATTCTATACGGCCGAAAGCCGCGCCGAGATGGTCCAAAATGAGCCGGCCCGAATCGTGCAGGTCTACAAGATGCCGGAATCGGCGATTGTCGACTGGCTGCGGATGCCGGGCGTCGCGATCGCTTCCGACACGATGCCGATCGTGCTCGACACGATTACATGGGACACGCCCTTCGAGGATCTACCCAACAGCCACCCACGCGGAGCGGGCTCGTGCGCCAGGGCCCTGCGCATGGGCCGAGAGAACGACATTCCGCTGATGCAAGGCCTAGCGCAGCTCAGCTACAACTCGGCCCGGCCGCTTGGCGAGATGGGGCTGAAGGCGATGCTGGAACGCGGACGCATGCAGGAGGGGATGGTCGCGGACATCACCATTTTCGATCCAGCGATGGTGACCGACAAGGCAACTTACGCGAAGGGTACGCTGCCGTCGGAGGGCATTCCATTCGTGATCGTCAACGGGACCGTCGTCGTGGAAAATTCCGAGGCGCTGAAGGACGTCAATCCCGGCCAGCCGATCAGATTTGAGCCAACGGAAAGCAAGATGGAGCCGCTCAATGTCGGTCATTGGGCAACGACCTTCTACGCCGTCCCGCATGACTTCGGTGGCGGCGTGCCCGGTTCGCAGCCTGTTTACAAGGACGTCGTGCCCTGCTGCGAGTGACGAGCTGAATAGCCCAACACCTGCTCGTCGGTCGGCATGTCCGCTTTGGGTGGCAGGCTCAATGGGTGGTCGCAACACTTCAATCTTTTAGCAGAGATGAGGTGTTGCAGATGGGCTATCGCGGACGGATCTATTTC
>Ga0316193_10002982_pt1 | contig 12079 bp, 12 predicted proteins | sample MerIslsedime2_MG_FD_207735 | JGI IMG/M metagenome (GOLD analysis project Ga0316193, IMG submission 207735) | Coastal sediment microbial communities from Maine, United States - Merrow Island sediment 2 | ecosystem: Environmental > Aquatic > Marine > Coastal > Sediment | place: USA: Maine... | reverse complement strand
CGGGCAACTCTGGCTACAGGCACCACAACTGGTACAAAAGGTATTTTGTTTTGTCCGCCCCAGGACCAGGAATGTCGGACAGGGCTCGATCGCTTCCGTTCCGTGATAACACTCCAGGGTTTTACATGCGGCACACACCTGCTGTGCCACAGGACGCAAGGCCACCGGTGACAGGCTGGCATAAAATCCGACCGTACGCCCCACGTAACAGAAGTAACGACAAAAGGCCTTGCGCTCAAAGCTCAGGTGCGAGCCCAGGGTCAACACCACGATCACCAGGGCCAATAACGCGGTACCGGAGGGACTGGCGCTCAGGCCAAGGCCCAGCTCCAACCAGCTCAGGCCGATCAGCATCCCGCTTGCGGGCCAGACATTGCGTAACCATCGGGGTACACGTAATTGCAAACCACGGGCGTTACTTCCCCTGCGCCAGAGATGGAAACCTTGCAGCCAGGTGGCCAGGACATCCCATGGACAAACAGCACACCAGGCACTGCCGATAAAATAGGTTACTATGACGAGTCCCGTCCACCACAGGGTCCAGGTCACGGTGGTGGCCAGATTGCGTTCGGCCAGCGCCGTGCCGAACAGGCCACTCACGATCACCGATAGAAAGATGGCCATAAACAACAGGCGCATACCGAGTAATAACCAGGGGCGGGTGATCTGCCGATGTAATATTACGCCAATGACGGGAATATCTTTAAAGGAAAGGTGTCTTGGCGTGTATATGGGTGCCTTGGCAATAATGCTCCACAGGCCAATGAGGAGAAGGACAGGCAGTATCAGATAGGCCCAGCCATGGCCCAGGCCCGGGTACATCATCGTTTCAGAAGGGATGCTAAACCTGTCCAGCTGCAAAATACCCTGCCAATCAAACACCGACTACAAAACCGTCTACCACACAATCAATGACTGGTACCGGCGGAACGATTGATCTTGTTATAGACGTTATATTTTCCAGACGGTTTGTTCATGGGCAAGCGTTTCACTTCCTTGAGGGTCTTCGCATCATAGACAATCACAGCACCTGCCTCATCCCAGATACTGAGCAGGGCATAGCGGCCATAGCGATCAAACTCGACATGGGCGGCGTTCTTGCCTTTCGCCGGTTTGAGGGTCTTGATGATCTCCAGTTTTCCTTTATCGATCACATGCACCGCCTCCTTGTTCGGTCCGAAGAACACATCGACCCAGGCATAAGGTGAGTTTTCATGGCTGCGCATGAAAAAGCCGGGACCGAGGGTCTTGATGGTCTTGATGGTCTTCCAGCTCTGCATGTCGATGATACTGACCTCACTCTTCTTGAGATTGGGTGTCGCCATAACGGTACGGCCTTTATATTGCCAGGTGATGCCGGAACCAAGATGGGGCATGCCGGAGATATCCAGTTTGTTCACCACCCGTTTCAGATCCAGGTCCACCACCTGCCCCTGCCCTTCGCGTGACGCCCCCATGAGCAGGTTATATTCCTGGTTAAAGAAGAAGTCATCCAGGTAGTCGTCCACCATGATACGGCGCACCGGAAAGGGATCGGGTTTGAGCACATCACCGGACCCTTCGCGATAGTTGTGTTCCCAGCCGGAAAATCCGGGTGGTGGATTGTCCGCATAGGATATCTCCCACACCTCGGGGATATCCTTTAAGGCGGCGACAAAGGTCTCGCGCGGGGCGGCCGTGTAGACGGCACTCACCCGCGAGGTCTTGCTGTCCGCCCCCTTGGTCGGGATCAGCTTGAGGGGGCGCAAATCCTTGCTATCGAGCACCACCAGGGTGTGTGGCAGGTAATTACCCACCATGACGTACTTGCCATCACCCGAGACGGCCAGGTTGCGGGTGTTAATGCCGGCGCGGATTTCGACCACCGTCTTCAGGTTATACATATCAAACTTGCTCACCCAGCCATCGCGCGAGCCAAAGTAGACAAAGCGGCCATCGGGTGAATATTTGGGACCACCGTGCAGGGCAAAGCGTGTCTTGAAACGGTGGATCGGTTCCAGCTTGTCCCCGTCCAGGATGGTGGCGTGGTGATCACCCAGCTCCACCACGATAAACAGATTGAGCGGGTCGGCCTGGTAGATCGGTTTGTTCCCCAAACGGTGCTGCGGATAATGGATGATATGGCTCTTGTTCATCTCGGCCAGACCCCAGGAGGGAACCACCGCCAGGGGTGTATAGATATAATCCACCAGGGACTGCATCTGTGCCGTGGTCAGTTTGCCGGCAAAGGCCGGCATCTGCGTCGCGCTGCGCCCTTGTTCGATCACCTTGATGGCCTTGGGCTTGCGCAGACGCTTCAGGTTTTCCGGCAGCAAGGCCGGCCCCATACCGCCCAGGCGATGACTGCCATGACAAGCGGCGCAGTGCTGTTGAAAAAGGGAGCTGGCATCGGACTGGCCGGCAAGGGTGGGCGTTAATGCACTGAGGAAAACAAACAGACTGCACGTAATGACGACACGAAACATAAAGCAACACCCTTGAATTTAAATATATTTTAGAGCCCTATTCCGGCTAGCTGAAATCTTCGACCGGCCTTCAGGCAATACTACGCCGATACGGTGTCACCGTTAAACGTTCTTCCGCATCGATGACCCCAATCTCTGCGTCGGTCAGGTAGCAGGCCGGGTCTTCTGCCCAGAAATTACCGGTCAACTGATGTGCGCGCACACGGGTATTGCCACCGCAGATATCCAGATAGTTACACTTGCCACAACGGCCCTGCAGTGGTCTTGGCGAGGCCTTCAAACCGGCCATAAGGGGATCAGCGGTATCCTGCCAAATCTCGGAAAAGGGGCGTTGACGCACGTTGCCCAGGGGGTAATGCCACCAGAAGGTATCGGGATGCACTTCGCCCAGGTTATCGATATTGGCAATATTCACACCGGAGGAATTACCACCCCATTGCACCAGGCTTTCACACATGGCCGCCACATGCTGCGGGTAATGGCGTTGCAACCAATACAGGAGATAGACGCCGTCGGCATCATTGTTGCCGGTGACAAACTCGCGCCGGCGGCCGGCCTGCACATCGGCCCAACAGGTTTCAAACATCAGGTCCATGGCCTTGCGTGTGATCTGGTGCACCACATCGTCCTTGCGATTCTTGTTTCCCCGTCCGGCATAATTCAGGTGCGAGAGATAAAACTTGTCCACCTGTTCCTGTTCCATAATGTGCAACAGCTCGGGCAGCTCATGGGCATTGTCCTGCGTCAAGGTAAAGCGCAGGCCGATCTTGATGCCGTGCTCCCGGCACAGGCGAATGCCGTGCATGGCCGCATCGTATGCCCCCTGCTTACGCCGGAAGACATCATGCGTCGCACGCACACCGTCGATACTGACACCCACATAGTCATAACCCACGGCGGCAATCTTTTCGATATTCGCCTCATCGATTAAGGTGCCGTTGCTGGAGAGGCCAACATAAAAACCCATGGCCTTGGCATGATGAGATATCTCAAAAATATCGGGGCGCAACAATGGTTCACCACCGGAGAGGATCAACACCGGCACATGAAAGGCCTTCAGATCATCCATCACGCTAAAGATTTCATCCGTACTCAACTCACCGGGAAAGTCCTTATCGGCCGAGATGGAGTAACAATGCTTGCAGGTCAGATTACAACGCCGGATGAGATTCCAGATCACCACCGGGCCGGGCAGACGCTGTTTTGTCTGGCCACGGCGTGCTGTAACAGAACCTTCTGCGCCCTGTTGTTCCAGTTGCGCCAATTCCTGCATATATTTGGAAATTCGAAACATGTGCGTAATCCTCAGTCCTTTAGACGCATACCGGTCTTTTTCAAAATACGCGTACTGAATAAAACATCATGACCATGGTCATGCTCACCCAGCATCTGTGCAATCTGTTCCACCCATTGCATGACCTCTTCGCGGCTTTGCCCATGCACCATGGCAAACAGGTTGTAGGGCCATTCGGGCAGGTGACGTGGACGATGGTAACAATGACTCACCATCTCAAGCGCGCCAATCTTCCGCCCCAGTTCCGCCACCATATCATCGGGCACATCCCATACACTCATGCCATTGGCCTGATAACCCAGCTTGTAGTGGTTTGGCACCGCCGCGATACGGCGAATAATACCCATACTCAACATGCGCTGCAGGCGTTGTTTTAAATCATCCGCGCTTATGCCGACCTGTTCGGCAATCGCATCATAGGGACGAGACACCAGTGGCAGACCCGACTGGGTGGCTACGATTATGCGGCGATCAATATCATCGATACGTTTATCATCATCCGACATGGGTTCTACCTGCGCTGATTCAGTCAACTTCATCTTGCTTACGCACCCAACTTTACATCATATAAATCTTGGCATTGAATATTTGCAATATAACAATAGCGCAATCCACTTATCTGATTTCAAACTGCAGGCCGACATAGAACTCTTCCAGCTTGGGCATGTTATAAACACGATAACCGGTCAACTGTTCAATCTCGGCATTGACCTCATCGATGCGCGCCGTTGTTTCGGTGGCCAAGACAAACCACATATTGAAATCGTGCTCGCGCTGATAGTTATGCGCCACCTCGGCAAAAGAATTGACCTGTTCGGTGACACGCGCAAAGTCTTCCTCATTCACCTTCATGGCCACCAGGCTGAAGGCGCCACCCATACGCTCGGCATGATACATGGGCCCAAAGCGGGTCAATCGCTTTTCCGCCAACAAGCGTTCCAATCGTTGCAAGAGGGTCGCTTCATTACAACCCAGTTCCTCGGCGACCTCGGCATAAGGGGTGTCCGAGATGGGGAATCCCTTCTGCAACTGATTGATGATCTTTTTATCCAGGCTATCCATAAATTCTAGTTCGGTTGCTCAGCTTACTTGGATAATGCCGCAGCGCGATGATAATGGGCCCCGCGTTGTTTAAAGCGCCGCTTACTGAACAGGACCTCATGCCTGATATCATGCAGCGCACAACGCTTAATCACGAAATCAATATACCGCAACACCTCATCACGGTCCTGTCCATGGATCATACAAAACAGGTTATAAGGCCAGTCGGGAAGGCGTCGGGGCCGCTGATAACACAGGGTAATAAATTCGAAGCGGCCAAGGCAATGCCCCAGCTCGTTGACCTGGGTATCGGGCACATCCCATACCACCATGGCATTGGCACGATAACCCAGTTCATGGTGACGCACCACCACGCCCATGCGTTTAATATAATCCTGTTCCTGCATACGCAGCAGCCGTTGCATCACCTCTGTTTCACTCATGCCAATCTGCGCGCCAAGTTCGGCATAGGGACGAGAGCATAGCGGCAGGCCCCGTTGGATGATGCTGATCAGCGCCAGATCCCGCGCATCGAGCTCACCGCCTTGATAGAGGGGATCTGCCATCGCTTGTCGTGTCATGACCATTTCAACTCAAACCCCAGGTCGATATGATAATCTTTCACCAAGGGCAAAGGTAACACCTCGATGCCACATCTTGTTTCAATCTCATTTAACACGGCCAGGAGGCGTGTTTCATCGGGTGCCGTCGCAACAAACCAGAGATTGAAGCGATGTTCACGTTCATAGTTATGATTCACTTCATCATAGCCACTCACGATGGCCGCAATCTGTTCCAGCTCCTCCTCCGGTACCGCCATCGCTGCCAGGGTACTGGCACCGATGCGATTGGGTTTAAACACCGCACCCACCCGGCTGACCACACCCTGCTCGATTAACCGTTGCAGGGTTTCGATGACCTCCTCTTCGCTCACACCCAGGCGCGCGGCGATATCGGCATAGGGTGTGGCCGAGAGTGGCAAGTCGTGCTGAAAGTCATTTAACAATCGGCGCTCAAGCACGCTCATCTCATTCGGCTCAAGACCATGGCTGTATTGTGATGTTTTATGTGTCATAAACCCCGTCCGTGCTATAGCCCGATGCGATGTGCCCGCGCGGTAAAAAAGATACCACTTGGATTTTTCATCGGCAGACTTGTCTGCAGTGCAAAACTCCCGGTGTCATAGACATTGACGCGGTTGTCGTCACGCAGCGATACCCACACCGCCTCGCCACGTGGGGTAAATTCCATATGCAATACGGCCTTACCCGGCTTGAGGGTCTTGATGATCCGCATCGTCTGGGTGTCAATCACCTGTATCGTATCATTACGCGGAAAGGCAAAGTTGACCCACACATGCCGTCCGTCCGGCCGCGCCATGACAAACACCGGCTGCCCATGCATCTTGATACGCCGTTGCTGTTTCCAGTTGTGCCTGTTGACCACCAGCACTTCATGTTGGCCGACGGCAGGGAGAAAGGCATAGTCGCCCGCCATGGCCCAACCCTCCAGGTGTGGCATTTTATACACCGGTAACTTTTGCCTACCGCGACCGTAACCGGATAGGATACGTTTCACCCCTTGCTCCAGGTTCCACATATCCAGCATGACCAGGCCATCTTCACCAAACAGGCCGGCGATGTAATGACGGCCGTCGTCGGTGATGAGGGCATCATAGGGCTGCTTGCCGACATTGCGGAATTTTTGCATAACGGGTTTGGCCGCATGACTGAAATCGGCGACCCAGATTTCACCGGCCTCATACAGGCTGAAGACGAACTTCTGCCCGGGGGCATCCACCAGGCCGATCACCTTGGCACGTTGACCCTGCTTGCCATAGCTCGCAGGTATATCCGCCACCAGATCAAGCGTATCGGCGTTGAACACCTTTACGCCACCGGGTGTGTAATTGGACACCGCCAGCAGGCGTCCGTCCTGTGAGATGGCGCCGCCGATACTATTGCCCGATTGAATGATCCGTTTGACGAGCTTGCCCTGCAACATATCGATCTTGCTCAGGCCACCATCCCGGCCGAAGATATAGGCATAACGCTCATCACGTGAATAGACCACCGAGGCATGGGACACATCACCCAGGCCGCTTATTTGCGCAAGACTGGAACGCCCCGTTGTTTCAATCAACTGGACACTGCCACTGGCGCGTTCAATGACCACACCCAGATCACCCGTACCACGCAGGCCGGCACAGCCACTGAGGCCGATGACGCAGACGAGTAAACAGCAAAAACGCTGTGCTGTGCGTTTATAGGGCATCGGTTTGTCCTTGCAACAATACATCCACCAACCAGCTTGCCTCCTCACGGCTTAAAAATGTTTTCCATGGCGGCATCGGGGTACCCGGGCGGCCCTCCAAAATCGTGCTCAACAACATGAGTCGGGATTTTCCCGTCAGCACATCGCCCGTTAATGCCGGTCCGAGACCGCCTTTCAGGCTCATGCCATGACACGCGCCACAATCATGTTTCAACAGATGGTGCAATTCCGCCTGACGTGTTAATGAAACATCGGCAAGGGCATAACACGGTGTGCCGATCAGCAACAACAGCGTCACAGCCAGGAAATTATACATAGGCCCTGCCCTCCTTGTGTAAGGCGTCTGCTTCTCCTGCAAGGGCGGGGATAAACCAGTCCAGTGTCCCCGCCAGGGAAACAACACGCCCAATTACAATCATAACCGGTGCACGCATGTTGTGCCGTACGACCTGTTCAGATATATGGATAAGCGTCGAAATACAGTGTCGCTGCCGTGTGGTTGTGCCGTTTTCAACCACTGCGATTGGTGTTTCGGGGGCAAGTCCTGCCGCAATCAGCTTGCGACAGATGCGCTCCAGATTGGCAAGACCCATATAGACCACAATCGTCCGCTCCGGGTCCGCAAGCTTTTGCCAATCAAGCTCCAGGGGCTCGTTATTCTGGCAATGGCCTGTGACGATATGCACCCCGCGGGACAATCCCCGATGGGTCAATGGAATGCCGGCATACGCCGCACATGCCACTGCGGCCGTAACGCCCGGCACCACCTCAAATGGGATGCCCCGCTCGGCCAGATAAAGCGCCTCCTCGCTACCGCGTCCAAACACAAACGGGTCACCACCTTTCAATCGCACAATCGTGCGACTCTCTCCGCTGGCGAGGCTGGCCAGCAGGTGGTTAATCTCATCCTGCGGGACAGGATGTCTGCCCGTTTCCTTCCCGACATAAATCCGTGCGATACCCTGTGGTATTTGCTCAATAATTTCATCGGACACCAAACGATCATAAACAATCACATCGGCAGTGTGCAGTAATCGTTGGGCCTTAACCGTTAACAAGTCCGCGGCACCCGGGCCTGTGCCAACCAGATAGATTTTTGCTTGCATAGCCATTGTCTGAACTACCGTACCTTCACCCAATAGATTTAGAACATCTCTAACCACCGCGGGTTTTATAACTCATTATCGGCCGAGGTTTTCATGAATCCTTGATATAGGTCAAGTATGTATGATGTCGGGGTGAAAATCAGTGCAGGAAAAACACGCCCCCGGCATCATTCCAGCTACGATCATCGTCCCCAAGTCACTGCCGAATATTCCGATGGAACAGATGGCAAGGATGTGCTATCCCTCATACAGAAAGCAATGCTAAACTTCAACATCAACCGTATCGTATCGGATAAACCGACGGCAAGTTATCTATCAAGATCCGTACTGTCCGATAGCACGGTGATCCGATTTGCATTTGACTGTACACGAAGAAGGGGTGATCCAATGAATCAACAACTCAGTATGTTCGGCGTGGCACTGCTTATCCTGATACTTATTACATCCGTGATATTGGGTCTTGCAGCAGGTCCCACTAACCCACTAACGTGGCTTCTGCTTGCCTTCCTGGTCGCTATCCCATTTATACACAAAAAGATGAGCGCCCGGCGCTATATTGAATGGCATGATAATTATAGTGTCGGTATCAAATCTATTGATCAACAACATAAAAAACTCATCAACCTGATCAACCAATTACAGACCGCCGTGGATTATTCCACTGGCGAGGAGTTTGAACGGGAGGCACTGGATGCGCTGGTCGATTACACCAGGACACATTTTTCATACGAAGAATCACTCATGCAAGAGTACGGCTATCCGGGTTATGAACCCCACAGCGCAGAGCATCAAAAAATGATCAAGGAGGTCGAAGATATTCTGGCTGAATACGATAAAGATCATGAGCAGGCCATACTCCGTGCCCTGAATTTCCTCAAGGAATGGCTCATCGATCACATCAACGGCACCGACAAACAATACAGCAGTTTCCTGATCGAGAAAGGTGCGGAGTAATCGCTCCTGAAGCCGGGAGTGTAAGCACTAAGCCCGCCGTTAGAAAAGACTTTCCCTCTCAGGCCTGAGAGGGAAAGCCTTCAAAGCTTCCCTAGTCAGTTACATGCACGATGCCGGTCATCCTCGGATGTGGCCCACAGCGATAGGGGAATTTACCCGCAGCATCAAACCGGCGTTCATAGTTCTCTTCAGGAAAAAAGTAGTCCGGTTCAGGCTCGCCCAGTTGTTCGAACCAGACGCTGTGGTACTGACGCTTTTCCCGGTTTTCCCAGCGTATGGTCGTGCCCTTTTTGACAGTCACTTGCTGAGGCTGAAATTTAAAGTTCTTTATCACCACCACAACCGGGTCGGCTGCCATGACGGTCCCCGTCATGGCAGGCAGTAATAAGGCGAGAAAGACTATGCGAAAATAGTTCACTGTTACCCTCCTCCTTGTTTACACAGCCAGGTTATTTCCGAACAGCATTGATCTCCGCATCGGCATTGTCAAACCCAAGCTTGTAGCCCACTGACACATGGTGGAAACGGGCGCTACTGTGGTCATCATGGATCGCAAAACCGATATTGTAGACTTGATCCAGCGCCAGGCTCACATCGGTCTTCTTGTTCGACTTCAGCTTGCGCTTCATTTCCACGACCCAGTGGCCAGCTTCCTTTTTGGCGGCAAACTCGGCCCCCTGACCACCTTCCATGATACGGTCGGCGAGGATATAACCATCTTCAACCTCACCCTTGCCACTCTTGTAGCGAATGAGGTCCATGATGTGACCGGCATCAAGTTCGGCCTGGATCTCACCCTTATCCTTACGCTTGTCCCAGCCTCCCAAGGCCTTACCGCCGCGGCCACGGATCTCGATCTTGGTGCGGCTCTCGGTAAGATACTTGCTCACCTGTTGACCCTTCGGCGCAAACGGCATAGTGACCGCATCCGCGTGGCAGGTGCCCCAACAACCGGCACGGTCCGCATATTCCACCTCATCGGTGGCCAGCATCAGCGCCAGCTTCATCGGGTTTTCAGCATCCATCTTGCCGCCCTTAACAAAGGGTACCGGGGCGTGTTTGCCCTCCGGCCAGACCAGCCGTAGATAGAAATGCGTGCCGTCATGCGCCGCCTGAATGGTCACGGGAATACTGCCACGCTTGCCGGGGATCACGCTGGGTTCCAGCTTCTCACCGGTGACAATCTTTTTACCGATGTCCTCCGCCTCGGCATCATGGCAATCGAAACAGCGGTCGCCGGCCTTGAGTGGCCGCGCACCGCCATGGTCTTTGCCTCGCAATACCCACTCCATGGATGCCTGGCCGGGATAGAACAGCACCACCTTACGGCTCGGGACATTGGCCCAATCCATCATGCCGCCAGCCGCGGCAGCCGGCGCAGAGCTTGCAGGCTTGGCGCTGGCGGGCACCGCTTGAGGGGCCGCTGCTTTCCCGCCACCAGTCTCAAAGGCCTGCCACTGTGGAGGAAGCGGGGCAATCAGGGAGGCATCGGGTGCCGCCAGTTGATCCATTTCCTCTTCTTCCAGTTGATCATGTACTTTCTTGTGGGCAATGCCTTTATGGCAATCGATACAGGTGTTGCCCTTCTTCATTGCATTTAAGTGTTGCTTACTTGCCCGGGGTTTCTGTTTCTCCGGGTTCATTGAATCGAAATCGTGACAGTTACGACATTCCCTTGAATTGGTTTCCTTCATCGTCTTCCAGACATTACGCGCCAATTGCAAACGCTTGGCGCCAAACTTTTCCGGTGTAGCAACGCTGCCCAGCACCTTATGATACAGTTCGTTGGAGGCCTGGATCTTGCGTATGACTTTGTGCACCCATGTCTTGGGCACATGACAATCAGAACAGGTGGCCCGCACACCGGAATTATTCGTGTAGTGAACGGTCTGTGCATATTCCCTGTAAACGTTTTCCTCCATTTCGTGGCAGGAGATACAAAACGTCATGGTATTCGTTACTTCCATAGCGGTATTAAAGCCGCCCCAGAAGATAACGCCCACAACCATAAAAAACAGCGCCGCGCCAACTGTGACCCCCATGAGGGCCTTGCGTGACATCAAACCAGGCCTTCTGTCTCGCTTAATCATTGTCAATACTCACTATAATTATCAATCTGAACATTACAAAAACCGTAATCAATGAAAGGGCGGACACAAGTGCTTGTATCCGCCCTTAAGCCAGCTATCATAGCTACGACATCTACATCCTGTATCAGGTTACGTGATTGATACGGTTGTAGACATTGAACTTGCCAGTCGGGGCATAAAAGCCTTTGATGCGGGTCTTCTCTTTGAGCGTCTTCGCATCAAACACCACAATTTCCCCATTCGGCTTCAAGCTGTCTGAACGGTTCCAGACAGAAACCCAGACTTCAGAGCCATCGCTGTTGAACTCCATGTGTACCGCAGCATAGCCCTTCTTCTTGGTCAAACGAATGGTCTTGACGATCTTGCGAGTATCCTTGTCAATAACCTGGATGGACTGTTGTACTTCCGGTTCAGGATGCTTGGTCTGATCCGCCCAGACATACTGGGACTTGGGATGGGTACGAATGAAGACACCGGGGCCGTCGGTCTCAACTTCATAGCAGATCTTCCAGGCGTTTTTCTTGTGGCCTTTCGGATCATTACCCCACACCGTCACCTTGCCGACACCCAGGTGGGTGGTCCCCCCGACCGGTCCACACTTGGGATCGTTCCAGTTGGCACCAGGGCCAGGATGGGGTTTCTTGTCGGTATCGATCATGGCTACGCGCTTCTGGGTCTTGCTATCGACAATCACCATCTTGTTAGAAGCATTCGCTGCAATTTGGAAATAACGACCGGTGGGGTCATAGAAGCCATCATGCAGATATTTGGCGGTATCCATCTGGACGATTTTCAGGTTCGTTATATCGCTGTAATCCACTTGCCACATTTGACCGAGTTCTTTAACAGCAACCA
>Ga0316193_10002981_pt1 | contig 12081 bp, 9 predicted proteins | sample MerIslsedime2_MG_FD_207735 | JGI IMG/M metagenome (GOLD analysis project Ga0316193, IMG submission 207735) | Coastal sediment microbial communities from Maine, United States - Merrow Island sediment 2 | ecosystem: Environmental > Aquatic > Marine > Coastal > Sediment | place: USA: Maine... | reverse complement strand
TCAAGGTGGTGTAACCGACCTCGACGCCGGCCACGTCGGTAATCGCATTGTGTGATCCCGGGTTGCCCGGCAGCAACAGTCCCAAACCGCGCGCCCGGCGTTTTCCTGTGGGTGTTTTTTCCCAGTGTTTCGATGTCATGATGGCTCTGGTTGTCGGATTTGTTTGGCGTCATGATGACCGCAGACACAGAGTGCCACAAGGGCTGAGATGATGACGCTGAGCAAGGAATTTCTAAGGGCGCTGACAGGTCTTTGCGCCGTGCGCCAGGGAGATGCGATGGATACTCTGGACCTTGGCTTTCATCCTGATAATCTGGCAGCGGGTGTCGTAGCGCTACCAAAATCTGTCCAAGAGGTTGGTGCGATTTTGAACCTGTGCGCAGCACACAAGGTTCCGATTGTGCCGCACGGCGGCCGCACAGGGCTGGCCGGTGCGGGTGCAAGCGAACCGGGCCAGTTGATTGTTGATCTCAAGGCACTGAACAAGATTGTGGAACTGGATGCTGACACCGGCACGATCTGCGTGCAGGCCGGGGCAACACTGCAGCAGGTGCAGGAAGCTTGTGCGGTGCTCGGTCTTACGCCGGGCATCGACCTTGCCGCGCGCGGCAGCGCTACGATCGGCGGCATGATTGCCACCAATGCCGGGGGCATGGAAGCATTCCGGTGCGGCGTGATGCGTCACCGGCTGCTTGGTCTGGAGGCGGTGTTGCCGGATGGCAGCGTGCTGTCGGACATGACCCGCGTCAGCAAAGCCAATGAGGGGCTCGACATCAAGCACATGCTGGTCGGGGCGGAGGGGCGTCTCGGCATTGTTACGGCTGCGGTGCTCAAGCTGGATGCATTGCCCGGCGCGACGTCGACAGCGCTGGCCTCGTTCGACAGCGCTGCAGCAGCCGTTGAGGCTTTTCACTGCCTGCAGGCGCGAGGCAGGCTGCTGCGAGCGGAGATCATGTGGCGGACCTATGCGGAAACTGTTGCGCGCGACCTGGGGTTGGATGACCTCATTGCATCATTTCCCGGGCGAGTTCTGGTATTGTTCGAGCATTGCGGGGACACCCGGCCGGACGCGCAGGCCATACAGCAGGAGACGCTGGTTCCACTCATGGAAAGCGGAACCATGGGCCATGCACTCATTGCTCAGAACGATCGCCAGGCATCTGACTTCTGGCGCATCAGGGAAGAAAGCTGGGCTGTCGAGAGACAATGGCCCGGAGGATACTGGTATGATGTTTCAGTGCCGCTGAATGCGCTGGATCATTATGTCAGCGAACTGGAAGAAAACCTGAAAACAACTGCAGCAGATGTTCACTTCAGCTGTATGGGACATCTGGGCGACGGCAATCTGCACATCACGGTCTCTGGACCCGGGCGCAACCTGCCGGACAAGGCGCTTGTGGATAGAGCCGTTTTCTCAAACTTGAAGGCAATAGGCGGTTCATTTTCGGCAGAACACGGTATCGGGCTTGAAAAAATGCAGGCACTTGCCGCCCATGGCGATCCTGCCAAACTGGCAATGGCACGTGCAATCAAGCAAGCCCTTGACCCGGACAATCTGATGAACCCGGGAAAAGTGCTGGTCTAGACACTTGCGTTACAGCTGATTTAGCGGGGTTTTCAGATAGACAACGCCATTGTCTTCCGGATCGGGCATGTTACCGGCTCTCATATTGACCTGAATGGACGGTACAATCAGCTTGGGCATGCTCAACTGAGCGTCGCGCGCTTCGCGCATGGCGACAAACTCGTCCTCGCTGACGCCGTCACGGACATGCACATTGTTGGCACGTTCGTCTGCAACCGTGGTTTGCCAGGCATACTCATCGCGTCCGGGTGCCTTATAGTCATGGCACATGTAAAGTCTGGTCTCCGGCGGTAATGACAGTACCTTGCGGATCGAACGATAGAGCTGTCTTGCATCGCCGCCGGGGAAATCGGCACGTGCGGTGCCAAAGTCGGGCATGAACAGGGTGTCGCCCACAAATGCACAGTCGCCGACCACATAGGTCATGCAGGCCGGAGTATGGCCGGGGGTATGCATGGCGTTTACCGACAATGCGCCGATGGCGAACTCGTCCTGATCCTTTAACAGCCGGTCGAATTGCGAACCATCGCGCTCAAACTCGGTGCCGGCATTGAAAATCTTTCCAAACACGTCCTGTATCTGCGTGATTGCGTTGCCAATGGCCAGCTTGCCGCCAAGGTGTTGCTGGATATAGGGCGCGGCTGACAAATGGTCTGCGTGGACGTGGGTTTCGAGCAGCCATTCGCAACTGAGATTGTTGTCCTGCACACAGGCGATGATCTGGTCGGCCGATATGGTTGATGTCCGGCCGGCTGCTGCATCAAAGTCCAGTACGCTGTCAATTATCGCACACGCCCTGGTCTCGGGATCGGATACGACATAGCTGGCCGTGTTGGTTGGTTCGTCAAAAAACGCTTGTATGTGTGGGCTCGTCATTGGTGATTTCCTGATTTTGCATATTTCTGACGATAAGATCGTCGAAGTCTGCCAAGTTTTTGCAGTCTGACACAGTCGCATTTCATTAATATGTTCCAGCGCGATATTCTGCTGAATTTCATGTCCGGTCATTGTTGGTGCTGAATTCAGCGGCTCGATTTTTATGCAAAAGCCATTGGAATGATTCAGCTTTTGTTAGCTGTCAATTGTTCAATTTCACCACAATTTGCACGCGTCTGCTACAAAGCCAATTGGAAATTTACTGCTGAAGTTGATTGCCCCTCAGCATAACCTGCCCTGAATGGCGACATGTCCAGGGTGGAATACGGGAGACTAAATGATGTTTGGCTTTATGTCTAAATTGCCTGCTTTTGGCAAAAACGTGTCCGGATCACTGGCACCGATTCTTGGAGTTGCTGCAATACCCCTCATCATGGCCGCAGGTGTGGCCGTTGACTATGGTAACGCAGTGTCCGTGCAGGCTCGCCTGCAGGCAGCGGTTGATGCTGCGGCGCTGGCTGCCGGACGTGAAGCCAACCTGTCTAACTCAGAACTTGAGCGCATTGCGAAAGACTACTTCCATTCAAACTTTGGCACGCCTGCAAACGCCGGTACGCCGACAATGGAAATGAGTGTCAGCGACAGCGGCTTGAAGGTTGAAGGAGCTGTGACGGTCAACAACTACCTGACCAAGGTAGCAGGTTTCGACACGACGCGGATTAGCGCGTCTTCCGAAGTGACCAAGGAAGCGACCGGCCTGGAAGTGGTGCTGGTATTCGACAACACCGGTTCAATGGCTTCGCAGAGCAGGTTGTCGACCCTGAAGGTTGCTGCCCATGACTTTGTTGAAATCCTGTTTGGCCCGCGCGAGGTGGCTGACACGCTGAAAATCGGCGTTGTACCATTCTCGCAATTCGTCAATGTCGGTCCCGACAAGTCCAACGCTTACTGGTTGGACACCAATGGAGCCAATCAACTGTCCCGGGAAAACTTTTCCGGCAGTAGCTGGCACAACTGGCGGGCCTGGCAGGCTATCCGCAACCGGGATTGGACTGGTTGTGTGGAGTCGCGTATCGGCAACATGTCGGTTGACGATGTCGTGCCAGATTCGGGTAATGCAAATACCTTGTTCCCACCAGCGTTTTACCCGGATGAGCCTGGTGACGATACCTACCGGGCCTATTTCAAGGTCGGCGGCCAGAATAACTATTATTATAACAGTTACCTCAAAGACAGCCGGACAAACAGCATGTCCAGCCGTCAGGAACACTATAACAAGTATAACAATGCCACGGTGAAATCCAGATCGCGTGGACCGGATAAGGGCTGCAATATTCAACCGATCCAGGCACTGACCAACGTAAAATCGCCGATTCTGAATACGATCAACAACATGAAGGCAGACGGCTACACGCATGTTGCCGAAGGCGTTGGCTGGGGGTTGCGGGTGATTTCACCGGGGGAACCCTTCACCGAAGGTGTTGAATACAGCGATGAGGACATCACCAAGGCAATGGTTCTGCTGACCGATGGTGAGAACACCTTCAATTCGGAAAGCAATCACAATCGCTCCACCTATACGGCATACAGTTTTTTACAGCAGACACGGGTCGGTTCGGCCAATTACTGGACAGCTATAGGCAGGCAAAACCAAAAGCTGGCTCGCGCCTGTGACAACGTGAAAGCCGCTGGTATTGTGAGCTACTCGTTTGCCTATAACGTACCGAGTGCGACTCAGCGCAACCTGATCAAAAACTGTGCATCGGATCCGGAAAAGTACTTTGATCCGCCGTCAAATGCGGCTCTGGTCCAGAACTTCCAGCAGATTGCAGACGAACTGCGCAAGCTGCACCTGAGCCAGTAAGTGATAAAACAGGGAAGACAGACCTCGAAAAAATGAGGCGTCAAACAGAAACCCCGTATTCCTTTGGAATGCGGGGTTTTTGTTTGATTTTATTCCGCTCACGCCAGCAGCCTGACGGCTGCGCTCCGCGGGGGCGGGCCTGGCTGGCCCGAGGCCCGGTCGGGCCTAGTGGGAGTTCATCATGCTGGCCTGTGAAAGCCGTAATTCCTTATTCCGCTCACGCCAGCAGCCTGACGGCTGCGCTCCGCTAGGGCGGGCCTGACCGGCCCGAGGCCCGGTCGGGCCTAGTGGGAATTCAACAAAACCATACCTATGAACTCCTCCGAAGCACGAAGGTGCTGAGGCAAGCGCGACTGCGCGCCGCACGAAGTGCGCCCCCGCGGAGCGCAGCCGAAGGCTGCTGGCGTGAGCGCAGTACTCCAATGAAGAAAACGCGCAAAGCGGTTGCCCACTTGCGCGTTTCCTCTATTGCCAATCCCGGTCCGATCCATCCACAAGCAGCCGTGAGGCGCTATATGCCCGGTGCGGTGGGCCCGGCAACCGGTTTCCAGATACGCCGCCAATTTCCCGAAGGAAATCAGGGCTTTCCGGTCCCCGCCAGCGTCTGGTCAGTTGCCCTTCCGTCTGCTGATGCGGAGAGTATTTGCGGGATTTCAGATGCTTGCAAGACCCGGTGGGGTTTTGCACAGCTTATCCACGATTGCCGGTGGATAAGCGGGTGCGCACTTAGGATTTGTGACCGGAGGCTACAAATCCTTGCACAGGCGCAGTGCATCATAAATGCCGGCATGGATGTTGCGTGCGGCTACCGCATCGCCAATACGAAACAGCTGGAAACCTGCAGCCGCATTGCGCACGACCTGCTGGCGTTGCCCGGCAACCAGGGCCTCATAGTCCACCTCACCGCCATTGCTGGAATCCGGCTTGAGGGCGAAATACAGGTCGTCCATTGGTGTCGTTGCGTATTCGACCACCACCTGGTCCACCAGGCGTTCTCCCACCGGAGCTTCATTATAGGGACTGGTGAGTGTGGCTGCTATCTTGTTGCCTTGGCGCGTGAGGGAATGCACTCGCGTCATGGTGGTGATGACAGCGCCGTGGCCCTGCAGTTTTTCAATATACGGCACCAGGTTGAGACCGCCAATTTCCGGGGCAAACATGCGCTCCGGCGAGACGACTTCCAGTCTTGAACCCTGGGCCATTATGATTTCGGTTGCCGCCATGCCCGGATGGGCGCCGTTGTCGTCATATATCAGTACATCTTCACCAGCGCTCGCAGCACCGGAAATGATATCCCAGCTTGAGGTCGCCAGGTCGCCGCCCTCGGCGATCGCATCTTCGCGCGGCAGTCCGCCGGTTGCGACGATGACCACATCGGGGGCCAGAGCAACGACGTCGGCGGATTCGGCGTAAGTGTTGTAACGCACTTCAACTCCAAGGCGCTGCAATTGTGCCAGGCGCCATTCCACGATGCCGATGAGTTCCGAGCGGCGTTTGACTTGTGTTGCCAACCTTATCTGACCACCTGCATCTGCTGCAGCCTCCAGGAGCGTGACCTTGTGACCGCGTTCGGCTGACACGCGCGATGCCTCAAGCCCTGCCGGGCCGGCGCCGACCACGACAACATGGCGCTTGCTGCCTGTGGTCTTGGGGATGGTGTGGGGCATGGTGGCCTCACGACCGGTTGCCGCGTTGTGAATGCAGGTGGCCCCGCGGCCTTCATATATGCGGTCAAGGCAATAGGTTGCCCCGACGCAGGGCCGCACTTCGTCTTCGCGGCCTTCAGCGACCTTGGCGGCGATATGAGGATCGGCAATGTGAGCCCGTGTCATGCCCACCATGTCGAGCTTGCCTTCTGCAACGGCGTGCCGCGCCGTCGCGACATCGGTGATGCGGGCAGCGTGGAATACCGGAAATTTTGTTTCAGTGCGGACCTGACCGGCAAAGTCGAGGTGAGGGGCCGACGCCATGCCGGTGACCGGGATAACGCGTGACAACGGACCGTCATGATCAACGTGGCCCCGAATGATGTTGAGGAAGTCGATCTGGCCGGTGGCAATCATGCGCCGGCAAATCTCCAGGCCCTCTTCGCGTGAGATGCCCTTTTCCATGTCCTCATCCGCCACCAGGCGAAGACCGACAATATAGTCGGGGCCAACCCGGTCGCGAATTGCGTCCAGTACGCGATGGGTAAACCGCAGCCGGTTATCCAGTGAACCGCCATGTTCATCATCACGATGGTTGGTGGCAGGAGACCAGAAGCTGTCCAACAGATGGCCGTAGCATTCCAGTTCGAAACCATCGAGACCGGCCTCCTTCACCCGCTCGGCCGCATCGGCATAATCGCGCACAATGCGGTCCATGTCCCAGTCTTCCATGATCTTGGGAAATGCCCGGTGGGCCGGTTCGCGAACATTGCTGGGAGATATGACCGGCAGCCAGTCGGCGCCGTTCCAAACGGTTCGCCTGCCGAGATGGGTCAACTGGATCATGCAGGCAGAGCCGTGTTCGTGGCAGGCGTCTGCCATGCGCTTCAGCCAGGGCACGATTTCGTCCTTGTAGGCGTGAAGATTGCCGAACACCGGTGACGAATCGCGCGACACGACGGCGGAACCGGCTGTCATTGTCAGCGCAATGCCGCCCTTGGCCTTTTCCTCGTGATAACGGATATAGCGATCCTTGGGCATGCCATCATCATGGAAGTTCGGCTCGTGCGATGTCGACATGAAGCGGTTGCGCAAGGTCAGGTGCTTTAGCTGATAGGGTTGCAGCAGCGGGTCATTGGCGCGATGGACGGTGGTCATGGATCAGCTCCCTTTAAGTCTTTTGAACGCGAGACTAGCTGGGAATGCAACTGGATTTCCAGTGCTGGTGTGATTGCTCATTCAGCAGGCGCTGCAGTGGCCGAAACCGGGGTGCTGAGCAATGTCTCATTGCCCTCGCGCGGATCCCTCGGGATCAGCAGCGACAGTGCCAGCGAAACTCCCGCCATGCCTGCACCGATGATGAACACCCACGAGGGATGCGTCAGCCAGATAAGGCCGAAGAGCACCGGGATGACCACGGCGGCAATGTGGTTGATGGTAAACGCGACACCTGCTGTCGGCGCCATGTCCGCAGGGTCGGCGATTTTCTGGAAGTAGGTCTTCTGCGCAATGGCCATGGCAAAGAATGCATGGTCCACCAGATACAGCGCAGCGGCAATCCACGGATTTTCAACGAATGCATAGGCCAGGAAAACGCCGATCAGGCCGATATACTCCAGCACCAGGATGCGGCGTTCGCCCAGCTTGATGATCAGGTCGCCGATCTTCGGCGCAATCCACATGTTGAATACTGCGTTTGCCAGGAACAGGCCGGTGATGGCGGCAACGGAAAAGCCGAATTTCTCCACCATCATGAAGCCTGCAAACACGATGAATATCTGACGGCGGGCACCCGACATGAAGGTCAGGGCGTAATAGAGCCAGTAGCGCTTGCGCATGAACAGGTGTTTGCGCTGCGGCACCGCTTCACGAAACTTTGGAAATCCGAACCATGCCACAAGCGCAAGCAGTACGGTCACGCCGCCGCCTGCCAAATACACCGACGAAAAGTCCAGATGCAGCAGTTTCCATGTCAGGAAGATCAGCGCGTAGGCGGCAATGGTGGCAAATGACCCGGCAGCAATAATACGGCCCAGCTGACGCGGTGCTTCGTTTTTCGGCAACCATTGCAGCGACAGCGACTGCTGCACGGTTTCAAAATAATGAAAGCCCACCGACATGATGAAGGTGGTGATGTAAAACCCCATCGCTGTGGGGAAAAAACCGGTGATGGCAGTGCCAAGCCCGCATAGAGCCAGCGATATGACAGCGAAGGTCTGTTCGCGCCAGACAAAGTACATGAAAACGGCGGTAAAAGCCAAAAAGCCGGGGATTTCACGGATCGACTGGAGGATGCCGATTTCCTTGCCGGTAAAGGCGGCTCCTTCAATGGCAAAATTGTTCAGCAGTGCCGACCAGGTCGAAAACGCAATGGCGTTTGCAGCAACCATGAGAATGAGCAGGTTGACCGGTGTTCTCCAGCCGGTGGCGTCGCCAAGGTTGATTTCTGTGTGCCGGTTCATGACGAAGCGGAAGCTAAACCAACATCACAGGTTCTGGAATTGTTATTTACACAACACGGGTATGTCTACTGACATGCCTGGGCCTTCGAGCGCGCACGTTTGCACAGCGTTCAAACCGGCGCGCCGGCGTTTAGGCCAGTTGTGTTCGATCGTTTTTGGTGCCCCGGCCGGAAAGAGAAGGGGAGAGCGATCCGGCCGAGGATACTGCAAGAGGCAGGTTTACCTGCAACAATGCATCCGGTTTGCCTGCCTGTCGGCAGTGGCAGTCAGTGGTTAGTTACTGCTTTCGCCTTCCGGGGCTGCTTCTTCGGTCGCTTCGGTTTCTTCAGCGTCTTCGCGCCCGCCGTCGCGTTCCATCATGCGGCCACGGTTCTTGCTGTAACCGCGGCCTCTGTCTTCGCGGCTGAGCGCTCCGTCACCGTTTCGATCGTGCATTTCCACCATATCAGCCAACGGGCGCAGGTATTCTTCCTGGGTGAGGCCGGCATCACCGTCACGGTCAAAGCGCTGGAACTGGCGCACAATCCGATCAGCACGGGCTTTCAGGAAAAGCTGCTTGAACTCATCCAGGCTCAGCTTTCCGTCATTGTTGGCATCAAACTCCTTGTGCCAGGCTTCCCGGTTGGTGTTGATTTCTTCCTGGGTGACTTTCTTGTCATTGTTGGCATCATAGCGCTCCATCATCATGCGTCCGCCACGCCGCATTCCATGGCCTTTTCCGCCGCGGCGATGACCGCGGCCATAACCGCCGCCGTGATGACCACCATCATGGTATCCGCCACCGCCGTGGCCGCCGCCGTGATGGCCGCCGCCATATCCGCCGCCCTGACGATGGGCGAAGGCGGTTGTGCCGAGTGCGCCAACCGCAATCAATGCTGCTGCCGCAATGGCCATTTTGGAAGTTGTTTTCATTCGTTGGGTCTCCAGGGTTTGTGGACTTGTTGGGTATATACACCAATGACGTGGCCGAACGGCGAAACCCGGCGTGCCGGCAACATTAAACATCGGTCATGTTTCAACCGGTTGCGCGCCAGCCACACGGGTCATCAAAATGCGACACGTGTGCGTGAAAGGGGCTGTGCGGCCTCACGCAGGCAGGGCAGACTTACGAACAGGCATGACACAATCAGGATTGGCAACTGGACACACCCCATGACATCACGAAGAACATTCATCACCCGTTCGGCGGCTGTGCTGGCCGGATCAATGCTGCCGGCCTCGCAGGGGTTTGCGCAAGCCCTGTCCGATGCCGACGTCGAAAAACTGCTGCTGCAGACGGTGTTCTCGGAGGCGCCGGATATCAAGGCCGCCATGCAGAAACTCGTCGCCAGAGGCAACAAGGACGTCATATCCAGCCTCATTATGCTGTCGCGTTTTACAGACGAAATCGAACCGGTGACGAAGGCCATCTCCGCACTGGCCGGTGAACCGCTGACCACGTGGCGCGATGCCATGTTATGGCAGGAAGCCCACCCGGACGTGAAATCGCATGCTGGTTACGCTGATTTCAAACTGCAATTGCTGGCCAGTATCGATCCGAAGTTTCTTGAGTTTTTCCAGGGCAATGCGGCCAAGCCGGAGAACATGAAAATTCGCCTCGAGGAAATCACCTGGGGCGGTGTGGTGGTGGACGGCATTCCGTCCCTGGACAATCCCGAGCTGATCGAAGCCGATGATGCCGGTTACATGAAAGATGATGACCTGGTGTTTGGTGTCGCCATCAACGGTGACGTGCGGGCCTATCCGCTGCGCATCATGGGCTGGCACGAAATGTTCAATGAGACCATTGGCGGCGTGCCGGTGGCACTTGCCTACTGCACCTTGTGCGGCGCCGGTATTCTTTTTGAGACCCATCCGGAGGGCAGGCCGACGCCTTTCGTTTTCGGCTCATCCGGTTTTCTGTATCGCTCGAACAAGCTGATGTTCGACCGGGGCACAAAATCCCTGTGGAACCAGTTTACCGGCCAACCGGTTGTCGGCCCGCTGGTCAATAGCGGCGTCAAGCTCAAGATCCGCCCCGTGGCAATCACCTCATGGCAACAATGGCGCACCGCAAACCCGACGACGAAAGTGCTGTCCCTGCAAACCGGACATCGTCGCGACTACGGGTCCGGCGTTGTGTACAGGGAATACTTCGCCAGCAGCGACCTGATGTTCCCGACCATCGTGCGTGACGAAAGCAGGTTAAAGCGCAAGGATTATGTGTTCGGTATTCGCGGCCCCGCGGCCTCGAAAGCCTGGCCGGTTACAGTGTTCGGTCCCGGAAAGGTGATCAACGACCGGGTCGGCAACCGGCCGGTGGTGCTGATCGGCAACAGCCTGACGAGAACCGTGCGTGCCTATGAGAGAGGTGAACGGGAGTTTCAGTTCGCCGGCAGCCAGCAGAAGATGACCGGTCCGGGCGGAAGCTGGACAGTGGGAGAAGATCAACTCACCGGTCCGGACGGCACAAAACTGGCGCGTATTGCCGGTCATGTAGCCTACTGGTTTGCCTGGGACGGTTATCTGGGGGTGGCCAGCGAACTGTACCAGGACGGCTGATTGGAGCAACATGGGTCCACTTGAACCCATGTTGCTCAGGCACTTTGAAAGCGATCAGTTTTATGGCTTTTGATTGATTCAACCAAAAACCGTACTGATCTGAACGATCTTGCAGGCATGCTGATAAGCCTTGAACTTAGGCACCCAATGGCGTTTCAGGGCGTCATGCAGGTTGATCTTGCAAGAGAAAGTGTGGGTGCTTATGGCACAACGTAAAGGCAGGGCTTTGCCTTCGCGACGCATACCCAGCGCTGACCGGCCTTGTTGCACTTGACCGACTTGTTCCTGGCGATCTTCCAGACCGACCACGCCACGCCCCGGTTGTTTTTCACCTTCAGGGACCATGATTTGCGGGCCTGTTTTCTTGCCGCCCACCTCGTGGGTTTGTGAACCTTCACCTGTGTGGGAATGTGGCGGCACTGATAGGCCGATGCGGTGCTGGTCATGACGGTGGGGACAGACAGTGCCAGAACGGCTGCTGCCAGTGCTAACTGCAGGGATTTCATCGGGGCATTCCTTTGTCTTGGTTACTGTTGATCCTGAACAGTTTTCAGGTTGGCAGTAACGTTAGGAATCCGTCCTTGAACAGGCACTGACCGGATTGTTCAGTGTGCGTTCATGTTGCTCAAGTTCGCCGTGATTCTAATCAGGCTTGTCGTTCTGGCTGCGATCTTCAACCCGTTTTCGGATCATGACCCATTCGCGGTTGTCGAAGCCGAGCAGGCCGGCGATGCGCCAGCCCATATTCATTTCGTCTTCGTCAATCCTGCCGTCGGCCAGAATGATTTCGCACAGCATCTCCACCACCGTTTCGCGCTGCTCACGGTCATACGCCTCCTTGATGGTGCTGGTGAAGCGATAGAAGTCGATGGCGTGTTCACTCGCTTGCCGGGCATCACTGTTCAGTTGTGCAAGGCCGGCATCGTCGAGGTCAAACTTGTCTTTCAACAGGCGGTCGCGCACCGCGATTTCCTCGTCATCCATATGGCCGTCGATCAGCGAGGCGGTGACAAGCAGTTCTGCAACAGCGGTCTTAACGTCAGGCTTTGAAGCGGGTGATGCGCCGGTGCCTAACAAGGATGTGAGTTTCTCAAAAAACATGAATGC
>Ga0316193_10002978_pt1 | contig 12087 bp, 12 predicted proteins | sample MerIslsedime2_MG_FD_207735 | JGI IMG/M metagenome (GOLD analysis project Ga0316193, IMG submission 207735) | Coastal sediment microbial communities from Maine, United States - Merrow Island sediment 2 | ecosystem: Environmental > Aquatic > Marine > Coastal > Sediment | place: USA: Maine... | reverse complement strand
GAACTGTGATAAGTGATCTTTCTGATCTTCAAAACGTGTTTTATGATGTTTTGGTGTTTTTCAGTCCAAGCGGAATAAAGTCTTTATTTGAAAATTTCCCTCAGTTCGAACAAAAAGATACAAGAATAGCTGTTTTTGGTAATTCTACTGTTAAAGCTGCAGAAAAAGCTGGTTTGCAAATTGATATAGCAGCTCCATCTAAAGAGACGCCTTCAATGACCATGGCATTAGAAAAATATATTAAGGAGGCTAACAAATAATCTTCTTATAAAACATAAAAAAAGCGCCCATTATGGGCGCTATTTTTTATGGCTAAATTATTCTTTTAACTCTTTTTGATCATTTCAGTGATCTTTTTTTCCAGTTCTTCTGCCAATTCAGGATTATCTCCAATTAATGCCTTTACAGCATCCCTTCCCTGGCCTAATTTTGCATCGGCATAGCTAAACCAAGATCCGCTTTTCTTAATGATATCCAGCTCAACACCTAAATCAAGTATCTCACCCACTTTTGATACGCCTTTACCATACATAATATCGAATTCAGTGGTTTGAAAAGGTGGTGCTACTTTATTTTTCACAACCTTAACCTTCGTTCTGTTTCCTAAAACCTGATCACCGTCCTTGATTTGAGTTCTTCTTCTAATATCCAGTCTGATTGAAGCATAGAATTTTAACGCATTTCCACCGGTAGTTGTTTCCGGATTCCCGAACATTACACCAATTTTTTCTCTTAACTGATTAATAAATATTACAGTACAATTCGTCTTATTGATTGTTCCTGTTAATTTTCTTAAAGCCTGTGACATCAGTCGAGCGTGAAGACCCATTTTTGAATCACCCATTTCACCTTCTATCTCGCTTTTTGGAGTTAAAGCAGCTACTGAATCAATGACAACGATATCTATAGCTCCTGAACTAATCAAGTTATCTGCAATTTCCAGGGCTTGCTCTCCGTAATCCGGTTGAGAAATGATTAAATTATCTATATCTACACCCAGGTTACCCGCATAAAAACGATCAAAAGCGTGCTCAGCATCAATAAAAGCCGCTATTCCTCCTGCTTTTTGAGCTTCTGCCATGGCGTGCAAGGCTAAAGTTGTTTTACCCGAAGATTCAGGTCCGAATATCTCTATTACTCTTCCTCTCGGATATCCACCAACTCCTAAGGCAAGGTCCAATCCTAGAGATCCAGAAGGAATCACCTCAATATCCACTGCGGCAACGTCACCCATTTTCATGACGGATCCTTTGCCATAAGTTTTATCAAGTTTATCCAGGGTTAACTGTAATGCCTTTAACTTTGCTGTTTTTTCTTTGTCTTCAGCCATAATCTAACTTTGTGTGTTTTTTGTTTATTTTGATAATTATAGAAAGCTAAAATAGGAATTTTTAGGGGTAATAAATCCTAATACAACGAACATAATTATTAACAATTGTCTTAAGTATCAATCTGAAATAGAATAGGAATTTTATATTAATAGAATTGAAAAGCAAAGGTCAACCAATAATATATTATTTATATAATTTTGATGGATTCAAGCCAAAATGCCTTTTGAAATCCGCTGAGAACTGACCCATATGATAAAACCCAAATTTTGCGGCAATGTCTGAAACTAGAAAATTTTGTCCTTGTAATTTCCATATCTCTTTTTTAACCATATTCAAACGATGGGCCTTTATATATTGGCTGGGGCTTACTTGAAATTTTTCTAAAAAAGCATACTCAAGGGTTCTTTCGCTAACTTTAGATATCTTACATAATTCTTTGATTGATAGGTGTTTACTTTGTGTTTCTGCAATATGATTTAGAGATCTTATTAAAGCTACATCTCTCTTGCGAATGACATCTGAATGTGAAACTTCACAGGTTCTGTCAATGTATTTAAGCGTCTTAAACAATATTTCAGAGGCCATAGAATCTAATATATGCAGATCTCGCACTGAATCATTTTTATGGGTATCATTCGAAAATTGCAAAAATCCCTTTGCGTTTCTTAAAAATTTCTGAAGAAAATCAGGATCCAAATAGAGGTGTTTTTCTGAGCCTGAAAAAGCGCATTCCACGCCTCTAAATCCAAAACTTTCAATAAGCTCATTTAACCTTTGTTCAGAAACTGAAAGCACGTAAACATCAAAATTGTCAAAAGAAACAGACTCCAAAGTTCTATCGCGCGGGAATATGAGTAATTGTCTTACGTCTACATCTTTATGCAACCAATTATAACAAACAGTTGTAGTGGCTGGAAAAACGATTGTCCTAAACCCTTTAGGTGCTAATCCATTTTGATGAACGGTTCCGCTTAAACTAGTTCTGCCTAATTGAAAAGTATCGTTTGAATACAAGTTTAGATAAGCATTAAAATTATTTCTGCTCAACAATTTAAAATCAAGCTCCCATCCCACAGCAAACTGCTTGAATCGATCAAAATCTGTAAAATGTGCCTTTATTTGATGCATTAATAGAAAAATAAGTGACAAAAATACGGAAATTAACATACTCGTGGTTTTGGGTTGCGGAAAATTGATAGTGTGCGGCCTTAAAATCCCTTATTTTTGCAAAAGTATATTCAATAATAAACCCCGAGTCTAATTTTTAAAAAAATATGATGTTAAAAACGATTAAATTATTTGTGTTTATTTTCTTCTGTGGTGTGACTTCAATGAGTGCCCAGGAAATTGTTCATGATGCAGAGTACTATATACTTAAAGCACAGCACGGTGAAAAGTGGGAAAAGCAAGACAAAGAGATTCAAAAGAAACTCGCCGATCTTGAAAAAAAACACGGCTCTAAACCAAATATTATTCATATCATGTGGGATGATACAGCTGTTGGAGAGGTTGGAGTTCCTCAAATTCAAGCTCCACGAGGTTTTAAAACACCCAACATGAATAAGTTTGCTCAAGAAGGGCAATATTACGCACGTATGTACACAGAACCTTCTTGTACGCCTACCAGAGCTGCTTTTCAAACTGGACGACATGCCGTTAGATCTGGAATGTACACAGTAAGTTTTCCCTACGAGTATGGAGGAATGAGTGAAAAAGAGACCACGATTGCAGAAGTATTGAGTGATGTTGGATATGCTACCGCCTTTTACGGTAAAGGTCATTTGGGAGATATTGAGCAAAGTTATATGACCAATATGGGTTATGATGAAGCGCTTTGGGCTCCTTACAACCAAGTACCTAGTCTATATGTTACCCGAGGTGAATTAGGGCCCATGTTTCCAACATCTGTAGACCCAAGTCTTTACCCTGAAGATCCATATGATATGGATCCGGGTTGGAGACCCGATGGTTATGTTTGGGCTTTAGAAGGGACCAAAAATGGGCCAACAAGAGAATGGGGAACACCACCAAATGAAGATGACTATTATGCTTTAGAAGGTGAGTGTCAAAAAAGAACCTTAGACTTTATTAAGAAAAGTGTTGCTGCAGACAAGCCATTCTTCATTAGCTACCAGCCTATTGCAGCGTCGTTCTTGGGTACGCAACCTGGCGTTGCAAAAAAGTCAGTTTCTGCAAGTATTCTGCATGAATTTCTTGTAGGTTTTGATCAATGGATCCCTAAGTTATTGCAAACACTTAAGGACGAGGGGGTAGAAGAAAACACTTTGGTTATTTTAATGGCAGATAATGGTCCTATGACACATCATGGGCCAGATGGTATGGTTGAAACACTTTACACGGGTGGAAAAGGAGACTTTACGGAAGGAGCTGTAAGGGTTCCATTCATGGTGCGTTGGCCAAGCGTAATTGAACCAAATCAAGTTATTGGTGATATTATTCATGTAACAGACTTATATACTACTTTTGCCACGCTTGCAGGAGCTCAAAAAAGCATTCCAACAGATCGCATCATTGACGGTGTTGATCAGACTTCGCTGCTCTTGAACGGAGATACTTTTAGTCGTCGTGATTATGTACATATTTACACGGGTGATATATTGGCTGCACAAGTAAAAGGACGCTTCAAACGTCATTGGGTTGGAGAATTACCAGGACTTAGTGGTGCTTCATTTTATGATTTGTATAATGATCCACGTGAAGTAATGCCTAAAATGCTTCCCGGGTTCACAACAAAAACCATGTTTGATATCATGAAAGCACGTCATGAATTATGGATAAGAAAATATCCTAATACAAAACATCCAAGAGGTATGCCTTTAACAGGTCTTGAAAATCCGCGTCCTGCAGTTAAAAAAGCGGGAGAGTTCCGCATAAATACAGATGATTTACCTTTTGATGCAAAGGAATTCCTAAACTATGAGCTTCCTTACGACCCAGCGATGGAAAAATGGGGTTCAGGAAATAACTAATCTGAATTTACGGTTATTTAAAAATTAAGCACAAACAGCTATTACGATGCAGTTCATGATAGCTGTTTTTTTTCAACAAGACTAGAGGTAGCAGAGAAATTTTCTAGTTAAAAATATTTATCTTAATCAAAAAAAACATGAAATTAAAATACCTAATATTAATTTGTCTGTTTTCTATTTCTGCCTCTTTATTGGCCCAAAATGAAGATAAATTAAGTGATGAAGCCGAAGAAGCAGCACTTGCAAAAGCTACTCAAAACCCTTTGGCAGCGATGTATAGTTTGCCTTTTCAAAACAATACAACTTTTGGCGTTGGTCCTGAAAGTAAAACTCAAAATGTGTTAAACATTCAGCCTGTTATTCCAATAGGTTTAGGCGAAAAAGTAAATTTAATTAATCGAATTATCATTCCTGTAATTACACAACCTTATGGATCGGATGGCGTTAATTCATCAACTGGTATTGGTGATATTAGCTATACGGCTTGGTTAGCGCCTACTAAAGCATCTCAAATTACCTGGGGAGTTGGTCCTGTTTTTCAAATACCAACAGCATCCGGTGCAGATGAGTTTGGTACAAGGGAATTTGGTATTGGCCCTTCAGTTGTGGCATTGACTACTATTAATCAATGGGTTGCCGGGTTTGTTATCAATAATGTTTGGACCTTTGGTGACGCTAAAGAAAATAAGTTTTTATTTCAATATTTTGTCAATTACAACCTTCCTAAAGCCTGGTATGTGGTGTCTGCGCCCATCTTAACAGCCAATTGGAATGCAGAAAGTGGAGAACAATGGATAATACCATTTGGTGGTGGTGCCGGTAAAGTTTTTAAACTAGGAAAACAGCCTATCAATATAAATGCACAAACCTATTATAATGCTGTTAGACCAGATGGCTGGGGTGATTGGCAATTTAGATTACAAGTACAATTGCTATTTCCTAAAAAAAAGTAAGTTAGATTAGGTTTACTATTTGATAATCATATACATATGTGGAATTCCATCCTCCATATATAGCTCGCCTGTTGAGACAAAACCTAGTGATTCGTAAAATTTCTGTAAGTACCTTTGCGCCCCAATCTTAATCGTTTTCGTGTTATATAAGGCATCTATTTGGTCAATAGATCTTGACATTAACTCAAATCCTAAACCATCTTTTCTATATTCTTTATGCACTACCACTCTACCAATTGCGGCCTCTTTATAATATTGATCAGGACCGAATAATCTTGTATAAGCTATAACTTTTTCAGACCCATCGTCAAGCTTGCAAAAAAAATGATAGGCCTCAAAATCCTTTCCGTCTAAATCAAGGTATACGCAGTCCTGTTCAACAACAAATATTTCCAGTCTTAACTGGATAATATTATGTAATTCAACAACTGTTAGGTCTTTAAATTTCTTAATAATCCATTTCATACAGCGGGGTATTCATTAATCCTGAATAATAAACTCTTTATGGTCGTCCCTTTCGAATTCAGGTTGGAGATTAGAATGGTTAATATGAAACTTTTCGAAAAGTATATTTTCCACAGTTGCGCATATCTTATCAAAATCAGATAAACTAATGTCTTTATTGAATTCAATATGAGCCTCAAAATGAATATCATGGTCGTTTAACTGCCAGACATGAACATGGTGTATATTTTCTATTTCAGGAACGGCAATTATTTCATCTTGTATAGCCTTTATCTCAAGGCCCTTTGGAGCAAATAACATTAAAATCTTTAGAGATTCCAAAAAAATACTCCAGCTCATGTATAGCAAGTAAATAGAAATTATAATAGTTAAAACAGCGTCCAGCCAGTAAATCTTATAATACTTCATTAATAAACCACCCGCCAAAACAGCAACAGAAGTTAACATATCAGTAATCAAATGCAGGTATGCTGATTTCATATTTAGATTATGATCAGCATCTTTCTTTAATAATAAGACGCTTAAACCGTTTCCCAGGATCGCTATAAAAGCGAGCCATATAACTATATTAGAAGCAATTTCACGAGGATCATTTAACCTTTTAACAGCCTCAATTCCTAAAAAAACCGCAATGATAATCAAGGTAGACGAATTGATAAAAGCTGCTATGATTTCAGCTCTTTTAAATCCAAAGGTCTGGTGTAGAGTTTGTTTCTTTTTATTGCTTAATATATTAGCAACATAACTTATAATCAATGATATAACATCAGATAAGTTATGAACTGCATCTGAGATTAAAGCTAAGCTTCCCGAAATAATACCGCCAATTATTTGAGAGGCAGTAATCACTATGTTTAAAATAATTGAAAAAAGTAATCTGTTTCCAGACAACTGGCCATGCGGATGTGGATGATGATGACCCATGTAAAACTACTTGTTTAGCGTTGGTATTTTATCTATTCTTTTTTGATGGCGTCCTCCTTCAAATTCAGTATTAATAAATGTCTTTACAAACTGTAAAGCATCTTCTTCAGATACAAATCTAGCCGGTATACTTAAAATATTAGCATCATTATGTTGTCTGGCAAGAGATACCAATTCATTATTCCAACAAAGGGCTGCCCGGATTTTTTGGTGATGATTAGCCGTCATTGCTGCTCCATTACCACTTCCACAAATAATAATTCCCAAATCGGCTTTACCTGATTCAACGGCTTCAGCTACGGGATGAATCGTATCAGGATAATCCATACTTTGATCGTCATCAGTACCAAAATTAACAACATTAATACCTTTATTCTCTAAATACTTAACTATCTTAAACTTATAAGTTGTACCTGCGTGATCATTGCCGATTGCTATCTTCATCTCAAAAAAATTTAAGTAAAATTACGTTTAAAAAAGTAATAAACATAAAATTATCCTATTGTTAATCAAACCTAATAAACAGTTCATTTCAAACATATTAAATAATTGTCAAATTGTTAATTAAATATAGCTTAAATCTTATAAATAAATTTTGCTATTCAATTAAAAATAACCAATGCTTAAAATATAATCAGGCACCAAACTTTGTTGTTAGTTTTTAGCTGTAATTTATTAACAGGTATCTATAGTTTTATAAGCATTTTTTATAGTTAATTTTTGAATAAAAAACAGTTAATGGCGCTTAATAATAAATGTGGATAAGTGTCTATTAAATATGATTTACAGATAATTATAAAATTACAAGATGTTAATAGTTTTTTATAACTGATATATCAAAATAAATACCATAAAATTTATAAGGTATATTAACACACTATTATAACCATCATTAGTTTTTTATAAATTAAATTAAAGCTATTAATAATAATATGATTGTTTATAACCCGTGTTTTTATTTTAAATCAAACTCAGGTTTACAAAAAAATAAAGGGTAAAATAAATAAGAATTAGGTTTGATTAAACCTCCTCTGTTTGAATGGAATTATCTAATGAAGATGTTATACTTGATTGAGAACATTCCATTTTTTCAAAACTGTAATCTATACTTTTTTTGGTAGCGTAAACACTCAAACCAAAAATGATTAAACATGAAATGATTATTTTAACGATTGTTCTCATATACCTTAAAGACGAATACTTTTTGAATATGTTACAAAAATGTTAAAATTTATTAAACAATGAATTGGATTGCCTTTGGAATAAGGCTAATACAAAAGTCTCCTTTTGCAATTAATTCGCCGTCAGCTTGAATATAAGAAGAAGTATTGCCATTAATTTTAAGTTCTTTGGCATGTAAGCATGTTACTTCCTTCACTTTATTTATTTCACCGTTATACAGTTTAAATATATTCTTAATTACTTTCATTAAGCTGATAGATTTAATTAGGCTCACATCAAAATATCCTGTCTTATGCGCTTTGTAATTGGTCAATTGCATTCCTGCTCCAGAATATTTGCAGATACCTAATGATATTAAAAATATTGAGGATTCATATATTTTATCATCAAGTGTAATTTTATAATTTCCATTGATATAAGATTTAAAACTAAACAAGGCAGCTATCAAATAAGCAAGTGAACCCCATTTTTTATATTGATCAATATTTTTTACGACATACGCTTCAAAACCTATACCAGCCGCATTGTTAAAATAAAATTCTTTTTTATTGTCATTTAAAGTGATCTTACCAATATCTTGATAAATGCTGTTACCTTTGTTTATGACCTGAATAGCTTTGTTTGGATTTTTTGAAATATTGTAATTTTTAACCCAATCATTTCCTGTTCCAGTGGGAATTACGGCTAGTTTTATATGAGAAGTATCAACGTGTTTTTGTTTCATAATTCCATTAATCATATGATGTATGGTACCGTCACCGCCAACGCAAACAAAATTGTAATACCCAAGTTTAATTGCTTTTTCAACTAATTCTTCTTCGTGATGAGGGTATTCAGTGTAAACCGTTTTAATGATTAGCTTAAATTGACTAATTATCTTTAGAATTTTGTTTATTTTCTTTTTAGCCTTACCTCCTCCTGAAGTTGGATTGATAATTATATACCAGGTATTATTCATAGGTTGATATTGTATTAGTGCAAATTACGATTTGTTTTTTATTAACATTTTATAGAATATTAATTTGATTATAATATGTACTTTTAAAGGCTAGAAATAAAGATTAAATGAAAAGAAGAAAAAAAGGAAATTTTAAAGGAGATAGTAATAAAATAAAGGATTTAGATAGAAAAGTTTTAGAAATTTTTAATCAGAATTCAAATAAAATATTGAACTATAAACAGATTGCCTCAAAGTTGGAAATCAATGATTCGAACGGCAGAAATCAGATTATTAAAAAACTAAAAGAACTGCATTTTGAAGAGCGCCTCGATGAAGTTTCAATTGGTAAATATATCATGGTTAAACAAAGCCATTATTTTGAGGGTAAAGTAGAGGTAACCAGTAGAGGTAATGCCTATGTGGTTTGTGATGATCTCGAACACGATATTTATATTCCATCCAGAAATTTGAATCATGCCCTTAATAATGATTTTGTTAAGGTATATGTTTATAATAGAAAAAAGAATAAGAAACAGGAAGGAGATATTGTTGACATATTAAAAAGGGCAAAAAATGAATTTGTAGGCGTTTTACAAAAAAGTAAAAGTTTTGGTTTTGTAGTTCCTGATGATCCAAAAATGTATGCTGATATTTTTGTGTCCTCCAGTGAATTATCAGGTGCGGAAGATGGGGATAAAGTACTTGCCGAAATAACCGATTGGCCTTCAAATTCAAAAAACCCCTTTGGTAAAATTACTAAAGTACTTGGTAAACCAGGAGATCATGATACTGAGATTCATTCTATTCTCATTGAATATGGACTTCCTTATAAATTTCCGGATCATGTTGAAGAATATGCATCTAAAATTCCAGTTGAAATAACCGAAGAAGAGATTGGTAAAAGAAGGGATATGAGAAAAGATCTGACCTTTACCATTGATCCTAAAGATGCTAAAGATTTTGATGATGCCTTATCTTTTAAAATATTGGAAAATGGGCATTATGAAATTGGAATTCATATTGCTGATGTTTCGCATTATTTAAAGGAAAATACGATACTGGAAGATGAAGCATATTTAAGAGCTACATCAGTTTATTTGGTAGATAGAGTTGTTCCTATGCTTCCCGAAATTCTTTCTAATAACGTTTGTTCGTTAAGACCTAATGAAGAAAAACTAACTTTTTCGGTAGTTTTTGAGATGAACGAGAAAGGACATGTTGTAAAACCCTGGTTCGGAAGAACAGTAATTAACTCAGATAAAAGATTTGCATATGAGGATGCTCAGGAAATCATCGAAGGATCAGTTGATGGTGTGGATAAGGAATTGGAAACTGCAATTTTAAAATTAGATGAGTTAGCTAAAATAATCAGGAAGAGAAGAATGGGCGAGGGAGCTATATCTTTTGATAAAACAGAGGTTCGATTTAATTTAGATGAAGATGCGAATCCAATAGGTGTTTATATTAAGGAATCAAAAGATGCGAATAAGTTGATTGAGGAATTTATGCTCTTAGCGAATAGAAGCGTTGCCGAATTAATTGGTAAAAAGAAAAAAACCTTTATTTATAGGGTTCATGATGAACCTAATATAGATAAATTAACACTTTTACAAGGCATTATTTCAAAGTTTGGCTACAGAATAGATACCAATACTAAAGACAGTACATCACAGACTTTAAATAAATTGCTTGCAGATGTTCACGGAAAGGCCGAATCAAATATGATAGAAACTTTGACGATTAGATCAATGAGTAAAGCAATTTACACGACTGAAAATATTGGTCATTACGGGTTGGCATTTGATTATTATACCCATTTTACATCTCCGATAAGGCGTTATCCGGATGTAATGGCCCATAGGTTATTACAACACTATCTTGATGGAGGGCAATCTGTTAAAGTGGACGCTTACGAAGAAAAATGTAAACATTCTTCTGAAAGAGAATTTATGGCCAGTAAAGCTGAACGGGATTCTATTAAGTATATGCAGGTAAAATATATGCAGGATCATAATGACCAGGAATTTTTGGGTGTTATTTCTGGTGTAACCGAATGGGGAATCTACGTTGAAATCATTGAAAATAAGTGCGAGGGTATGGTTAGAATTAAAGACATAACGAGTGATTATTTTATTTTTGATGACAAACAATACGCCTTGATAGGGCAGGTAAGTAAAACCATGTACCAATTAGGCGATCAAGTAACGGTGACGGTCAAAAATACGGACCTTGAGAGAAAGCACTTGGATTTTAATTTGGTTGAAGATTGAAATACTGTAACAAACTAATTATTTGGATGTCTTAATTACAGCGTATTTAAGATTAAATAAATGTATAATTAAATTTTATATCGATGAAAAAACTTGTTTTTGCCATATTTTTTATATCAAGTATTTGTATTGCCCAGGAGAAAATTACAATGAATCTTGGTGATTTTCATACCTTAAAAACCTATAGAGGATTAAAGGTGGAACTAATAAAGGAAGATACTCCAAAAATAGTAATAGATGGAATAAAGGCTTCGAATGTCACTGTTAAAAATGCAAATGGAGTATTGAAAATATCAATGAACATTTCCCATACTTTTTCGGCGGATGACGTTATGGTGTATTTGTATTATTCTAAAGAAATTGATGTGATTGATGCTAATGAAGGATCTCATATTTTTTCAGATGAGCTGTTTAAGCAAGCTAAAATAAAAGTGAAAGCACAGGAAGCAGGGCATATTAAAGTAAATATTGAAACTGATGATGTGGAAATAACTAGTGTAACAGGCGGAATGGTAAGATTAAAAGGAAAATCAGTAAATCAAAAAGCGAAGGCCAATACGGGAGGTATATACAAAGGAGAAAATTTGGAAACAGAAAATGCGGATGTATCTGCCCATACAGGGGGTATTGCAGAAATTCATGCGACGAAATTAGCGGATGTAAGTGCAAGCACGGGAGGAATGATTACGGTATCAGGTGATCCAGAAGAGCTAAAGAAAAGTGAATCCTTAGGTGGATATGTCAAACAATAGTGAATGAATTATGAATTTAATTACTAACTTTGTCTCCTAAAATGATAAAATAATGATGATACAGACGATTTTTTTAGGTTTTGTTGGTCCATGGCAATGGATTATCATTGGTTTAGCCATTCTATTACTGTTTGGAGGTAAAAAATTACCAGAGTTAATGAAGGGGCTAGGAACAGGAATTAAAGAATTTAAGAATGCCACAACTACCGAAGAGGAAGAAGAAGGTAAAAAGGCTGAAGAAAAAAAGTAAGACTAGTTTAAATACTGCATAAAAACCCCA
>Ga0316193_10002977_pt1 | contig 12087 bp, 13 predicted proteins | sample MerIslsedime2_MG_FD_207735 | JGI IMG/M metagenome (GOLD analysis project Ga0316193, IMG submission 207735) | Coastal sediment microbial communities from Maine, United States - Merrow Island sediment 2 | ecosystem: Environmental > Aquatic > Marine > Coastal > Sediment | place: USA: Maine... | reverse complement strand
ATCCGCTACGGCTTCTTTGGCAAGCATGGCGCCGATGGGCAATCCATTGCCAAGGGCCTTCGCCAATGTCATTATATCCGGTTCAATCCCGAAATGTTCATAAGCAAAAAGCTTGCCTGTGCGTCCCATTCCAGTCTGTATTTCATCAAAAATCAAAAGAATACCTGTTTCATCACAGACCTGCCGGAGCGCCTCGAGATACCCATCATCCGGACAGCGCACTCCGCCTTCACCTTGGATCGGCTCAATCAAAACAGCGCACGTATGCGGTCCGATTTTGCTGTGCAAGGCATCCATGTCATTAAACGATACATGGTCGAATCCCTCAAGAATCGGTTCGAATCCTTTTTTTATCTTATCCTGCCCGGTTGCAGAGAGTGTGGCCATGGTCCGTCCATGAAAAGACTGCTCCATGGTGACGATTCTGTAGCGCTCGCTTTCACCCTTTTCTTTAAAATACTTCCGGGCAAGCTTGATGGCCGCCTCATTGGCTTCAGCCCCGCTGTTGCAGAAAAAAACCCGGTCGGCAAAACTATTTTGTGTAAGCCATGATGCCAGCTGTACCTGAGGCTTCGTATAGTAAAGGTTTGACACATGCAAAAGGGTTTCCGCCTGCTTGGCCAGCGCCCTGGAAACTCTCGGATGTGCATGTCCCAGGTTGCACACTGCAATCCCCGAAACAAAATCCGTATATTGTTTCCCGTTTGTATCCCAGAGATTACACCCGTTGCCTTTGATAATTACGATTGGAAATCTCTTGTAGGTTTTAGCAATAACTTCATCTGCCCGGGCCATGATATCTTCTTTCATTTTAACACCTTAGCTTTTAATCTAATCGACTGAAAAATCAACTGGCATCCCATCTGCGGATGGAGATTTTTTAAAAACCGGAGAGCCCATTGCCACCACGGCTTTCAAGGGTGCAAAACATGGGTTACAAGATATACCGGCTTAAATCCTCGTCTTCCTTGATATCCTTTAATTTGTCTTCCACATATTTTTTGTCAATAACGACGCGTTTTTCTGTCATGTCCGGCGCATCAAAAAGAATGTCTTCCAGCAAACACTCCATGACCGTATGAAGCCTCCTTGCCCCGATATTTTCGGTCAGGTTGTTAACCTCTTCTGCAATCATCGCTATTTCTTCAACAGCTTCATCTTCAAAAACCACATCAACACCTTCGGTCTTTAACAATGCCAAGTATTGAAGAAGAAGCGCATTTTTCGGTTCGGTCAGTATTCTTACAAACTCTTTCCGGCCGAGCGAATCCAGTTCAACCCGAATGGGAAAGCGACCTTGCAGCTCCGGGATCAAATCTGAGGGTTTGACGGTGTGAAAAGCGCCGGCGGCGATAAAAAGAATACTATCCGTCTTGACCGGACCGTATTTTGTCGTAACCGTACTTCCTTCAACGATGGGAAGGAGGTCTCTCTGAACGCCTTCTCTGGACACATCAGGGCCCTGGGTCCCGTTCTTGCCGGCAATCTTGTCAATCTCGTCGAGAAAGATTATCCCTGACTGTTCGACTTTTTTAATAGCTTCTTTTATCACTTTGTCCATATCCACAAGGTTCTGAGCTTCTTCGGCCGCCAGCATTTCAAGGGCTTCACCGACTTTAACTTTTCGTCGTTTTGTACTTTTGGGCAAAAGACTCCCCATCATGTCTTTGAAGTTAAAGCCCATCTCTTCCATACCGACGTTGGAAAAAATTTCCACAACCGGCATGGTCCGATCAGAAACGTCAAGATCGACAAACCGGTTGTCGAGCTTCCCGTCACGAAGCATTTTTCGAAGCTTTTCCCTTGTGGAAGAAGACATGTCGCCATTGTATGTTAAAGGTTCAAGCTGCGTCTTTTTTTCATCTCCAGCGCTCTGATCCGTCTGCATTCCAGATTTTGGCAGAAGAAGGTCGAGCATTCTCTCTTCAGCGATTTGCCGCGCTTTTTTCTTGACGGCCTCCTGCTCTCTGGATTTGAGCACATTTACCGTAAGCTCGAGCAAATCCCTTACCATAGATTCAACGTCCCGACCCACGTAACCGACCTCCGTAAACTTGGAGGCCTCCACCTTATTGAACGGTGAATCCGTAAGATTCGAGAGTCTTCTGGCAATCTCGGTTTTCCCAACCCCTGTGGGGCCGATAAGTATGATATTTTTGGGTGCAATCTCGTCACGGAGATCCGCTTCAACCCGCTGTCTGCGCCATCGGTTTCTTAAAGCAATGGCAACTGATCGCTTTGCTTTGTGCTGCCCAATAATATATTTATCAAGTTCTTTAACAATTTCGATTGGTTTTAGACTGCTCATTTTTTATTTTTTTGTTTATCGTTGAGTGTTTACACCTGAATTTTACACGACTCGGGGGCTTTCATCTGCAAGATTCAGGTTACAATTCTTCAATGGTAATCGCATCATTGGTGAATACGCATATGGATCCGGCGATTTTCATTGCTTCTTTCACAATGTCCGCAGCATCCATATCGGCATGTTTTATCAGGGCTGTTGCCGCCGCCTGGGCGCTGGCACCTCCGGATCCAATGCCCATGACACCCCCGTCAGGTTCGATTACATCCCCGTTTCCTGAGATAAGAAACATGTTTTTTTCATCCACGGCAATCATGATCGCTTCCAGACGTCTCAAATACTTGTCGGTTCGCCAGTCTCGGGCCAGTTCAACGGCACTGCGTGTCAGATTACCATTGTAACGCTCGAGTTTTTTCTCCAGGCGTTCTGATAGGTTCAAGGCATCGGCCGTAGCACCGGCAAATCCGACGATAATCTTGTCGTTATAGATTCTCCTGACTTTTTTTGCCTTATGTTTTATGATGATATGATTCAATGTAACCTGGCCGTCACCGGCCACAGCGACAATGCCCTTGTGTCTGACAGCAAGAATTGTTGTACCATGGAATTTCATCGTTTTTCACTTGTCCTTCCTAGGTTGAGCGATTGTTGAGTTTGCCGAATATGCAAGGCATGAGACATGCAGCCGTAGTATGCTACTGCAAATGTCTCATAACGCAGCAGATTCGGTAAACTCGGCAATCCCGAAGGGTTTCAAATTGTGACAATTTTATTTGGATTCCTATCTGTCGAGTCGATGATGGTGTTTAATGCTTTATAACAATATAATCTCCAAAAAATGTTATTTTTAAATACACTGGCGCCATTTGAAACGCTCAACTTAGGTCCTTGTTTATCGTCTTGGATGGGCCTTGTCATAGGTCTCCATCAACCTGTCGATGCTCACGTGTGTATACTTTTGTGTCGTGGAAAGGCTCTTATGACCCAAAAGTTCCTGAACCACTCTCAAATCCGCCCCGGCATCGAGCATGTGGGTGGCAAACGTATGACGCAGGGCATGGGGCGAAACCGGTATCAACAGGCCGCATTCTTTTGATATTTTATCAAGAATACGTGCGATGGACCGGGTGGTAAGACGCCCGTTGTCCTTGTTTAAAAAGAGCGGCGAATTATCTTCGGTCCCTATGCCCTTTTCCAGGTGTAATCGCTTTCTATAATTCTGAATAGCAGCTACAGCCTTCTTTCCCACAGGCACAATCCGCTCCTGGTCACCTTTTCCGAGTACACGGATCGTACACTTTTCAAAATCCACATCAAAAACATCCAGGCCGGTCAGTTCGGAAATACGTATCCCGCTCGAGTAGAGTGTTTCGAAAATGGCAAGGTTCCTCGTACCCGCCAGTGTATCGGTCTTTATTGAATCGAGCAGCCTGAAAATATCGTCCACAGGAAGATACACCGGAATCGTTTTTTTCTGTTTCGGCGTCAAAATAAGATCCAAAGGATTGTCCAGTATAACCCCATGCTTGACAAGGTATCTGAAAAACGACCGGACAGCCGAGAGTTTTCTTGCTATGGTAACTTTTTTATTCTTCTTGTGCAAAAACCCCAGATATCCTCTGATCATCAGGCTGTCGACCTGACGGGCACCAAAAGTATCGGCGTCCTTAGGGCTCCTCTTTTTTGAAAAGCGGCTATCAAAAACAAAGGATGCAAACTCGTATAGGTCGTGCGAGTAAGCGCGACATGTATTTGCAGAATACCCCTTTTCAGAGGAAAGGGCATCGATAAAGGAGCGGATTTGATTTTTCAAGGAAGATGAAATCATCAAAATTCGATCAGCGACTCGAGTTCTTTCCAGGTGCCGACTTCCATGAAGGGATGATTTTTTCTGTTCCAGGGCTGCTTGAAAAGAACGGGTGTTACGCCCGCCTCCTGAAGGGGAAAACATGTTTCAAGTCTGTCTTCCACAAAATAAGCGATATCTTTATTTGAAAGGACATCTGCCTTGGCTTCAAACGAACCGGTTGCAACGACTTCTATGGAACTTTGACCCGAGGGCAGTACACTTTGTATCCAGTCATAGATCGGCGCCTCATACGTCCGGGCAGTTACAAACAGAATCGGGCTGTAAAGCCGACCCAACCGGGTTAAAACGTCGGTGGCGCCCGCTATCGGTCTTAACGGTGCGTTATGACTTCCAGTCATTATCTTACCGATAATAGTGCCGATAAGATCCGGCTCCATGTCGATACATTCTTCCAGAGTATAACAGGTAATGTCTTCGTATTTGACACGGTCTATGTTATATTCTTCCCGCGCTATATCCAGGAACAACGTCATGGTATCTGCAAAAACACCATCAATATCAAAGGCCAATGACGACGGATCGATCATGATTTTATGGGTTACGCTTCGTAGAATTTTATCGCTGTTGCTCGCCGCTTACCGACCACCGGCTAGGCTGCTCTGCGTGTTTTTTTCTTTAGCCGCGTAATGCGACGTCTGTAAACTTCGGCCATTTTATTATCATTGCTTTCCAGGGCATCCATGCGTTTGGCTCTGAATTCCTTAATCTTTTTTTTGATTTCGCGGACAGAGGCTGACGATGTTTTCTTCGTGTCTTCTTCAATCCCTCTTGCCTTTTTTATAGCGCTGATGAGCTCAGGTTTATTCATGCCATAGACGCCTGTAATTTCAGGAATTTGCTTGCCCAACTCCCGCAATTCTTTGGCTGTCATTTTTTCTAATGGTTTTTCTTTGATTTCTTTTTTCTTCTCGGCCATACGCTGATAATCTCCTTTTTTAACTTGTAAAAGCACAAGCGGAGGCTGCAGAACCCCCGCTGATCGGCAATTTATGCGTGGTTAAACCTGTTTAAGATATTATATTAAAAAGAATTTAATAAAACAATTTTTTCCAATGATGTCAATAAATAGATGGCAGCTATTCGTTTCCTTCCTTTTTTGCCTTATCCATAATTTTTAAAAACGGTTGGAAAAGATCGATGGGAAACGGAAAAATGGTGGTGGTATTCTGCTCGGCGGACATCTCGCGCATGGTCTGGAGATATCTTAGCTGTAATGCCATGGGGTGGTCGCGAATAATCTCTGCCGCTTCAGCCAGCTTTGTTGCAGCCTGGAACTCGCCGTCAGCGTTTATTATCTTGGCACGCCGTTCTCTCTCCGCCTCGGCCTGCTTGGCCATGGAACGCTGCATATCCTGGGGCAGGTCAATATGCTTAAGCTCCACCGTCGTGACCTTAATACCCCATGGATCCGTATGCAAATCGAGAATTTCCTGAAGTTGCGAATTGATTTTCTCCCTTGCAGAAAGCAGCTCATCGAGTTCTGCCTGTCCGCATACACTCCTTAACGTCGTCTGGGCAAGTTGGGACATGGCATAACCGTAGTCCTCAACTTCCACAATCGCCTTTATGGGATCGATGACTCTAAAATAAATGACGGCATTCACCTTTACAGAAACATTGTCCCTGCTAATGACGTCCTGGGGGTCTACGTCCATGGCGATAAGACGCATACTGACTTTTATCATTTTGTCGATAACCGGAATCAGTATGATCAGTCCCGGCCCTTTTGCCTTAATTACCCGGCCCAGTCTGAAAATAACGCCCCGTTCATACTCGTTTAAGATTCGTATGGCCGCGGACAGAAAAAAGATCGTTACTACCAATACTGTTATTAGCGTATACATTATATTCTCCCATTTTGTTTACGGTCATTTTGGGTGCAGTGTCAGGGTTTATTCTACCGGTTCCACCTCCAATACGAGGTTATCAACCTTTAGAACTCGAACACGGGCACCGTTTTCGATGGGATCTTTTGAAGTCGCTTTCCATAGCTCGCCGTGAACGAACACCTTTCCTTCAGGCATTATCGCCTCTTTTACCGTCCCGATTTCTCCCACAAGGCCCACTGCACCTGTCCTGGGTTTTGCCAGATGGGACTTAAAAACCAGCCCTGAAACAACCACAAAAAAACCCGAAATTATACTCAGTGTGGGAATGAGCACTTTCCACGACAATCCCATATCCGTACCATTGCTTTCAAATAACATCAGCGACCCCAACAAAAGGGAGGCAATGCCGGCAATACTCAAAAGCCCATAACTTGAGATCTTCATCTCCATGATAAAAAAAATAATTGCCAGAATGATCAGGAGAAATCCGGCATAATTGACCGGGATGGTCTGAAATGCGAAAAAGGCCAAAATAATCGAGATGCCGCCGACAACTCCAGGCAGAACAGCACCGGGATGGGACAGCTCGAAATACAGACCGGCAAGGCCTATCATCATAAGGATATAAGCAACATTTGGATCGCTGATGGTTTTTAGAATCTTGGTTCTTATACTCTCTTCGAGCACCGTCTTTTTAACGTTGTCGAGTTTTAAAACCCCTTTGTCTTCGATCTTGCGGCCGTTGATCTGACGTATCAGATCGTCCAGATCTTTTGCCACAATATCGATGACATTCTCATCGAGGGCTTCGGTTTCGGTCACGGAAATACTTTTGCGGACGGCCTTTTCAGCCCACTCCACGTTTTTCTTCCTTTTTTTTGCAATACTCTTTACATGGGCAACCATGTCATTGACCACTTTTTCGGACATGGTCCCGCCGATTTCCTTACCGCCGGCCCCCACTGGATGTGCAGCGCCGATATTTGTCCCCGGTGCCATTGCAGCAATGTCTGCTGCGATGGTAATCATGACGCCGGCGGAAGCGGCCCTGGCGCCGCTTGGGGCGACATACGATATTACCGGAACTTTGCTGGCAAAAATTGCCATGACAATTCCACGCATCGACTCGGCTAGCCCGCCGGGGGTATCGATTTGCACAATGACGCATGCAACTCCATCGGAAGAAGCCTTGACAATTCCCTTTTCCACAAAATCAGCCACAGCCGGATTTATGGAACCCGATATTTTCAGGATATAGATTTCGTTTTCAGCTGCCGAAACGTTTCCGAAAAGGCAGAATAATGACAACAACAAGGCAGGCAAAACAACCCGTATATTTTTCACCCTATTTGATCGCAAACAAAATAGGAAAGATATTTTATGTGCTTGATGGATTATGCATTTGAGTCGATTTGGATGCATTTTAATATTCGCTCGCTGTTGCAGTTCAATTGCCCAATGCCTTCATCAGCTTCTGCATATCCTCCCAGACATCTCGTTTTTTGCCTGGATTTCGAAGTAAATAGGCCGGATGATATGTGGGGAGGACCTTAATCCCCATATAATCGTGAAAACACCCTTTGAGCTTTGAAATCGGTACGCTGGTTTCAAGGAGTGTCTGGGCGGCAAAGGTCCCTAAAGCGCAAATGAAATCCGGCTTTATCGATGAAATCTGGCGCTTTAAAAAAGGCGAACAGGCCTTTATCTCATCAGGCATCGGATTTCTGTTCCCCGGAGGCCGGCATTTTATTATGTTACAGATGTAAACCTGTTCGCGGGTAAAGCTCATGGCTTCTATAATCTTGGTAAGCAGGCGTCCTGCAGCGCCCACAAAGGGCTCGCCCCTCTTATCCTCTTCATGCCCCGGGCCTTCACCCACAAATACCAGTCTGGCATTGGGATTGCCGGCACCAAATACGATATTCTTTCGGCGTTCCGAGAGCTTACAGCGGCGGCAATCACCCAGGTCCATCCGGACGTCCTCTAGGGTTTCAGCAGGACAACTGTTTTTATGCCCCCAAGCCTCGATTTTTTGAAGACTCTCCGTTGAGCAGGCAAATCCCCGGCATCCGCTTTCAGCCAGAAACCGGAAGTAGCTTTCGATACCGTTGAGCGCTTCTTTCACGTCTTTTTTTGCAGCCACCGCCCTATTTCCCGGGTTTGATGTCACGGGTTAATGTTTTATAATATTTTGAAATGTTAAGTATTTTTTAATATACGATCCAAAAGGATATGGGCCACCGCATCTTTTTCCATCATGGGCAGGGGCTCTTTGGTCCCGTCTTTGTAAAACAGGGTCACCTTGTTGGTGTCGGCATCAAAACCCGAAGAAGATTCGCCAACGATATTTCCCACGATAATATCAAGATTCTTTTCAACCCGCTTTGTTTCTGCATGCTGTTCAAGGTTTTCTGTTTCCGCGGCAAACCCCACGAGTATCTGGTTCATTTTTCTCCGGCCGATTTCTTTCAGAATATCCTGGGTTCTTTCCAGATACAAAACCAGTTCGCCTTTTTCCTTTTTGATTTTTTGGGTGGACGGGTCTTTGGGTCTGTAATCGGAAACCGCCGCTGTTTTTATAATTATGTCGGAATCCTCCATATTCTCGAACACAGCCTGGGCCATCTCACGGGCGGTCTGGATCCGAATAACCTTTACATTGTTGGGATCCGGAAGATGTGTCGGACCGGCAATCAGGGTAACCTCCCCGCCCCGATATTCCGCTGCCCTGGCAACTGCAAAGCCCATCTTTCCGGAAGAAGGGTTACTGATAAATCTGACGGGATCGACAGATTCTCGGGTAGGACCTGACGTGACAAGTATTTTTTTATCTTTCAGGTCTTTGGTTGACAGATAATTTGCAATTCTGTCCACGATGTCTTCAGGCTCGGGAAGGCGGCCGGGTCCGGTGGTTCCACATGCCAGTGTTCCGGATTCCGGGTCTATGATGAAATGTCCATCAGCCCTGAGTGTCTCAAGATTCCGCTGCACCGCCCGGCTTTCAAACATATGCGTATTCATGGAAGGGCAGACGATCACGGGGCAGGTCACTGCCAGAATGAAAGTACTCAGCGCATCGTCGGCAATCCCGCAGGACAACTTGCCGATAATATTGGCCGTTGCCGGAGCAATCACCACGGCATCCGCAGCTTCGGCCCATTGGATATGCCGTATGGATGCGTCATCATTTTTCTCAAAAAGGTCGGTACACACCGGCTGACCGGACAAGGCTTCAAAGGTTAAAGGCCCCACAAACCACTGGGCATTCTTTGTCATCATTACCCTGACGTTGGCGCCCTGTTTTACCAAAAGCCTTAAAAGTTCGACACTTTTGTATGCCGCAATTCCGCCGGACACACCCAGTATGATATTTTTTTTTTCAATTACGGTTTTCATCGGTTTGTCATCACTCCGGATATACCATGGCTTTGCGATGCCATATGATTTTCCCCTCAAAGCGGGGTGCTGAAAAAAGAAATTCTATACAATCAAGACGGTTCAAAAACTATCTCCAATCATCGACATTATTTTTAAGCTTCTTAAGTTTTTGCAAGTTGTTGTGCGTCAGCAAAAGATCGATCCATCTGCTGAGCAACCCGACAAGATCATCCGAGCCTTTTACAATGAGTTGGGTCTCAATTTCAGAAAGCGCATCCAAAAGATCCGGATTCCCGGGCTCACGTTCCAAAAGGTAATTGTAGATTTTAGCCGCTTTTCTAAAATTCCCCTGGTCCTTAAGGACCTTTGCCATTGTCCGGGTATAAAAGACGTCATCTGGGTTCAATTTTTGCCGGCCTTTTCTGGTTTTTTTACTTTTATGATCACTTCATCTTTACCGATAACACCCAGTTCCTGTCTGGCCACATTTTCGACATATTTGGGATCGTTTTTTAATCGTCCGATCTCACGGTATAAAGAAATGTTTTCCTGTTTAAGCTCTGCATTCTTTTGTAACAGTCCATCTCTTTCCATTTTAAGCCGATTTAGATCGATCAAACCGTTTTCGCCGAAAACAACGAAAAACAACAATAAAAATATCGACACCACGGTCAAGGTCAGCATAATGCTATTTTTTAAACTCACTTTTTACCCATCCCTGTCCTGGCAATAGCCAGTACCTTTTCCAGTTCCCGGCTCTTAAACAATAGGGAAAAAGAACCGTAAAGCACCAGTCCGATGATAATGCTGCCCAATACCCCGAAAAAAAGGCCGAAAAGCGTTCCGCCTTCAGGGGGTATAATTATGAGTGCCGCTGCCCAGACCACCGCCCCCATAATTCCTGAACACATCATCGTTTTACAGGCGGACTCCGTTATACTTTTCAAGCCCAACGCGCCGAGCTTTGTTCTCAGGGCCCAGACCAGAAGCCCCAAATTCAGCATCGAAGCCAGGGATGTGGCAAGTGCAAGTCCCCCGTGTCCCATGGGGCCCATAAGAATGATTCCCAGTACGATATTGGCACAAACAGATACTGCAGCGGTTAATACCGGAGTCTTGGTATCCTGCAATGCATAAAATGTCGAAACCACAATCCGTACCGCGGCAAAAGCCCACAACCCGATACTATAGTATAAAAGAGCGTATGCAGTCAAATGGGTTGTCCGTGCATCAAAAGCGCCCCTTTTAAATAACAACGCGACAATCGGCTCCCGTAAAACGATCAGGCCGACCATTGAAGGAATCATAATAAAAAAAATCAGTTTCATGGCATATGAGAAGGTCTCTCGAACCGCCTGCAAGTCCTTTTTGGCGGCCTGTCTCGAAAGACTCGGCAGAACCGCCGTTGCGGTTGCGATTGCAAATATTCCAAGGGGAAACTGCACCAGACGGTCTGCATAATATAGATACGAAACACTCCCTTCGGCCAGCAACGAAGCCAGAAGGGTTCCCACCAGGATATTGATCTGATAGACCGCAGCGCCAAATATGGTGGGCAGCATGAGCAGGCCGATTTTCTTGAGTCCGGGATGGAAAATTTTTGCTTTCTGCCAGAAATAGAATCCTTTTTTGATCAGAAACGGCACTTGAAGTACAAGTTGTAGAACGCCGCCGATGACCACCCCGATGGCCAGACCTGTTACAGGATCCGTCATGTGGGGCGAAATTAAAAAAACCGAACAAATAATGGAGATGTTCAAAAAAACAGGCGCAAGGGCCGGTGCAGCAAAATGACCGAGAACATTGAGAATTCCCATGGAAAGGGCAACCATTCCAATAAAGAAAATATAGGGAAACATGACCCGGGTCAAAAATATCGTGAGGGAAAATTTTTCAGGTGAGTCGGCAAACCCGGGCGCGATGATCCGTATGATCAGCGGAGAGCATACGATACCGGTAACAGCAACGGCAACCAGCAACACCGAAAGCAGCCTTACGGCGGATCTTGCCATTTCAAAGGCATCTTCTTTTCCACGGTTTGCCAAATGTTCGGTAAAAACAGGAATAAAAGCAACACTTAACGATCCTTCGGCAAAAAGCCTTCTTAAGAGATTCGGAATTCTGAACGCCACAAAAAATGCATCTGAACTGAGCCCGGCACCGAAAAACCAGGCAATGACAACATCTCTTATAAATCCAAAAATACGGCTTAATAGGGTTGCCGATCCAACAACACCTGTTGCCTTTGTTACACGGTCGTTTTCGGAAACCGGTCTATTTTTTGGTGGATTCATATGGAGTAAAATTTTCTTGACATACCTTTATTTAATTCATAAATTGGTTTTTTTAAAAATATTATCTTATAAAAAGGAGTTTATTGAAAATTGGCCAACCATAAATCTGCATTAAAGCGTGCACGCCAGAATGAAGTGAGGCGGATGCGCAATAAGTCGACAAAGACCAGGATTAAAAATATTGTCAAAGATGTGCGACTTGCTGTGAGCGAAAAATCGGAAGAATCGGCGTTGACTAAACTCGACACCGCAAAATCTATCATCGATAACGCAGCAAAAAAAGGTGTGATTCACAAAAAATCCGCGTCAAGGAAAATTTCCCGTCTCTCCAAAATTGTAAACGCCATCTCTGCCTAACCGATAAAACCCGCATTTTTTATGAAGCGCTTATCTGGTGTGTAACACTATTTG
>Ga0316193_10002973_pt1 | contig 12091 bp, 9 predicted proteins | sample MerIslsedime2_MG_FD_207735 | JGI IMG/M metagenome (GOLD analysis project Ga0316193, IMG submission 207735) | Coastal sediment microbial communities from Maine, United States - Merrow Island sediment 2 | ecosystem: Environmental > Aquatic > Marine > Coastal > Sediment | place: USA: Maine... | reverse complement strand
TTGCACGGCTGCGGGATACCGACAGCCTTTATTCGGCGATAGATCTGTTTTGCAGAGAAGGCGTCAGTGAGTTGCCAGTGGTCGACGCCGATGGTGATCTGGTGGGCATCGTGAGCGAAGAAGAACTGATCCGGCTGTGCCTTCCCGAATACATTACCTGGATGGAAGATCTCTCGCCGATTCTGAACTTCGAGCCTTTTGCGGAGATCCTGCGGCGCGAGGCGCACATGCCGGTGATGGAGATCATGGTATTTGCGGATCGCTATGCCACAGTGGATGAGGCGACACCGGCCATACAGGTGGCCAAAGTCATGATGCGACGTGATGTTCGGCAGGTGCTGGTGGTTCGCGATAAAAAATTGATGGGTATTATCTCCATACAGGATTTTATTCATAAGGTGCTGAGAGCCTAGCGCCTATCTAAGTTATCGTTAATTATATAAATATTGAGGCTTTTCTGATTAAGTCGCCATATTATGGCATTCAGCTATGCCGATGTGTTTAGGGTTCGCCGTGCGTACTATGAATCAATAACTTGCATGTTTTTTCCGCTGCACATAGCGCTTCCTGCGATGGTACAGGCTGTTTCCCTGACTCTTTCAAACCTGGCTCGGCGTAGACAAAGCCGCCGCAATGCATGTCCAGGATCGGACTACTTTTAGCAAAACTGTTCTGCTACAATGCTCGGGATTTCTGGCGGACCCGCCGATTAGTCGGCGGATTTCGTGTATTGGGGTGGGCCTATGGCCCATTTTTTATTTGTGGTGTGAGTGAATGGCGCGTGAATCGGCCGAACTCCGCAAGCTGATTGGGCCGGCGGTGACAGCATTGGGGTTTGAGCTGGTTGGTGTGGAATTTATTCACGGCAAGAGCGGCTTGTTGAGGGTTTATATCGACCACGAAGACGGAATTGGCGTCGATGACTGCAAGTCGGTGAGCTACCAGGTCAGCGGCCTGCTGGATGTAGAAGATCCGATTCGCGGCCAATACACGCTTGAAGTTTCATCGCCGGGACTGGACAGGCCGTTGTTTCAGGCGAGTGATTATGAGCGTTTTGCCGGCCATGAGGTCAAGTTGCGCTTGTCCGTGCCGGTAGCAGGGCGACGCAGATTCAAGGGCACCCTGGTCGGCCTGAGAGGCGAGCAGGTTGTAGTAAAGATGGATGATGAGGAACTGGTTGTGCCACTGCATGAAATTGATCAGGCTCGGCTGGTTCCGGATTACGATTCGCATCGCGCGGAGGGTGCGTAATGAGTAAAGAAATACTTATGGTCGTGGACGCGGTATCCAATGAAAAGGGTGTCAGCAAGGACGTGATCTTCGGTGCTATCGAAGCCGCACTCGCTTCGGCGACCAAGAAGCAGCACGAAGAAGACATTGATGCACGGGTTGCAATCGATCGTGTTAGCGGCGAGTTCGACACCTTTCGTCGTTGGGACGTGGTCGAGGAGGGCGATGAGTCTGACGAAGACGAAGAGGGCGGCTATCGATTCCCGTCTCGCCAGATACTGCTTGAAGAAGCCCGCAAACGCGATCCTGACATACAGATCGGCGACTCTATCGAAGAACCCATGGCATCGGTTGATTTCGGACGTATCGGCGCCCAGACCGCAAAACAGGTCATTGTTCAAAAAGTGCGGGAAGCCGAACGCGAGCAGGTCGTGGAAGCCTACAAGGATCGGGTCGGTGAACTGATCACCGGTATCGTAAAGCGTGTCGAACGCGGCAATGTTTACCTGGATCTGGGGGGTAATGCTGAAGCCATTATCTACCGTGAAGAAATGATTCCGCGGGAAGCGGTGCGCCCGGGTGATCGGCTGCGCGGTTACCTGCAGGACGTTCGTTCGGAACCGCGTGGTCCACAGCTGTTCGTCAGCCGGGTGGCAGCGGAATTTCTGATCGAGTTGTTCAAACTGGAAGTGCCCGAGGTGGGTCAGGACCTGATTGAAATTCTGGGTGCTGCCCGTGATCCGGGGTTGCGTGCCAAGATTGCGGTTTTGTCCAATGATCCTCGTATCGATCCGATTGGTGCCTGTGTCGGTATGCGTGGTTCGCGCGTGCAGACGGTGTCAACCGAACTGGCGGGTGAGCGTGTCGATATTATTTTGTGGGACGAAAATCCGGCCCAGTTCGTCATCAACGCCATGTCGCCGGCCGAGGTGATTTCAATCGTTGTTGACGAAGACAAGAACAGCATGGATGTCGCGGTGTCGACAGATCAGCTTTCGCAGGCGATCGGACGAGGCGGCCAGAATGTGCGCCTGGCCAGCCAGCTGACCGGCTGGGAACTCAACGTCATGGATGAACAACAGGCTACCGTAAAATCGGAGGAAGAGGCGCAGGTACTGCAGAAGCTGTTTATGGATGACCTCGACGTGGATGAGGAAGTGGCGGTCATCCTGGTTCAGGAGGGTTTTTCCACCGTCGAGGAAATCGCCTATGTTCCGAACAGCGAATTGATGCAGATTGAGGAATTTGAGGAAGACATTGTCGAAGAGCTGCGCGGTCGCGCACGCGATGTATTACTGACACGCGCCATCGCCAACGAGGAAGGTGTTGGCGGTAAACAACCTGCGCAGGATCTTTTGGGGATGGAGGGTATGGATAACGATCTGGCCTTTGCCCTGGCGGCTAAGGGGATCGTGACCATGGAAGATCTGGCCGAACAGGCCATCGATGATCTGATGGATATCGAGGGCATGGACGAAGAACGTGCAGGCACTTTGATTATGACCGCCCGTGCACCTTGGTTTGCCGATGAAGAACAGGGCTAGACATCGAGGAGATGCCTTAGGATGACCGACGTTACAATACGACAGTTCGCAGATGTGGTGGGTTTGCCGGTTGATCGCCTTATGGTGCAACTGGATGAAGCCGGCCTGAAGATTTCCGGTGCGGACGACACTATATCCGATACAGAAAAGATGCAGCTTCTGAGTTACCTGCGTAAAAGTCACGGTAAGTCAGACTCGTTGTCGGTATCACAACCGAAAAAAGTTACGCTGAGACGTAAATCTCACACTGAGCTGCGTACCTCGGTAAGCCGTGGCAGCACGGCGAAAACAGTCAGTGTCGAAGTGCGCAAGAAACGCACCTATGTAAAGCGTGCGGATCTGGTTGCCGAGGAGCAGGAAAGGCTGCAACAAGAGGCCGATGAGAAAGCGAAAATTCTGGCCGAACGTGAAGCCAGTCTGCAGGCGGAAAAGGACGCCTTGCGCCATGCCGAGGAGCAAGCGGCACGTAAAGCTGAAGAGGAGGCCAGGCGCGCAGAAGATGTGCAACGTCGCCAGCAGGAAGAGGCGGCGCGCAAGGCTGATGAAGAGCGCAAGAAAGTCGATAAGGATTCGCTGGCTCAGGCGCGTGCAGAACAGGAAGCGCAGCAACAGAAGTCGGAACAGGACCGTAAAGCAAAACGCCATGATGGCGGCGATCAGGCCACTAAATATGGCCGCAAGGAACTGCACGTCGCCAAGGGCAAGGGTGGACGCCGCAAGAAGAAGAGGGCGCCCGGTTCGGCTGTGTCTGTCAAGACGTCAGGTGAGCATGGTTTTGAGATGCCTACGGCACCGGTCATCCACGAAGTGGAGATTCCAGAGGCCATTACGGTGTCCGAGCTGGCGCAAAAGATGTCCATCAAGGGTGTGGATCTGGTCAAGTCACTGATGAAGATGGGTGTCATGGCGACGATCAACCAGAGCCTCGACAGGGATACTGCCTCCCTGGTGGTAGAAGAACTGGGTCACATCGCCAAGTCGGCGTCCGATCACGATCTGGAGGCCGAGATAGAACAACTGGCCGCTGGCGAGGTCATTGGCGAAAAAGTGCCGCGTCCGCCCGTGGTTACCATCATGGGCCACGTTGACCACGGCAAGACTTCCTTGCTCGATTATATTCGCAGCACCCGGGTAGCTGCAGGTGAAGCGGGTGGCATTACCCAGCATATTGGTGCCTATCATGTGGAAACACCCAAGGGCGTGATCAGTTTCCTGGATACGCCCGGTCATGCCGCCTTTACCGCCATGCGAGCACGCGGGGCCAAGGTGACGGATATTGTTATCCTGGTTGTCGCCGCCGATGATGGTGCCAAGCCGCAGACCATTGAGGCGATACAGCACAGTAAAGCCGCCGAAGTGCCCATGGTGATTGCGGTCAACAAGATCGATAAACCGGAAGCTGATCCCGATCGTGTCAAAACCGAATTGGCACAACAGAACGTGATCCCGGAAGGCTGGGGCGGTGATACTCAGTTTATTGAAGTCTCCGCAAAAACCGGGCAGGGTATCGACGATCTGCTGGATGCGGTATTACTGCAGACCGAATTGCTGGAATTGACTGCGGTCGAAGACTGCCCGGCTCAGGGTGTCGTTATCGAATCGACCCTGGATAAAGGCCGTGGTCCGGTGGCCACCGTCCTGATCCAGAATGGGATATTGCGCAAAGGCGATATATTGGTTGCCGGCCAGGAATGGGGTCGTGTGCGGGCCATGTTCGATGAATCCGGAATGGCGATTGAATCGGCAGGACCTTCCATGCCGGCTGTGGTGCTGGGGCTTTCCGGTACACCGTCCGCGGGTGAAGACGCCCTGGTTATCAATGATGAACGCAGGGCCCGTGAATTAACCGAGTTCCGCTATCAAAAACAGCGTGAAATCAAGCTGGCTCGTCAGCAGCAGACCAAGCTCGAAGACATGTTTGCAAATATGGGTAAAGGTGAGCAGGCGACCCTGAATATTATTCTCAAGGCCGACGTACAGGGCAGCGTGGAAGCGCTGCGTGATTCACTGAGCAACATCGACGCTGATGAAGTATCCGTCAAGATCGTTTCCTCGGGTGTCGGTGGTTTCAATGAAACCGATGCCAATCTGGCGGTGGCCTCCAATGCCATTATGATCGGCTTCAATATTCGTGCCGATGCGGCAGCGCGTCGTGTTATCGAAGAACACGATATCGAGCTGCGCTACTACAGTGTGATATACAATGCGATCGATTATGTGAAAGCGGTGCTGTCCGGCATGCTGTCACCGGAGATCACTGAAAACATTATTGGCCTGGCTGAAGTGCGGGATGTCTTCAGGGCACCAAAGATCGGTGCCATTGCCGGCTGTATGGTGGTCGAAGGCGTGGTACGGCGCAGCGCTCCGATTCGTGTGTTGCGGGATAATGTCGTTATCTTTGAAGGTGAGCTGGAATCCCTGCGGCGTTTCAAGGATGACGTCAACGAAGTCCGCAACGGTATGGAATGCGGTATCGGTGTGAGGGGCTATAACGATGTCAAGGTTGGTGACCATATCGAGGTCTTCGAACGAATAGAAACAGCGCGGACGGTGGAATGATCCGGCCGATGTCCCCTGCCGAGTGCTCTATCCATGTGATAATTACCGCAATTATTACATGGATAGAGTGCTAGGTTATTTCAGGTTCAGCGGTCTTTCTTTTATGCCTCGGGACTTCTCAAGAACGCGCCGGGTTGGCGAGCAGCTTCAGCGTGAACTGGCAACGCTCATTCGGGATGAAGTAGACGATCCACGACTCGGTATGGTCAGTGTCTCCGCAGTGGAGGTGTCGCGTGATTTGTCACACGCAAAGGTGTTTTTTTCGACGCTGGGTGAAGCGTCGGAAGCCGACGCATCCCTGCAGGTACTACAGGGTGCGTCAGCCTATCTGAGAAAATTGCTGGGTCAGCGGCTGCATCTACGTCACGTGCCGCAACTGCATTTCAAACAGGACCATTCCCTGCAGGAAGGGACTCGTTTAAGCGCCTTGATTGATGCCGCTATGCGCGGCGATCGTGACGATTCTGATTAGGGTCGCGGAAATAAATAATTATTTCTTTCAGCGGCCCTTAGTGTGAGGTAAACAAGGATTATGGGGCGACGGCGCGTTAGAGGTCGAGACGTCAACGGTATTTTGTTGCTGGACAAGCCATCGGGTATTACATCCAATGATGCCCTGCAGCAAGTGAAACGGCTTTATTTCGCTAAAAAGGCCGGACATACGGGAAGTCTGGATCCATTGGCTTCCGGTGTGTTGCCGATCTGTATGGGTGAGGCCACCAAGGTTTCCGCCTTTCTGCTGGATTCCGATAAACGCTATCAGGTACGTTGCCAGCTGGGTGTTCGAACTGCGACCGCCGATGCAGAGGGCGAGGTGCTGGAAACCAGGCCGGTGGGCGTCTACAGCCGGGAACGGCTGGACACCGTATTGGAGGAGTTTCGTGGCAGTATTGAACAGATTCCACCCATGTATTCGGCGCTTAAACATCAGGGGCAGCGCCTGTACACGCTGGCGCGCCAGGGTATCGAAGTGGAACGCGAGCCGCGACCGGTGGAAATCTATGAGCTGACTGTGGCCGACCAGGGCGACGACTGGCTCGAGATCAGTGTGCACTGCTCGAAAGGCACCTACGTCCGTACACTTGCTGAGGATATCGGCGACAGGCTCGGCTGCGGTGCCCACGTATCTGCTCTCAGACGCACCGCCGTGGGGCCGTATGGAGACGATAAGCTGGTTGGCCTGGACATGCTCAGGGAGTTGAAAGAAAAGGATATGCCTGCCATGGATGAGCTGCTGCTGCCCATCGAATCGGCGCTAAGCCAGTGGCCTGATGTCGATTTATCCACTGATGCGGCCTTTTACCTGCAGCAGGGGCAGCCTGTGCTGGTGCCGCATGCACCCACCAGCGGCTGGGTTCGTCTCTATGAGGGTAACCGCAGCTTTCTCGGCATGGGGGAAATTCTGGACGATGGGCGGGTGGCCCCCAGAAGGCTGATGAAAAGCGCCTGATCTGTTCAGTCACGGAAGACGCGGAAATACCGATATTTTACTGTCATCGGTTGTTTGGATACCGTGTTTTCCGTGGCTAAGCTATTGATGCAGCAGGGGTAGGCGGTTAGAATACCCGGCCTTCATCTGGCCTGTTCGCTGGATGTGTTTTTTGGAACGATTTTGGAGTTAACCATGGCTTTATCAACCGAACAGAAACAACAGATTGTAAGTGATTATCAGCGCTCCCAGGGTGATACCGGTTCGCCTGAAGTGCAGGTGGCGTTGCTGACCGCAAATATTCAGGAACTGACTCCGCATTTTCAGGAGCACAAGCACGACCATCATTCCCGTCAGGGTCTGCTGCGTATGGTCAGTAACCGCCGTAAGTTGCTTGATTACCTCAAAGGCAAAGACGTGAGCCGTTATCAGGATCTGATTGCTCGTCTGGGTCTGCGTCGCTAATCGAACTCAGTTTATAAACTAACCGTTATAGCTAGCAGTGAGGATTAACTAGTGAACCCCATTAAAAAATCGTTCCAGTACGGTAGCCATACCGTCACCTTCGAAACCGGTGAAATCGCCCGCCAAGCCTCGGGGGCAGTCATGGTCAGCATGGGTGATACCATCGTATTTGTCACCGTGGTCGGTTTGAAACGCGGCTCTGAAGGGCGGGATTTCTTCCCGCTTACCGTCGACTACCAGGAGCGCACCTATGCCGCCGGCAGCATTCCAGGCGGTTTTTTTCGGCGTGAAGGCCGGCCCAGCGAAAACGAAACGCTGCTCTGTCGTTTGATCGATCGTCCCATTCGGCCGCTGTTCCCCAAGGGTTTCACTAACGAAGTTCAGATTATCGCTACGGTGACGTCGCTGGATCCCGAAATCAATCCGGATATCCCCGCCTTGCTGGGTGCATCGGCGGCCTGTTCGATTTCCGGTCTGCCATTCAACGGGCCGGTGGGTGCGGCACGCGTTGGTTACATCGACGGTGAGTATGTGTTGAATCCGGATAGCGGACAGCTGGAAACGTCAGATCTGGATCTGGTGGTGGCAGGTACAGCCAAAGCGGTATTGATGGTTGAGTCCGAAGCCAGGGAACTTCCGGAAGACGTCATGCTCGGTTCCGTGGTTTTCGGCCACCAGCAGATGCAGGCTGCGATTACCGCGATCAATGAGCTGGCCGCAGAAGTGAATGCACCGGTCTGGGAGTGGCAAGCTGCGGTGAGCAACGAAGATCTGGCCAAAGCGGTCGCCGATGCCAGCGCAAGCGTTTTCGGCGAGGCCTACCAGATTGCCGACAAACAGGAGCGTTATCTACGTCTGAGCGCCATACGTGCTGAAACCAGTGACAAGCTGGTCAGTGATGAAGGCGGTAGCCCCAGCGCGGAAGACGTTCGTGGTGCGATGGATAAGCTGGAGAAGACTATCGTTCGCAGCCGCATTATCGAAGGTAAGCCCCGCATTGACGGCCGCGATACCAGGACGGTTCGGCCGATTGCAATTCGCACCGGTGTGCTGCCGAGAACCCACGGCTCCGCATTGTTCACCCGTGGTGAAACCCAGGCCCTGGTTGTGACGACACTGGGCACCGAGCGTGATGCACAGATCATAGATGCGCTGCAGGGTTCATACCGCGAAAGGTTTATGCTGCACTACAACTTCCCGCCTTACTGTGTCGGCGAAACCGGTCGCGTCGGCAGTCCCAAACGCCGGGAAATCGGTCACGGCCGTCTGGCCAAGCGCGGTATTCTGGCCGTCATGCCCGATGCCGAATCCTTCCCCTATACCATTCGCGTGGTATCGGAAATTACCGAATCCAATGGTTCCAGCTCCATGGCCAGTGTTTGTGGCACCAGTCTGTCCATGATGGACGCAGGTGTGCCGCTGTCAGCACCCGTTGCCGGTGTCGCCATGGGTCTGATCAAGGAGGGCGATAATTACGCCGTTCTGACCGATATTCTGGGAGATGAAGACCACCTGGGTGACATGGACTTTAAGGTTGCCGGTACGGAAAAAGGTGTAAATGCCCTGCAGATGGATATCAAGATCGATGGCATTACCAATGAAATCATGGAGGCCGCTCTGGCGCAGGCCCACGAAGCGCGTCTGCATATACTCAGCGAGATGAACAAGGCGATCAACGCGCCGCGTGAAGACATGTCAGAGTATGCCCCCCGCTACATCACCATGAAGATCAACCCGGATCGCATCCGCGACGTGATCGGCAAAGGTGGCGCGACTATCCGCGCACTGACCGAAGAAACCGGTGCCAGTATCGATATCGATGACAGCGGTGTCGTAAAGATTGCTTCCGTCGATCAGGCAGCCGGTGAAGAGTGCCGTCGCCGCATCGAACAGCTGACCGCCGACGTCGAAGTTGGCTCTGTCTATGAGGGCAAGGTTGCCAAGTTGATGGACTTTGGCGCATTCGTGACCATACTGCCGGGCAAAGACGGTCTGGTACACATTTCCCAGATCAGTGAGGAGCGCGTAGAGAAGGTCAGCGACAAGCTGTCCGAAGGCGACACCATCAAGGTTAAAGTGCTGGAAGTCGACAAACAGGGTCGCATCCGCCTGAGCATGAAGGCTGTTGGTGAAAACTAGCCGTTAGTCTATATTTTCGCTACAAAGGACGCGACGGTCACAAAGGCAGTCACCGCAGATAGATTCAGTGGTGGCTGTACCTTTGGGGCGCTGCTGGCCTTTCAGGCTTCACGCGCAAGGCCAGCAGCCTTTCCGTACGAGTTGCGCAGAAATTCAACCATGTCCAAAGCCGTGACAACACCCGAGATCTGCTTGTTGTGCGTCACAAACAAGCGGTGGATATGCCCTTTGACCATGGTGTCGGCAACTTCCTCGATACTGGCATTCTGATCCACTTCGAAAATCATGGGTGTCATGATATCCCTCACAGTAGCCGATGATTCCTGCTCCACATGAAAGCTAGTGGCTTCTTCCTGAGTAACCTGCATTTCCAGGGTGTGAAGATAGTACTCATGTGTATCGTGTAGCTCCGCCCGGCTTTCCGGCATGCTGTCAAAACGTACGATATCGGTGAGTGATACCACACCAATAAGCTCACCATCTACCGACGTAACCGGTGCTCCGGATATCTGATTGTCGGTAAGGAAACTCGCAAGTTGGTGTAAGGGCCAGCTGTCCCCGACAGAGAGTACATCACGCTGCATGATACTGCTTACAGTAGTTCCGGTGTCTGCATTCATCATTTGCTACTCCTGTGCTCCGGTTAACAGCCTAGCAGGCTGACTATTCAAGCGACTTGATCCTGGTCAATCTCAGTTCGCAAAAATGCCTGATTCTGTAGCCGCTAATCCATTCAGAATTCGGCTTCTTCAATTTGCAGGTAGGCCAGGCTGATATGTTTGCCGAGTTCTGCATCGAATCCTGACCAGTCGTCATAATCCTTCAGTGCTGCCGCGACTTTCGGCTTCATTTCAAAATCACTCATGCCCTCGTCGTAGTAACGTTTTACGCTCGAATAGAGAATTTCCAGGTAGCTGCGGAAACGCTCGGGTACGGCCTTATCGCCGCTAGGGCCATGACCCGGGACATAAACGGACGAGTTGGTCTCGAGGATTTTCGTGCAGGCCTGGATATTGCCCTGGATATTGCCATCATCGATACGGGGTATGCGTTCATTGAGGACGTTATCACCCAGAAACGTCACCGAGGCTTCTACGATTTCCACCATGATATCCGAGGTCGTGTGTGCTTCGCCGTAATAATGGATACGGAAGGTGTGCTCCCCGATGCGGAATTCATCACCGTGATTTACTGGTTTACTTGGGCCGACGACTTCGGTGCCCCTGGTTTTGCCTTCGGTAACCCGCTCCATAAGTTCAACCCAGTTTTGCCCTTCGCCGGCGTTGATCAATTCGATCATGTTAGGGTGACCGTAGATGGGGGCTTCCGGGTACGCGGCTCTGACGGCCTGATTGCCGAGCCAGTGATCGCCGTGGATATGCGAGTTGAAGACAGCGACAACCGGCTGATCCGAGACCTTTCTCACAGCGCGCAATACCATTTCACCGGACTGAACACTGGAGCCTGGATCCAGGATAACAACGCCTTTCGGAGTCACAACAAAACCGGGGTTATTCATAAAACCCTGGTTCTTCGGGTTGGGCGTTCCCAGCGGGCCGTGTATGACATAAATATTCTCCGCTATCTGGTCAGCGGGGTAATCCGGGACTTCGGGTCCTGTCTCTGCCAGCGCAGAAACGGGAAGCCAGAGAATCAGGGTCAAAGCCAGTTTCAGTCGTAACATGATGCAGAGTCTCCTATGATAGATGTTCTGCCTGTGAGCAGTATCTATCCTTTATGGCGTGTAGCGCAAATAGAAAAAGGGGCTTTTTGCCGCCAATATTGCGATTGTTCCAGATCAACTGGCCTGTCCTGGCATAGTAGACACGCAGCAGATCAGGAAGCGTTAAAGCGGCACCGGATTGGTGCAATCATGATGTCAGACTACCGGCTGTTGCGGTGCCTGAAAATAATCGCAGACCCGTGCATCAATCCAGTAGAGGGGCTTCCACGGCAGAATGCCGCCCACGAATCCAACGTGTCCACCGGATTTGCTAAGCTCCAGCTGCACACCGGGACCCAGTTCATAATCCTCCGGGACAGCATCCGGTGTCATGAACGGGTCATCCAGTGCATGCAGGATCAAAGTGGGAGTTTTGATTTTTTTTATGAAGGCACGGCTACTGGCGCGTCGATAGTAATCATCGACACCGTCAAAGCCGTGTAAGGGTGCGGTGACCTGGTCATCGAATTGACGAAACGATTTGATCCGGGATAAACGACTGACGTCGATTGGTAACGCCATGCGTGCTGCCTTGCTACGGGTTGAGCTACGCAGTTTGTACAGGAGATGGGCCTGATAGAGTCTGGATAATCCGCGTTCCAGTCTGTGTGCGGCGATATTGAGTTCAAAAGGCACCGAGATGGCAACCGCCTTCTTTGCCAGCGTCTGATCCGGGTTTTCACCAAGCCATTTTAAAAGCACATTTCCACCCAGAGAGATGCCCACTGTATAGACAGGGCGTTGTGGGTGTTGTCTCACCAGCCGACCTAGAATTGTATCGACATCATCGGTATCACCGGAGTGATAACTTCTTGGCAGGCGGTTGGGTTCACCGCTGCAACCACGAAAATTAAGCAGCACGACCTGAAAACCAGAACGGTTGAGCGAATTCATCAAACCCGTGGCGTAATGCGAACGAATCGATCCCTCCAGGCCGTGCAGCAAAAGCACGAGTGGACCGCGGTTGTCTTCGCTCCAGTCGATATCGAGGAAATCACCATC
>Ga0316193_10002972_pt1 | contig 12093 bp, 9 predicted proteins | sample MerIslsedime2_MG_FD_207735 | JGI IMG/M metagenome (GOLD analysis project Ga0316193, IMG submission 207735) | Coastal sediment microbial communities from Maine, United States - Merrow Island sediment 2 | ecosystem: Environmental > Aquatic > Marine > Coastal > Sediment | place: USA: Maine... | reverse complement strand
GCTGATCGCTGCAGGAGCTGACCGGGTCTACCTGGGCAATGCACCGGATTTAGCATTTTATCACCCGGAGATCTATTCCGAGATAATCGTTAGCCTCGCCGAGGCACACAGACCGGAAATCATGCTTATCGGTTCCACCGCCATGGGAAGAGAATTGGCCCCCCTGGTAGCGGCCAGATTAGAAACTGGTTTGACCGCTCACTGCATTGATCTCGTGCTAGATGAGAACCGGAACCTGGAACAACGTATTCCCGCATACGGCGGACTGCTTTCCATAATTTGTCCGGAGCGGCGCCCACAGATGGCAACGGTCGCCAAAGGGGTGTTTATTACACCCGAGCCGGATGAAAGTAGATCCGGTGAGGTGGTTGAGATCGATGTACCGGACATGGTTTCCGATCGAATCAAAACATTGGAAGTTGTTATAGCGGAGCCGGAAGGCGTGCCGTTGGAGTCAGCCGACATCGTTGTTGCCGGTGGTGCCGGAGCTGGAGACCTGGACGGGTGGAACAAAATTGTTCTTCTCGCCGACACACTTAATGCTGCCATGGGCTCTACCCGGCCGGCGGTGGATGAAGGCTGGACCGAGCTCACTACCATGATCGGGCAAAGCGGTAAGATGGTGAGCCCGCAGCTTTATATCGGTGTTGGTTTGTCCGGCGAGCAGCAGCACCTCGTCGGTGTGGTTGACGCCAGGGTTATGATCGCCATCAATAACGATGATAGATCACCGGTGTTTGACCAGGTGGATTACGGTATTGTCGACGACTGCCGGGAATTTGTTCCCGTGCTGATAAAAAAAATAGAAGAATATTTTGAAAAAAAGGTTACCTGTTGAAAAAAGCTTGAAGGCTGAGTTTGTTCATCATCTGTAGGGTGGGCATTGCCCACCAGCAACAACTTGGACAGTCGACAATTGGTGGGTAGTGCCCACCCTAAGACATTTAACTTTTCAATCGATAGGGTTAACTCTCATCACAGTGAATATCTAATTTCAGGAACCAACCGAAAGGGGTTTAATCATGGCAATTAAAACTAGAGATGACTATCTGGCGGCGCTGCGGCAGCTCAGGCCGAATATCTATAAATTCGGAGAACTGATCGAGGACGTCACCACCCATCCAGCCACCAAAAGAACCGTGGAAAGTCATGCCCTCAATTATGATGCGGCCAATGATCCGAAACTGGCAGAAATTTATACGGCGGCATCCATATTCAGCGGTGAAAAAGTACTGCGTTGGAACTCCATGATGCAGGCACCGGAAGACTTGATTATGAATATGAGGATGAAACGCCAGAACTACCGGCGCACCGGAAGCTGTACCGGAGCGGTTTGCGTGGGCTGGAATGCCATGAATGTGATGTGGGCCGTCAGCAGTGAAATCGACCAGGAACACGGAACCGATTATCAGGCCCGGCTCAAAAACTGGATTCTTTCAGCCGAGGAAAAAGGAATTACGGTAGCCGGCGCATTGACCGATGCCAAGGGCAACCGGAGCCTGAGACCTTCCGAACAGCAGGATCCGGATACCAACCTGCGGGTGGTGGAAGTCCGCGAGGACGGCATCGTCATTCGGGGTGCCAAGCTGATGATTTGCGGCACGGCGGCATCCCAGGAAATTTTTCTACTGCCCGGTGGTATTTACGGCGATGCGGACAAAGATTATGCCGTGGCCTGCGTGGTCCCCAGGGATATTGAAGGATTGACAATTGTTGAAGCCACCCGTCCCAGCGACCGAAGGGAACTGGAAGACACCGCAGGCGTGGAGACCCCTGATACAGGCGTCACCCAGGGCTGGCTTTTGTTCGAGGATGTTTTTGTTCCCAATGAACGGGTGTTTATGTGCAAAGAAGCTAAATACACGGCCAAGTTCATTCAATACTTTACGGCCAACTACCGGGCCTGCATTGGCGCCTGTGTCGGCGGCCAGGGCGATGTGATGATCGGCGCCTCGGTTTTGATGGCGCGGGCCAACGGGCTGTCCGCCAAGACATTTGCAGATAAATTGACCAGCATGTCCATCAACAATACCATCACCTACGGGCTGGGAGCCGGTGCCATTGCCCTGGGATTTAAACACCCGTCCGGGTCCTATTTTGCGGATTCCCATACCGCCCATGCCAACAAAGTGATGGTGGCCACCTTGCCGTACGAGGTGAAGCGCCTGACCCAGGAAATCGGCGGCGGCATCGTCGAAACCGGATGCATGCCCTCTTACAAAGATTTTACCAATCCCCAATACGGACACCTCATCCAGAAATGCCTCAAAGCAGGCGCCGGGTCTGCCGAGTCCCGCTTTAAGGCCGCCCGCCTTTCCGAATGGCTGACCATCGGAGCCGGCGTGCCGGGCTGCATGCACGGCGGCGGATCCCCGGACGGCGCCAAGCTGGTGGTAAGAGCCACCACGCCGCTGGAGGAATATGTCGGTTATGCTAAAAAAATTATCAACATTGAAGAGGAGATTGCCGAACCGCAGAAGAAATTGAAAAATTAGAATAATATTAACCGATGGAATAAAGGCGGAGTAGAAATGACAGGCATTATAACTTTAATTTAGAATTTATTTAAACCTTGACTATTTAGACCTGAATAGATATGAGCAATGGTTAACACAATTTCCCTTTTGCAAAAAAAAAATTGATTGCCAACAAAATATTTCTGCGGGTGTCATCGGGTAGTTGTCGCCTGGATTAATAACACCCGGATAAACTTGGCATCCACCCGTTGCTTCCCCCGGCAATCGTAGGAGATCGGTCCATGATTTCCTGGCTTTAAACACCCACAGAGGTGAATGCCGTGGCTCCCAAAAACGAAGACGTTATTAAGGATATTGTAGAGTCCATCCGACGCTTGGTGCGCGCTGAATACTTGGATTCCCAGAAAATGAGCAAGCAGTATGGCTTAACCGGCCCCCAGAGCCTGGTATTACGGCTGCTAATTAAGAAAGGGGCCCTTTCGTCTGCGGATTTAAGCCGTCAGATGTATGTTACCCCGTCCAATATTACCGGCATCATCGATCGCCTTGAAAAAAAAGGGTTGGTTGAAAGGATCCCCAAACAGGGTGATCGCCGGGTAGCATTGATTACGCTAACCCCATCCGGTCAAGAACTGGGTGAAACCATTCCTGATCCGATTGAAAAAAAATTCGTCAATCAACTGGCCGATCTGGAAAAGGAGCATCTTCAGATACTGGCCATGGCAATGAATCAAATTCTAAACCCGATCGATACCAAAGGGATGGAGGAAACATCCCCGGAAGAAGGTCCTTAGCCTGCAGGGCCGTGTCGGAGAGGTATCCATCGCAAACAGTTGGAGATGATCGCTAACCATTTTAACAAAAGGAGGGCAGCTATGCCGAAACTGGAATTACTTCAAAGATTATTGTCAGAAGGAAGGATTACCCGCCGTGAGTTTATTGCCCGGGTATCGGCACTAGGGCTCATGGTCGCCGTATCACCCGCGTTACTGGGCGGTACGGCTAAAGCGGCGACACCCAAAAAAGGAGGGCGTTTTATAATTGGGATTACTGGCGGGTCAACCACTGATTCCATGGACCCTGCAACACTGACTTCCAACATGAACCAGAACGTCAACTGGCAGATAAGAAACAGTCTTGTGGAAATCGATCACAATTTCAATGCCATCCCTGAACTTGCTGAGTCCTGGGGCTCAACCCCTGACGCAAAAGTGTGGACGTTTAAGCTACGCAAGGGCGTAGACTTTCACAATGGCAAAACCATGACAGCAGAGGATGTGATCTTTTCCATAAACCACCATTTGGGCGAAAAATCCAAATCTGCAGCCAAAGGATATTTAAAAAGTATTGACAATATTAAAGCTGACGGAAAACATGAAGTTATTTTTGAGCTTTCCGGGGGCAGTGCTGATTTTCCATTTATCCTGGGCGACTATCACTTAACCATTTGTCCTGCCGGAACTAAAGGCCCGGAATTTGAAAAGGGCATCGGTACCGGGGGGTACATTCTGGAGAGTTGGGAACCGGGTGTCAGAGCTTTTTCAAAACGCAATCCCAATTACTGGAAAAAGGGAAGAGCCCATTTTGATGAGATCGAAACCCTGTCTATTACGGATACCAATGCCAGAACAAATGCATTAAAGACCGGCCAGATAAACTACATGGATCGTGTTGAACTTAAAACAGTGCATCTTTTGAAAAAGATGCCGGCGGTAAATGTCTCAGCCATAACGGGAACCGCACACTACACCATCCCCATGCGGTTGGATCAAAGTCCATACGGCGACAATAATGTTCGCATGGCTTTAAAGCTTGCTGTTGACCGTGAGGAATTGTTGAAACAAATATTACGCGGTTATGGCGAACCCGGCAATGATCATCCCATTGCACCTGTAAATAAATTTCATGCCAAAGATCTGGAGCAAAGAAAATATGACCCGGACAAAGCCAAATTTTACATGAAAAAAGCAGGCATGCTGGACCATGTCTTTAATCTGCATGCTGCAGATGCCGCATTTGCCGGTGCAGTGGACGCTGCCGTCCTCATGAAGGAACAGGCGAAAAAAGCAGGCATCAACATAAATGTTGTCCGGGAGCCTGATGACGGGTACTGGAGCAATGTCTGGATGAAAAAAGAGTGGTGCATGTGTTACTGGGGCGGACGTCCCATTGAAGATATGATGTTCTCGGTTGCATACTCAGCCGGAGCCCCCTGGAATGATACCCTGTGGGACAATAAGCGTTTTAACGAACTGCTGATCAACGCAAGAGCAGAGCTGGATACGGATAAACGTAGAAAGATTTACGAGGAAATGCAGGAAATATGCAGAAATGACGGCGGAACGGTTGTTCCCATGTACAACCAGATGGTTGAAGCCAGTTCAGCTAAGCTGGCACATGGACCTATCTCAGGGCACATGGCTCTGGATGGCATGCGAAATGGCGAACGATGGTGGTTCGCCTAATAGACTGTCGGTTGCCGTCCCGTGCTGCGAACGGGACGGCAACATCAGAATGATTACGATAGATTCAGGAAACCGTTAAAATGGGCTCTGTTTTTAGATTGATTGTTAAGCGGATCGGTATGGGAATCCTGACCCTGTTTGCCATCTCGATCATCTTTTTTTTGGGCGTGGAAGCCCTGCCCGGTGATCTGGCGGAGGAGATCCTGGGACAGAATGCTCTGCCGGAAACCGTGGCCGCCTTTCGCAAGGAACTCAAACTCGATCTCCCACCGCACGAGCGTTATGTTGCCTGGCTCGGCGACTTATTGCAGGGAGATCTGGGCAAATCCCTCGCCAATGGACGGCCGGTGGTGGATCTGGTCGGCTGGCGCTTTGCCAACACGTTGTTCCTGGCCGCCTCGGCCGCCGTGATCGCCGTCCCCCTCGCCATCTTGCTGGGCATTATCGCCGCCCTCTACCGCAACAGTTGGTTTGACCGTGCCATTTCCGTGGCCACCCTCAGTACGATTTCGTTTCCGGAATTCTTTGTGGCTTATATTTTGATTGCCCTGCTCTCGGTGCAATTGATCATATTCCCGAGCATATCCAATATCAACGACCAGATGTCGTTCTGGCAGAAAATTCACGCCATTGTTCTGCCCTGCCTGACCCTGACCCTGGTGGTCGTGGCTCACATGATGCGCCAGACCCGGGCGGCCATCATCAATATCCTGGCCAGCCCGTTTATCGAAATGGCGCGTTTAAAAGGCATTAAGCGTACCCGGGTCATCGTCATGCACGCCTTTCCGAATGCGCTCTCACCGGTGATCAATGTGATCGCAATCAACCTGGCCTACCTGGTGGTCGGTGTCGTGATCGTGGAGGTGGTATTTGTCTATCCGGGCCTGGGCCAGCTGATGGTTGACTCGGTGTCCAAACGGGATATCCCGGTGGTCCTGGCCTGCGGGCTAATATTTGCGTCGATTTACATCGGCCTCAACCTGACCGCCGATGTACTGTCAATTATCAGCAACCCCAGACTGCGGAACCCAAGGTAAAGAGAGACGTTATATGGCATTTTTCAAGTTGCTCAGAAAATCACCGATCATTGCCCGTATCGGTCTGGCAATGATTCTGTTGAATATCGCGGCCGCCATCCTGGCCCCGGTAATCGCCCCTTACAGTGAGACCGAGATTGTCGGTGATGTCTGGATGCCGATGAGCAGCGAACATTTTCTGGGCACCGATCATATCGGCCGCGACATGTTTACACGCCTGCTTTATGGTGCCCGCAACACCATCGCCATCGCCTTTGTAATTACGATGTTTTCCTTCGCCGTCGGGATCAGCTGCGGATTTTTCGCGGCAACACTGGGGGGCTGGACCGATCTGATAATAAGCCGCCTGGTGGATATCCTGATGGCCATCCCGGTCCTTATTTTTGCACTGGTTGTACTGGCGATAGTCGGCAACTCCATACCGAAGCTGGTCGTGGTGATCGCTTTGCTGGATTCCACCCGGGTGTACCGCCTGTCACGGGCGGTTGCCATGGACATCGAGGTCATGGAGTATGTTGAAGCCGCCCGGCTGCGCGGCGAGGGCACCTGGTGGCTCATGCGTCACGAAATCCTGCCCAACGCCCTGCCGCCTCTGGTGGCGGAATTCGGCCTGCGGTTTTGTTTTGTATTTTTATTTATTGCCGCCCTGAGCTTTTTGGGCCTGGGAATTCAGCCCCCGACGGCGGACTGGGGCGGAATGGTCCGTGAAAATTCGGGTGCGATTACCTTTGGAATTTTTACGCCGTTGTGGCCGGCTGGCGCCATCGCTTTTTTGACAGTCGGCGTTAATTTCATCGTCGACTGGTTTCTGCACGTCGCCAGCGGCTTGAAGGATTGATCCGCCGAAGGCGGATCGAATGATTAATGAAGGAATTTTTTCGATTTAATTAGATACATTGTTAACTACATTTTAATTTGGAAATAGGTAAAAGAAGACTGGCAGCCATAGTATAAATGAGATTGAGCGACACGCGGCGCAAGCGCCTGCGCTGCGCGAGCGATATCCACAATTCGTCATTCGACAATCGTCATTCGACATTTACAACTATATTAATTGAACATTTGCAATTGAGATTTCAATGGGAAAATTGCTCAAAATAAAAAATCTAGTCATCGAGGGTTTCACCAATGAAAAATGGATCGAAATCGTACACGGAATCGATTTAACCCTCAACCGTGGAGAAGTTCTGGGCCTGATCGGGGAATCCGGCGCCGGCAAATCAACTATCGGGATGGCATCGATGGGCTACACCCGCCAGGGTTGCCGGATTGCTTCGGGCTCGATCGTATTTGACGGCACCGAACTGGTTGAGGCAACTGCCCAGGTAAAAAAATCCGTCCGTGGTACGCGTATTGCTTATGTCGCTCAGAGTGCCGCAGCTTCCTTCAACCCGGCCCACCGGCTTATAAAACAGTATGCCGAAGCGCCGGTCAAGCACGGGTTGATTAGTTTTGCCGAGGCGGAAAAAAACGCCGTTGAAATATATGAAGCCTTGTTGCTGCCGGATCCTGAAAAAATCGGGTATCGCTACCCGCATCAGGTCTCCGGGGGCCAGCTGCAGCGCGCCATGGTGGCCATGGCCATGGCCTGCCGCCCCGATATCATTGTGTTCGATGAACCGACCACCGCCCTGGATGTGACGACCCAGATCGAGGTATTGGCCGCCATTAAAAACATAACCCGCAAATACAACACGGCGGCCATCTACATCACCCACGACCTGGCGGTCGTGGCCCAGCTGGCTGACCGCATCATGGTGCTGCGCTACGGCGATCTGGTCGAAGAAAACAACGCCCGGGAACTGCTGGCCGCTCCCAAGAAGGAATATACCCGTAAGCTGCTGTCCGTGCGAACTCTCAGAGAAGACAAGGATCTTTCGGCCTCGGAAAAAAATGTCATTCTCGAAGCAAAGAACATTTCGGCCAGTTACACCGGTAAGGAAAAGGTTCTGGAAGACATCAATCTCAAGGTTCGACGCGGTCGAACCGTCGCCCTGGTGGGTGAATCCGGCTCAGGGAAAAGCACGCTGGCCCGGGTTATTACCGGCCTGCTGCCGCCGTTGACCGGGAAAATTTTATACCGCAATGAAGAGTTGGCGCCGGCTTTAAAATCCCGCACTCGGGAAAGCCTCAGAATAATGCAGATGATCTATCAGATGCCGGATACGGCGCTGAATCCCAGGCAGAAAATCAGTAAGATCATCGGCCGCCCGCTGTCCTTTTACTTCGGTATGCGCGGCAAGGCGTGTGAAGACAGGATCCTGGAACTTCTGGACATGATCGAATTGCCGGACGACTATATTGAGCGGTTTCCGACGGAACTCTCCGGCGGTGAAAAGCAGCGCATCTGCATTGCGCGTGCATTGGCCGCCAACCCTGAGGTGATCATCTGTGATGAAGTCACTTCCGCGCTGGATCAGCTGGTGGCCGAGGGCATATTAGAGCTCCTGCAGAATCTGCAAAATAAACTGCAGGTATCCTATCTGTTTATCACCCATGACCTGGCAACGGTAAAAGCCATAGCCGATGAAATTGTGGTCATGCTGCAGGGTCGAATTGTCGAACAGGGTGTCAAAAAAGAAATTTTGACACCTCCCCACCACGAATATACAAAACTGCTGCTGTCCTCCGTACCGGAAATGGACCCGGACTGGCTCGACAATTTGCTGGCCGAACGGCAAATATTGGCTCGTAAAATATAAGCCACAACCAAAACCTGCTAGCGTAAAAACTTTAGGTAATGAGAGGTGGCTATGGTCATTATGGTTTGCTAGGACGGCTCACGAACGGCCCGTCGCGCCCTGAAACTGGCTCAGGAACATGCGTATGTGTGGCAGGCTGAAAGAGGAAATAAACGGTTGTCGGAGTTATCGCGGTGAATCGAGAATGAATACTGCCAAAAACGCAACTCCCCAAAAGGTCGATACCCTCTGGGTGAATGTCCATCTGGCGACAATGATCGAGAGCGATCGCTACGGCATGGTGGAGGACGGCGCGCTGGCCATACGTGGCGGAAAGATTGCCTGGGTGGGAAAAAGAACAGATTTGCCGGCCGATTTTGAATCACGGGCCGACAAAGTGTATGACGGCCAGGGTGGATGGGTTACACCGGGACTGGTGGATTGCCATACCCACCTCGTTTATGCCGGCAGCCGGGCCCGTGAATTTGAACTGCGTCTTCAGGGGGCAACCTATGAAGAAATCGCCCGGCAGGGTGGCGGGATTAGATCAACAGTTTCCGCCACGCGAGAGGCTGATGAGCAATCTCTTTATGATCAGAGCTCTTCCAGGCTCAGGGCTTTGATCCAGGAGGGAGTTACCACGGTTGAGATAAAGTCGGGGTACGGCCTGGATCTTGAAACCGAACTGCGCATGTTGCGGGTGGCCCGGCAACTGGGCAAAAAATTCCCGGTAACAGTCGTGCCTACATATCTGGGCGCCCATGCCCTGCCGCCGGAATACGAGGGTCGCAGCGACGATTACATCGATTTTGTCTGCCATACGGTTATGCCGGAGGTGGCGGCCGAAAAGCTGGCTGTTTCCGTAGATGCCTTTTGTGAAAGCATCGGGTTTACCCCTGAGCAGACTGAACGGGTTTTTGAAACTGCCCAAAAATTGGGCCTGACAGTCAAACTGCATGCCGAACAGCTTTCAGATCTGCAGGGAGCAGAACTGGCTGCCCGCCACGGGGCATTGTCAGCGGAACACCTGGAATTTGTTTCCGAAGAGGGTATCAAGGCCATGGCCGCAAGCGGTACGGTTGCCGTCCTATTGCCCGGTGCTTTTTATTTTCTCAGAGAGACAAGACTTCCCCCTTTAGATCTCCTGCGTCGCCACACGGTTCCCATAGCCCTGGCCACCGATTGTAATCCCGGCAGCAGTCCCACCACTTCTCTGCTTCTAATGCTTAACATGGCCTGTACGCTGTTTCGAATGACCCCGGAAGAAGCCCTGGCCGGGGTGACCCGTAACGGCGCCAGGGCGCTCGGACTTCAGGATAGGATCGGAACCCTCGAGCAGGGCAAGGATGCCGATTTTGTGGTCTGGGATATTGCCGAACCGGCCGAGCTTGCCTATCATATGGGGTTCAATCCATTGAAGCAGGTGGTCCGACACGGAAAGCTTTTACCCCAAGAGGCTTAAAAGCTATTGGGAGTTATCGGTTATAAGTTATTGGTTAATAGGTTGAAAGGAATGAAATCTATTATGACGACTAAAAAAAAAGAGCAATTGCAAAATCAGATAATTGAGAAAGCTATAGAATTAGGGGCTTGTGCAGCTGGAATCGCCGATGTCGAGGCGCTTAAACAATCTCCTTCCCATTTGATCTATCCCCAAATTGGTGGTTATAAAAGCTTTTTGAATAATGACGTTCCCAGGGATAGCGGTGAAGTGGTATGGCCGCAGAACGCCAAATCTGCAATCGTCATTACCGTCGAACACCCCGAGGATAAACCCGAACTGGATTGGTGGCAGACGGGGCTGAAAGGGGGTACCCCCGGCAACCAGGTGCTAATATCCATTATTTCTTATCTTACTCAATGGCTCCAAAAGGAAAAAGCTATCGAGGCACGAGGATTACCCTATTATATAGTGCAAGGGGGTATTTTTCTCAAAGATGCCGCTGTTATGGCCGGTCTGGGATGTATCGGTAAGAACAATATGTTGGTGACACCTGAATATGGACCGCGCGTCCGGCTTCGTGCGGCATTGTTAAATATACGAATACCGGCGACAATTGCTTCTGATTTCGATCCCTGTAAGGCTTGCGACATGCCCTGCCGAGAAATTTGTCCTCAGAAAGCATTTCAAAATAAAGTCCCGATTGAAAACCCGCTCAAATTGAATGCATTGCCGGGCAGAAGCGGTGTCTACAGCAGGCCTCTGTGCAAGGATCAAATGGAAATAGATCGTGAGAATGCGAAAAAAGGTGAGAATGAAAATCAGGAACGATCGGTAAAATGGGTTAAATGCTGTCGACTGTGTGAGACTTCGTGTCCTGTCGGAAAAAGAGGATAAAAATGTCTGATTTAAATCTTCCCCAGCGAACGATCTTGCTTGATGGGGGAATGGGCCGGGAATTGCGCTTTCGCGGGGTTGATGTGATGACCTCCATCTGGTCCGCCAAAGCGCTGATTGAGGCCCCCCAGGTGGTGCGCGAGGTTCATCGCGATTTTATAGCCGCCGGAGCCGATATTATCACGATTAATTCCTATGGCATTGTTAAAAGTAATTTGGCCTGGGCAGGGATCGAAGATCGTTTTAAGGAACTGAACCTGCTTGCGTGTAACCTCGCCAGGGAGGCACGTGGCGCATCCGGGCGGGCCGTGTTTATAGCCGGATCGCTGCCGCCTTTGGCAGGCAGCTATCGGCCTGATCGGGTAGGCAGCTTTAAAGAAATTGAACCTTTATACCGGGAGCAGGCGGAAGTGCTGGCGCCCCATGTCGATCTTCTATTATGCGAGACCATGTCCAGTATTGATGAGGGCCGGGCAGCCGCTGCAGCCGCCGCCCGGACCGGCATACCCGTCTGGGTTTGCTGGACCCTGCATGAGGACCGCTCCGGCCGGCTGCGAAGCGGAGAAAATATTGATGAAGCTGCCCGGTCACTTTCAGATCTTCCGGTGACAGGGGTACTGGCCAACTGTTGCGCACCGGAAAGTATTACCAACGCAATGCCGCAGCTGAAGCAAACCGGAATGAAATACATCGGCGGGTATGCAAATACATTTCAACCGATTCCAGAAGATTGGGATCTAACGGGAGATAAGAAGACCGATGGCTTCCTTGGCCTGCGTGCTGACCTTGATCCGGAAAGTTACGCAGCCCATGTAAACGACTGGCTGAAAACCGGTGCAACGGTTGTCGGGGGCTGTTGCGGGACGCGGCCGGCTCATATTGCCCAACTCAAAGGGCTGATTGATAATGTTTCAGAAAATATGTAAGCGCGGCAATTGCTAAACATAAACTTGCCAGAAAAAGGGCCCCCGCCATAAAGGTTCCGGTTAAATCCACCAAAACCCCCATAAAAAATGGACCTGCAAAACCCCCAATCTCAGCTACGCAATAAAACATACCGCCGGCAGAGCCCATATGCCTGGTTTCCACTCCCGG
>Ga0316193_10002967_pt1 | contig 12095 bp, 10 predicted proteins | sample MerIslsedime2_MG_FD_207735 | JGI IMG/M metagenome (GOLD analysis project Ga0316193, IMG submission 207735) | Coastal sediment microbial communities from Maine, United States - Merrow Island sediment 2 | ecosystem: Environmental > Aquatic > Marine > Coastal > Sediment | place: USA: Maine... | reverse complement strand
CAAAAATCGATTTGATGGTGAGCTTTTTGTTGTTGTCCGGGTTATCCGGATGATTGCTTTTTTCATCCATGGCGTCAATGGCATTGGATACCAGATTGATAAAAACCTGTTCCAGGCGGTTGTGCTCCGCTAAGATTTCCGGAAGGTCGGGATCCAGGTCGAGTGTAACCTCAATTTCATGAACTTTCAACTGATGGCCGAGGACTTTAAATACATCCTCAATGGGATCGTTGATATTAACTTTGCTGCGCACCGGTTCGGATTGCCGGGCAAAATCCCGGACGTGTTTGATAACGCCGGTGGCCCGCTCCACATTGGCAACAATATCGTTGGCCATGGACCGCAAATCGTCATCTTCAATCGTTGCCCCCCGCTTTAACATTTTCAGGAAGAAATCGGCACATACCTGGATAACATTCAGCGGCTGGTTGATTTCATGGGCCATGCCGGCTGCCATCACACCCAGGGTGGTCATTTTGCCGGCCTGGATAAGCTGGGTCTCTTTCTCCACCACTTCGGTGATGTCGGTGGTGGTGGCGATAATGACGTGACCGACCCCATATTTTGCCAGGCTGACATTCACATTGACGAAAAACGGTTTGCCCCCCTTGCGGTGGTGCCGCTTTTTGGTGAACAAAGGGGATTGATCTTCGGTCAGGTTTTGCAGGCCTGCGGTCAGCTCTTCATCGTTTTCATCTCCCAGCTGCAGAAAGGTCAATTGCCTCAATTCCTTGCGTGAATACCCGTAGTCGTCCTGGGCCCGCTTATTCATATCCAGAATTTTAAAGGTTTGGCTGTCGAGAATAAAAATCGGATGGGGGTCACTGTTAAACAGGGTCCGGTATTTTTCCTCAGATTTAATATACTGTTCCTGCAGCATGGCGTTTTCGATGGCCAATCCAATGCGGTTGCCGATCAATTCCAGAACATTTTTTTGATCGAGGTTGAAATAGTTCGGGGTTTTGCTGCCGATGCGAATGACACCGAGTGATTTCTTTTCCTTGCTGCTGATGGGAACATAGGCCAGGGACGCAAGCTTTGCTTCTTCCAGCAGACCGATTTCGTCCAGACCGCCCTCCGGCAAATTTTCATAGATCGTAAATTCGTTGGTTTGAGCAACCCGGTGAATAATGCTTTTTTCGTCCAGAATGCTGACTTTTTTGCAGGCATTGTCTGACAGACCCTGGCTGTGGCGCAGGGAATATTGACCGTTTTTATCCAGCATATAGATACAGATGCCGTCGGCGGATAAAAAATTTAACAGCTCCCGTACCGCCTGGTTGATCCTTGATTCCAGATCGGCCGGTGCATTCAGGGCGCTGTAAATAGAGTTCAGGGTGCTCAGTTCCCTGTTATGATACTCCCGTTCTTCTTCGGCTTTTTTATCTTCGGTTTTGTCCCACAGGGTTTCAATGGCCCCCACAATGGTGCCGTCATGGCCTTTGATGGGTGCGGCGGTAAACCAGCACCATTTTCCGTTTTCTCCCAGCCGCGGGAAAAAAACCTCAGCCTCGTAAGCTTCTTCGATAAGTACGGATTCGCGCCACTTTTCGCCGTATAATTTTTTGATTTCATCTTTGCCGATTTGATCCAGGATCACATCCGCCATGGTGGGGCGTTCTTCACCCCAGAAGGGTGTTGACTGCCGGGTGGTGCCGACCATGGCTTCGGCCTTGGCACCGGTCAGGTTTTCCATGGCCCTATTCCAATGGGTAACAACATGGTCTCTGTTTATGACAAAGGTGGGTATGGTGCTGCCCTCGATAATTTGGGACAGAGCGATTTCACTTTCGATCGACTCGCGTTCTATTTCCACATAGCGGTTGCTTCGTTGGATAATCACATTACCCAGCCGGTCTGCGAATTGTTCAAAGAAGACATCGATGTCGGCCGTGCTGTCCTTTTTCTGGCGCAGCAATTTTAGGGCCTTGCGCTTTTCGGTCTCAACCTGCAGCGAGGTCCATATCGTTCTGGAATCAACGTGATCAAAAAATTTTACACCCAAGGGTTTGGTCATCTTGATTGTCGCGCCCAGCTTTACATCGCCGGTTAGTTCCATTAAAATTTGCAAGTTTTCAAGCTGGTAAAGATCTCTATAATCAGCGGTGGTGAAAATTCCCAACTTTTGGGCGTAAAGTAAGCCTTCGGACCGGTCGTTTTTATCTGCAACACCTAAAATTGAGGGATGCTGATCCATAAATTGCTCACTGAAAAGCAGCTGGAGAAGTTGCTTGCAAAAATTTCCGCCGCCCACCATGGCGATATTTGATTTAAGCAGTTCGTTCAGCACAATAGCCGTTCCCCTATGAATGACGAATGACAATTGATGAATGACGAATTATTGAATCGCTTCGCTCAATCATTTGATTGATGGTTGATATTAGAAGTTGCCGATTTCAATAATGATTACTCTATCGATTAAGATAAAATAAAAATGATAGAATTCCTTTATTCGTCAATCGTCAATTGACATTCTTCATTTTTCTTTAGCCAACGGGCACTCGTCATCACCCAATTCTTGCTTCAAAACTAAAAAGTTTATTGTTCAAAAAAACACCAGCGTTACCACCACAAAGGTCGGGATCAAATAAATCAATGAATATTTCAATATATAGCCGAAAAAGCTGGGCATCGGCGTTCCGGCTTCTTCAGAAATGGATCGGACCATAAAATTCGGCGCATTGCCGATATAGCTGCAGGCCCCGAAAAAAACGGCACCAGCGGAAACGGCCTGCAGATAGATGGATTTTTCCGTCATGAGCAAAGGAACCGCGGCGGCCTCCGGCATTCCGGCATAAAAACTACCCAGGGCCGTATTAAAAAAGGTGAGATAGGTTGGCGCATTGTCGAGAAAGGCTGACAGCCCGCCGGTCACCCAGAAGTAGTGCGCCGGCTGGGTTACACCGTTGACCAGGAATGCCAGGGCACCCTCGGGACCCGCCTTTAGTATAAGCAGGCAGGGGATCATGGTGATGAATATCCCGATAAACAGGTAAGCCACCTCGATGATGGGAAACCAGGTAAAGTCGTTGTCTTCGCGCAGACTTACCGAAGTGGTCACCAGCGACAGGATGCCCATAATGATCAGCAACCCGTCACGGACCCAATCCTGCACTGCCCGGTGGACCCCGAATGTACTAAATTCGCCCCAGTCCACCATGCCGCTCATCAATACGGAACCGACAATACCCGCCAGAAAGATGAAGTTGTGCACGCCCTCCAGCTTTAACGGTTGCTTGACACCGTCCTCTGCCGGTGCCGTCACCCCTTCTTTGCGGTAATGGTAGGTATCAAGAATAAAGTAAATTACCAGCAGTATGATGGCAACCGTCGCCATGTGGGGCAGGATATTAAAGGTCCAAAAGAAGGATACGCCGTGCAAAAATCCTAAAAAGAGGGGTGGATCTCCCAAGGGGGTTAACGACCCACCGGCGTTGGCAACCAGGAATATGAAAAATACCACCATAAAAGTTCTATTTTTGCGATGACTATTGGCGCGCAGGAGGGGGCGAATTAACAGCATGGCCGCTCCGGTGGTACCCATCCAGGAAGCCAGCAATGTGCCGATAATGAGGATGACAACATTGACAAGGGGAGTCCCCCTCAGGGTCCCGCGCAGCAAAATTCCACCGGATACCGTGTACAGAGACCATAACAGGATTATAAAGGGCACATAATCAGCAAGAACGATATGAAGAATTTCATAGAGCGCATTGCCCTTGAAGGCGATCAAAAAGGGTATGGCAAGGGTGGCGGCCCAGAAACCGGAAATTTTTCCAAAGTGGTGATGCCAGAAATCCGGCATCAGCAGGGGCCATAGCGCAATGGACAGCAACATGCAGGCAAAGGGGATACAGCTCCACAGGGGCAGAATCGGGCCCAGGCTTGGATGATCTTGACCGTGGCCGGATCCGGATTTTACATGCCCGGTGTCACCGCCCTCAGTTCCATGGTCGGCTGATTTGGCAGAGCCTGTTTCAGATGGCTGACTCGCTGATGCCAGGCGCACTGTCGGCTGGTGGGTGGTTGTCTCATCCGAGGCGAAAACCGATACAGAAAATGCCATCATTGCCACCACTAAAACCGTCACTGCGTTTCTCAGACGTCCCATGGATGCGCTCCCTCTACTTTTAAGAAGTTATCAAGTCGCAGGCAGTGTCTATTTTTGCAATCAGACCTCTTTCGGCCGAATGGCCGGGGATTGATATAAGATTATTGCATATAGGAATGGTTTTCCGAATGCCGCTTTGCACGTTATCAGAGTTAGGTCGGGTTTAAAAGCAATTTTTTCAGATGCGCTCAGCCGCCACCGGGCCTAAACGCCGCTACCGAATTTTAGTACTCAAGGAATCCTTATATCGTGAAAAAGTAAAGAATCCTTGCCCAAAGGGCCAGGTTTTCAATGTTTGAATTAATATTTGACCCGGTCCTGATATTGCCATATATTATCCAATACCAACCGACATCGATCCATGGGCTGCCCTTCGCCAATTGTGTAACTTGCTGTGTAGAACCGGGAACTAACTCAATCGCTTGATCGCCTTTTGCCTGAATAGCTCATTGCTGATAAATTGCTGATCGTGCCGGTCGTTGTTGTGACGGCTGAGTGCCGGAACCCAATAAAAGTCGATGCACGTGTTTTCTTTTCTCCAGGTTGTTTGGTTTTTCAAAAAAGGAGGTCCGGATATGAAATTCAAATTAATAATTTTTCTGGCATTGACAGCCATGGCGGGACTTTTTATTCTCCCCGGTTTTGTGGATGCTGACACCTCGCCGCCGGCCGAAGGCGGTGTTTTGCCCCCGATTGATCTTGGTGCCCCTCAGAGCGCAGATTACCAGCAGTATCTGGGCATCGGCGGGAAAAAAGTATTTACGATACCCGAGATAAAAGCTGAAGTCGTTCTGATTGAAATATTCAGCATGTACTGACCGTTCTGCCAGAAGGAGGCTCCTTCTGTGAATGAGATGTTCCGCAAGATTGAAGGTGACCCTAAACTGAAGGGTAAAGTCAAACTGATTGGTATCGGTGTGGGCAACTCGGCCTTTGAAGTCGATCACTTTAAAAAGACTTACAAAATCCCGTTTCCGCTTTTTCCGGATGGTGATTTTGTGATCCACAAAAAACTGGGAGAGGTTCGAACGCCATATTTTATAGGTGTAAGGATTTTAACGGACGGCAGCCACCAGGTTTTTTACTCAAGACTTGGTGGCGCCAAAGACGCCGATGCGTTGATGCAAAAGCTTTTAAAGGCATCCGGATTAAGGTGATCGTGTTGCGGGTATATTTAGTTGATTGAGTTGATTAAGTTGGTTGAGTCGATTGCATGAATGTCGGTTAGTCAAATAGACTGAAATCCTATAACCTAATCAATTTACCCCGTTAAATATTTTCGCAGAAAATGAGCGAAGCGGATTTAACCGGGGCTATTTAACCTATCAACTATTCAACTAATCCCGGATTGCGAGCTGGTAGTATCAAAGTTTGAATTGAAGAGTTAGTATCCAAGGAGGGATAATTTATGAAAATATCAATTGCATTATTTATATCGTCCTGTCTCTTTATGGTCTTTTTGATCACGCCGGCTTTTGGTGCGTCGGCAGCTTATAAGGACAACATTTATAACCCGGGATTATTAAAACCGGTGGATAGCAAACTAAAGGTACGTGTTGGTGAATCCGCACCCGATTTTACGCTTCCTTCGGTTGCCGGAGAAGATATTACCCTTAGCCAGTTTAGAGGGCAAAAAAATGTCGTGATATCCTTTGTACCGGCAGCCTGGACACCGGTTTGCTCTGACCAGTGGCCGGGATACAACATTGCCAAAGAAATGTTTGATGGAAACGATGCCGTTTTGCTGGGCATTACCGTGGACAATATCCCGACCCTATTCGCCTGGACCAAACAGATGGGTAAATTGTGGTTCCCGGTGCTGTCGGATTTTTGGCCCCACGGGGCGGTTGCGGACCGCTACGGCGTATTACGGTCCGATGGTGTTTCCGAACGGGCGCTGATATTTATTGATAAAAAGGGCATTATTCGAGATATCCAGGTAAACGATATCAATAAGCGACCCGACCTGGAAAGCTGTGCGATTAATCTGGAGAAGATGAATAAACCATAGCAACTGGTCGCTGGTCACTGGTCTCCTGTGCCGCATGGTTAAAAGTTTAAGGCGTATAAAGTTTCTGGAATTCGGAAGTTGGAATGCGGAAGGCTGAAAATATGAAAATCAGACATTCAATCATTTCCGCATTCCGCATTCCGCATTCCACATTCATTCGCCATTTCTTCTTTACTTCGATTACCTGGATTTGCTTTCTTGTAGTTTTTGTCTCTCCGGCCCAACCGGGGGTTACCGTCCAGCCGATCGAGGAGGCGGCCCTTGACGAGCTGATAAAGAAAAAGGACAACCGGCTGATTGTCAGTTTCATGGCCGCATGGTGCGGACCCTGTATTGACGAATTGCCGGCGTTAAATAATTTGTATCGAAAATATAAGGATCAGGGTTTAAAAGTGATCGGTATCAGCATCGATCTGGAGGGGGCTGTCGCCATGCAGCCGGTTGTAAGCAAACTGAAAATTGAGTTTCCCGTATACTGGTTCGGCGAGAAGGCAATCCAAAAGTTTAATCTAAGCGCGATACCCCTGCTGTTGATGGTTAAGCAGGGAGAGATTCTCGAGCGGCTGCCCGGCCGGCGAAACGAGAAATTTTTGGATAAGAAGGTTCAAGCCCTAATTAAGTGAAAAACGCCCAATAACTAATAACGAATGACTTCCTAGGTATTTTCGGCTGTGTTAATGTTCAAATTGTCACACAAAAAAAGAAATAGCTTTTTAGCTTTTATGGCGCTCGGGCTTCTGGCTGCAGCCAGTTGCTCCGCTGAGTCGACGGTTAAGCAGCCGACTAAAACCGTTGTGGAGAACCAAGAACTTATCCGGGTAACCGTCTACCAGCTGGTTGTCGACCCATCGAGCCGGCAACCTGTGGTTACACTTGCCGATCCGGGTGAGAAGCATGCCCTTTTTATATGGATCGGTCTCGCCGAGGCCCGTGCTATCTACTCGGAGATCGAAGGGGTTGAATCTCCGCGCCCGCTCACTCACGATTTGATCGAAAAAATTATCCAAAAATCCAACGGCACAATTCATCGCATCGTCATTACCCATTCCCGGGATAGCATCTATTATGCAACTATGGTTATGCAAAGGGAAGAAAACCTTGTTGAAATAGATGCCAGACCCAGCGACGCTCTCGTTATGGCCCTGAAATTCAATGCCCCCATTTACGTATCCCGCGATTTGTTCGAAAAAGTGTCCCGGCCTTTGGAATCCCGTACGGATATGGAAAAATCCTACGGTCTTGCCCTGCAAGAACTCACCCCGGACCTGGCGAAGTACCTGGCTTTAGAATCACAAAAAGGAGTCATGGTTTCAGGTGTGCGCAAGGGCAGTCAGGCCGCAATAGACGGGCTAATGACGGGGGATATTATTGTAAAGGTCGACGGGCGGGTTGTGGAGGACTTACCATTTTTTCTGCAAACTTTTAAAAAAAGTAAAAGCCCCCTGAAAGCCAAAATATATAGAAATAATCAATTTCTGACGCTAACCGTTCATCCTGAGTAAAAATGGAAATAAACTTTTTTTTACTCAGTTAAAGAAAGATTGAAACATATTAATTCTTTTCAAAGCAAAGGGGGTCATTAAATGGATTTGTCAAATATTTTAGGAAAAGTTTATGAATTGCTGACAGTCTACGGAATGAAGGTTGTCGCTGCCATCGTTATTTTTATTGTGGGACGCTGGGTGGCACGGGGGATTACCAACGTTATTAAAAAGATGATGACCAAAAGTAAAACCGATGAGACGCTGGTAAAATTTGTGGGGAGTCTGAGTTATATCGCTTTGCTGGCCTTTGTCATCATTGCCGCCTTAAATCAACTGGGTATTCAAACCACGTCTTTCATTGCCGTTTTGGGCGCCGCCGGACTGGCCATCGGTCTGGCCCTGCAGGGGTCACTTGGAAATTTTGCAGCCGGTGTCCTCATGATCATTTTCAAACCCTTTAAGGTTGGAGATTATATAGAAGGGGGGGGTGTTGCCGGCGTCGTGGAAGAGATTCAGATTTTTACGACGCAACTGTTAACCCCGGATAACAAAACCGTCATCGTGCCGAACGCAAAAATGACGGGAGACAATATCACCAATTACACCGCGAAGGGTACCCGCCGGGTGGATTTTGTATTCGGCATCGGTTACGACGATGATATCGATAAGGCGCGCCAGGTGATTGAAAGTATCATCAACGAGGATGAGCGCGTTTTGAAAGATCCCGGGTCGATGGTGGCCGTTTCAGAACTGGCCGACAGCAGTGTGAATTTTACCGTACGGGCCTGGACGACAGCCGGTGATTACTGGTCATTTTATTTTGACACCACCGAGAAGGTCAAGAAGCAGTTTGATGCTGAAGGGATCAGTATACCCTTTCCGCAACGCGATGTGCATTTGTATGAACACAAAGAATAGCGGAATGGGGAAGGTGGAATGCGCTATGCTCTATGCGCAATAACATCCAGCATCGAACGGCCAACTTTAGGAAGATGATCCGGAACCTGCCAGGGCCTCAGTTACGGCCCTGTAGACCTGGTCGGCTGTGTAAAAATCACTTTTAAAAACCTGTTTTCCGGTAGGCGAAAAGATAACCAACAGCGGGATTGTCAGCGTTCCAACCTCTTTGAGCTTTGCCTTTCCCGCCGGGTTATTACCTGTAATATCCACCTTCATCGGCACAATGTCCTTTTTTGCGAAAAGAGCGACAATCTTTGGATCTTTAAATACCCCTTGCTCCAGCGCCTTGCAGTTTAAACACCACTCCGCGGTAAAGACCATAACGATAACCTTGCTATCGCCGGATGCTTCTGAAAAGCGTTCTGGTGTGTAATACACCCAGTCAACAGGACCCGGGTCGGTTAGTTGAACGGTTCCCCAGGCTGACAGGGCCATGATCATCACACCGATGCCGGCATAAAAAGTTTTCTGCTTTACTTTGGCAGTTATCTGAAATGTGCGGTAGGCCAGCCAACCGCCGGCGGCTATGCAGAAAAACATCACCGGCCACCAGTATATTTTGGTTGTCGGATTCGGCGGATCGGCAAAGAGTGCTGCCAGGCCGACCCCGATAAAATATGCCGCTGCCGCCAGCATGAACAACCCCATGACCTGCTTGATCAACTCACTTGCCGGCCCGGTTTTGGGCATTTTTTCGACCCAGCCCGGGTTGGCGGAAAGCACCAGATAGGGCAGGGCCATGCCGGCGCCGATGGCTGCAAAGGTGGCGATGGTGGTCGCCGGGGGCTGGGTGGCCGCCCAGGCAGCCGCTGCTCCCATAAACGGCGCTGTGCAGGGGGTAGACAGAATTGCTGCCAAAATTCCCAGCCCGAAAGAACCCTTAAGCGTATCTTGCTCGGGGTTGATCATGTATATAAAATTGGGCAACCGAACATTAAAAAAGCCGAACATTCCGGTTGCCATAATTCCGATGAGAAGTCCCACCAGGATGGTAAATACAGGGTACTGGAACAGCTGATTGGTGGCACTGAAGTCACTGACCAGTGCAATCAGAACCCCCAGCACCAGCCAGAAGACCAAAATTCCCAAAAACATCGCCAAGCCCAGCATGAAGCACTGTTTGCGGTTTTGGGCCACATGGGACAAACTGATGATTTTAATCGGAACCAGCGGCAAGACGCAGGGGGTAAAGTTGAGGAGGATACCGCCCAGCCCGGCGGTCATCAGCAACAGGATCATTCCGAATCCCGATGACACGTCTATCGCAAAGGTCCAGCCGAACAGGTCGAAATCCACTTCTCTGGTGGTGGTTGCCGTCGAGCCTTGATCGTACCCGACAAACAATTTTTCATTTATTTTTGACACGGCGGTCCCGGACTTAACAACCACAAGGGACCCTTCAAATTCGATCTTGGCGGGGAACAAGCAGTAGGTGTCTGAGCAGGCCTGGTATTCAAACACCAGCTTGATTCCCTGGTTTCCGGGCACTATGGTTTCCGCCAGCCTGATCGGCAGATAAATGACGGTTTGCCCTTCAAAGGACATCAAGTCCCCGGCGGCATACTCTACCTTGATCGGGGCAGCCTTCGGGTAGCGGGGAGATTCTATGGTTATATCGTCACTGGCATCGGCAACCGTTACTTTTGTGGGGTAGGGTTTGAAATTTTCAAACGGCTTAACCTGTTGCGCATCGGCATTGAGGTGGATGCCTTTTTTGATGTCGGCGACTATCGCCAGGATGATCGAATCGCCGGGACGGGCACGATCCACAGACCAGGCAGTTCGAACCTTGACAACCTCGCCGTCCGTCGCCTGCAAACCGGTCGCCGCAGCATAAAATGGCAATAGGATTAAAAAGCAAACCGTCAGGGGAGAAAAATAGAATGATCGTTTGTTTAATTGTTGCATTGAAGAATAATTATATTTTTTTAGACTTTGATTTATAAGTATTTTATACCGTGGCTACCATTGAACCCGGAACGGTCAATTTTTATACTTGCATAAATAGACGGATACCCGGTTCGAATCCCATCTCTTGTGCTTTAATGTCAAGGTGGATGGTTGATATTTGTTCCAGCGGTGGATAGATCAGTCTTGCTAGCTTTCTTGTGTCGAGGGTTTTAATATATTTTTTGCAATTGTCACACACATCGACTCTGGTATCTTTTTCTTCCTCACTGTAAAAATAGTGCAGATCTTTATTTTGGGAACTGTCACAATAGGGACAATGAACCCTTTTGGCAGACCATAAATGCCAGCAGAAACTGCAAACCAATTTCCGCCGCCCTTCGTCTTCAAGTATAGAGAGGATTGGTGCACTGCCGCAAATAGGGCAATATCCCTGCAACCAGGGTTCGTTTGGGTTCAAATATACCGCAAGCTGGTCGGCACAGGCGCAAAGGGAGGGTTTTAAGCTGTTATAAGTAAAAAATCCAAGCACCGGCTTTTCGATTTCCAGTTCATCAGCCGTATTTTCAAATAAAGCTTCATTGCCGTTGAGAAGGCCGGAAAAAAGTGTGTCAGGCTTTATAGTCGTTTCAACAGCATTTAAGATGACCCGGGCTGCAGCAGACAACTTTGGATTGGCCTCAGCGGCAAGATGACAGAGGGTCAGAAACAGATTTGCGGATTCGGTATCATCATAAATAAACGCTTCAATCTCAATCAGCGGCAATTTTTCACGTGCCCTGGCGGTTTGCAATTCTTCGGAGAGCTGCAGCGGCTCAAGGTCAATACGGCCCTTGCAATCTTCCTGGGCATCAAAAACCCCACCGTAAAAGTCAAGTATTTCGGCATAAACCGGCTTGCTTTTTTTTTCCGCTTCAACCGCCTTTTGCACCTGTCCGGATGTAAGGGCTAAATACGAATTCATAAGATTTCCCTTTTTGAGTCCAATGTTACGCAGTACTCATATGAAACTTCACGAAGTTAAAAAGCGAACCGCAGAATATCGAATGTCGAAGGGTGGTTTCACTTCGCTCAGCCGGTTTTTTATAAAACAGACAGAATACATTCCTTCGACATTCGATATTCGAGCGCAAAGTGCATAGGGCAAAGCGCATAGCGCAAAACGTTGAATTTCTCAGAAATCTCAGAATTATCGACCTGTACGCTATGCGCCATGCTCTCTGCGCTTTTTGCCATGCGATTACTCTTTTTACCATAACTCAGCCATATAAGAAAGGGGAGAAGGCTTTTACCTTCTCCCCTCACGGGTTAAATACTAACGGCAGTCCGTATTATCCCAGCTGTGACACCAGGCCGGTCAACGGACGAAACATCCTGCGCAATGCTGCCTGCCGGGAGATGCCGTATTCAGTGGCAGATGCCACCGCAAATTCATGGTAAAGGTTGGGATCAAACCCAACCAGGTATACGGTTCGGACATCATCCGGATCTAGCAGCGTGGCTTTGGGGAATTTTTTCTGTGCTGCGGCCAGGTGTTTTTGGGCCAGCTTCAATATATCCTCGCGTTCCCCGAAATTCATTGCACCGGTGGGACACACCTTGACACAGGCCGGCTCCAGTC
>Ga0316193_10002964_pt1 | contig 12100 bp, 7 predicted proteins | sample MerIslsedime2_MG_FD_207735 | JGI IMG/M metagenome (GOLD analysis project Ga0316193, IMG submission 207735) | Coastal sediment microbial communities from Maine, United States - Merrow Island sediment 2 | ecosystem: Environmental > Aquatic > Marine > Coastal > Sediment | place: USA: Maine... | reverse complement strand
CCCTTCCGCGATGAGACCACCAGCCCTCGGCGCGCCAGATTCAGCACCTTCTCTTCGACGGCCTTCTCGTCCATGCCATGCTTGGCCGCCAGATCGGCCGTGGATGCCGGCAGGTCGAGGAGGAAGCGCGCCTCTTCGTCCGTCACGGCGCACTCGAGGATCCTGTGCATCGCGGGCGATTCGCCCTTTCCGCTCCACTCGGCCAGCTTGTGAATGTGTTCTCCGCCGCTCATCTCGCCTGATCCTCCGAATCGACTGGATTTCTGCTCGCACGGGCGAACACCCGGAGCCAGCAATCGGCTCGAGAAATGCTGCCCCGCGGGCCCGCACCCATGCCTGTATATCTCCTCGGTCTCCTGGAGGCAAACCATCTCCAAACGGGCTATCTCCTCTCGCGGAAGCGGCTCCGGGGCCTCGCGACGGCGAACTCGACGGCGGTGCGCTGGGGGCGGGGGAGAGATCCACCGTGGTCAGTATTTCCGAGAGAATCCGTGCGCACCGCGCCGAAGATCCCGCCCTGTTCGGTGCTCGCGCTCTGCTGATCCTGACCCTGGCGGTCCTCGCGGTTCGTCTCATCGCCGGCGACAATCCCTGGACCGGAGGCATTGCCGAGCGCATCTCCAGCGGTGACAACATCCGGCCGATCGACTTCGCACGGACCTACGGCTGGTGGGCCGCCGCCGGAAACGCGATCGTCGCCATGGGTCTACTCGTGACGGCTCGCCGTTGGCTCACCCGTGGCGATCCCGTAGAGGTCGCGGAGTTGGCGCCACCCACCAACGTCCCCCGCCGCGCCTTCTGGCTGCTCGTCGCAGCCGCCGTGGTCACCTGTGGAATCCTGGGTCACCCGCGGCTCTCCTTCAGTCTCTGGGACGACGAGGTGACCACGGTCCAGCACGCGGTCGACGGCTTCTACGTGCGCGACGACTCCGGGGAGCTTTCCTTCCGCGAGACGAAGTGGCGGGACGCCTTCTGGTTCTACCGCTGGCCGAACAACCACGTGCCTTTCACCATTCTTTCCCGCCTCACGCTGGCCGGCTGGCGCGCGGTGGCCCGGCCCGAGCGGCGCTTCGTCAAGGAGGAGGTCTTCCGGCTGCCCGCCCACGTCGCCGGCCTCGCCTCGCTGGCGCTCGTGGCGGTCTTCCTGCGGCGCTTCGGCTACTGGCTTCCGGGTATCTTCGCAGCCTGGTTGCTGGCGCTGCACCCCTGGATGCTTCGTTACACCACGGAGGGTCGGGGATACGCGATGATGCTCGCACTCCTCCCATTCACCCTCATCCTCTGGACGGGTGCCTTGCACCGGGGAAGCTGGGGCCGCTGGCTCGCCTTCGGGGCCTCCCAGTTCCTCCTGCTCTACACCTTCCCGGGCGGCCTCTACCTGCTGATGGTGATGAATGCGGTCACGGTGCTGGCTCTCTGGCGCCTCCACCGGGGCACGCCCGTGCTCGCACAGCAGCTGCCGCGCTGGCTCGTGGTGAACCTGGCGGGCGCCATGGCCTGGGTGCAGCTGATGCTGCCCAACATGATGCAGCTGCTGGAGTACCTGCGCACCGAGACCCCGGACACCCCACCGCGCTTCCTGGCCAACGTCCTGGGTTTCCTGTGGGTGGGTCTGAGCTGGCGAGTGGGAACGGAGGGGAGGTTCTACCCGGAGCTGATCGACATGGCGCTCGCGCACCCGATCGCGTTCCAGGCGGGACTGACGGCGACGCTACTGCTCCTGGCGGCGGGATTCCTTCGCCTGCTCGCCGCCGGGGGCGTGCGCGCCCTGCTGGCTCTGATCCTGCTGGTTCCCGGGCCCCTGACCTACTGGATGGTGATGGCCCGGGACGACAGGGTGCACGAGTGGTACTTCCTCTTCGCCCTCCCCGGCCTGGTGGCGCTCGTCGCCCTGGGTCTCGGCTGGATCTTCGCCTGGGTCCGGCGTCCGAGGCTCTCGACCGCCCTGACTGCGGCGGCGATGGTCGCCGCCCTCGGATGCTACACCGCCTGGAGCGGGTTGCCGCGCAACGCGCTGCGAAGTGGCTCGCTCCAGCCCCTTCGGGAGTCCGTCCTGCTGACGCGGGGCACTCTCGACCCCTTTGCTCCCGGGAACGAGGCAGTCATCACCACCTCCTTCGAACGAGGTCCCACCTACTACGATCCACTCCTGATCGAAATCGAGAGCATGGCGGAGATGCGCGAGCTGATGCGGCGAGCCGACCGGACAGGCGCGGCTCTGTACGTGAATCTCGGCAAGCCGGAGCAGGCCGAGCAGGCCCACCCGGACCTGTTCGCGCTGGTGGAGAACCCCGCGGTCTTCGAGGTGGTGACGACGCTCTACGGGTACGAGCCCCGGGGGCATCGGATCATCTACCGCTATCGCGGGGAGGTGGACGAATGAGCGACGGCGGCCCGGACTACGCCCTGCTGGATCGGCGGGGCCTGGCGCGAGGTCTCTTCTACCCGCGCCGCGACCTGAGCAGTCCGCCGGCGGGCGCCGCGGATCATCGCATCGAGGTCGAGGACGGGGTGGAGGTCGCCTGTCGCTTCTATCCGCTGGACCCCTCGTCGCCGGCCCTGCTGTTCTTTCACGGCAACGGCGAGATCGCGAGCGACTACGATGGGATCGCTCCCCTCTACCACGGAATCGGCGCCAATCTGTTCGTCGCCGACTATCGCGGATACGGAGGGAGCGATGGAACGCCGAGCTTCGCCTCGCTGATCGCCGACGCGCACCCGGTGCTCGCCCGTTTTCACACGCTGCTCGACGAGGAGGGCTTTACGGGCAGGCGCTTCGTGATGGGCCGGAGCCTGGGCAGCCTGCCGGCCGCGGAGCTTGCGGCCACCGCGCACCAGCGCCTGGCGGGGCTCATCATCGAGAGCGGCGCGCCCGACCTCGCCCGGCTTCGGCAGCGGGCGGGAGTCGACGCATCGGACGCCGAGATCGCCGGGTTGGCCGAGGCGCACGACTCGCGCCTCGCGGCGATCCGTCTGCCCGTGGTCCACATCCACGGCGAGTGGGACCAGATCATTCCGCTCGAGCACGGGGTCGCGTTTCACGAGGGACTCACGACGGATCAGAAGCAGCTGGTGATCATCCCGGGAGCTGGGCACAACGACATCGGATGGGTAGGGCGGGAGCTCTACTTCGAGACACTCGCCCGGTTCATCGCGGCGGGTTGACCGCCGGAGAAGGGGACCGCCGCGTTCTACATGGCGTCGATGATGGCATTCAAGGTCGGGCTGGGACGCATCACCTTCTCCGCCGTTTCATCGTCGAGCACGTAGTAGCCACGCAGATCGACAGCTTCTCCCTGGGCGGCGAGAAGCTCTTCGACGATCTTGGCCTGGTTCTGCTCGAGCTCTTTGGCCACCTTGGCAAAACGCGCCTGCATCTCCGCGTCCTTGTCCTGCGCAGCCAGGGTCTGCGCCCAGTACAGGGTCAGGTAGAAGGTGCTTCCCCTGTTATCGATCTCGTTGACCTTGCGGGAGGGGAGCCTGCCGTTCTCCAGGTACTTGGTGATGGCCTGGTCGAGCGTCTCAGCGAGGATCGTCGCCTTCTCGTTCTTGGTGTTCTCGGCAATCAGCTCCAGCGACGGGACCAGCGCGCAGTACTCGCCCAGGGAATCCCATCGTGTGTGCCCCTCCTTCACCAGCTGCTGAACATGCTTGGGCGCCGAACCTCCGGCGCCGGTTTCGAACAGCCCGCCGCCGGCCAGAAGCGGCACGATCGACAGCATCCTGGCGCTGGTTCCCAGCTCGAGAATCGGGAAGAGGTCGGTGAGGTAGTCCCTCAAGACGTTGCCGGTGGCGGCGATCGTGTCCTCTCCCTTGCGGATCCTCTCCAGGGAGAACTTCATCGCCTCCGCCGGCTTCATGATGCGGATATCGAGGCCCTTGGTGTCGTGAGCGGGCAGGTACTTGTTCACCTTCGCGATGATCTGCGCGTCGTGTCCCCGATTCTCGTCCAGCCAGAACAAGACGGGCGCTCCGCTGGCCCTCCCTCTCCTGACGGCCAGCCCGACCCAGTCCTGGATCGGGACGTCCTTCACCTGACACATCCTGAAGATGTCGCCGGGCTCCACGGTCTGCTCCAGCAGCGTCTTGCCCGAGCCGTCGACGACGCGGAACTTGCCGCCCTCGGGCGCCTCGAAGGTCTTGTCGTGAGAGCCGTACTCCTCCGCTTTCTGGGCCATCAGACCGACATTGGAAACGTCGCCCATCGTCGAGGGATCGAACTGCCCCTTCTCCTTGGCGTCCTCGAGGATCACACTGTACATCGTCGCGTAACAGCGATCGGGCACCATGGCGATGCAGTCTTGGAGTTCGTCGTCGTTGTTCCACATCCGGCCGCCGTCGCGAACCACGTTGGGCATCGACGCGTCGACGATGATGTTGTTGGGAACGTGCAGGTTGGTGATGCCCTTTCTCGAGTCGACCATCGCAAGCGCGGGCTGCTTCTCGTAGACGGCGGCGATGTCCGCTTCGACCTCCGCCCTCTTGTCGGCGGGAAGCCGGTCCAGCTTCTCGTAGACGTCGGCGAGGCCGTTGTTGAGGTTGACGCCGATCCCTTCGAGCGCATCGGCGTGCTTGTCGAGCGCCTCTTTGTAGTAGACCGCTACGCAGTGACCGAACATGATGGGATCGGATATTTTCATCATGGTCGATTTCAGATGCAAGGAGAGGAGCACGCCGTCCTTCTTGGCCTCTTCGATCTGCTCGGCGTAGAACTTGCGCAAGGCGGCCACGTTCATCACCGCAGTATCGATGACCTCGCCCTCCAGCAGCGAGAGCCCGTCCTTGAGGACGCTCGCCTTGCCACCGGCATCGACGAACTCGATCTTCACATCGCACGGCTTCTCGATGGTGGTGGAGTTCTCGCTCGAGTAGAAGTCCTTTTCGCTCATGTGGACGACGCGCGCCTTGGACCCGGATTTCGGCCACTGCTGCATCATCTTGTGCGGGTTCTTCTGGGCGAACTTCTTTACGGAAGCGGCCGGTCTGCGGTCGGAGTTGCCTTGACGAAGGACGGGATTGACCGCCGAGCCGAGAACCACGGAGAACCTCTCCTGCAGAGCCTTTTCTTCGTCGTTCTTGGGCTCTTCGGGATAGTCAGGGATGTCGTATCCCTTTCCCTGCAGCTCCTTGATCGCGTCCTGCAGCTGAGGAAGGGAAGCGCTGATGTTGGGCAGCTTGACGATGTTGGCTTCGGGGGTCTTTGCCAGCTCTCCGAGCTGCGTCAGGAAATCGGGAATCTTCTGATCGTCGGTGAGCTTCTCGGGGAAGGTCGCGATGATCCGGCCGGCAAGAGAAATATCTCTCGTCTCGGCCTCGATGCCGGTACCCTCGGTGAACTTCTGAATCACGGGGAGCAAGGCGTAGGTTGCCAACGCCGGCGCTTCATCGGTCTTCGTCCAGATTATCTTCGATGTGGTCATCTTTGGTCCTTCACGTTCGTAGATGTGCCGACCACGGATCGGCGGGCGGGCTGGCCTATTTGGCGCCGGCTGTCAGCTATGCCGCGACGCAAATGGCGTCACCCTTGATAGTGGATATTTCCCCATTTGCAACACGGAAGCGGGTGGCCCTGTGGCCGCACTGTCAGTGGCCGATCTGCGCGTAATTGTTATTGTTACAGGCGCCGACGCATCCGCGTAGCAGGGCCGAGATCGCGACCAGACGCTGCGCTCCACGCTGCTTTACCGGCCACTCCGTCTGGTACGTCCCCGCGGGCAGCTTGGCTGGTAGACCTCACCTCCCTATGATGCTGATCCACCAGGGACGCGAAATACGCGATCCGTGAGGGGGATATTGGAAGTCGGCTTTCCGTACGGCAGGGACCAGGTCCTGCTCGACCTTCCCGGCGACAGGCTCGTCGGCGTCTACGAGCCGCGGGAGACGCCCGGGGTGCCCAACCTCCGGGCGGAGGTCGAACGCGCGCTGGGCATGCCCGTCAAGTCGCAGCCTCTCCGCGACCTCGCGCAGGGCCGGCGCAAGGCGGCCATCGTCATCGACGACGCCAGCCGTTCGGTGCCGAATGCGGAGCTGCTTCCGCCGATCGTCGACGAGGTGCGAGCGGGCGGCGTCGCGCTTTCCGAGATCACGGTCGTCGTCGCTACGGGGCTGCACCGGCCCCTCAGCGAGGCTGAGCTCGACGCTGCCCGCGGCGGGCTGCCCGTCCGGATCGTCAGCCATCGCGCCGACAGGGAGGAGGAGCTGGTCTCGATCGGGACGACGTCGCTGGGGCAGGAGATCAAGCTCAACCGAACCTACATGTCAGCCGACCTCAAGATTCTGGTCGGAGACGTGGAGTATCACCAGTTCTGTGGATACGGCGGCGGGGCGAAGAGCATCTACCCGGGCATTGCAGACGCCGAGGCGATCCGACACAACCATTCGATGATGGAAGTGGAGGGAGCCGGTCCCGGTCGGTGGGAGGGCAATCCGGTCCGGCAGGAGATCGAGGAAGTGGGCCGAATGGCCGGCGTGGATTTCACCCTGAGCGTCGTGATGAACTCCCGGAAGGAGGTGGTGCGCGCGGCTGCGGGGCACGTCGTGGACGCGTTTCTCGCCGGCACGCGAGCTGTCGACGAGATGTACCGCGTCGAAGTTCCCGAAGCGGCCGACCTCGTGATCGCGTCGGCCGGCGGACACCCGAAGGACATCGATCTGTATCAGGCGCAGAAGGCGGTGACGGCGGGGCGGCGCATCGTGAGGGAAGGCGGAACGATCGCCGTGATCGCCGAGTGCCCGGAGGGCCACGGCAGCGAGCTGTTCGACCGCTGGATGAACGAGGCGACATCCTTGCAGGACATCGTCGAGCGGATTCGTACGAAGTTCGTGATGGGAGGACACAAGGCCTATCAGTTCGCGCGAGAGATGGCCTGGGCCGAGGTGTGCCTTCTCTCCGCATTGCCTCCCGGACAGGTTCGGTCCTATTTCATGACTCCGCTCCGAGGCGCGCGGGATCTGAAGGAGCTGATCGACCGTGCGGGTACGATCGCTGCCCTGCCGCAGGCGACGCTCACACTGGCGGAGATCCCGGGGAGGGCTTCGTGACCCACGACAGGTGTTAGAATGGGGACGAATGAGACACGTGATGGATCTCGATCTGGAGAGGGAGCGATGGTGATGTCAATAGAGGAAGAGCTGAAGGAGCGTGTGCTCGATCTCGGCGCCGACTTCGTGGGCATCGCCTCGCAATCGAGGTTCGAGCATGCCCCCGATTTCTCGGATCCGAAGACACTGCTACCCGGCTTCCGTTCCGTCGTCGCCTTCGGTATCGCCATGAATCGGGGCTCTCTGGAGGCCTGGTTCAGCAAGCGTAGCCGAAGGCCCCAGGTCCTCTCGGATCAACTCGCCACCGACGAGCTGAACCGCATCTCCCTGCAGCTTTCCAGATGGCTGGAGAGGAAGGGACACAAGACGGTCTTCGTCTCCCAGAACGGCTACTACAATCTGATCGCGGGACGCCCGGATTTCTCACACAAGCACGCCGCCGTGGCCGCGGGTCTGGGAAGGCTGGGGCTCTCTTCGAATTTCGTCCACTCGCGTCATGGCGCAGCCGTGCACATCAGTTCCGTCCTCACCGAGGCGGAGCTGAAGCCAGATCCCCTGATCGGCGACGAAGACAACCCATGCCATCGCTGCAAGACCTGCCTCGAGATCTGTCCGGAACAGGCGATGTGCAGGGATCAGGAAGTCTCCTTCGTCATGGAAGGACAGGAGCATTCCCATCAAAGGCTCGATGGGCTGAGGTGTGCCTGGGGTTGTGCGGGGCTCAGTGGCCACCACTACAAGATCGGCAAGCGAACCGTCGGCACCTGGGCTTACAACGACCTTCCCCGGCCCACCGGTCTGGTGGAGTTCTTCGGGAAGCTCCTGGAAGCTGACCGCTTCCTCCGCCATCCCAAGGAACTGGCCGAGATGGTCCTGACCAATGGCACCGAGTACTGTGGAAACTGCGCGAAGATATGCGTCGGGTCGAAGGAGGAGACGACGGCTCTCTTCAAGATGTATTTGAATTCAGGACCCGTGAAGATCCCCGATGATCCAAGTCTCGTCCTCAACCTCATTACGGAGAACCAGAAGCTGGAGAAGTACCGGATCCCGGAAGAGGAGATCAAGGGTCTCATCCAGGAGTTCGAAGGAGACGCCGAAGCCACCGGCTACGCCGCGTCTGCAGACGCCGGCGCCGAGTGAGACCCGGGATGGTGGTCATGTCGCCGGGGCGCGTCAGCTTCGACGGGTGACGTACACCGGGCTCGACCAGGCCATGTGTCCGTCGGTCTGCACCACCTTCACCAGGTACGGTGACCGCTGATCTGCCGGCGGGGACAGCGCGATCGAGAGACTCAGCTCTTTCTCAGCCACCTGCTCCGGATAGCGTTGGATGGTCACCTGCATGTCCATGCCGCCGAAGCTCCAGGTTCGCTCGGGCGTCAGCTCCTCGAAGGCGGCCTGGCATTGGCCGACCGGTGAATCGAAGACGATGCGACCGCGTTCGGTCTGATCCAGCCATAGGTCGATCCCATCGGCGTCTCCGGTGGTTCGCGACCGGAACCGGACTTCCTGGTGGCTCTGTTCGGTGATGCCGTCGGCGGCGGAATCGAAAGCGAAGGTCGAAGCTGCTTCGATCTCTGCGCCCTCTGCGCGAAGGATACCGCTCCAATTTACGCGGCGGCCACGGCCACGGATGCGGGCTCCCTCCCAGCGCACGCGGATTCGCCGCGACGCGGCCACGTCGTCGAAGGCCGGCGGGCGGACCACGGCCACCGGCTCCCGGCCGCGCATGAGGCTGAGTGACTCGAGGGGAGTGGCCGCCTTGACCAAGGCGCTCGCCGTGACCTCGCCGCCGACCTCGAGCTCGCTACCCATCGGCTGGCCGTGGATCTCGAAGGCGAGATCGATTCGCGGACCCGTGGTGCCGTAGCAGCGGCGTCGACGAAGGGCGTCGAACACGGCGTCACGCGTCAGCTCGGGCGCCAGAACGCAGGTCAACCCGCCGGCGATGCCGAATTCGCCGGCGCCCGGGCCTTCGGCCCCGGGCCGGCCCTTGTGGCCATCGCTGTTGCACACCACGCCGACGATCTGTCCGGCGTCCAGCGCATCCCAGAGCAGCCACTCGAAGATACCCCAACAGGACGCGACCTCGACCAGCGGGCAGAGATCAGCATCGTGGTATCGCCTCACGTCCGCGTAGCGTCCGCCGACGTGCGCGGCCACGATCACCTTGTCGGCGCCAACGTGCTGGTGCAGGCGATCGAAGAGCACACTGGCCGGGTGGGCTGGTGACCTGTCGTCCTCCGGAACGGCTGGCACCTGCCAATGGCTGGAGCGGAGAATCGGCTGATCCTCGGATCGGTAGATCACATTGCGATCACCGCCGGCAAAGGTGTTGCCAGACCATTCGTATCCGGGAAACACCACGAATCGGCCGTCCTCATGGAAGTGGCGGACCGTCTGCTGCAGCCTCAGCCAGGCCTCATCGGTGACCTGAAAGTCGTTGCCCTGGTGGCTGATGAAATCGAGTCGCGCCAGCTCGCGGCCAAAGCCGAAGTACTCGTCATCGCTGCCGGTGCCGATGGTCGTCTCCGTCTGCGCGTGCAGATCGCCCCAGAACTGCCGGAATGCCGGCGGCTCGGCGTGACAGCTGACGGAGTTGCTCCGGCCCTCGAGTCCGCCGGCGGATGCGAGCACGGAGCCGGCACCCGGCGCCCTGAAGGTCAGGCGCTGGCCTTCGATGGCGACGCCGCCATCGCCCTCCCAGGCGAGATGAAGGCCATCCGTGCAGGCCGTCGGATTGCCCCAGCGGTCCTGCCCTTTCACGAACACCTCGATCGGCTCACCCACCGTCGCTTGTGTGGGCACGATCGCGACCAACTCGGCCGCCTCGCCGGCCACGACCGGAAACACCGGGGAGCTGGGTAGCCGCTCGACCACGCACGCGTTGGTCGGATCGACGAGGATTCGGAACTCGTGGCCTGATTCGACGAAGGTCTGAGCTCGAATACCGGGCGAGCCGCGCGACCGATCGCCCAGCACGATCGTCACGAGATCGCCCGGCGCCAGCGTTCCGTCGAAGACGTCGAGGGTCAGACACCTCATCCAGGGGCGAAAGTGTCCCTTCCACTCGAAGCGCGGCTCGAGCTTCGCCTCCCCGGATGTACTGACCGTCGTGTAGCCGGGATCCGCGGGTCGATCGAACTGCGGCTTCTGCCAGTCACTGGCGTATCGCTGCGCGAGCTTGATCGTACCGCCCTCGTCGATGCCGAGGCTCCCCACGGTGAGGGTGATCGTCCAGGTGCCGAAGCATCCGGCGACGACCGGGCCGGGCGGATCGAGCAATGCCTTGCCCAGCCTCTGTTCCAGCTGTCGATCAGCCATTGAAGTTCCGCTGCCCTGGTTGGTTCTCGTCGTCACGGAAGGCTTCCGCCAGCGCGCTCCGGCTGGAGGTGCAGATCAGAGCTCGTAGCTCCCCTCGTGCGCTACCTCGAGGAAGGCCGCGAGAAGCGCGATGGCGGCCTGGATGTCCTTCTTGTGCGCCATCTCCACGACGGAGTGGACGTAGCGCGTCGGGATCGACAGCGTCATCGCGGCGACGGCGCCCCCGGCCCGCTGCACACCTCCCGCGTCGGTGCCACCCCGGGGCAGGATTTCCATCTGGTGCTTGATGCGCTTACTCCTGGCGATCTGCTGGAACTTCTTCACCAGCTTGGGACTCGCGATGAACGAGCTGTCCATGATCTTGATGGCCACGCCCGCGCCCAGGCTCGAGATCTTCTTGTCATCTGACACGCCCGGAACGTCGCAGGCGATCGTTACGTCCAGCGCGATCACGATGTCGGGAGCCACGCCGAATGCGCTCGCGGTCGCCCCGCGCAGGCCGACCTCCTCCTGTACGCTGCCCACCGCGTAGATGTCCACCTGGTGACTTCGCAGCTTGCGCATGGCCTCGAGCATCACGTAGACACCCACGCGGTCATCGAGTGCCTTGACGGTCACACACTCGCCGAGATCGAGGAAGGACTGCTCCAGCGTGACCATGTCACCGACGCTGACGTTCCTGGAGACCGTCTTCGCGGGAAGCCCGAGGTCCACGTGCAGGTCCTCGAGCGTGGGGAGCTTCTCGCGGTCCTGGGGGGTCATGATGTGAATCGGCTTCGAGCCGATCACGCCACAGAGCTTCTTCTTTCCGTGGACCATGACGCGCTGGGCGATGAGTGTCTTGGGATCGAATCCGCCGATCGGGTGGATGCGCAGGAAGCCGGTCTTCTCTTCGACGTAGCTGACCATGAAGCCGATCTCGTCCATGTGGGCGACGACCATCACCTTCCGCCCGCTCGCCTTCTTGCCCCTCGGGACCTTTCCGCTCCGAAATCCGATGACATTGCCGAGCGCGTCGGTCTTCACGCTGTCGCAGACCTTCGAAAGCTCTGACTTGGTGAGCGCGCGGATGGCGTCTTCGTGGCCGGGGACGCCCGGGGTCTCGGCGAGCTGCTTGAGGAGTTCCATGGCTGGCTCCTTCAGATGGTTCTTCTGGCTGTCCCGTCCCGAAACTCGTCTGGGAATCGGGTCCGAGTCCCGAGTGAAGCCGATGGCGCGTTCCCTCGCCACCTCTCGAGAGCCGTAAGAATCGGGGACGTCGGCGCGCTTGGGAATGGTACCATCGGAGCCGTGAAGATCCTGATCACCGGAAGCTCGGGCTATCTGGGAAGGCAGGCCGTTCAGACGGCTCTGGAGAGAGGGTTCGAGGTGATCGGTTTCGACAGGAAACCGTGTGGACTCGAACACGACTCCTTTCAGGAGAGAATCGGCGACATCACTGACGCGGAGTCTGCAAGAGTCGCCACAATGGGCTGCGACGCCGTCTTCCACCTGGCGGCTGCTCTGGCGCAATTCGAGCCTGATGAGGAGCGCATGCATCAGGTGAATCTCACGGGGACGGACAATCTGCTGTCAGCAGCTCTCGATCAGCGGGTGAGCAAATTCATCTTCATGTCTTCGGTGGAGGTATACGGGATCGAGGCTCCGGTTCCCTGCGGTGAAGATGCTCCTTTGAATCCTGTCTCCCGGTACGGACTGGACAAGGTCGAGGGAGAGAGCCTCTGCAGGGGGT
>Ga0316193_10002957_pt1 | contig 12110 bp, 9 predicted proteins | sample MerIslsedime2_MG_FD_207735 | JGI IMG/M metagenome (GOLD analysis project Ga0316193, IMG submission 207735) | Coastal sediment microbial communities from Maine, United States - Merrow Island sediment 2 | ecosystem: Environmental > Aquatic > Marine > Coastal > Sediment | place: USA: Maine... | reverse complement strand
TCGTCATCCCTAATTCGAAAAGTCGTTGCAACACGCTGGATCCAACCATGCTGGTCTTTCTTGTCCAAATTATTGTTAATCGCGTTTGCCAACCCAAATACGGCATGCGCTAAGGCTGACTCCACTGTTTTCTCAATATCCACCGGACGAATATGGCGTCTTTGCACTATCAAGGTACCGTTTGGGCCCTCTGCAATTGCCTTCACTCGTTTCAACTCAGTACGCATTGCACCAGGTGGAATGTCACCACCATATTTCTTCACCAGCCCAGCGAACGACATTTCATCGCCATCAAACGGCAATTCCTTTGGCTTACCTCTTTCATCTACAAAATTATTATCGGTATGCCACTGATGAATTATCTCACTAAGCGGAATAACCTTTGTTGATTCCACTTCGGTACCCGCTGAAATCTTGTCTCGAAGCCTTTTCACTTCTTTGCGCGTCAGCCCTGTCATCACCGCTACTCGCGAAATGTTGGTAGGCCTGCCACGTAATCCGAAGTCCGATGTAGAAACATCAACAAATGCACATTTAGCTATTTCGGCAAATTCCCGATAGCCAACACCGGCTTTCATGAGGAGGCGTGCGATGGGCCGCAAGGCAGCAAATAGGGCGGTTAAAACGACGTTATTAGAATTGTTTTGCATGGTGGCGAAATATATGAGCCAAGCTGGCTTCAGGTCAACGAAATTAGTGAGTTGGGAAAAATGGCCCAAGTTTTGCTTTCAGATCTCACTGAAAACCACTGTTATTTCTGGAAGAATTGTCTAATTTTAGCGGTTGATTTAATTAGGATTTTCTGCTCAGTTTTTCCCAAAAACTGGTTAATTATTGTTCAGACAGGAACTTACGAAGCCCTCCTTCATCAATCGTGTCTATTCCTAACTTTTGCGCCTTTGCGAGTTTTGAGCCGGCTTTTTCTCCGAACACAACGTAGTCTGTTTTTTTCGACACACTTCCGGTGACCTTTCCACCAAGAGTCTGAATATGATCCTTTGCTTCATCTCGCGTCATACTTTTGAGCGTGCCAGTCAGCACGAACGTCTTGCCCGTAAGCGGCCCGTTTTCAGACACCGTATCTGGTTCAAATTCCTCCCAGCGCAACCCTGATTCGATCAGCCTGGCCACCACCTCTTGATTGTGTTTCTCGGCAAAAAAAGAGTGAATCCTGGCCGCTACTACCGGGCCAACATCCGGCACGTTCTGCAACTCATCTTCACCGGACGCCATAATCGCGCTCAGACTCCCGTAATAAGCCGCGAGCGACGCAGCGGTCGCTTCTCCGACCTCTCGGATTCCGAGGCCGTACAGGAACCGTGAGAGGGTCGTATCCTTGCTTTTCTCTATTGACTCCAGCAAGTTCTCGGCCGACTTCTCGGCCATACGATCCAGGGCTGCAAGTTCTTCTTTGCTTAATGCATAAAGATCTGCGGCTGTCTTGACGCGATCAATCTCCACGAGCTGCTCGATCAGCTTGCTGCCAAGGCCGTCAATGTCGAGAGCGCGCCGTGACACGAAATGCTTTAAAGACTCAGCCCTCTGGGCAGCGCAAAACAGGCCACCTGTGCAGCGAGCAACAGCCTCGTCTTTTTCTCGTACGACTGCGGACCCGCATACCGGGCACTTGGATGGTTTTCGTACCTTTTTCGTACCTTTCGGCCTTCGGGCAGGAATGATCTTCACGACCTCTGGAATGACATCGCCTGCCCGCCTGACAATAACGGTGTCGCCTACTCGCACGTCTTTGCGATGCAGCTCATCCATATTGTGCAGAGTGGCATTGCTCACTGTCACTCCGCCGACGAATATCGGTTCAAGTCTTGCCACCGGCGTAACCGCACCAGTACGTCCGACCTGAAACTCGATGTCCCTGACAACGGTCATTTCCTCTTGTGCCGGAAACTTGTGCGCTATCGCCCAACGTGGCGCGCGGGAGACGAACCCAAGCGTCTTCTGATAATCAAGACGATCGACCTTGTAAACAACGCCGTCAATGTCGTACTTCAGCGAGTCACGTTTGCCACCGATACTCTTATAGAAGCTCAGGCATCCCTCTATTCCGACAACCAGTCGTCTCTCAGGACAAACCTTCAGACCCCATTCTTCAAGCTGACTCAGTATTTCGCTATGTCGATCTGGTAGCTGGCCACCTTCCATGAACCCAACCGAGTAAATGTAAATATCCAGCGGTCGGGCGGCAGTTAGCTTCGGATCAAGCTGTCGCAAACTCCCGGCTGCCGCATTGCGAGGGTTTACGAAAGTCTTCTCGCCTTTGTCCCGGGCGCGGGCGTTAAACTTTTCGAATCCTGCGCGAGGCATGAATACTTCGCCACGAACTTCGAGTGTTGACGGGTATCCGGAGCCAAATAACGTCAGTGGCACAGCCGGAATCGTCCGTACGTTATGCGTAATATTTTCGCCCTTCGTGCCGTCGCCGCGCGTCGCTCCCTGAACAAGATGGCCTTTCACATAAATCAGGCTAACGGCTGCGCCATCGAGCTTAGGCTCCGCGGAATAGTCGATATTTGTAGACTCATCCAGATCGAGCCGGTCTGTGACACGACGGTGGTAGTCACTTAGCTCCTCTTCGCTGAACGCATTATCGAGGGAAAGCATCGGCAATCGATGTTGCACAGTCGTGAATGCGCTCGCCGGTTCCGCACCTACACGCTGCGTCGGCGAATCGTCTGAAACGAGGTCCGGATATTCTTTTTCGATAGACTGCAATTCACGAACCAACCGATCGTATTCCGCATCCGGAACGGAGGGCTCGTCAAGAACGTGATATTGATGGTTAAATAATCGAATCTGGTCACGTAGCGTCGTGACTTTCTGCGTGATCGCTTTTGTCGCGCGCATCGCCTGTCGTCCGGTAGTCAGGAAACTAGATTCGACGTCTGAAACTGGACTATCTCTTCACGCATATAGCGTTCTCGCTGAATACTGAGAGTACTACCCGATTCATCCAGCAAATCTCCGTTGAGAGATTGTGACAAAGCACGTGCGGCAATCATCATCAGATCAAACGCTTCTGCACCATCCATCGGTCCCGGAAGAATCATGAATAAACTAATACCCGGTATTTCTTGCGCCTTCAGGTTCGTTAAGTCGAAACTGCCCGGTTCGACGAGACTTGCAACGCTAAAAATAATTTTGCTCTCATCGTTGCCATCATGACGATGGTAAATGCCAAATTTTCCGTGACGCATCCCAATACCGCGCAGACTCAACGCGAGATCGTCTCCCGCAAACGTGGCTTGTTTTCGCGCAACAATACGCAACGTAACAATTTTTTGTTTTCGTTCGACCGGTTCCGGTTCGTCTTCAGTATCCGCTACTATCGCAGGATCTCCCGACATCGCGACGTCGTCAAAATTGTCGGTAGCCGGCTCTCGATCAAGGCTGGGTTCTAATCGCTCCTGATCATTAACCGGAGCGTCGTTATTTTCTTTCTGGGGGCGTTCCCGACGACTATAGAAGTAGACGCCGGCGATGACGATCAGCCCGAATAACAACAATAACCAGCGCAGACCGTCCATTCGTATTCTCAGATGCTCTCAAATTAGCTGGCTGCGAGCTGAACCGCTTCGTCCAGATCCACGGAAACCATACGTGATACGCCTGGCTCCTGCATCGTGACGCCGGTTAACTGGCGCGACAATTCCATGGTGACTTTATTGTGGGTAATGAAGACGAACTGGACCTTGTCTGACATGTCTCTGACAATGTCACAAAATCTTCCGACATTGGCATCATCAAGTGGTGCGTCCACTTCGTCCAGCATACAAAACGGTGCTGGATTCAATTCGAATATGGCGAATACCAACGCAACTGCTGTTAGTGCTTTCTCACCGCCTGACAGCAAATGGATTGTGCTGTTACGTTTTCCCGGTGGTCGCGCCATGACCGTCACACCTGCCGACAACAAGTCATCGCCAGTCATTTCCATATACGCGTGTCCGCCGCCAAACAATTTCGGAAACAGCCGCTTGAATCCTGTATCAACATTCGCAAACGTCTCCCTGAAACGTGTTCGTGTTTCGCGGTCAATTTTTCGAATCGCGTTTTCAAGCGTATCCAGCGCCGTATTCAAATCGGCGAGCTGCGAATCCAGGTACTCTTTTCGTTCCGTTTGCTCTTTGAACTCGTCAATCGCCGCCAGATTGATCGGGCCGAGTCGCTCAATTCTGCGTCGAATTTTGTCCAGCTTTTCTTCCCAGCTGTCAATCGTAGCCTGCGCATCGATATTTTCGAGCAACGGTGTCAGCTCGAAATCGGTCGCGCCAAGCTGATCAGCAAACCCTTCCCGCCTAACTTTAACTTCCTGCAAAGCCATTTTGGCGTCGCTGACGTCCGACCTGGCTTCGTTGGCCTGTTGATCAATTTGCAGCCGGGTTTGATCGAGGTCTCGCAAATCGTTTTCAACCTGTTCCACACGTCGACGTGCGTCGTTCAATTCCTTTTCCAACGCGACTCTGGCACCTAGTTGTGATTCAAGTTTTTCTTTGCTTTCACGCACTGGCTCTACGCTTTGTTCGAGTTGCTCGCTGATTTCATTCTCACGACTCCGAAATTGTTGAAGCTGTGATTGCATTCTTTCGAGACTCTGAGCGGCAGAATCCTTGCTCGATCGACGGGTCTCAAATTGAATCGCCATGTCCTGAGCCGATTGCCTGTCCTCGCTCGCTTGTTCCCGTACTCGATTCAGTTCGGCGCGTAACTGTTCTTTCTGCGACTCAAGGCCGGCGCGTTGTGCTTCAAGCTCCGAAAGACTGTCCATCGCTCCGCTGAACTGCATTCGTGACGCATTCGCCTGCTCCTCGGCTGCAAGTTCTTCCTGCCCCAGCTCTCGCTGTTCTTCGGTAATTGCTGCCTGGCGAGCATTCGCCTGGTCGACCTGGAACCGGGCGGCGTCCAAAGACGCCTTTACCTCGGAATATTCGTTTAACAGAGCAGACGCATCGCGCTGCAATGTTTCGCGTCTCTGCTCCAGCTGAACCAGACGCGACCGCCCGTCTTTGACCAATTTTTTGGCGCTGTCGTAACGTGCGCGAAATTCACGAATCTCACCCTTTAACCGTCGCATGTCGTGTTCACGACCAAGCACACCGGTCTTGGCGTCCTTGTCACGCATGACACGCAGCCAGTTTTGGCTAAGCCAGACACCATCAGAAGTAATAACAGAGCCCGCGTCCCCGATCTGCGCTCGGATAGCCAGTGCCTTGTCCAGGGAGTCGGCAATTCGTACTGAGCGGAGAATCTCCATTACCGCGGCCGGCGCCTTGCGGACTTTCGCAGCAAGGGACGATGACTCTGCGTCGCCCTCTTCCGAAGCCGCTTGATTGACGAGCAACGTAATATTTCCATTCGAGAGCTTGGCGATACTGCTCGTTGCCTGCTCAACATCCGTCACGCAGACCGCCTGCAAGTAGTCACCCAGCACTGTCTCGACAGCGCTCTCCCAACCCTCATCCACGTCAAGCGCCTGCACAACGCGCTCGTTATTGTCCAGATCACTGGCTTCCAGCCAGCCTTTCACAGCTTCGTTGCCTTTCCCCAGTGCGGCCTTCTGCACAGCTTCCATTGCGGCGAACTTCGCCTCAGCCGACTGCAAATTGGCCTGCCTTTCATCGACCAGCCGGGTCAATTTTGAATCCTGCTCCCGCAGTTTCGTGATTTTTTCCGCGGTGGCTGCCAGATGCCGGTCAAATTCTTCCCGAGCCTGACGTTTTCGTTGCTCCGCAACGAAAAAGCGATCAAAGTTTTCTTTCAGCTCATCCGCATTGGCGGCGGACTTCGCATCTTCCAGCTTTTTCCGACGTTCAGCCAGACTCGCGATGCGCGACTCGATCTGCTCGGTTCGAGTTTTTTCAACGCTACGGGTCTGTTGAACCGTATTCGAGCGTTGTGTGTACACATCCCACTGCTGCTGCCAGTCCGCCAACGCCTGTTCCGCGCTCTGTAATGACTTATTCGATTGAGCCTCGCTGCTGCGGGCCTGTTCCAGACCAGGGACCAGTTCATTCAGCGATAATTCGAGCTGAGCAATCTCGCTTTCGTCCTTATCTATGTGACTGGTGATCTCCTTCGCACCCTGAATGGCTTGCTCAAGATCTTTTTGCTGGCGTTCCCGAAGCTCGTTCGCATGCTCGATCGATTGCTCGAGGCGCGCAATTTCGGAACCGGACTTATAGAAGCGGCTCTGAACCTCATTCAGTGAGTCAGTCCTTTCGCTCTGCCGCACCCGCGCTTCTTCGATATTCGCTTCGAGGCGACGTTGCTCAGCTATAATCGCTTCAAGCGCGGTCTCTTTCTCGGCAAGTCCGGTCTTGGACTGGCCCGCGCGGTCGTCGAGGTCCTTCAGGCGCAATGCCAGCAATTCCGCAGCCGTCAGTCGCTCATCGCTCTTAAGACGACCGTACCGCTCCGCAGTTTTCGCCTGGCGGTCGAGGTGCTTGATCTGTTTTTCTACCTCGTCCTGAACATCGAGCAATCGGTCCAGGTTTTCCTTGGTTCGCTTAATTCGGTTGGAGGTTTCGCGGCGGCGTTCTTTGTACTTCGAGATGCCGGCGGCCTCCTCGATAAACATCCTCATGTCCTCGGGTTTCGCCTCAATGAGCCTGGAAATCATTCCCTGCTCAATTATCGAATAGCTCCTCGGCCCGAGTCCGGTGCCAAGGAAAACACCCGTAATGTCTTTGCGACGGCATTTGGTGCCGTTGAGCGCGTACGTCGAAATTCCGTCCCTGGACACTTCCCGGCGTATCGAGATTTCAGAATACTTGGCGTATTGCCCTTCCAGAGTCGTCTCTGAATTGTCGAACAACAGCTCGACAGACGCCGTGCCGACCGGCTTCCGCGAACTGGAACCGTTGAAGATGACGTCAGTAATAGAATCACCGCGCAGGCGGCTGGCTGAGCTCTCGCCCATAACCCATCGCACAGCATCGATGACATTCGATTTGCCACAACCATTTGGCCCGACAACCCCTACCAGGTTGCTGGGAAACGGAATAGTGGTTGGATCAACGAAAGACTTGAAGCCGGCGAGCTTAATCTTGCTTAGTCGCATGTGCTGGTGTAACGCCCATAGCCCGTCAAAGCGCCATAGTGTAATGCAATTTTCACAATAAAACGATTGTCGCAACAATCAGACAGCTTTCTCTGAGACGGCCCAAACGGAGCCAAAAGTGAGGACTGTGAGGAGGAAATGTGGAGACTGGTAGGGCCTCGTTCCCGGCCACGGTTCAGCATTTGGATAAACATCTGAAACTAGCCTGAAAAAGCTGGCAATCCGGGCTTCCATGTCGCAGCTATCAATGTATAATCGCCGCCTTTTCCAGACAGGCAGGAGTTAGAAATGGCAGCAAGACAGGCAGTCTCTCGCAAGGCCTCCCGCCGCAAAAAAACAGCAGGTGTGAAACGTAAAGTGGCCAAGAAAAAGACATCCCCAAAGAAAAAATCCAGCGCTCGGAAGAAAACCGTAGCGAAGAAGTCGCCAACCAAGCGAATTAGCAAGAAAAAGCCGGCTGCCAGGAAGAAAGTCAGCAAGAAAAAGGTCGTGAAGAAAAAGGCTGCCAGCAAGAAAAAGGTCGCGAAAAAGGCTGCCGGCAAGAAAAAGGTCGCGAAAAAGCCTGCAAGCAAGAAAAAGACTGCACGGAAGAAACCAAGCAAGAAAAAAGCTGCAAAGAAGAAAGTAGCCAGAAAAGCGCCAAGCAAGAAAAAAGTAGCGAAGAAGGCTTCGAAAAAGAAGGTTTCGAAAAAGAAAGTCGCGAAAAAGAAGGTCTCAAAAAAGAAGGCTCCGGCCCGGATATCTCCGCCAGTGAAAAAGGCGCCTGTCAGGGTCGCTAAATCACGTGCGAAACGCGCCGATGTATTGTCGGGTCCTGTGCACGGCATCGAACCATACACTGTGAAGCGTGGCGAAGAATACATGAGCCAGGGACAACTTGATCATTTCCACAAAATCCTGGCATCCTGGAAAAGTGAGCTGATGACCGAAGTCGATCGAACTGTGCATCACATGCAGGACGAAGCAGCAAATTTCCCTGACCCCAATGATCGCGCGACCCAGGAATCTGAATTTGGGCTGGAATTACGCACCCGGGACAGGGAGCGCAAACTGATTCGCAAGATTTCGTCGGCACTGACCCGAATCGAAGATGGTTCCTACGGTTACTGCGACGAAACGGGCGAGGAAATTGGACTGAAGCGGCTTGAGGCCCGACCGGTGGCAACCTTGAGCCTCGAAGCGCAGGAACGTCGGGAAATGGCTGAACGCCAGTTCCGCGATCGGGATGATCGTTACCGCTAGCATTCAAGCCGGCCGTCTCGCTGGCCGGGCGTCAGACCTATCCCAATGACGACAGCAAAGCGCGATGAATACGTCGGGCGCTTTGCTCCGTCTCCGACAGGCCCGCTTCATTTTGGCTCCTTGCTTGCCGCCGTCGCCAGTTACCTGCAGGCGCGAGCCAATAAGGGCCTGTGGCTGATTCGGATCGAAGACATTGATCCTCCGCGAGAGCAGGCGGGCGCAGACAAGCAAATCCTGGATGCATTGCAGGCGTATGGATTCAAGTGGGACGGCCCGGTTCTTTATCAGAGTGAATCAACCGCAAGACACCAGTCATTCGTTGACGACCTGCTCGATCGTGCACTCGCCTACCCATGCAAATGCTCACGCCGAATCCTTCTCGACGCCCCACAAGGGCCACTGGGCCGAATCTACCCCGGGACCTGTCGCGACGGCTGTGACAGCAGCGACGTGACTATTCGGGTCAGAACTGACGATATGCCGGTCGTTTTCGACGATGGCTTGCAGGGGACGGTCTCGCAACGACTCGAATCCGAGTCCGGCGACTTCGTGATCAAGCGGCGTGACGGCCTTATCGCGTACCACCTGGCCGTGGTAGTTGATGACCATCTGCAGGGCATTAGCGAGGTCGTGCGGGGAATAGACCTGATTGACTCTACGCCACGGCAAATACATCTGCAGCGACTGCTCGGTTTTTCGACCCCGGCCTATTTACATATTCCTGTTGCCATCAACCCGGATGGACAGAAACTGAGCAAGTTGACTGGCGCAAAGGGGATTCCGACGAAGAATCCGCGGCCAGTGCTGGTTGCCGCATTGAGAGCCCTGCAGCAAGAATTGGCGCCGAAGCTCGAACAGGCGCCATTGCCTGAGATCTGGACCTGGGCAGAAGAGCACTGGAACCCGGCTGTTTTGACCGGAATTAGCACCGTAAGCGATCCACAAGACTCTTTGGCTTGAGGCGAAAATGGGCTAAGGTAGTTGCCATTCGGTAACGGGGGCGCGATCTGCAGGAATTTGCTGCCTGTTTGTCGCGACAAGAGATAGCCCATGAGCGCAGTACGTGTCATCAAAAAGTATCCAAATCGCCGTCTGTACGACACAGAGGAGAGTCGCTATATAACGTTAGCCGACGTTAAAGATCTCGTTGTCAACAAGGTGGAGTTCGTCGTTATCGACAAAAAGAGCGGCGACGACATAACGCGTTCCATTTTGCTGCAGGTAATCAGCGAGCAGGAGCAGCAGGGTGAGGCGATCATGAGCGAGGACTTTCTGTCACAGGTCATTCGCTCTTACGGCAAAGTTGTCCCCGGGTTCATGGCCAATTACCTGGAACAGACCACCAAATTATTCATGGTCCAGCAGCAGAATCTGCGGGGACAGGTCAAACGCGTGGTTGGCGTTGACCCGGTTGTCGCAGTCACAGACATCGCGCATAAGAATTTCAATCGTTGGAAATCGCTGCAAGACGAGGTTATGCGCAGATTGTCCGCAGTTACCGGCGACTCAAAAGAGAGTCCGGAACCCGATCCCGCCAAATTGTCAGACGATCGCAAAAAAGCCGGCTAGAGCCGATGAACTAACACTTGACATCCGGGGGCCAAATGCCCTATTTTGTGCATTGCAGCAGGGATACGCTCCCCCGCCCCCTGTTGCAGATGCCTGAAGGAGTGTCTACTCCACGGCCGGCCCCCAGCGTCTGTTGGGGGCCTTTTTTATAAGCGGGATGAAAGGCAGACTTATCGCGACTGGTAACGCTATTTCGCCCTCATGACAGAAATTCCTGACAAATGCGGTATTCAACCCAGTGCTTTTCGGCCCGCATGGTGGCTGAAAAATCGCCACGCCCAGACGATATACCCGTCACTGCCTTGGGCAACCCCAGCCCGGGTTGCATTGCGCTCGGAAACACTCGAGTTGCCCGACGGTGACGCGACCGTTGTTGACTGGCTGGTGGAAGCACCCGGTTCAGCAGTAAACCTGCCACTCCTTGTGATCCTGCACGGCCTGGAGTCCTCCGCGGAAGCGTCGTATGCGCAATTGCTGCTCGCAACAGCCAGGGACCACGGTTGGAACGCCTGTGTGCTTCATTTCAGAGACTGCGGTGATTATCGAAACCGACTGCCCCGCCGCTATCACGCTGGCGAAACCAACGACATTCGATATTTCCTGGAGAAGCTCGTAACCGAAGGCCAACTCGGCCCGATCGCCGCTGCCGGATATTCGCTGGGTGGCAACGTGTTGTTGAAATACCTGGGCGAAAACGGTTCTACGACGCCTTTGCTGGCAGCAGCGGCGGTGAGCGTACCTCTCGATTTGGCGATAAGTGCTAGTGCACTAAATAGTGGTTTTTCAAAGGTTTACCAACGATACTTACTAAAACGAATGAAGGACTCGGTCGCACTCAAATTTGACCAGTACACCGCTGCGTTCGACTGGCACAAGAGCATGGCAACGAAAACCTTTGCCGAATTTGATGACCTGGTAACCGCCCCGCTGCATGGTTTCGACGGCAAAGATGATTACTACGGCAGCTGCAGCTCAGTAGCGTTTCTCGATCGTATCGAGCGACCGACCTTGATTGTGAATTCCACCGACGACCCGTTTATGTCACCGGAGATGATTCCTGACGAGAATCTGCTTTCTGACAGCGTCACCCTCGAACTGAGTGATAGCGGAGGTCATGTGGGGTTTATCGAAGGCGGCACACCTTTCAAGCCCACGTATTATTTGCCAAAGCGAATTATTGGTTTTCTCGAGGAGTGCATTGAGGATGTCGAGCGATCGCAACCGGTGATGCCCGGCCTGTAACATTCAGCATGAAGCCATTTTGGTCAGCAACTGCTTGTCATGCCATCGGCCTAATGTTTGCAATGCGATAATGGCGCCGAACAGTGCCCAGCCCATGTCAGACTGGGTATCCCATATATAGCCCTGCGTACCAAGAAAAGCATCAGCCGCTTCCTCAGACATCAATGCAATCCACCACTCAATCAGCTCGTAAAAGGCACTAAAACCAAGGCAAAAACAAACAATAAAAAAGGTACGCCAACGCGCGTCATTAAAGACGTTTTTCCGAATGACGATCTCACGCGTAATGATGGCGGGAATGAACCCCTGGGCAAAATGACCGACTTTGTCATAGTTATTCCTGGACAGATCGAAGGTATCCTGAATCCAGTTAAACAAAGGGACTTCTGCGTAGGTGTAGTGCCCACCAACCATCAGGATGATGCAGTGAACCAGGATCAGGGAATACACCAGCGTGGTCAGAGGAAACGAGACTCGCGTATACCAAAGGACGGCGGCTCCGACGATGGCTGGAAATACTTCCAGAAACCAGGTCGTATAGTCCGCAGGATCGACTCCCGACCAGATTAATACGGCGGTGAACGTGCCGATCCACGCCAATCTCAAGGAACCAATATTCAAGGAAATCCTCTATATCCGGTGCCGGTTGATTATAGGCGGGGATCCCGTCAACATGCACGGCTAAAATTTTTACGATCTATACCGTCACGGTGAGGCCCACTATGAATCTTCGTTCCTACTTGTTCACCTTTTCGCTACTGACCGCCATTGCGGCATGTAGCCCCGCGGAAAAGACAGCGCCAGCATCCAGTCTGACGGTTCGATATTCAACGATCGATTTGAAGAGCCTGAATAGCGCAGAAAGCCTCACCGCACTCTGTAATTCGGAAGAATCAGCACTACGGGCGCATCTCGCAGAACTGGAAACCTCAGAGGAAGCTCCGACGGTCGAAGGCTTCTATGAGTCGTATAACAGTTTCTA
>Ga0316193_10002949_pt1 | contig 12131 bp, 9 predicted proteins | sample MerIslsedime2_MG_FD_207735 | JGI IMG/M metagenome (GOLD analysis project Ga0316193, IMG submission 207735) | Coastal sediment microbial communities from Maine, United States - Merrow Island sediment 2 | ecosystem: Environmental > Aquatic > Marine > Coastal > Sediment | place: USA: Maine... | reverse complement strand
TTTTCTTGATTTTAAATCCCTGTATCCTGTCGTTTTCCTTCAACCGTTGGCCATCAATGACCGCAGTGGCGTATGTGCGGCCATAAATATCGGTATTGCGCAGGATACCGGATAAGATCGGGAGATGAATTTCTGTTTGTTGGACCTTTTTATTTTCTTCAAGCGTAACACCCGGTGGCTCCGGTGAACTATTATTAGAACTATCGAATACCCCCAGTAAAGCCGTATCTAGATTGATGACTTTTGTGGTCGACGCGATACTTTGAGAAATTTTATTTTGTAATTGACGCCATTTTTGACTTGCCAGCTTAACTTCCATGGAACGCCCTGCAATAGGCGGACTTAAAAGTGTCATTAATTTAGAACTATGGTATCCGATCAATAATATGGCCGCCATTATCCAGCAACCTAAAACCAGTCTTTGCCAACTGCCTGATATCCTAGTTCGGGTGATCTTCACTTTCTTTTACCATTTTAAAAATCAGCGACCACCAGCAGAGCCGGGGGTATGAGGATGGCCCCTGGAAAGGGCCGGGGCCACCTCTGCTGGTGGCCGCTGATTTTTAAGAATTTTTGATCTCTGTTTTATCGGATCTGTCGGTTTTGATGACTACTTAACCGATTCATCATTGGCAATATCTTGTTCGCTTCAGTCAAATTTGGTGCTGTTTGTTCGGCTGGCGTATACCAATTAACCTTAATAAATAAGCAAAAATTCTTTTTTAACTCAATTCATAAGTCGCCGGCATCAATCAGATTTTCACCATGAAGCATGCACTCGCGGTAACGGTAGAACCTTTTAAATTCTCATCCCGCCAGGACGGGGTCGCTTATGAATTGAGTTAAATTGAGCCTTCCTTTACAGATTGACGATACCGGTAGTATAACGAGACGGCGAATTTATTTTCTTTGGTCGATTCATCCGATTCGATCTTGACGTCTCTAACCTGCGCGTGAGGTAGCTCTATTCCAAGACGATCAAACCAATTCGCGGCATGCCGCACACTACTCTTAAAAGATATTTTGACCGGTATTATTCCGTCCTGTTCAACTTGCGACTGGGTGGTCAGTTTGATATTATCCAAACCAGACTTCAATGCCAGGTTTCTAAGGTTGCTTTCAAACTCAAAAAGGCCTATTTTTGAAGATTCGACTTCCTGAATGAGTGATGCACTTTTCTTCAATATATGCGAAATATTTGCCGCATTATAGTTCCAGAATTGTTCATCCATCAGGTAGATTTCTTTCTTTTCTATTGCTTTTGCGCTGGAATCAATTTTATTTAAATTCCAGAGTGTCAAAATGAAAACCGCCATCCAGCAACAACCGACTATAATCCAGCGTGATTTCAAATCAGCGGCCATTACAACTCCACCTTAAATTTGATAAGGTAACTCTGTTTATTCTTGTCAAGCTCGATATCGATATCCGGTATGGCCAATGGCTTACGGGGGTGAAGATTTTTATTTAGATTGGCGATCAGAACCGACAAGGACCCTTTTAGAAGCTCAGATCCCAGGACCTTGGCGGCCCCTTTAAATTCAAGCTCAGGGACTGTTCCAATCTTCAAGAAGATATCCTTCATCCGAATTTGAAGCGGTAACGATCGAGCTATTTTAGCAATTACGTCCTCGGGGCGACGCATTTCAGCATCCTCAATCAGCGTATCAAGGGCTTCATTGTATTGCCGAATTTTCCGTTTCGTCTCACCGGCATCGACACCTTCACGATGAATACCAGATACCTGGTTTTGACGAGACCATTTATGGAGAAAAATGCTTTCCATCCCCAGCAGTAGGGAAAGTAATATAGCGATGGCGATTCCAACGGATTGAACCGGCCGCCATTCCAACTCTTTTTTCAATTTTTTGTGAGAGACAAATAGAAATTGATTCTTTAAGAAATAATGAGAAAGGACATAACCGTCGATGAGATCAGTCGATTCATTGCTGGCATGAGTGCCTCGAGGTTCACTAAACAATGAACTTAAATCATTGATTTCCCGACCGAGTGCTTCTGATAAGCTACCGATCGTAACGGTCTCAGATGATAATAGATATATGTTGTTGACCTCGGCTTTGGCGCGTTGTGAAAATAGATACAGCGATTGATTTAATTCATAGGTAATGGCCTGAAGATTGTCAGGTGAATCAGCCGGTAGATCAGCAAGCGGAATACTACGCGAAAAAAGGAAATTTCCCTCGAAGAAAAAATATAAATGATAGATGTTGTTCAGCAGTTCGATGAAGCATTTACCGCCATCTTCGAAATCGGGCATCTTTTGCCGGATTTTTGATTGCCAGATCAAAGCCGGTGAAGTTATCCGATGCGGGCTTAGACCAAGCCTGGAAAGAGTCTTGTACAATTGAAAAAATTGGGGATCCTGCAAAAAGTATGCATATAGCCAGCGCTCCTTATGCTCCCGTTGGAAAGAGATACTTTCAAAAAAATTCTTTACGTCAGGGAGCTGTTCATATTGCGCATGCAGCTTTCTCTCGACGAACGCATCCGCTAAAGATTTTTTCATTGATTGGAACTTGCAAACCAAATTTCCAAACCAATAATCAGGTACAATTAATAGTTTATTTATCCGGGATCTTACTGACAAAGGGATAAGATTGGCATCGGCTTCGTCAACCAGCAAATCTGCAAGTTTGACGCTCTCAACGGCCTTTTTTTTGCCGCGCGCTCCTACTTCGAAAAAGTGAAGCATCTCGTTTTCTACGATGCTGATTACTGTATTTCGCTTTTTAAATCTCATCGGCGGTGCGACGGGTATGAGTGTATTATGATTTAAAGTATAACAATGTCTGGACAAGATCAGACAAATATCTGTCAGCAAATATGCAAAATATGTGCCGTTGTAATTCAGCAATGGGAATTTGCATTTTATTGGAATAAAACGGCGCTGTAATCACCATATCCAGCAGGCGCGGGGATGTGATTCTTCTGCTTTTAATCGTCTTCCAGATAAAGTAAATGGGCTGCGTTATCAGTCGGCTCCCTTCGACTTTGTACCGTCAGTGCCCCTTATTCAGGGGAAGGTTCCCACTATTCTTGTGTTTACCTTCCGGCTTTTGCAACGTTAGGGTCAAATTATCATAGATCTGCCGGGCAGGTTATAGTTCGGGTGATGAAAATCACGATATGGTTGCTCTTAATTTTCATCAGCCCAGATTATGGGGGGGCTTACATTCCTGGGAGGGACGTCCAGATTTTATATCTGAGGGGTCAAAATAATGACTAAAAGATGTTTATGTACAAATTAGCGGCATGTCGGTTATTAAGGACCCTGATGTGAATTCAAGTCTTTAACCCTTGCACATCCTAGTCGGTTGATAGCCAAGTGGCGTCTTGACAATAGGACCTGTATTCGATATTGAAAACCCATCCGTCAGTTGTCGCAATAGGATAGCTGTGTGATGTCGGAGATCCACGATGCAATCTGAAACCCCAACAATCCCGAGCTTCATGGAGTGGAAGGAGGTCACCTCGCTGGTTGGCTCCATCCGAACGCGCTCCCTTGTGGCCCGCCCAACGACGATCGAACAGTGCCGCGAGGCGCTGGCCTACTGCCAGCAGAACGGGATGACCATCTGTGCACGCGGGGCCGGGCGCGGCTACGGGGACCTTGCGCTCAACGACGGCCACGCCCTGCTCGATATGAGTGCCATGAACCGGATCATCGAGTTCGACGAGAAAACCGCGCAGATTACCGTGGAATCCGGCATGCGACTCATAGATATCTACCAGGCGGTTCACCACGACCTGCTCACGCTTCCCGCCAGCCCGACCGAATCGCACTCCAGTGTCGCAGGAGCAATCTGTGCAAACGTCAACGGCAAGGATGCGTGGCACCACGGCAGCTTCGCCCGCCAAGTCGTGCGCCTCACCCTCCTGATCGCCAACGGAGAGACGCTCACCATCGACCGGTCGCACGAGCTCTTCAAGGCCGTCGTGGGCGGCATCGGGCTGCTCGGCATCATCCTAGATGCGACGCTCCAGCTCAAACCGATCCCATCCCCTTTCGTCGAAATCAACCGCCTCCCGGCTCCCGATGTCGACGCACTGCTCGAGACAATGTCCCAGGTTGAGAAATCGCATGATGCGGCCGTCGTTTGGGTGGACGCCTACGCCCGTGGCCGCAAAACCGGGCGTTCCGTGATCCACGCTGCGAAGTGGATCGAGCACCACGACAGCGAATCACATCGCCGGCAAATCCTTGAGGCGGGCTACGAGCGCCTTGAAAAGCACCGAGAATTCGGCCTTGCGCTTCATGAGAAATTCGGGCCCATCCTGTCGCTCATGCTGTACGCCCAGCGACCCATGATGAATTCCTTCAATCGTCTCTACTACCTCGGATGCCGGCTGGCTTCGCTGACGGGATATTCTTCGAACACTGAACTTTTCCTCAGGTTCGGTTTTGAGGCCAGCTTTACGGTGCCGCCGGCTCACCTCGTCTGCGGCCCGCGCGGTTATACGGTCCAGCTCACTTTCCCGCGATCCAGCGCACGCGAAGCGATCGTCGAATTGCTCAGAATTTGCCGATCGTCGCCCTGCCCGCCGGTCACGACCATCTTGCGCGCACACAAGGCGGACGACTGCCTGATCTCGTTCTCCGAAGACGGCTACAGCCTTAATTTCGAGTTCCACCCGAAGATGCAACACGAGGCCGCCAGCCGCCAGGCCGTCGACCGCCTCATCGACGCGACGGTCCGGCGTGGCGGCAAGATTCACCTTGCCAAGGACCAGGTCTTGACGCCCGAACAGTTCTATCGGGTCTATCCTCGCTACCAGGATCTCCTGGCGATCAAGCGAAGACTCGATCCGGACGGCCTGTTCACATCAGACCTGGCGCGCCGCGTCGGCATCGACCCCGTCCTGAACACGCAGCTGCCGGAATAGACAAGGCAACAAGCCGTTATCGTGCAGGGAAGGAAGCTGAAACGCCTCCCCTTGAATCAGGCTTAAATCAGACCGGTAGCCGCGGCTTTTCTGCCTTCGTAATCCAATTTTTTACTTCCAAAAAGGGATAATTCTCAAGAATACCGAAATATGGCAGTTGTTTTATCTTCAGTTTCGAAAAAACAGGTGTATAAATACCGCACAGAAACTTGGTTAAATTCACCTCGCTGAATTGCTGGCCGACGGCTTGGGTAAATTCAGCGGTGATCTTTTTAAATTCAAACTGGGAGAGGGGCTTTAATTTGGTGGTGGCTTGCAGAACCGCTTTTCCGCTTTGACAAAAGGAGCAATGACCGCAACGTTCTTTTGCCAGATGTTCTCCAAAATATCCGGCAAGTTGTGTGCTGATACAGGCATCGCTTTCAAAAAAGCCGACCATGTTGTGTATTCGCTGGATCTCAAGGCCTTCCTTTTTTTTGAACAACGCATACATTTTTTCAGTCATGTCATCGATATTAAAGGCCTGGGTCAGAATGTCGTATACATCCACCGCCTGCCTGGATTGGAGATCAATCCAGCCCTTTTCTTCAAAGTATTCCAGGGCGGCCAGAATCCGTTGCCGGTCTGTATCATAGCTGTCAAGGATCCCCTGGATGTCTACCTGTGTCCATATTTTTTTGGTATGGCAATGATTCATGACCGCGGTTACAAACTGCTTTCGTTCTCCTTCAAAACTGCTAATGATAGCTGTGGGCTCAGTTATGTATTTGAAAGAATATTCCCCGAAATAAGTGAACTTGGGTCGAATAATTTCTTTCATCGCCAGGTAAACCAGCAGCGTTTTTAAGGGCAGGACTCTGATATTCAATTCATTTGCCAGCTTAGTTATTTGGGTCTCCCAGACAAAGCCTTTATTGTCCTTTATGGTGCGAAGTAGTTGAAAAATAGAATTTTTTTCCGGCGTATCGCCATAAATAAAATTTTCCAGAATATGTATATTGTCCCGATTGGCCAGCACTTCGCACAAGGCAGGCTTTCCGTCCCGACCGGACCGTCCGATTTCCTGACTGTAGTTTTCAATCGATTTTGGCAAATCATAGTGAATGATTCTGCGGATGTCTTTCTTATCGATGCCCATCCCGAAAGCAATGGTTGCCACGATACAGGCCAGACTCCCATCCATGAATTTGTTTTGAATGTGCTCCCGTTTTTCGTTGTCCATGCCGGCATGATACGGGTGCGCATTGATGTTATTTGCGCAAAGGAATTCCGCGACGTCTTCAGCCGTTTTCTGCAAGGTGACATAAACGATGGTCGGGTCTTGGGGGGCTTTTTGAATTTTTTGAAGCAGCCGGTGCTTTTTTTCAGAATTCTCCGTTGGCGTAATTCGCAAAAACAGATTGTCTCGATAAAATCCGGTCACAAAGACATTGCTCTTGTGAATATTAAATTTAGCGCTCATGTCGTCTCTTACCTGGGTGGTTGCCGTCGCGGTCAGCAGCAGCGCTTGCTTTATGCCAAATTCTTTTTGATAGGCGGGCAATTTGAGGTATTCCGGTCGAAAGTTATGACCCCATTCGGAGATACAATGCGCTTCGTCGATCACCAACAAAGAGACATTCATTTTTTTCAGATGAGATCGAAATCGTTCATTTTTAAATCGTTCGACCGCGATCATCAGAATTTTTAATTTATCGTTTTTGGCACTTTCCAGAATTGCGTTATAGTCGTTTTTTGAAAGGGTTGAATCCAGGCGTGCGGCGGGGATATGGTTGCCCTGCAAAAAGTCCAGTTGGTCTTTCATCAGGGACAACAGGGGGGATACCACCAGCGTCATACCCGGCAATACCATTGCCGGCAGTTGATAACAGAGGGATTTTCCGGCGCCGGTGGGAAAGATGGCGGCTGCGGATTGATGATCCAGAACTTTATGGATAACATCCTCCTGGCCTTTTAGAAATGTATTGAAGCCGAAATGTTTTTGTAACAGTTTTTTCAACATAATGTGTCCTTTCTAGCGAGGTCGCCTTTTCGAGCTCTGTCGCGCTCGAAACAATTTTTCTGTGAAACCGCCCTGCTCCAAAAATTGCTTCTCCAGTTGACGCAATTGTTGGTCCAGCAAGAAATTGGTCTGATGAATCAGGCAGATCAAGGCATTGGCGGCAACTTCGGGTGGAGATCCCTCAATATAGGCCTTATAGGTCATATAGGACCTATTGCTCGCGTAAGCGAGCTTTCGAATTTTCTGCGCTTGGGGATGGATTTTCCCCCAAAGCGGCAGCTTGCGTTGCCGCAAGAAGTCCTGGTAGTCGAGCAGCAGCTCTTCCAGGCTGGCACGCGCCACTCCGACCAGTTTCAGTTCGAACTTTTTGGATGTGCCGGAGGCCATGCTGCCCTCGGCAATGTTCTGCTTGCCGCTGCGGGCGGCCTGCACCATTTGATCATGGGTGCGGGAGCGGCGGCCGATCCAGCGGTCACAAAATACCACGGTCGCATCATATACGATTTCCGACATCTGATATGACTTTAGGTTGCGGAATCCGCCGTGAGCATCGATGAAACCGTCAGGTTGATTCATACTGAAAGCTCCTGTTCCTTGTCGATTGTAATGGTTTTCGTTTCAAGTGTGGATGGTGAGTCGGTATGATGTCCGGGGCCCAATGGCTTGGAAAAACTGGGTGACACCCGTTCGCTGACCGTCCATCTAATTTTATCAGCAATGTTTTTTCCAATACCGTCGACGGATTGCAATTGACTGCTGCTCGCAGAAATTACCGCTTCAACACTGCCAAACCTGGCAAGAAGTCGCTCGGCCCTTTCCGGGCCAACCCCCGGCAATCCCTGCAAAATGAAAAGCTTTCTTTTCCGATTGTTTTTCGGCTTATAGCCATGCCGCTGCAGGCCACCCCTGGCAATTGATTCTATCTGGCAGGCAATATAGACCATCAGTCTGGCGGTTTCAGAAGGATCTTTTGAACGCAGAACCGGTATACCCAATATCAGGGAAACAGTTATCAGCGCTCCTTGCATGGCTTCTCTGGTCATTCCAAGGTCGGCAATGTCGCTGGCCGTACCCTCTATAATCAACACGCCCTCAGACTTGGAATTTGCCAGGCGTATCATTTGCTTAAAAAGTCTGCCGTCAATGATCGATATCGCAAAGTCTTTTAGGGTCTTTCTTTCAATAATCAGCCGGTTGTCAACCTGATAATCGCCCATGGTAAGCCGTCGAATGGTTACATCAATGTCTTCAATCTGCAATAGTGACTGTATCACTTCGCTTTTATGCTCGCGGTCGTCGGCAATTATATGGATTGGGTGGTTGTTTTTCATCATATCAATCAATTATTCGGTTTTTCTATCTCGCCTCATTTTTTTTCTGATTATGTCAAAGCAAAAAATTTTTAATAAATATATGCAAGATACAATATATTGTATTAAATAGTTCGATTTGTCAACAACAAAATTGCAAAATATAGTATATTGTAATATTTTTATTTGATTCGTTAGATTATTATTGCAGTCTATCGTATACTGTGATATCAAAAAATTAGAATGTGGTTAAAAAAATTAGCAAAAATCCAAAGTGGTTATATCAATCGTGGGAAAATTGACCCTCGAGACGACGGCACGTGTCTTCTGTTACAGGCAAAAGATGTCGATGCGGATTACCTGTCCTACCGAACAGACGCTTTGGTTCGTTTTACGCCGAAGCTGTCCGGTAAAGACTCGTTTTTGAAAGCCGGCGACATCCTGTTCATGTCCCGGGGCGCCAGGAATTTTTCAGTATTGATTGATAAGCTGCCCGAAAGCGTGCTGGCCGCCGCCTGTTTTTTCGTTGTAAGGATTTCTAATTCTGAAATCTTGCCGGAATATCTGAGCTGGTATCTCAACCAGTCGCCTGTCGAGGAATATCTCCAACGTTTCAGCGGGCGGGGAGTTCATATGCCAGTGGTCAGACGGGCGGTACTTGAAAGTATTGATATCCCATTCCCGCCGTATAATACACAAAAGAAAGTTTCAGAAATAAACAAACTTTTGCAAAAAGAACAGGCACTATATAAAAAGCTGGCCGAAAAACGGAAAAACCTGTTGACGGAAATCTGCCTGAAGGCAACTTTAAAACGCGATTAAAAGAAGGTGGAAACATGAGCGAACAACAGAGAAAAACCGAGATCTTTAATGTGGTCTGGCGGGCCTGCGATTCTTTTCGCGGCGCCATCGATCCGGCGATGTATAAAGATTATATCCTGACCATGCTGTTCGTGAAATATCTCAGCGATATCCGAAGATATAAATTGGTTGAGTTTGGGAAAAAATATGGTGGAGACAAGGTACGAATCGAAAGGGCCATGGCGCGCGAGCGATTTATTGTCAGTGAAGAAGCATCCTTTGATTATCTTTATGCTCATCGAAACGACAGCGATATCGGCCAGATCATCACCACAGTACTTGAAAATATTGAATATTCCAATAAAGCCAAACTGCACAATGTTTTTCGCAATATCGATTTCAACAGCGAAGCCAATCTGGGCCAGGCCCGCCAGCGCAACAACCGCCTCAAAAATCTGCTGGAGGATTTTGCGTCACTGAATTTAAAGCCTGACGACAATGGCGATATGGACGTTATCGGTGATGTTTATGAGTATCTGATAGAAAAATTTGCGGCCAGCGCCGGTAAAAAGACCGGCGAGTTTTATACGCCGGCGGCGGTTTCCAAAACCCTGGCCCGGCTCGTGGCCCCGAAAATGGGAGATCGTATCTGCGATCCGGCATGCGGTTCCGGGTCATTGTTAATCCGGGCCGGCAAGCAGGTCGGCTCGAATGATTTTGCCCTTTACGGCCAGGAAATGAACGGCAGCACCTGGGCCCTGTGTAAAATGAACATGTTTCTGCACGAGGTGGATGCCGCTCATATTCAATGGGAAGACACAATCCGGCATCCCCAGTTTGTCAAAGACGATGCCTTGATGAAGTTCGATATTGTGATCGCCAATCCTCCCTTTTCGTTGGACAAGTGGGGACAGGAAATGGCTGCCAAAGACCGTTATGCTCGTTTCCAGCGCGGCATTCCGCCCAAAAGCAAAGGCCATTGGGCCTTTATCAGCCATATGCTGGCAACGGCCGTGGAAGGAACCGGCCGTGTCGGGGTGGTGGTGCCCCATGGGGTGCTGTTTCGCGGCGGCCAGGAAGGCAAAATTCGTGAAGCGGTCATCCGGGAAAATCTATTGGACGCCGTCATCGGACTTCCGGCCAACCTGTTCTACGGCACCGGCATTCCGGCCGCGCTGATGATTTTCGACAAATCCCGCAAACTCGGCCGCGAAATTCTTTTTATCGATGCCAGTCGCGAATTCGAACAGAGCACCAATCAGAACAGACTGCGGTCGCAAAACATCGAGAAAATCGTGACGATCTTTCGCAAAAGGCAGGAGGCTGAAAAGTACGCTTATCCGGCCTCTTTTGCAGAAATTGAAGAAAACGAGTTCAATTTGAATATCCCGCGCTACGTGGACACCTTCGAACCGGAGCCGGAACTTGATATTGCCGCTACCCAAAAGGAAATCGAAGAGATCGAGGCCGAGCTTGTGAAGACGCAGACGAAAATGGGCCGTTACCTTAAGGAGCTGGGGTTATGAGAGAAGACAGGCGGCTATCTGCTGAAGAATCGAAAGGTGAATTGCTGGTTTACCAGAGCAAAGATGGTCAAATAAAGCTGGAGGTTCGCCTTGAAAACGAAACCGTGTGGCTTACCCAGAAGATGATGGCTGAGCTTTTTCAGGTCGGCGTAAACACAATTAATTACCACATTAAAGAAATATATGAATGTGGAGAGTTAGACCGGGAGGCAACTATTCGAAAATTTCGAATAGTTCGAATGGAAGGCCGTAGGCAAGTGGCCAGGCAAGTCGATTTTTACAATCTCGATATGATCATCTCCGTCGGATACCGGGTCAAAAGCCTCATTGCCACCCGCTTCCGCATCTGGGCCACCGAAAGGTTGAAAGAGTATATCGTCAAGGGTTTTACGCTGGACGATGAGCGGCTGAAAAATCCGCCGGTTGCCGGATCTTTCGCACCGGATTATTTCGACGAGATGCTGGAGCGCATCCGTGATATCCGGGCAAGCGAACGCCGGATGTATTTACGCGTTCGGGAAATTTTTTCCATGGCTGCGGATTATGAACCATCGTTTTCCGAGACGACAAGGTTCTTCAGCATTATCCAGAACAAACTGCACTATGCCGCCACCGGCATGACTGCGGCGGAATTGATTACAAGCCGGGCCGACCACATGCGGTCCAATATGGGATTGACCTCCTGGAGAGGTGATGAAGTCCGTAAAACCGATGTGACCATTGCCAAGAATTATCTCAAAGAACATGAAATCGACGAGTTGAACCGCATTGTGGTCATGTGGCTGGACTTCGCCGAGGATCAAGCCAGGCGGCGAAAGCGGATATTCATGAAAGACTGGGAGCGGAAGCTGGATGATTTTCTGCGTTTTAACGAGCGCCAAGTTCTTCCCCATGCCGGCAGCGTGAGCAAACAGAGCGCCGAAGACCACGCCAGAGCGGAATATGAAAAATTCTCTGGACGCCGAAGGCAATACAAGGAAGCCATAGGCGAAGCGGAAACCATAAAACAGCTTGAGAAAGCCGCGAAACTTCTTCCGGAAAAAAGAAAAGGGCGGAAGAAATGAGCAGGCGGAACGAAAACAGGCCGGGATATAAGAAAACTAAATTGGGTTGGTTACCATTTGAGTGGGACCTCCAATCATTACGACAATTAGCCAGAAAGCCAGTTTCCAACGGCATTTTTAAAAGACCTCATGAATATGGTAGTGGAGTGTTAATTCTGAATGTTTTAGATACCTACAGAGGGATAATAGTTGATTGTTTTTCCCTCGAAAGGGTTCAGATAAACAACCGTGAATTGCTAAACTATAAAAACGAATATGGTGACATTTTTTTTGTTAGATCATCATTAAAACTCGAGGGAATTGGAAATTGTTGTGTTTATTTGGATCTTAAAACAGAATCCGTGTTCGAATGTCATCTTATTCGATTTAGGCCTGATTTAAGTAGAATTGAACCATTGTTTGCAGCATATCTTTGCAGATCCTCGATTGTTCGAAGGCAGTTAATGGTTTTTTCCCAAACAACAACCATGACAACCTTACCGCAAAAAGAACTCGAAAAATGTCTTCTACCATTACCTCAGTT
>Ga0316193_10002943_pt1 | contig 12140 bp, 11 predicted proteins | sample MerIslsedime2_MG_FD_207735 | JGI IMG/M metagenome (GOLD analysis project Ga0316193, IMG submission 207735) | Coastal sediment microbial communities from Maine, United States - Merrow Island sediment 2 | ecosystem: Environmental > Aquatic > Marine > Coastal > Sediment | place: USA: Maine... | reverse complement strand
ACCCTGACCGGCCGCGTCGAGGACCTGATTTATCTGGGCGATCACATCCGCACCCGAATGTCGGTTGCCGGTCACGCTGACTTTATTGTCAAGGTGCCCAACAATGCCGAGCATCACGAACTGTCGCAGGGCCAGACCACCACGGTTGGCTGGCAGGCTGAGGATTGCCGGGCGCTGGATGATTTGGTTGCCTGAACTGATGTATTCGAATTCTGTTCTGCCTCAATAGTGGGAGCAGGACGGTCTGCCGGTGGTTTGTTGAACCACCGTTCTACCAAAGGGAGTAAATTTGGATGAAGAAATTATTGACAACAAGCCTGTCGATTCTGGCGCTTGGAGCTGTATCGACAGTTGCCAGCGCTGAAGGCTCGCTTACGGCTGTATCGTGGGGCGGAGCCTACACGAAGAGCCAGGTAAAGGCGTATCATGAGCCTTTCACTGCAAAGACCGGCATCAAGATCGACTCGGTTGACTACTCCGGCGGTATCGCCGAGGTCAAAGCTCAGGTTGAAGCCGGCAACGTGTCCTGGGACATTGTTGACGTTGAACTGTCTGATGCTGTTCGCGGTTGCGACGAAGGCCTCTTTGAAAGGATTGATGTATCGACCCTGCCTGCTGGTGCCGATGGTACGCCTGCCAAGGAAGATTTCCTGCCGGGAACGCTGCATGAGTGTGCTGTGGCCAACATCGTATGGTCTACCATTTATGCCTATGATGACACCAAGATCGGCGACAAGAAGCCAACCACCATGGCTGACTTCTTTGACACCAAGACCTGGGCCGGCAAGCGTGGCCTGCGCAAGGGTCCAAAGCCAAACCTCGAGTTTGCCTTGATCGCTGACGGAGTCGCAGCCAAGGACGTGTACACTGAACTGGCAAAACCTGAAGCCATCGACCGCGCTTTCGCCAAGCTCGCCACAATCAAGGATGACGCTGTATGGTGGGAAGCAGGCGCGCAGCCTCCACAGCTCCTGGCTGACGGTGAAGTGCTGATGACCACGGCTTACAATGGCCGTATCTTCAACGCTGTTGCTGCGGAGAACAAGCCATTCGTCATCGTATGGGACGGCCAGGTTTGGGACCTCGACCTGTGGGCAATTCCAAAGGGCGCACCGAACATGGACAACGCCATGGCGTTCCTGAAGTTCTCGACCGAGACCCAGCAGCTTGCCAACCAGGCCAAGTACATCGCGTACGGTCCGGCTCGCAAGTCTTCCGCTCCTCTCGTAGGCAAGTATGAAGATGGCAAGATCGACATGGGCCCGCAGATGCCAACGGCACCAAATAACCTGGCCAATGCCGTTCAGAACGACTTTGAATGGTGGGCAGACAACCAGGATGCGCTGAACGAGCGCTTCAACGCCTGGCTCGCACAATAAGGCTTATTTAGCCTGTGGCCGGACGGGCCTTGTTGCCCGTCCGGTTCTATTGAGCACTTTTTATGAATTAATTTGACTGGCGGATGTTCAAATTCGCCGACAGGGATGGGGAGAGGGCATACTATGGCCAACGTAGCATCATCTGGCGTGCCGGAGGGCATAACCACAAGTGATGGCGTGCCACTGAAGGTTTCTCTGGCCCGCGCCACCAGGCGACAGCGCATCCAGGCGCTGGTCCTGGTTCTGCCGTTGCTGTTGTTCCTTCTGGTGGCGTTTGTGCTGCCCATTGGCGAGATGCTGTTCCGCTCGTTCTACAGCCCGGTCGGCTCAAGCGTAATGCCAAGCTTCACCAAGGTGATCAAGGATTGGGACGGTGAGGGCCTGCCTCCCGAGGCCACGTTCGAGGTGTTTGTCAAAGACATGACACAGGCCAGGGAAAGCAACGAGATCGGCAAGACCATTGGTAACCTTGCGACCCGGATAAACTATGAAATTCCGGGTTCGCGCGGCCTGTTCACCAAGTCAGCCCGAAAGGTCAAGAACATTACCGAGGGCCCCTATAAGGAAGCCCTGATCGCATTGGACAAGCGCTGGGAAAACCAGCACGTCTGGCGAACCCTGCAGCGGGTTTCCTCCGATTATACGATCTCGTTTTACCTCGCGGCGCTGGATCTGAAAGTTGACGAGAACAACGAGATTGTCCGCGCTGACCCATTGTACCGGATTTATGTTCCGATACTGTTCAAGACCTTGTGGCTGTCGGCGCTGATCACGGCGATATGCCTGTTGATCGCGTACCCGGTTTCATACTTGCTGGCGACCTTGCCGTTGCGAACATCAAACCTGTTGATGATCATGGTGTTGCTGCCGTTCTGGACATCACTGCTGGTGCGCACCACCGCCTGGATCGCGATGCTGCAAACCGAAGGTATTGTGAATGACATCCTGGTGTTCACCCGGATCATTCCGGAAGACGGTCGCATTCAGATGATCTACAACATGACCGGCACAATCGTCGCCATGGTGCACATCCTGCTGCCGTTCATGATCCTGCCGCTGTACTCGGTGATGAAGACCATACCACCGTACTACATGCGCGCAGCGCGCTCTTTGGGTGCAACGGGAACTTATTCTTTCGTCAAGGTATATTTCCCGCAGACGATACCTGGCATAGCTGCCGGCACGCTGCTGGTGTTCATTCTGGCGATTGGCTACTACATCACACCGGCTCTGGTGGGCGGTAATGACGGGTTGCTGATTTCCAACCTGATTGCAGATCACATCAAGAAAACCCTGAACTGGAGTCTGGGGTCTGCTCTCGGTGCCATCCTGCTGGGCGTCGTTCTGGTGTTCTACTGGATGTACAACAAGCTTGTCGGTGTCGACAATCTGAAGTTCGGGTGAGGAAGCCATGATGAACATTCTGGAAAAGATCCCGTCACCCGGTTACTCCGCTTACCTGGTCGCGTGTGTTGTTGCCTACCTGTTTACCGGCACGCTTGTCGCGACTATCGGCATTGCTATTATTCTCGGCCTGCCATTGTTCTTCATGAGCGACTTGCCGCCATATGCAACATGGCTGGAGAAGTTCGGTCAGTACATATTCCTGCTGGTCTGCACCTGCATCTTTATTTTCCTGATCACGCCTGTGCTGGTGATCATGCCACTGTCTTTCAACGTGGAGCCTTATTTCACCTTTACCGAAGGCATGTTGTCACTTGACCCGGCTGCATATTCAACAAGGTGGTATCAGGACATTTTCCTGTTTGGCATGAATGACCCGGATGGCACCGAGGGCTGGTGGTCCGACATGTGGAACAATTCAACATGGGTGAAGGCTGCTTTCAACTCGTTCAAGTTCGCCGTTCTTGCCACCATCATGGCGACGTTCTTTGGCACCCTGGCGGCGCTGGGCCTGTCGCGTCCGGAAATGCCGTTCCGCTCAGCCATCACCAGCCTGCTGATTTCACCGATGATCGTGCCGCTGGTGATCACTGCAACCGGCATGTTCTTCTTCTATGCAAAGAAGGATGTGTTTCCGTTCTTCCCGGACGGGCTCATCAATCATGATCTCGGCATCGTGCTGGCGCATGCCACTCTGGGCGTGCCGTTTGTGATCATCACCGTTACCGCCACGCTGACCGGGTTCGACAATTCGCTGATACGCGCATCCAGAAGCCTTGGTGCCAATGGCTGGACCACCTTCCGCCGTGTCATCATGCCTTTGATCATGCCCGGCATGATTTCGGGCGCGCTGTTTGCCTTCATTACCTCTCTTGATGAGGTTGTTGCCGTGATCTTCCTGGCCGATGTGCATCAGGTGACCATTCCACGGCAGATGTTCTCTGGTATTCGCGAACAGATTTCACCGACCATTCTGGCGGTTGCGACTTTGCTGGTGATGATTTCCATTGCCCTGCTGGCGACGTTGGAAGTTCTGCGCCGCCGCTCTGAACGCCTTCGTGGCTTGTCGCCCGGTTAAGTACACACAGGCAGAGACGCAGTAACATCATGAACAGCAAAAGCATCCGCCGGCTCCTATCGCGCAGGCGGATGCTTTTTTTGTCCGGCGCCGCCGCTGCCGGTACGGCGGCAACTGCCATGCATCTTGCCGGCCCGGGCAATGCCCAGGCCGGAGGCGAAGTGGACCTGGTACTGGTGCTTGCGGTTGACTGTTCCTATTCGGTGGATGCCCGCGAGTACCGGTTGCAGATGGACGGGATCGGGCAGGCCTTCCAGACCAGGGAGGTCCACCGCGCCATTGAAAGCGGGTTGCTGGGGCGCATTGCGGTTACGGTGTTTCAGTGGTCGGATGCGGAAAATCAGGCTTTGTCCACGCCGTGGACCGTGATTGACGGGCCGGCATCTGCCAACGCGTTCGCCCAGAATATTTTTTCCGTTCAGCGGCAACTTGCAGAAGGCGGCACTGCCATCGGCGCTGCCTTGCAGTTTGCCGCCGCTGCTGCAACCGCAGCCCCGTTCACCGCTTTGCGCAGGGTCATCGACATCTCGTCGGATGGCCGCAACAATCGTGGCGAAATTGTCGAGCTGGCACGCGATGAGGTGGTGGCACGCGGCATCACCATCAACGGACTGGCCATCCTGAACGAGTGGCCCACGCTGGATCGCTATTTCCAGAATTCAATCATTGGCGGGCCATATCATTTTGTGCTGCCCGCCAATGATTATGACGCCTATCGAGAGGCGATTTATCGCAAGCTGATCAAGGAGATTACCGGACCGGGTTTGTCCTGATCAGGTAGAACATCATCCGATCAGATGGGGTCATCTGATCGGATAAAGATGCTCGATTCCACAGTGGTAGAGCAATTTTATCCATCCGTGCGGATGGATGTTGCTCTAGCCGCAGCCAGCAAATCGTCCAGGTCCAGCCGTTGCGTTGTCATGGCCAGTGAGCCGTCTTCGGCGTGTGGCCAGTCTGCCTCGGGCCTGTCCCAGTACAGTTCAACCCCGTTGCCATCCGGATCGCGCAGATAAAGTGCCTCCGACACACCATGATCGGATGCCCCGTCAAGTTCATAGCCCGCATTTCTCACGCGTCGCAGGGCATCAGCCAGGTCGGCTCGTTCGGGGTATAGAATAGCCAGGTGAAACAGGCCGGTGGTGCCGCGCGGCGGTGGTGAACCGCCTTCGCTTTCCCACGTGTTGAGGCCGATATGGTGATGATAGTCACCCGCAGCGACAAAGGCAGCCTGCTCGCCATAGCGTTGTTTTATGCTGAACCCCAGCACGCCAACATAAAACCCGAGCGCGCGGTCAATACTGGCAACCTTCAGGTGAACATGGCCAATGCGGGTGCCGGCAGCGACAGGCACTTGCGGGACAGGATCGATAGTGTTGGACATTGCTGTTGTCTCCATGAAACCTGATACGGGATTACGCGCTGAGTGCTGCTTTGCGGTTCTGCATCGTATCCACCGCAAAAGCGCCACTGCCGAGCATTGCCTGTGCAACCAGGGCAATTGCCCAGAACAACGGGTATTCCCAGCCGCCGCCCTGATTGGAAAACACCCAGCCATTGCCTGAATGTGCCCACATGGCGCCGAGCAGAATGGGAGCCATGGCGAGCGATACAAGCCGTGTCTGGTAACCTGCTACCAGGGCAAGTCCGCCGGCGACTTCAACGAACACCGTTACATAAGCGAGGAAGCCGGGCAGGCCGAGAGATTCAAAGAATCCCACTGCACCGGGCATGGTAAAGACAAGCACTTTCAGAAGACCATGGGAGATGGCGGCAATACCCAGTGTGACGCGAAGCAGGGCGGTACCGTTTGCGGTTAGCTGTTCGGAGTTCATGTGAGTCATCCTTTTGAAGAATTGGTTTTGATGACGCATGGATAGGGCAATTGGAGCTGGAGATAATCTGGCAATTATGAGATATATTATCTCCTGAAAGGGGATAGTGTGGATCGTCTTCGTGCCATCGAGGTATTTGTCACCGTTGTGGATCAGGGCAGCTTTGCCGCTGCTGCCGACGTGCTTGACCTGTCGCGCAACATGGCATCGCGACACGTGGCGGACCTTGAGGCCTATCTTGGCGCACGCCTGTTGAACCGCACGACCCGCTCACTCAGCCTGACCAGCACCGGTGCGGCCTATATCGAGCGGGCACGGGAGATACTGGCACAGCTTGACGAGGCCGACCGTGTTGCGGGCTTGCAGACCCTGACGCCTCAGGGCAGGCTTGCCCTGTCTGCGCCCATGTCATTCGGAGTGCGCCACGTGGCGCCCCATCTCGGGCAGTACACGTCTGCACATCCGAATGTCGGCGTCGACATGTCTTTGAATGACCGCACTGTTGATCTGGTCGAGGAAGGCTTCGATGTTGCGATCCGCATTACCGGCAAGATGGCTGACTCCAATCTGATTGCCAGGCGCATTGCCAGTGTCGAGGTGATCTTGTGTGCAAGTCCTGACTATCTCGCAAACCATGGCAGTCCCGAAACACCGAAATCCCTGGTTGATCATCGCTGCCTTGGATACACGCTTGGTCAGGACGGCAATGCGTGGTCATTGCGCAATGCTGCAGGCACGGTTGAGCAGGTACGCATCTCTCCGGCGGTATCAGCCAATAGCGGCGACGCCATAGAAGCACTCGCCATTGCCGGTGGTGGACTTGCCCTGCAACCGGACTTCATTGCCAACGCCGATATCGCATCGGGCAGGCTGGTGCGGGTATTACCCGGCTGGACAGGTGGGGTGCTGGGGGTTTACGCGGTGTGCGCCGGCAGGCTCTACGAGCCACTGAAAGTGCGCAGTTTCATGGACTGGATTGCCGAGTTGTACCGTCCGAAACCTGCATGGATTATCGATTCCGGGCCAAAACGGGGAAAAACTGCAACCAGTGCTGGCAAATCAGAGTGAAAGCCATGACAGTAATGTGACGGGCGGCAACCTGTTTTTGAGTCTCTCATGAACCATACATATCCGCATCTGTTTACACCGATAACCATCAACCACAAGCGGTTGAAAAACCGCATCGTGTTTGGCGCACACACCAACAACATGGCTGAAAACGGCCTGCCATCGCGCCGCACCAAGGCATACTACGTCGAACGGGCCAGGGGTGGGGCGGCAATGATCGTGGTCGAGCCGGTGCCGGTGCATGCATCCGGTGTGCTGACCCGGGGCAATTTTCGCGCAAATGATGACGCCATCATAGCGCCGCTGCGCAAGATCAATGAAGCCTGCAGCGCGCATGGCACGGTGATGTTGCACCAGCTTTATCATGTCGGACAGCATGGTGACGGGAACAACTCCTATCATGCCAACTGGTCGGCCTCGGGCATGGCGTCAATGCATGATTCAGATGGTGGGCATGCCGTCAGTGAGGCGGAGATTGAAGAGCTTATCGTTTCGTTTGTCGCGGCCGCCGACCGCGCCAGGCAGGCAGGGTTTGACGGCATTGAAATATTTGCCGCCTACCATTCGCTTGTCGATCAGTTCTGGACACCCTGGTCGAATCGGCGCGATGACAAATGGGGCGGCAGCCTGGAAAACCGGGTGCGTTTTTCAGCCGAGATTCTCAAACGTATTCGGGAGGCCTGTGGCTCCGACTTTATCATCGGCATGGCGGTGTCGGTCGATGAAAAAGCAGAAGCGGCCTTGTCGCTTGAAGCCCTCAGCGAGATCACTGCATGGCACGATGAACGCGGCCTGATGGATTATGTGACCTGCGGTACGGGCAGTTATTTCCGGACCCAGCCGATTATCCCGAGCCATATGCACGAGGGTGTGGAAGGTGCGCACCTGGCCGATCAGATCAAGCATCACATGCGTCATGCCAGGGTGCAGGCCGAAGCCGGCATTCATTCGCCCGAAAAAGCGGAAATGGTGATCTCGACCGGACAGGCAGACACCTGTTCCATGGTGCGGGCACAAATCGCCGACCCGCACCTGGCCAACAAGGCACTGGCAGGCCAAGGCGCCAGCATCCGCCCGTGCATTCACTGCAACCAGCAGTGCATTGCGCGCCGCTACAAGGATTACTGGATTTCCTGCCTGGTCAATCCGTCGGTGGGGCGCGAGTGGGAATGGCGCGGCGACAGGATAGCCAAGACCGAACACCGCAGGTCGGTGCTGGTGGTCGGCGCCGGTCCCGGTGGCCTGGAGGCGGCACGGGTTGCCGCCGAAGCCGGTCACAAGGTCACTCTGATGGAGCGCGGACCCATGATCGGCGGCCAGTGGCAGCTCGCGGCACGCCAGCCGACGCGCTCCAGAATTGCACAGCACATCAAATGGTATGGCAACGAACTGGCGCGCCTGGGCGTCAATATAAGGCTGGGCGAGGAAGCAACTCCACTGACCGTGCGCCAGCTGCATCCCGACCACATCATAGCGGCCACCGGCATCAAGCCGGTGACGTCAGGCTTCCAGCGGGCACTGCCCATGAATGATGTGCTGCCGGGCCATGACGAGGCAAATGTCGTCAGCTATCACACTGTCCTCGGCAATGGCGCGGTCATCGGCGAACGGGTATTGCTGGTTGATGACCTGCATTCCTGGCGCGGTATCGGTACGGCACTGTTTTTGGCAGAAGCCGGCCACAAGGTATCCGCCATGACCGCCAACGGCGTTTTGGCCGCAGAACTGTCCGGAACCGGGGCAGATGGGGTGGCGCGCGCGCGGTTTGCCCGTCAGGGTGGTGTAGCCCTGACCGATACCGCGCTGCAATCATGGGGCAAGCCTGACAATGAAGGCTCGCTGGCGCGGTTTGTAAACCTGCTGACCGGTGACACCTTCGAGCAGAAATTTGATACGCTGGTGCTGGCAACCGTGGCCAGCCCCAACACCGAATTTGCCGACGGCATCCAGGCTCTGGGCGATTGCCCGCCGTTCAGTGTCATCGGCGACTGCAATGCCCCGCGCAAGGCCCACATGGCTATATATGAAGGTCGCAAGGCGGCGCTGGAGATCAGCTAGGGTCCTGACACTAATCCTCGACTGGCTGCGTAACCAGGCTGACCAGGTCCGTGACACCATCAGCCTCCCAGAGCCCCTTGCACGTTGCAAGCAACTGTCCGGCCCGGGCATCGCCCAATACCGGTGCAGCGAGGCTGGTGAACTTCGCAAACAGGTCGACATCGCTGATCGGGTCGTCGGGATCACCGACTGCCCGCATCATCGCGCTTTCAAGGGTGCGTCCATCCGCGAGGGATATGCGGACCCTGGCCAGACGGTCTGCCGGAAAAGCTGCGTTCGCCTGGTCATCCTCGGTTACCTCGATCAGCTTTGCCAGTCGCAGAATGTCCGGGTCGCTCAACGCCGGTCCTGTTACTTCTTCCACACCGATACGTCCTCGCACCAGGGCGGCAGCCACAGGAAACTTGATGGAATACTGCGCCTGTTCCGTGTTGGCGGGTTCTGCCAGCGGCAGGCGCTTTGCCTCGTGAAACGTCTCGATGCGGATACCGGTGATCTCTGCCGGATCAAGCTGATCGCTCAGTGACAGCGCAGCGGCAATGGCAGGCTGCGCCCAGCGGCACACCGGATACAGCTTGACGTACTGATCACTCACATACCATCGCCCACCCAGATCATTCCAGTACGCCGCCAGGTCCGGGTCCTCCATGGTGACGGCCGGAGCGCCGGTATGGCCCATCTGGGCAAGTTGGGCCGCCGCAATGCCGGTGAACCCGCCCCAGGTTGCACCATCCTTGAGCATGGTCGGATGATCGATGCAGCGCATCATTTGCGAACGCGGGCCATTGTATTCGGCGATGCCCAATGCATGCCGCGTCCAGTGCGCATCGAGCTTCAGTGCCCGTGCGCCGATGGCAGCGGCGGCAAGGGCATTCCATGCCCCCGACGTGTGATAGTCGGACACGCTGGCATGCAGGGCAAGGCCGGCCCGGGTGGCAATCTCGTAACCGATGACCAGCCGGGTCATGAACTCCCGGCCGGAAACGGGTGTCTGGCCGTCCGCAAATGCAAACAGCGACGGGATGACAACGACGCCCATATGGCCCTTGGTGCCCTTTTGCCCGTCATGGGCGTCAAGTGAATCAATCGAACCTGAATTGGCAAAGCCGGCGCCGGGCAAAGACACGGCTCGCCCGTCAAACAACAGTTGTGCAGCTGTTCCCGGCGCGCCGAAAGCGGTGCTGGCAAAATCGCGCAGGATGCGTGAATTGTCAGTCTGTGTTGCTGCTGCTGCCACACCCAGCGTATCGATCAGCGCGCGGGTTGCATGGTGGCGGGCGCGTTCAGGGATGCGCGATGCATCCAGGTCCAGTATGAAGTCGATTGCGTTCATGGTTCCACCTGCTGCGGCATGTCCCGAGATAACCGGACGCCAGCATGGACCGGTTTCAAGGATCTGGAAAGCAACTCCTGAATGCACAGCAGCGTTAATCCTGTTGGCGGGTTTTGCTGCTGGACGCTGGCTTGGGCGCTGTATCGGTTATACAAGACAATTGGGAACTGGCTCCGGGGAGGGATTAGCATATGACTTCGCATGTCCATGACACCGCACAATGGTTGATCCGCGCCATCGCAACCACCCTGCAGGCCAACAATGCCGGTGAGGACGGGGTCGATGAGGCTTTGCTGCGCCTGGCGCAGCAGGATACATCGGCCGGTGCTTTGACACCGCCTTCGCCAAGCCGTTTGCCGGCGTGCCGGTTTCTGCCCGACGTGGTTGCCTCGACCCTGCTGGTTGCACCTGATGTTGCTGCGGCCCTGGCAGCCGTTGAGGAAGACCTGCACTGGGCCCAGAATCCCAACTATTCCAACGAGGCCATGGGGCAGCCATATTATATGGACAATTACGCCTACGCCGAGATCATCGGCCCCAATGGCGCTTATGCAGGCAACGATTTTCTGCTCGGGCTGTTTCTGCTGGGACCTGGCCTGGAATATCCCAACCACGCCCATCCGGCACCGGAACTGTACTGGATACTGTCGGGCATGAGTGACTGGCGCGTGCGCGACGAAGCGTTTTCACCGCGTGAACCCGGCGAGACCATCTGGCACGAGCCGTTTGTACCACACGCCACCAATGTCGGACTACAGCCGATGCTGGCCGTCTATATGTGGACAAGGGACGTGAAGCAGGGCGCCTTGCTGGTTTAGGTGGGGGATTTTTTGGTCGAACAGCTTTCTTCGCTTCGCTCAGGCCGTTCCGGTTGTTACTGGTTGAACAGCCTATCCGCCTTCGGCGGGCCGTTCTTTGTTTAGTGGTTGAACAGCCTATCCGCCTTCGGCGGGCCGTTCTTCATGCCTGAATAGACTTCCTGCCTCGTCATTCCCGTGAAAACGGGAATCCATAGTTTGCTGCATACACTGACCTTGCTGGCAATGGATCCCTTTGATTCACGGGGATGACGACAACACGGCGGTTGTTCAGGAATGGAGAACGGCCTGAGCGAAGCGAAGAAAGCTGTTCGACCAAGAAACATGCCCCCTCGGAGCGCAGCCGTCAGGCTGCCTGCGTGAGTGATATAAACTCATCCCCAACCGCCAGATTCACATGAACCCTACATGAACATTCGGCTCAGGTTCGGTTCACGGGTCTGTCTCTAGATTGGGGACAGTTGATTTGAAGACCAACCGCTCCGGTAACGGGGCCAACCATAACAAAACTGAAACCCGGATTTAGGAGACGACCCATGTTCAAGAAAACCGCTATCGCTGCTGTTGCTGCCCTGACCATTGCCGCTGCAATGGCCTCACCTGCCCAGGCCCTGTCCAAGAAGGGCGCTTTCTTCCTCGGCCTCGGCAGCGCTGCTGCCATCGGCATTGCAACTACTCACGCCCATGGCGGATACCATGGTGGCTACGGTCATGGTTATCGCGGCGGCCGCGTCTACAAGCGTACTGCGCGGCGCTGCGCCCGCCGGTTCGGATGGCACACATGGCGCTGGGAGCGCTGCATGTCCCGGCACGGTTTCTGATTGAAATCTGCTCAGGTTCACTCGAAGACGCCGCCGGAGATTTCCGGCGGCGTTTTATTTGTTGATTTTATTCCGCTCACGCGAGTTGGCTAACGCCAACCGCTCCGCGAGGGCGGGCCTGATCGGCCCGAGACCCGTCGGGTCTAGTTCCAGAATTCCGCAGGGCAGATTCGAGATACTCCCCCGAAGCACGAAGTGCTGAGGCAAGGCCGACTGGCCGCCGCACGAAGTGCGCCCCCGCGGAGCGCAGCCGAAGGCTGCTAGCGTGAGCGGAATAAACTCCTGGCACGAAGTGCTGAGGCAAGGCCGACTGGCCGTCATGCGAAGCATGCCCCAGCGGAGCGCA
>Ga0316193_10002942_pt1 | contig 12140 bp, 12 predicted proteins | sample MerIslsedime2_MG_FD_207735 | JGI IMG/M metagenome (GOLD analysis project Ga0316193, IMG submission 207735) | Coastal sediment microbial communities from Maine, United States - Merrow Island sediment 2 | ecosystem: Environmental > Aquatic > Marine > Coastal > Sediment | place: USA: Maine... | reverse complement strand
TAACCTATGTCATCAATCAATTTTCGGTATTTTTGGCTATTGCAGGAAAATATTCACGCACTGATCATGGCCGAAGGTCGCTACCTACGATCACGGCATGAGGGACTGCTATGGGCAGTTCTCGGCCTTCGGTAACCGAATCGCAGATTTCTGCTGCCAGGGCCGAATCAGATAGAAAAGCCAACGAGCACCAAGCCCCATATTATCGAAACAGACCGGCTGGCCTTGGCGCATATAGGTGGTTTATGCTTCCTATACGCTGCTGGCAACCAGAAGTGGGCTATGCCAATTCAGAGCAGGCCGCGGTCAACAATGAAATCGATTACCACGTCGACCCCGATATCGGTCTTAAGATTGGTAAAAACGAATGGCCGCTCGCCGCGCATGCGCTTGCTATCCGCTTCCATCACTTCCAGCGAGGCACCGACATAGGGCGCGAGGTCGATTTTATTGATCACCAGTAAATCAGAGCGGGTAATGCCAGGGCCGCCTTTGCGCGGTATTTTTTCTCCCTCGGCCACGTCGATGACATAAATCATCAGGTCAGCCAGCTCAGGGCTGAAGGTAGCCGACAGGTTGTCACCTCCACTTTCGATAAAAACAATATCGAGGTTGCCGAAGCGATCGCTCAAATCCTGCACCGCCGCGAGGTTCATCGAGGCATCTTCGCGAATCGCGGTATGGGGACAGCCACCGGTTTCAACGCCGACGATGCGATCCGCCGCCAGGGCCTCACTGCGCACCAGAAATTCGGCATCTTCCCGCGTATAAATATCGTTGGTCACGACCGCAATTTGATATTGGTCGCGCATGCGTTTGCATAAACGATCCAGCAGTGCGGTTTTACCGGAACCGACTGGGCCACCGATGCCCAGGCGTAAGGGTTGATTTGTCGACATACTGATTTTCCTATGAACGAAATAGTCTTGTGTATTGAGTTTCATGCCGGGTACTGGCAATAGCCAGGGCCATCGACGAAGCGCCGATTTCAGCATCACCAATCGCCCTGGCCGCGGCGACGGTTGCCGGAATCATCGCGCCCAGATCGAAAATCACCTGCTGCCCGGCGGTCTGCCCCAGTGGAATTATCTTGATCGCCGACATCACCAGGTTTTCCAGCCAACTCCACAGATAACCACTGGCCGCCTCTTCGAATTCGATTCGCCAGCGCTCACAGGCAAAGCTGAAACAGGCGCTCTGGGTGCGCCGCAGTACCGGCTGGAATTCAAGGGCAGCGGGTTCCAGGGATTTAAGCAGTTCGCAAAATGCCCGCGCACGGTTGGATTCTTCCAGCCGCAGTTCCAGGGTTTCGCGACTGGCGATCAGAAACGCGTTGTACTCATCGAGGCGATCCCGGTCGTCATTTGCCCAGGCCTCGATCATTCGTTTCAGTATCGGCAATTCGAGATAGACCAGGTTCGTCTGCATTAACCCGCCAAGCCACTGGCGCAGTTGCTGGTCGGTGTTAATCCAGCCGGTTTCGACCGCCCACTCGATACCCTGCGAATAAGTGTATCCGCCAATGGGCAGCGACGGGCTGATCAATTGCATCAGCCGTGGCAGCGCCAGACCGGCTTGATCGCTAATGCGCATGCTGACCCTGCGCATGGCCGGCACCATCATAGGCGCCAGCCTCGGGTTCAAACGGCGCCTGCTCAAAGGTGGCTGACAATCCCAGGCCGCGAATCATTTCATCGAGCACGTGATCGTGCTGGTAACGCACAAACCCGGCCACAATCTGCAGCGGCACGTGCCGGTTGCCGAGGTGATAACAGGCGCGTGCCAGCAGTACCGGATCATCCACGTAAACCGTGCTCACCGCTTCCCTGGCGGCTCGAATTTCAATCACTTCACCGCTGTCCGCAATAATGCGCTGGCCATGCAACAAGGTGTTACCACGGGGCAGGAACAGGCCAGCGATTTCGCCATTGTCGAGTTCGACTTTCTGGCGCGATTTGACTCGCTGTTCGAAAGTCAGGGTCACCGCGCTGTACAGCACCGAATCCTGGTCGGTTAATTTCTCGAATCTCAGCATCGCTTCAGAACAGATAATACTTCTGGGTCATGGGAAGCTCGGTGGCAGGTTCGCAGACCAGTAATTCGCCATCGGCATGAACCTGGTAGGTTTGCGCGTCGACCGTGATCTCGGGCTGATAGTCATTCAGGATCATCGACGACTTGCTGATGTTACGACACTGCGACACCTGTCCAATCAACGATTGCAACTGCAGCTGCTCGGCAATGCCGGCATCGATGGCGGCGGCTGACAGGAAAGTCATGCAGGTCGCGTTGCGCGCTTTGCCGAGCGCGCCAAACATGTGCCGGTAATGCACCGGCTGCGGTGTCGGGATCGACGCATTCGGGTCACCCATCGGTGCAGCAGCGATCATCCCGCCCTTTATGATGAGGGCGGGTTTAGTGCCGAAGAAAGCCGGCTTCCACAGCACCAGATCAGCCATTTTTCCGGTTTCCACCGATCCCACCTCGTGCGAAATTCCGTGGGTGATGGCCGGGTTTATGGTGTATTTCGCGATATAGCGCCTGACTCGAAGATTGTCGGCCCTGTCGGAGTCACCCTCGAGCGCACCGCGTTGCTGCTTCATCTTGTGCGCGGTTTGCCAGGTACGTGTAATCACTTCGCCCACCCGTCCCATGGCCTGCGAATCGGAGGCAATCATCGAAAACGCGCCCTTGTCATGCAATATGTCTTCGGCAGCAATGGTTTCGCGACGGATTCGCGACTCGGCAAATGCGACGTCCTCGGCGATGTTGGGATCGAGATGATGGCAAACCATGAGCATGTCGAGGTGCTCATCCACAGTATTGATGGTGTAGGGGCGAGTCGGGTTGGTTGAAGACGGTAGAATATTCGAATAACCAGCAGCCTTGATGATATCCGGCGCATGGCCACCGCCCGCACCTTCGGTGTGATAGGTGTGGATGGTGCGACCCTTGATTGCCGCCAGGGTATCCTCGACAAAACCCGATTCGTTGAGCGTGTCGGTGTGAATCGCAACCTGTACATCCATCGCCTCGGCGACCGACAGGCAGTTGTCGATGGCGGCAGGTGTGGTGCCCCAGTCTTCGTGTAGTTTCAATCCGATGGCGCCAGCCGCAACCTGTTCTTCCAGGGCCTCGGGCAGGCTCGCGTTGCCTTTGCCCAGCAGTCCCATATTCACCGGCAATTCGTCCAGGGCTTCGAGCATGCGATGAATATTCCAGGGTCCCGCGGTGCAGGTAGTGGCATTGGTGCCGGTCGCCGGCCCGGTGCCGCCACCCAACATGGTGGTAATGCCCGACATCAGCGCATCGTCCACCTGTTGCGGACAAATCATGTGAATGTGCGCATCGATTCCTCCAGCGGTAAGAATCTGACCCTCACCGGAAATGACTTCGGTTCCCGGTCCGACGACAATGTCGACACCCGGCTGGACGTCCGGGTTACCGGCCTTGCCTATGCCGCTGATGCGCCCGTTCTTGATACCGAGGTCGGCCTTGATGATGCCCCAGTGATCGATAATCAGTGCGTTGGTGATGACCACGTCCACCGTCTCCGCCGAGACTCGCTGACTTTGTCCCATACCGTCACGGATTACCTTGCCACCGCCAAACTTGACTTCATCACCGTAGATGGTCCTGTCATCCTCGACCCGTACCCACAGTTCGGAATCACCCAGGCGCATCCGGTCGCCAGTCGTTGGGCCGTACATCTCGGCATAGGCTTTTCTGCTGATGATTGCCATTATTCCACCTTGCCCATGACCTGGGCGTTAAAACCATAAACCTGCTGCTCGCCGGCGTATTTCACCAGCACTACCTTGCGAATCTGTCCCGGTTCGAAACGCACCGCAGTACCCGCCGCTATATCCAGCCGAAAGCCGCGTGTCGGTTCACGTTCGAATTCCAGGGCGGAGTTGGTTTCGAAAAAATGATAGTGCGAGCCTACCTGGATTGGTCGGTCACCAACGTTGGCGACATCGATCTCGATTTTCTCGCGGCCTGCGTTGAGCTCGATATCGCCAGCCTCGGTGATTACTTCGCCCGCCAGCAGCGTGGCCGCTTTATCGGTGATGATTGGCTCATGCACGGTTACCAGTTTGGTGCCATCCGGGAAAGTCGCCTCGACCTGGACATCGTGAATCATTTCGGCAACTCCATCCATGACATCGTTACCGCCGAGCAGGCTGCGGCCGTAGTCCATCAGTTCTGCGACCGTCCTGCCCTCGCGTGCACCCTCCATGATTGCCGCGCTGATATAGGCCACGGCCTCCGGATAGTTCAGCTTCAAACCCCTGTCCCTGCGTCGCTCCGCGAGCAGCGCGGCGGTAAAAATGAGTAACTTGTCTTTTTCTCTCGGGGATAATTCCATAACTCGACCTGACCCTGATTCAAGTGTTCCAGATACGCGGGCGGCATGCCTCGCGCCGTAATACCTGTGGACGTAACCTTTGCCACAGCTTCATAAAATAATCATCGATATCGCGGCTGCTATCGCCCAGGAAACGTGCGATCAGCAGGCCGGGATGCGGCTGCGAAATACCGCCAGTCCCCTGCTCGGGTTGCAGCGCCTGCAGTGGTTGCAATGCCGCCGCGTCGAGCGCTTCCGCGTACACCAGAAAACTGCCGCTCACCGCGTGATTGCGAAAACCGCTAATGCGTGCGAGTTCACTGGCATCGACACGTTGTTTTTCGGTAAAGATCAGCTCGCCTGCAACGCGCAAATCGATCTGCGATACCAGGCTACCGCTGGAAAACGTCTCCTGGTTTGCCGGCCGTCCGAAACAGTGTTTCTCCCAGAACAGGAGGCAACCGCCTTCTTCCAGATCCAGTGAGGATTTGATATCGACCTGGGCGCCGGCAAAGTAGATATTTTCCTGGGGCAGGAATTCGAGACTGGCGCCCGCGGCCACTTCGAAGTTCTGGCGCACCTCCGCCGTAGCGCCAGCGCTCAGGTAAAATTTACCAGCGCCCGGCGTCGTCAGCAGCGCGCTGGCATCCTTTTTAACATCCAGCCGCAGCTCCAGCCGATCGCCGCCGACCACGCCACCGGGCGGGTGCAACAAGTACACATGACAGACTTCCGCTTCCGGGTAAAAGGGACGTTGCACCGACAAAGGGCCATAGCGTTCTATCGGTACCAGCCGGGTGCGGTCGGCGCCACTGCGCAGTTCAAGCCTGAGTAGCGCCTCCCAGTTTTGCGAACTGAGTACGGCTTCAGACATTGATCTGATCCTGTTTACGGCGCAGCCGCCTCACGACTGCCATACCCTCATATCCCGGGCATACCAACGCATTTAAGGCAACGAGCAACTTCAGAGAGATCGGGGTCCGCAAAGATTTCATATTCATGTTGGTTTACACGGTCAGATATTCTCGAATCAGTTTGTCACTGAGCGCATCAATCTGACCCGCTGCCGCTTTGCGGCCGCGATCGAGAATAACAAAATTATCAGCAACGCGCCGGACGATAGGCAGTTTTTGTTCGACCAGCAACACCGTCATGCCGAGATCGGTTGTTAACCGTTTTATGATTTCACCGATTTCATGCACGATGTTGGGCTGTATACCCTCGGTCGGCTCATCCAGAATCAGCAACTTCGGATCGACACCCAGGGCGCGGCCAATCGCCAGCTGCTGTTGCTGGCCGCCCGACAGGTCACCACCTCGCCGGTCCATCATCTCGCCGAGCACCGGGAATAGCTCAAAAATGAATTCGGGGATTTGCCGACTGCGATCGGTACGCGCATACAGGCCGATCTGCAGATTCTCCCGTACCGTCAACAAGGGGAAGATCTGCCGCCCCTGTGGTACGTAGCCGATACCCAGCGACGCACGTCGTTCCGCGTCGAGCCGTGTTATATCCCTGTCATCGTAGAGGATTTCACCTGAGCGCAACGGCTGCAATCCCATGATGCAATTCAGCAGCGTCGTCTTACCGACACCGTTTCGGCCCATCAGGCAATTGCATCGGCCCGGTTCCAGCTCCAGGTCGATATCCCACAAAGTATGGCTCTGCGAGTAATAATGATTGAGTTGTTCGATCTTTAACATGGCAGGTTATTCCCCGAGGTAAACCTCGACAACATCCGCATGCGACTGCATCTGTTCCATGCTGCCTTCCGCCAGCACCCGACCCTGATGGAGAACGGTGACTTCACTCGCGATAGAACGCACAAAATCGATGTCATGTTCTACCACCACGACGCTGTGGTCACCCGCAAGATGATGTAAAAGCTCGGCGGTTTTATCCATTTCCTGGTGCGTCATGCCGGATACCGGCTCGTCAACCAGCAGCAGGCGCGGTTTCTGCACCACCAGCATGGCAATTTCGAGCCATTGCTTTTGCCCGTGCGACAGCAGTGCCGCCGGCTGCCGCTTCAGGTCCACCAATCCCGAACGCAGCAGGATATCGTCGATGTGATCGATGTCCTCGGGTCGAAGTTGCGCTGTCAGGGTCGACCAGACACGCCGGTTTCCGGCCATCGCCAACTCCAGGTTTTCGAAGACACTGTGCCTTTCGAAGACGGTCGGTTTCTGGAATTTTCGGCCAATGCCGAGCTGAGCAATTTCCGATTCACTGTATTCCAGCAGATTGATGTTCTGGCCGAAGAATACGCTGCCGCTATCGGGGCGGGTCTTACCGGTAATGATATCCATTAACGTGGTTTTGCCCGCTCCATTGGGCCCGATGATACAACGCAGTTCACCATCACGCAGATACAGATTCAGATTATCGATTGCCTTGAAACCATCGAAACTCACCGACAGATTTTCGATATACAGGATATCGCCTTTGGAGGTGTCGACCGCCAGTTCACTGGCGTTGACCATGCACTTGAAAAACTGATCACGGCGCGACAGACTTTGAATCCCGGCTAGTATGGTCATGTCGCCTCGGCCCTGTCTGGGGGCCTTGCGAATTTTTGCCTGAGGTAACCGAGAATACCCTGCGGCGTCAGAATGGTAACGACGATAAACAGTCCGCCGAGAGCAAATAGCCAGATTTCCGGAAAGGCGCCGGTAAAATAGGTCTTGGCGTAATTCACCAACAGCGCACCGAGGATAGCGCCCAGCAATGTAGCGCGCCCTCCCACAGCCACCCAGACCACAATTTCGATGGAATTGATTGGTGAAAATTCGGATGGGTTGATGATCCCGACCTGTGGCACGTAGAGCGCGCCGGCGATTCCGGCCAGCACGGCCGAAAAGGTGAATATCCATAGTTTGAAATGGGTAACCCGGTAGCCGATAAATCGCATCCGATCCTCGGAATCCCTAATCGCTGTACTGATGCGACCAAGCTTTGACGTAACGATGTATCGACAACTCAGATAACCGAGTGCGAGCGCCAGCGCTGAACACGCAAACAGCGCGATCCGCGTCGTATCCGATTGCAACGAAAAACCGAGCAGGTCTTTGAAATCGGTGAGTCCGTTGTTGCCACCGAAACCCATTTCATTGCGGAAAAAGGCCAGCATCAACGCGTAGGTCATAGCTTGGGTCATGATCGACAGGTACACACCAGTGACGCGCGATTTGAACGCGAACCAGCCAAAAACGAAGGCGAGTAAACCCGGAGCCAGCAGCACCATAATCGCGGCAAACCAGAACTGGTCGAATCCATACCAGAACCAGGGCAGCGAATCCAGGTTCAGGAACACCATGAAATCCGGCAGGACCGGGTTGCCGTAAACACCGCGATCGCCGATCTGGCGCATCAGGTACATGCCCATGGCATAACCGCCGAGCGCAAAGAAGGCACCATGTCCGAGACTGAGTATGCCGAGGTATCCCCAGACCAGGTCAACGGCCAGCGCAAGTAACGCATAGGTCAGGTATTTGCCCAGCAGGGTCACGGTATAGGTCGAGACGTGCAGCACATGATCCGGCGGGATGAGCAGGTTGGCCAGCGCCACGTAAAGGGTCATACCCGTCAGCACAATCAGGAAGATCTTGCCGTAACGGTCCTCGAGCAGCAGTCGGCGGATCATTGTTCTGCCGCCCGACCTTTTTGCGGAAACATGCCGCGCGGTCGTTTCTGAATGAACAGGATAATGAAGATTAGCACGAGTATCTTGGCCAGCACCGCACCGGTGACAGGCTCGAGGAACTTGCCGACGATACCAAGCGTCAGACCGCTGACCAGTGTGCCCCAGAGATTACCGACTCCACCGAACACCACCACCATGAAGGAGTCGACGATATAGGCCTGGCCCAGGTTAGGGCCGACGTTGGTGATCTGGCTCAAGGCCACGCCGGCAACGCCCGCAATTCCCGAACCGAGCGCGAAGGTCATAATATCGATTCTTTGCGAGCGAATACCCATGGCGCGCGCCATCGCACGGTTTTGTGAGATTGCGCGTACCTGCAAGCCCAGCGATGTTCGCGTCATGACCAGGTAGAGCAAGGCAAACACGATTAGACAAAACACAAAAATATACAGGCGATTGTAGGTGATCGATAATAACGAATTGATCTGCAGCGATCCGCTCATCCAGTCCGGGGTCGACACCGGGCGGTTCAGTGGCGAGAACACGCTCCGTACTGCCTGCTGCAAAAACAGGCTGATGCCAAAGGTTGCCAGCAGCGTCTCCAGCGGTCTCCCGTAAAGAAACCGGATCACCAGCCGTTCTATGGCGATTCCCACCAGCGCAGCCGCAATAAAAGCAGCCGGTATCGCGACCAGTATCGAGGCACCGATGTGGTTGGGCATTAATAACTGGATCACATAGGTGGTATAGGCTCCGATCATAATCAGCTCGCCGTGAGCCATGTTAATTACGCCCATTACTCCGAAGGTGATGGCAAGCCCGATCGCCGCCAGCGCCAGGATTGAACCCAGACTCAGGCCAAAAAACAGGGTTTCCAGGTAGCCGAAGATGGATACCCGTGTTTCTATCTTGCGCACGGCCTTGCCGGCTGCGTCGCGAACTTCCGCCGCCTCGCTCGATTCAGCCAGTTGCTTGAACTGGATCAAAACGGCTCGATTTAGATTACCGTCCAGTCGATCGATAGCCTGCAACTGGATCTGGATTTCATTCGAGGTAAGTGCCGAGTAAGCGACTACCGCGTCGATCGCCTCGATCACCGCAGCACTGGTTTCCGTTTTGCGGATCGATTCGAGTTCGACCAGCAGGTCTATGTCGGCCTTGCCGAGCAAACTTTCCACCGCCGCCAGCCGCACCGAGACCACTTCATGGAGCAGTTCGATTCTCGACAGTGCCAGCTTTATCTGTTTACGCAATCGGTTATTGATATTGATTTTCTTGATCTTGCGCTTGCTCAGCAGACCCGCGTCTGCACCGGTTAAGGCATCCGCAAGCTGGTATTTCGAGTCGGCTTTCTCGGCAAATACGAGACGCTTGTCCTGCTTGATGTAGTGGAGACGGCTGTCGATTATCGCCTGTAACAGGCCCACCGAGGTTTCGTCACCGTTTTCTCCGAGCAGGGTAATGGCTCGAGATTTGTCATCGAAGTTATTCGCCATTAATAACTCAAGCGCTGGATCCAGGTCACTGGCAGCGGCAGTGCCGGCAAGCACAAGTAACAGTGTCAGGGCGATAGCTTGTTTAAGGAGGGCAGAAAGCATTTAGAGTCGACTGCATGAGTAAAAAAAATGCGGGACCGGTGTGACCCGGCCCCGAAAATCCCAGAATCTGCGGAGGAGTAGATTATGGGAGGAGCAAGCTTAGAAATTCTGACCGGAACAGGTTGCGGTTTCGACATTGTAATTTCCGCAGCTCAGCGGAGCACGCCAGTCGGCAATCAGGATCTTTGAGTCCGGCAGAAAGTCTGACCAGGCATCACCCGGAACCAGTCCCTCGGTCTTCCATACCGTTTCAAACTGACCGTCTTCCTGGATTTCGCCAATCAACACCGGCTTGGTGATGTGATGGTTTGGCATCATCGCCGAGAAGCCGCCGGTCAGGTTTGCAACCGTGACGCCGATAATGGCTTCCTGTACTGCAGCCGGGTCGGTGGTACCGGCTTTCTTGACCGCCTCGACCCACATTTTGAAGCCAATGTAGTGCGCTTCCATCGGGTCGTTCGTCACCCGCTTATCGTCCTTGGTGAAGGCATGCCATTTTTCGATGAACTCGTCATTCTCGGGCGCATCGACGCTCATGAAGTAGTTCCAGGCAGCCAGGTGTCCCACCAGCGGCTTGGTGTCGATACCGGAAAGTTCTTCTTCACCAACCGAGAAAGCCACAACCGGAATGTCTTCAGCCGAGATACTCTGGTTGCCCAGTTCCTTATAGAAGGGGACGTTGGCATCACCATTAATGGTGGAAACCACGGCTGTTTTCATTCCGGATGAACCAAACTTCTTGATATCGGAAACAATACTCTGCCAGTCGGAATGACCGAACGGCGTGTAATTGATCATGATGTCAGCTTCAGCGACACCCTTGGCCTTCAAATAGGCCTCGAGAATCTTGTTGGTGGTTCTTGGATAGACGTAATCGGTGCCTGCCAGGACCCATCGCTTCACCCCGATTTCATTCATCAGGTAATCGACCGCAGGAATCGCCTGCTGATTGGGTGCCGCGCCGGTGTAGAAGACGTTCTTCGATGACTCTTCGCCTTCATACTGAACCGGGTAGAACAGGATGCTGTCGAGCTCCTCGAAAACCGGCAACACTGACTTTCTCGACACCGAGGTCCAGCAGCCGAAAGTCGCAGCGACCTTGTCCTCGGTTATCAGGCCCCGCGCCTTCTCGGCAAAAAGCGGCCAGTCCGAAGCCGGATCGACGACCACGGCCTCAAGCTGTTTGCCGAGCAGGCCACCTTTGCTGTTTTGATCCTCGATCAACATGAGCATCGTGTCTTTCAATGTGGTCTCACTGATCGCCATGGTGCCGGACAGTGAATGCAGCACCCCGACCTTGATGGTATCGGCAGCAGTGGCGGTATTGAGCATCATCCCGGTAACAAGGGACAGAGATAAAAGCTTCAGTGATTTTGTTGCACGCATTAAGGTTTCCTCAAGATTGTTGCGATGCAAAAAACGTTACCACATTAAATTTTTCTGAATACTGCGCCCAGCCTGATGAACCACTCTGATTTACATAGGAAACAATATATAAATCAGAATCTTACCCGTTGATCTGAGCAGTAATTGAAAGTTCGAATCGACCTGTTTTGCACCAAATGGCTACAACTATTTCGCCCGTTCATGGTGCGCCCGCACCAATATAGACCAGGGATTAGCGCCAATGATCAGACGCCAGGCAGTGATGCCGGCACAGGTGCGGAATTCTACAGGGACGCAGGCCCATACATCTCGAAGCATGAACAGGCATTTGGCGGACTGTCCGGAAATAAGGCTTGTTGTTCGAGGGCAGCCAATGTACCTCGTGCCACAAGGACGGTCTGGTCGCCTTTAGCTGCAAACGCAGAGGATTTTGCCCCAGTTGTGGGGCAAGACGCATGGCGGAAAGCGCCGCCTTGCTGGTCGATGACGTATTGCCAGAGCAACCCGTTCGACAATGGGTGCTGAGTTTTCCGTTTCAACTACGATTTCTGTTTGCCAGTAACCCAGGCGTTATGAGCCAGGTTCTGGGTATTGTTTACCGGGTCATTTCAGGCGCCCTGTTGAAAAAAGCAGGTTTTACCCGAAAGAACGGCATGGCCGGTGCAGTCACCCTGGTCCAGCGCTTCGGCAGTGCGCTAAACCTGAATCCGAACGCGGCCCGGTTCACTTCCACATGCTGTTTCTCGACGGTGTCTACAGCAGGAACCAATACGGGAAAATCGTATTTCGGCGAACCAAGGCCCCGGAGAAGGATGAACTGTGCAAGCTGGTCAACCAGATCAGTCTGCGGGTAGCCGCTTACCTGGAACGCCAGGGGTTCCTGGAAAGAGACGAGGAAAACAGCTACCTGCAACTGGACGGGATGGAAGAAGATCCCATGCAGCAACTGCTGGGACACTCGATCACCTACCGTGTTGCCGTCGGGCCACAGCAAGGTAAGAAGGTATTCACGCTGCAAACGGTTCCGGTGACAGAGAGTAACGGTAACTCTCAAGTAGCACAGGACCGATGCGTCGGACCGTCTGGCTTTAGCCTGCATGCAGGGGTCGTAGCCCGGCACTGGGAGCGAAAGAAGCTGGAACGGTTATGCCGTTACATTACCCGA
>Ga0316193_10002941_pt1 | contig 12140 bp, 11 predicted proteins | sample MerIslsedime2_MG_FD_207735 | JGI IMG/M metagenome (GOLD analysis project Ga0316193, IMG submission 207735) | Coastal sediment microbial communities from Maine, United States - Merrow Island sediment 2 | ecosystem: Environmental > Aquatic > Marine > Coastal > Sediment | place: USA: Maine... | reverse complement strand
TCTCCCTCACCATATTCGCCGGGACCGGTCTTGAAAAATCGTTGAAGAACCTCGGCCTTTTCTTTATTTGCGAGCTGTTTTAATCTCTTTTTTATCTTTTGATTGGTCATTATATAAAATCAAGAAACTGATCTCCAGTAAAGAATCCTGGTCCAGAGGGCCAGGCTTTGGGTTGCCCCTAGAAGGGGCTTGGTTGCCAAAACCGATAAGTGTGAAGTGACTAAAGTGATCTAAAGTGCCTAAAGTTATGGAGACGCTTCGCTCCGCTGATTTTATATAATTGGCAGAATTCCTTAATTTTAGCTCACTTCAAACTTTAGCTCACTTTAGACACTTGTAAAAATTTTCTCGGCATAGCCAAATATCTCTGACCTGGCCCTGAGGACCAGGTTTTTAAGGTCGAATAATTTTTTTTCCAACAGTCGCTCTTTGAAGCCGTCTAAATATTTTTTCCAATAGGAAGCGATGGTATGGGTTTCTTTTGTTTAATATGGGTCACCAGAATGCCGGCAACGATCAACACCATGGCGATAAGGATATTGACGGTCAAGGGCTCTCCCAAGATCAGTCCGCCCAGCAAGACGCCGCTGATGGGCATAATAAAGATAAAAGAATGCAATGCCACGGCGCCGTATCTTTTCAGCAAACTGTTCCAGACCACAAAACCGAAGGATGCCGTAACCAGACTCTGATACACCATAGCACCGATAATTTTAGAATCGATAAAAACGATCATATGATGATCCCACAAAACACCTTCTAAAAAAAAGAAAGGAACCGAAAATATCATTGGAAATAGCGCTATTTGGAACGGCTTGAACGCGGAAATAATCCGTTTTGTATAGACTGCATTACAGGACCAGAGAAAGGCGGCCGCAAGGATCATCACATCCCCAACCTCAAAATCGCTCGCAACCCCTTTTTTCTCCAAAAACACAAACGCAACCCCGGCAAATCCCAGTAGCATACCCATGATTTTTCGTTTGGTAATCCGATCACCGGGAATAAAAAAATGTGCAAGGAACAGTGTGAAAAAAGGTTGAAAATTGACGAGCAAAGTTCCACGGGAAGCATTACTTTTGCTGAGCCCGAGGTAGAAAAGGGATAATTGGGCAGTAAAAACGATAGCGATTATAATCAGCTGAAAAACCTGCTTTTTTTTAATTTCAAAAGATCGTCCTGTGATTCTGGCCCATAAAAAAATTGCCACCGAGGCGATGCCGAATCTGATGCCTGCCGTGGTAAACACCCCCAAACCTTCAAGGCTGATTTTAATGGCCACGGCATTGGCTCCGAAGAGCATGCATATAAACACCGTAAAGGAGGCAGCCAAAAAGGAGAAGTCTTTATTTTGTGGCGCAGCGTCGATCATCAATCTGCTTCTATTTTAATCGTTTCACCCGGATGGGGTACAATTGCCGGAAAGTCTTCATGCTGTAAATGATTTGCAAATGCAAGGGACTGATCCTCCTCGCCGTGAACAACGGCGATTTTTTTGATTTTTAAATTCGATTCTTTGAGAAAACGAAGCATCTCGTTCTTATCGCCATGTGCGGAAAAGCCGTCCAGTTTTTCGACATGAGCCTTTAGCGGATATGTTTTGTTTAAAAATTTTAACAAAGGGGGTGACCCTTTTCGCCCTGATTTTTCATATTCGAGGCCCTGTTCGAGAATGCGGCGACCTAGCGTGTTTTGAGCCATATAACCGACAATGAGGATCGTATGACGGGGGTTGTGGATTTTATGGCGCAAATGATGCAGGATACGGCCGGCTTCGCACATCCCTGATGCCGAAATGACGATATGCGGTTTTTCTTCACGGTTCAGGGCCATGGATTCTTCCACAGAACCCACAAAATTGACTTGATTAAAAAAAAACGGATTTTGGCCTTTTTCTAAAAAGGTTTCATGGGTTTCGTTATCATATACTTCCGGATGTTCTCCAAAGACCCGGGTAATATTGGTGGCCAGCGGACTGTCCACAAATACCGGAACTCGCCGGACTTCACCTTCATTATACAATTCGTGAATGAGATATAACAACTCCTGGGTACGCCCATAGGCAAAGGCCGGTATAATCACCGTTCCATTTCGCTGGAAAGTTTCAGAAAAAATCTTTTTTAGTTTAGGCTTTAAATCCTCTATTGGTTCGTGCAGGCGGTCGCCGTAAGTACTTTCCATAATCATCAAATCCACATCAAGATCATCTTTTGAGAAAGAAAGGGCAGGATTTTTTATGATCGGCTTTTCAAATCTGCCGATATCACCGGTATAACAGATGGTATATTGTCTACCGTTTTCCCGGAATTTAATTATGGTTATGGCTGATCCCAGAATATGACCGGCCTCGTAAAATGTGCAGATGGCGTCGTTTCCGATGGTTGCCGTGGAACGATAAGGATATCCTTCAAAAGCGTCAAGGGCATATTCTGCGTCTTCCATGCTGTAAAGCGGTGTCACCGCTTCCAAATCATATTTCCCAATAAGTTCATCTATTTTTTCTATGTCAAGCTGATGGCCCCTCTTTTTCAAAAGTTTTCTTATGTCGTTGAGTTCTCTTTTCGAAATATTTTTCTTGGAACCGGAAGTTTTCCTCTCTGACAAAAAAGATCGAACGGTTTTATAATTCAGATAACTTGCATCAGATTCCTGGATATGTGCTGAATCCCGCAAGAGGTATTCACATGCATCAGCTGTCACCCGCGTACAGATGATTCGGCCGCTGAAGTTGTTTTTTGTCAAAATGGGAATTCGACCCGAATGGTCAATGTGGGCATGTGAAAGTACGACATTTGTAAGGGTCGCCGGATCAATCGGAAGGGTTCGGTTTTTTTCACTGGTCTCTTTCCGACGGCCCTGAAACATCCCACAGTCGAGTAAAATACGATTGTCTCCGGTTTCAATAAGATGCATGGAACCCGTAACTTCCCGAACCGCGCCGTAAAAGGTGATTTGCATATCAAGGTTATCCTTTCTGGATGGACACTGGTTAATGAATATTACCAAGGAGTACAAATCCAACTCGACATTTTATACTGATATACTGACTTTGATATTAAAACGTAAATAGTTACAAATGCTAAAGGTGAGCTAAAGTTAAGGGGTTTTTTAGCCAATTATATTTAATGACAGCGCGTTAGCGCTACCTCAACTTTAGGCACTTTAGATCACTTTAAACTTTAGGCACTTGTGAAAAGTCTTTCGCAAACATTTCCATGGGTAAGGTTTATGTCGAGTGTCTAATTTACCTATTAGAAATTCAAATCCAGCATTTCTTTTTTGTTTATTATTGTTGAACGATTTTTGGAAGGGGTTTTTTCCCTGCCGGTTTGAACCCTTTATCTCGAATTATTTTGTTAAGATCGGAAATTCGCTTCAAATTCTCCGGATGCGATGCAAAGTAATGGCCTATTGTTCCCGGGTCCTGTTCCTTGGGAAGCCTTTTTAAAAAATCGGTTGCACCGGCGACGTTACCATAAGCGCAATTTAATATATCGAGTGCAAATGCGTCTGCACGGGTTTCCTGTTTTCGGGAAAAGCTCAATTCCGTAATATTCAAAGCATGAGCCAGCATTTGGCTGATATTACTGTCAGTGCCGAATAAAAAGGTTGAGATTGTTATGAACACAAAGGCCCTTCCCACACCACGAAGATGATCCCGGTTGGCATAATGGCCCATCTCGTGCGCAAAAGCAAATGCCAATTCGTTTTCAGAGGTTATCTTGCCCAAAAGTCCTGTAAAAACGATAATATGTCCACCTGGAAAGGCCAATGCATTGACCGATGAAGCTTCTCGAACATGTACTTTGAACGGGTAAGGCAGTTTTGTGCAACGTTTCTGAAGGTCCTCCACGAGTGATTGAACATAGCCCCTCCATTCCGAATCGATATCCTCGGCATCTACGGATCGAATAAAAAGTTCCGACATTTTCGTTTCAAGGTCGGTTGAAATCCGTGGCACAATCAGATCTACCGCAAATCCCAGTAGTATATAGATTACAATGACTATAGCGAGCAAAGAGAGGGTGAGGACAAAAAATTCTCGCAGCATAGAGGTGGGCGTCACATTGACATTCGATTTCGGTAACCGGGGCGTATACTTCATCTACTGATCCATACCTAAATTGAGCGTTTCAAATTGTGACAAGATACTAAAAAGATAATAAACTTTTAGCATTTTAATACACCATACGTTTCGTGAAGGCAGGGCAGATAATCACTCATTAGATCTCTATATATTACAAAAATTGTCACGATTTGAAATCCTTCGGACTTGCCGAGTTTACCGGATTTGCTGTGTTGCAGGGTGCTTGCGGTAGCTAACTACGGCAGCGCACCCTGCGCCTTGCATCTCCGGCAAACTCAACAATCGCTCAATTTAGGCTAAAGTCAGGGCAGTCCCGTATGCGATGGCCTCTAAACATCCCACGCCTTTTTTATTTGCATTCCTGCCAATGGTGGATGTTTCGATGCGAACATTGACAATCATCCTTGAATCACCTGCCATTTCCTTCATGCGAAGGAGCGCTTCCCGGCGCGCCCGGTCAATGAGGCTTTCGTATGACTTGACGGTACCGCCAAAGATATTGCGAAGTGATGCTGTGAATCGTTTAAAATAATCGATGGAAATGACGGCACTGCCGTACACCAATTCAGCAGATTTGATCTTATCATCAGGATAGTCGACAGTTTTCATGGTCACGGCGGGTAAATTAATGAACATTTTTTCACGTAGATGGATGGAACGGTAGTGATATCGTTCTGCAAAGGTGCCCGCCAGATAACCGACTGCTATCAGAGTTATGAAAAATAATAAATTATACACCGGCAGTCTCCTTTTATTCGATACGAACGGCTGTTCCATACACATATAATTCAGCGGCCCCTTGGGCAACGGAGGAGGTCGAAAATCTCACATTGACGATGGCATTGGCGCCGAGTTGACGTGCCTGATCAACCATCCGGTCCAATGCTTGTTGACGGGATTCCTGTAAAAGCTGTGTGTACCCTTTTAGCTCCCCGCCCACCAGATTTTTAAGGCCCGCCATTATATCTCTACCTACATGTTTGGCTCGGATCGTACTTCCGGAGACCAATCCAAAATGCTCTACAATATTTTTGCCGGGAACCGTTTCAATATTGGTGATAATCATTTTGCCTCCATTGTTTTGCCGTTATGGTGGAAAAGGGCAAAGCGGTCAACTTGTTCAGAACTCAAGTCTCGCACCCGAATATGGCCAAAAAGCTTTAAAAGCGGAAAAAATTCTAAATAATTTGATCGCCGGTCAAAAAAAAGCCCTTACACTCACTTTTTTCATTGAAATTTTTTTATTTATTTAGCATAAGTAATTTCTCATTTCAATATAGCCCGATTTTAATTAAATATAATTTTTTGAAATTTTTGATAAAAAGATCGTATAAAGCTTAAATTATTGTTTTTTATGAGGAGGAAGAGGATGTACAGATTACGAGTGGGGGTATTGTGTTTGGTGATGGTTTTTATTTTTGGAATGGCGCTAAATGCCGCCGGACAGAATAAAAGCGATACAAAAGAAGCCGTTGAGGATATGCTTGTCCCGATGGGCATTATTGTGCTGGAGCCCGATCCCTCGGTCAAACAAAAGAGAGCTCCGGTCGAATTCCATCATGCCAGACATTTTACCTATGATTGTCGAACATGCCATCACAAATGGGAAGGAAGTACCAAAGTCGCCAACTGTACAACATCAAAGTGTCATGATCTTTTGAAAGCGCCGAAAAAGCCGACAAAATACCTGACTTATACGGAAAAGGGGATAAAGTATTACAAATATGCCTACCATCAAAACTGCATCGGGTGTCACAAAGAAATAAAAGTCAAGCAGGAAAAAATGGAGATGTTATACAAGACGTCGGAAAAACAGAAAAAAAACGTTCCAACCAGTTGCACCGAATGTCATCCGAAAGAATAAGCTTAACGGTTTCGCACCAGGACAGGCTTAGATCTCTTCAAACTCTTGTCCTGTTTCTTCAGAAGTCTCTCCAGAAATAGCAACCATGTTCAGCGCCGCTGAATAAAAAATGGTTGATTCTTCAAGCTTATCAAGGGAAAGCCGTCCGTCCACGGCTATTTTACCGATATTGAGATCCTCACTTCAAAATTTGACCTGCAAGTTTCCGGTTTAAACTTGTATATGGCTTTATCGTTGTGATAAATAAATGGATCATCTTTTTTAAAAAGCGTGTCGGGAAAACAGGATGTCACAAAGAAAAAACTTAATGTCTTTTATGAGAGAGAACAAGACGCTTTTTATCATTATTTCAGTCGTTCTTTTTTTGATTGAACTCGAGATTTTTGCGCTTGTAGCCATGAAGTCCGGCCGACAATCCTGGCTGCAGGTGATGGATGCCAACGGAAATGTCATACATGAGACAGACGGTAAAAATCTCAGCGAGTTCAATAAATACTATTTTGAAAAAACATTCGGTCCCTTTGAACAGTACCAGGTCAAACTTGTAACCAAGGACCTCCCTTTCCCGTTCAGAGCATGGTTTGCATCGGCTGTAGGGATACCTGTTGCAGCCTTTCTTTTGTTTGCTTTTTTTGTGCGTGCATATCAGTCCCTTTTTTTAAAGGAAGAAAAAATCATAGATGAAACGGATTCAAAAAGAACGGAATATGAATACCGATTCGAAAAGATCATCGCTGCAATCAGCAGGTTTAACATTTTTATCATAGGGTTTCTTATTTTCCTTGCCGTCTTTTTATACTGGGTTATTCCCAATTTAATCGTCTATATTGGGCGGACAGGTACCGAAACAATAATTCGATATAAATGGATTTTTTTGGCTGTGGGCATTGTTTTCCTGGGCCTGTTCATATGGATAATTTATTTAAGGTATCTTTTAGCCAAAAAGGCCATAGACCGTCAGGCTGAAATCGACAAATATCACCTCCAGTTGGAATACAACAAGATCGATGATCGTCCTCCTCAACTGACATACGAGCAGGAAGACACATCTGAGAGTATCCCTTGATCCCTGCTCATCCTATCATTTTTTTAGTCATTTTCATTGATTTTGAAGAGATTTCTATCTAAAATCGTTCCAAAATTCTATTTTGCCTTGACATTTGGTTTGTCCTTTGAGATGAGGATATTGGATTGTTTTTTAGTATAGGGACATGTTGTTTTTGCGGGTCGATTTCGCTCTAAAGGACCTTTCCCTTTTGCTGGCGTGACGACTTGAAGCTTAGGTCAAAATTGAAAGGATTAAGAAGGAGGTCAGAGTTATGGCAGATGGGATTGTAAAGTGGTTTAGTGACAAAAAGGGATTTGGATTCATAGAGCAGGAAGACGGAACAGACATTTTTGTCCATTATTCATCCATCACTATGGATGGATTCAAAACCCTTGCCGAAGGAGAAAGGGTAACGTTTGACGTGGAAGAGAGCGATCGAGGACCCTCGGCCAAGAACGTCAAAAAAGCTTAGTTTTTTCAAAAACCATGGTATTAAAGGCATCTCATTGAAACAAAAATGAGATGCCTTTTTTTATTTTTTCTCTAATTCCTTCCATTTTTCAAGAGGCAAAAAATCGGTCAGTTCCATGATTAATGAGTTCCCTTCTAAAATAGACAAATCAGCACTAAAAACATTAGCCACAAAGGCACTAAGACACCAAGGATATATTTATTATTCTTTCTTTGTGCCTTGGTGCCTTTGTGGCAGAATAAAAAACGTTTTGCACCAAAAAACACAAATTTACAAATAAGCTACTTCTTAATTATCTGTTTTGAAGCCATCCTTCAAGCTTGGAAAGCCCTTCTTCTATCGAAATTTTAGGCACGTACCCCAAGTCTTTTTTTGCTGCGCTGATATCGAACCAGTGGGCTGTTGAAAGTTCATCGGCTAAAAAACGTGTCATCCGGGGTTCGCCGCTGATCTTAAACATCTTATAGAAAATTTCCAGGACAGCGCCAATCATCCATGCTGTGTTGCGGGATATCGAACGCTGAACAGAAGCCAGACCGGCTCTTTTTAAAATATTGTTGACCATCTCCCATAAAGGAACGGGATCGTCCTGACTGATAAAATAAACCCTGCCGGAAAGGTTATGGTTTTGTTCCAATATGTCAGCAGCTTGAATATGAGCATCGGCGGCGTTATCTATGTAGATGGTATCCACCAGATTTCTGCCGTTTCCCACCTTAACAAGGCAATTCGCCCGTTCAATAATTCTCGGGACCAGATGATTGTCCTGTGGACCCCATATCAAGTGGGGCCTCAAAATGATGGTCTTCAACCCCTCATCACCGGCCGCTATTACAGCCTGTTCGGCCATGGCCTTTGTTTTCGGGTAATGGGCATGAAATTTTTTAGGATAGGGGACAGACTCGTCAACACCTTCCATATCGATACCATCAAAGACAACACTGGGCGAACTGGTATAAACAAGTCGTGAAATGTTATGTTTTTTGCAGGCGGCAATTACGTTTTGTGTCCCGATGACATTGGTTCGGTAATACGCTAAATAATCTCCCCAGACACCGGGTTTTGCCGCAACGTGAAATACGAGATCTACTTCCCGGCATGCCTGTTCGACAGCGGTTGCATCACCGATGTCTCCCTGGATCTGCTCAACCCCCATTGCCGCAAGTTCCGGATAAAAACGCCGTGAAAAGCTGATGACACGGTCGCCTCTTTCCACCAATTGTCTGACAATGGCGCCTCCCAAAAATCCGCCGCCGCCCGTGACCAGAACCTGATCGGAAGACTTGGTTTTTATGGATTCATTATTTTTCATTCAACTTAATCCTAAGTTGAGCGATTTTCAAGTTTGCCGCAGATACAAGGAAGATGTTGTTTCGCTATAGTCGTCTATGCGGAACGGCATCTGACGCAGTAGATGCGGTGAAATCGGAAATCCCGCAGGGTTTCAAATTATTGAAATTCAAAATGTCAGAATACCTTAATAATTTCGTTGAATTAACCATTTCAAAAATTTGAAACTTTCAGCTTAGGTTAATTTCTTTTTAGCCCATATTGCCAGTTTTTCACGGAAAATTTTTGAGTTATGTCTAATGTCCACCGGAAAAGACTTGTGAAACAATATGGATTTGATGTCCTTTGTCAATTCATTCTGCTTGGCAAGCTCAAAAAGCTCATTTTTTATCGTCTTTTTGTTTAAGTGATGGCGACTTCGTTTCAGGTCGATGCATATGACCGGTTTTTGTTGATTGCGGGAGCCGATTCCCACAAGGGCGCTTCGAAACACTTGTGGATGATTGTTGAAGATGGCTTCACAAGGTATGGTAAAAAGGGTATTCTCTTTGGTCACCACACGATGGCTTTTTCGGCCGCAAAACCATATCCTCCCCCTTGAATCTTTCCATCCCACATCTCCCATCCGATGCCAAAAAAAAACTTTGTCTTCGATCTTGGCCACTGCGTCGACTTCAGGCTTTTCAAAATATTGCCGGGTCACGAGATCACCGGCTACCGTTATCTCACCCATATCACCATCTTCGACTTCAAGATCGTCCGACCACTTCTGAATAGGATCATCACTGATTTTTATGATGCGGATCTTTAGATCATTGATGGGTCGCCCGATGCATATCCCGTAGCCCTTTTCACTGAACTTTCGGGTTTCAGTGAGAATTTCATTGCTGGTGATGGATATTATGGGCACCGCTTCGGTAGCTCCGTAAGGTGTATGAATCTGGGCATTTTCATCCAGCATGGGAGTAAATTGTTCGATAATCGATGGTAATACCGGTGCGCCGGCGGAAATGACCCGTTTCAGGGACGGCAGCAAAATGTTCTTATTTTTTCCGTATTCACCCACGCGATTCAAAAGAGCGGGAGAAGCAAACATGCTGGTTACGCCCTGGTCTTGAATGGCCTCGATAATCTTTTTCGGATTTACACGGGCAGGCTTGGTGGAATCCATATCCGGAATAACGGAGGTAATCCCCAAAGGCGGCCAAAACAGCGCAAAAAGCGGAAATGTGGAAAGATCGATTTCATCCATGGACAGTCCAAGATGGGTTTTTATGTGACGCAGTTGTGCATCGAAGTTTCCGTGAGTGTATACTACACCCTTGGCAGGACCTGTGCTGCCCGTTGTAAACAATATGGCGGCTGTGTCGTTTTCCCGGGTTTTAGCCATAGAATAGGGTTTCCAGGGTACTTGACGCATCTGATTCAGGGTAAAGCCTTTCCAGAACCAGCGCCTTCCCACCGTTACCCATATCCGAACGGTTTTAAAAAATTTAGGATAAAGGGTTCGAATCACATGAGCCTGTGGAATACCGATAAACGCTTCCGGCCGGCCTTCTTTGAAGCATTCGACCATTCGGCGAATCCCCATCCCCGGATCCACGACCACCGGAACGGCCCCGGTTTTGAACAGGGCGAAAATAATAATAAAGAATTCCAGGCTGGGTTTTACCATTAAAATGGTCCTGGTCCCGCGGGTGATTCCAGCGTTTTCCATCCCGTGCGCCAGACAATCGGATTCTCGATCCAGCTGCAGAAACGTCAAATGAGAATACATCACCCGGCCGGAGCTGTCCCGCCCCGCAGGATAAACAACCGCCCGTTTGTACGGTGCGATTTTGGCCACTCTTTTCAGGTAGGACGAGATATTTACGGCATGACGCTCTTTTTCGTGATTGTTTGGGCTCATCTGTTCGAATCGTTTCTTAATCTAAAGCTATTATAATCTATCAATATTATCGACTTCGTAAAAAGTCAAAATTCGACGACAAAATAAAAAGCTTCAAAATCCAGGCGCGCAAATTCCGAGGAATGAGGCTTACTTATTGTACGCTGCAGTGACGAGGAATGCAGCGCAACGCAGAAGTTGGACTTTTTACGAAGCCGTCAAGATTGTCGATACGGAATTCAAGCATAAGCTACAATAACTATCTACGGTTGTAAAGATGCTTTATTATTAGCATGGCCAGACATGCGGAAAGATAAATAAGATTTTGAAAAAAGAGAATACGGGCTGGAAAATTTTTGGCATAAAAAAGTGAAACTCCCCGCGGCTAATCGCGGGGAGTTTCACATATCTTATTTTGAGCATATCCAGCTAAGGAAATCTCAATGTATGCATATGAGCCTCTTCAATACGGCGTTCGATATATGAGGCTAAGGATGGGTCATATTTATAAAGGTCGAAACAGTAGCCGTCTTCCCCAAGAATACCTTTCGGCACGAGATTGCCCAGTTCATCCGGGTCTGTGACCATTTCCTCGTAAAAGCATATTGAGAGCCATCGGTTGTCGGGGTCATCATCTATGATATCCACCAAAGCAAACAGGAATTGGCTCTTTTCATGACGATTCTTTAGGCTCGCCCTCAGTGAATAGCTTACACCGGGACGTGATATGAAATTGAGGACGGTTCCTTTTGTTGTTCTGAGCTTATCAATTACTCTTAAAAAAGTTTGTTTCATCTTCTGGGGGTCGTTTTCCCAGGCCTCGAGAAATCCGACCATCTCGAGAAACTCATTTTCATCGACTAAAACACCGTCTTCGTTTTTCATCCGTTCAGTAACTCCTGTTCTATAATAATCGCCTTAATTAATGCAGCATAGTATTTGAGTAATTCATTATGGCAACATATTTTAAACTTCAAAAATATTTTCGATTACAATAACTATCGACGATTGTAAAGATGCTTTATTACATGAATCATTCATGATGCCTAACATGTGCAAAGATAAATAAAGTTTTGAAAAGTCCGATTTCAACAGCATATTCTCAATAGATCACAACAAATGCTGACTCTCAAATACGGAATAGATATTTGAAAAGCGATTTTAATTTGATATTTACAGTTCAAAATTGATATCTATCAGCGTTAATTAACTTCATGTATTGGTAAGGAATGTAAGAAATTAAGAGGTAATAATTTTTGAGATACGTGATTATCATATCACAATTCCTATTGAAAATAGATACTTGCAAGGTATCTGGATCGAAAGGTTACGATACGAAACATATTGAATGACTGTATTTTCATGAAAAGCTTCTGCCATTTTCCGACTTTGTCAATACCTTCATTAGTCTATCACAAATGAAAATAATTGCAGTTCCGACCCCTCCATGTCATTCAAACCTAATAGAAAATCATATCAATAAGTGATCAT
>Ga0316193_10002939_pt1 | contig 12143 bp, 11 predicted proteins | sample MerIslsedime2_MG_FD_207735 | JGI IMG/M metagenome (GOLD analysis project Ga0316193, IMG submission 207735) | Coastal sediment microbial communities from Maine, United States - Merrow Island sediment 2 | ecosystem: Environmental > Aquatic > Marine > Coastal > Sediment | place: USA: Maine... | reverse complement strand
AGCAGTTGTTAAGCCTCATACCCGCATTGGTAGGGAGGCCCACCTTTTTGATGACATGCAGCTACCCAATGTTTCCCATGTACTTACTTCAGGATTATGTGAGTGGGCGGACGTAGTCCTCATCATTGGTTCCAGCGTCATCACAGAGGCACTCATGCAAGGTAAACCTGTTCTTTACCTTAAGTATCTCCATGCAAATACAATGTTATTTGAAGAGTGTGGGGCGTGTTGGACAATAAATGATGAACCTGAACTAAAAGATGCATTACAGTCGTTTGCGAGCAAGAAAATGGAAGTGCCGTATGGGGCTGAGAATGTAAATAGATTTCTATCAGAAGTTGTTTACGGTGGGCGAAATAAAAGGGACGTACTCAAGGACTACGTTGAGTTTATTACAAATTGTACCGTGGGCTAATTACGGAATAATTTTGTTCCCACCTTTGCCAAGTATACTTCTCTCGGAAAAATTCGGTATTTAAGTTCAGTGAGGTGAACATATAGACTGAAGAGAAGTGTGAGAAGAAAATAAGAGGACCGTTGGGGTGAATGCTCAATACCAGAAAAAGGAAAAAAATACACATCCAAAGAGTGGTGAAAGAATCATAAGCTATTTTATAGGTATATACGTCAAAATTAGATATAGAATATGGATGATCAGAAAAGAATCTAATGAGAGTAAATCACCTCTTCAAAACCTTCGTCGTATATGCTTAGAGCATGCCACTCCTGTGACCTCACCCCTTGCGTTGATCTCTCAGATTGAAGGATCCGGGGGATCGTTTCTGAACCAGCTCTTTGACGGGCATCCTGAACTTCATGTTCACCCTCACGACTTAATGATTGGATACCCTGAAAAAGGCATCTGGCCGAGAATAGATCTCAGTGATGGTCCCAAGAGATGGTTCGAAGTTCTTTTTGAGGATATCGTCAGTGAATACAATAGAAAAGGGTACAAAAAGGAGAGAGAGGACAAAGAAACTTTTCCCTTCGTTTTTATTTCTTCTCTGCAAAGGGAAATTTTTCTGAACTATATTGATTCAGTTCAATCGATGACAATGCGGGATATATTCGACGCCTACATGACCTCTTATTTTGGCGCCTGGCTAAACAACCAAAACTATTACGGCTCAAAGAAGTTCATCACAGCTTTCAGCCCGAGACTGGCAATGATAAAAGAGAATATGGAATGTTTCTTCGAAGTTTATCCCGATGGCCGATTAATTTCTCTTGTGCAAAACCCCAAGACCTGGTTTTCATTTGCTAGTACACACTGGCCCGGAAGGTATGGGGATGTTGGGCGGGCAGCCAGCCAATGGAATGAAGGCGCTCAAGCCATTCTTTGGAATAAAGAGAGATACGGTGATCGAGTTTGTCTTATCAAGTTCGAAGATTTGATAAGACAAACAGAAGTAGTGATTCGTTATCTGGCAGATTTTCTGGCTAGTGAATTCAATGATATTTTATTGGTACCCACCTTCAATAAATTCCCGATTAAAGAAGATGCAACCTTCAAGACAGAAAATCATGGCATTGTGAGTAGTCTTCCCACAGAAGAGAGAACACTAAAGGGGCAGGAATTAGATACAATTGAGAGGATGACCAGTGAAACATATCCACTGGTGCTAAAGGAAGTTGTCAGATTTAAATAAATATTGCCTCTGCGATCCCACCTTCTTTCTCCAATTAGCTAGATTTTAAAAAAGGCTTTAGCACGAAATCCTTGACACTGAGGATGGTATGCCGATTATGCTTTTGAACCAGTCCCTTCATGTACATGGATGAGAATTCAGGCTCGATTACCGGGTTGGCACTAAGAGCCCAATCGTCGCAGTCGTAACCCATAGTCTTCATATAAGGCAAGTAAGCAGGCTTGAAAAGATCGACATCCTCCTGAGTGTACCAGTGACGCCAATCACCGTAAGCTTTTTTTCGAACCACCTTAGACTTCTTGGTCGTCGTCGGAATTTCAGCGTCGTCCTTTATTTCAAATCCGAGATATTCATTCAAACCGTCGTAGTTTTTCTCTATCATGTCTTCATATTTAAAAATGAACCAATCGCTTGTAAGGGATTCAGCAAAATCGCTCATTTGCTGAGACCGCACTCGTTCCATTTCTACCAATTCATCTGTAGGCATGGGCCGGCTATCTTGCCCGATATAGCTGAAAAGGATGTGAAAGGGGATGGATCTGGGATTCTGTTCCTTTTTCTGGACCAGCTCGAGGTGCTTTCGGTATTGCTTCCTCTGCCCCCAGTTGCCCTTGTGCCATCTGAAGAGCATCCGACTCACTGCAGCATCTCGAGGATCGCGGGCCATCCAAATCTTGCGATCGTAATCTATCTCAGTCGCATGCTGCCTGTAAGCGTCAAAGGTTCTACCTTTGCGTTCACTGTAGGTCTGCTTGTAGACGGCGTTTTCGTAGTCACCCAAATGTTTACCGATATCGCCCCCGGAAAAAGCTTTGCAATTCGGGAGTCCTGCGGCCATTTTGAACAAGATGGCTGTAGTTCCGGACTTGCCACGCCCTAATATTAAGATTTTCATGTTGACTCTCCAAAACAAATAAATGAAATTTTTCGGCTTGATTCGATCCGCAGCGAGGGCGAGATCGATCAGTCGATGTGCGTCAATTGAGCGATGCGGACTATAGGTCAAAGTATTACATGTGTCAAGAGTGAATTATCCACGGACTTCATGCGCTAATGCGAAAGAACTGGTCGAATATCTGTTCCACCTGCAGTTTTTTGCTCTCACCGAGTACCTGCTGAAACCGTGACACCCTTTCCAGCATTTCTTCAAGGGAAACTTCAGGATAGCGATGACGGTGGAACTTGGGTTTATTACGCGAACGTGGAAGGCGCGCCTTGAACTTCCTCTTTATGGTGCGCATGGTTGCCATGCCGTGGCCCTTTAGCCGACGGCGCAAAGCTGGTTTTGCGATATCGGATTGGCCAGCCACTATCTTATCGCAAACATCCACGATGCGCTCACAGGCCAGCGGGCCGTCAAGTGCCTCCAAGTGCTGATTAACGAGCGTCTTGCGTTCAGCTCCACCCGCAGCTCCCAGTTCTCCGGCAAGAATCTTACTCAGAGTTAGGCGCAACTCCTCAAAGTCGAAGCACTGGTGGCTAAGGAGGTTGGGTAAGCGATAGAAGCCGTAGTCGTAGTACTCATTGACCGCCGCCCTGTAGGATATGGCCGGTACGTCGGTGACATAGGCTTCTACCCCGGTGGTACAGCCGTTATGGATGACCGCTCTTGTGGCCATGAGCCAGGGGACCACGTTGCCCTCGTTGGTCACCAGAACCCGCTCACACCGTGCAGAGATCTGGCGATAAACTTCTTGATTCTCTGTGGGATGAGGCCGGACAACAATGTTGTAGTTCGGGAACTCTTTTTCAACGGCAGGGATGAGTTCCTGGAATTTCTCAAAGACAGCCTGTTTGAGGTCCCGTAACCCTTCGGCATACTCCCGACTCATGCCTTTAGCGGCCCGGCCGAATTCGGGCTCCTCTCCGGGACTCTTAACAGGCTGGAACAGATTCAGGCCCGGATAAAAGGCATTCACGTGGTTGAAATTGGTGTTAATAAGGATGAAGTTCCCGTAATTCTTACGCAGTTCTTCCACAGAGTTTTCGTAATAACGGCGGATTTCGGGCCGCAGCAGGTCATTACGAGGGTTTCCGGTAACATGAATTTCTGCCCCGTTTGGCAACTGGGGATACTGCCGCCACAACGCAGCGTTATCTTGGCCCCATGCCAACATGCGGGATACAGACTTCATTGCCGCGGGAGATATGCGGCGAGAGAAATAGATCTCGGGCGGCAGATGTACGAGTGCTTCTTCATCCCACGCTACAATTACATGGCCGAGGTTTCGCATAATCTGGAACATGATGTCACTGGAGGCCGTCATGCTCTTGGAGAGATATATCCCCGGCGAAAAATAAGAAATGTGAAAGTGTATCTCCCGGCGGGAGCCGATTATGCAAGAAAACCCGCGTTTCGCTGCTATACAGGCAAGTAAGAGCTTGGGGTCAAGTTCGCGAACCTGATTCTCAACTGGTATAAGCAAATTAGCTCTGCCTGGCATCATACTCCCTAGGCCTCCCATGGGCGTGCAGATCACGTCTGCTCTCTATGCTTCTCCACAGAAATAAATGTCCATTTTTCCAGGTAATGAATCGTCAACTTTATCAAGGCTTACGTTCCCATAGAGAGAGATGGAATACTAGCCTGAAGCAAGATTTTCTGTCAAGCAACCATTATTCGAAGCCCTGGCTCTCAGTGCTGTCCCGCTTAGGGTTAAGTGACCACCAAGAGGTGAGGTTCAAGCCTATTTATCCGGACAGTATGCGGTCATTGACAAAATAATGGGGAAAAGTTAGGTTAAGCGCGAAAATAACCGGGATCCTCTTAAGAGCCCATAATTCTTATATGCGGAAGTCTTAAAGAGGGCCTAGTTGTCCAGAAAAGTGGTACATCATCCAAGGTTTCTGAATAGATGTTTGTGTTTTTTCTAAGTTCAGCAGGAAAATATACAAGGAAGGAAATGGAAGAATGTACGTGTTCTTCGTGCGAGCTTTTAATGACATAGATCATATGACGCCAGTTGTATGGAAAATGAGCACGGATAACTATCCTGTTACTGTTTATTGCATAAATCCAGAATACGATATTAAGAGCGATTATCGGCTAAATTTTTTGAAAGAATCAGGTGTTAGGGTCGAATTTATTTATAATGACTTCGATAAGGAACTTGGCTTATGGTTCCGAATGACGCGCTTTCTCTTTCTGAGAAGTTTTGCACTTGAAAGACAGCTTTCATTTACTGACTGGTCGCGATCTTCACCCCCACCAAGAGTGCTAGGACAACTTTTCCAAAAACTGGGATATTGGTTCTATGATCTGGCTAAGAAAAAGTTTTACGACATGAATTGGGCTCGAACCGTTATTGAGCTATCCTGTGCAAGAGTTCTGTGTTTTGATTGGGTAAGGCCAAGGCAATATATTATTGACGTGCTTCTAAGAGCAGCGCAGGAAATGTCTATACCTACACTGGCACTACCACATGGTGTCTTTGTATATACCAATGACTTTAACAAGATCGGGTCATCAAAGGAAAGAACGTTTGAGAAATATAATAGCTATGACTATATAATTCTCCAAAATGAGCGTTGTCGTGAGGTCATTGCAGCCACTGGGGTTGACAGAGAGAAAATCGTCGTGCTGGGAAGTGCTCGATATTGCAAGGAATGGATTGCTCAAAATAAAAAGATACTTCCGCGAATGATTAAATCGAATGGTCAAAATGCGGAGAAACTGAAAGTGGTCTTTATGACGACAAAGACTCGGTATGGGATCCATTCCGAACGAATGTTGAAGTCATTCGATATATTATCTAATCTTACCGACATAGAAGTAATGATCAAACCTCATACGAGAACTGGAACTGAGGCATACCTTTATAACAATTTGCCACTACCTATCGCCTGGGATGTTTCTTCGGTGGAATTATGTGAGTGGGCCGATGTGGTGCTGGTTATCGGCTCGAGCATCATCGTAGAAGTGCTTGCCCAGGACAAGCCGACCCTTTACCTCAAATACCTTCATGAAAATACAACTCTTTATGAGGAATATGGGGCCTGTTGGACCATACATGATGAGACTGAACTTCAGGATGCTCTGCTGTCATTACAAGCCGGAAAAACAGATGCACCCTATGGTGATGAGAATGTAAATAGATTCCTATCAGAAATAATTTATGGCGGCCAGCATGGAAGGGACGTACTGGCGGGCTACGAAAAGTTCATTGTAAATTGTGCAGTGGGCTAAGATGGGTTCATTGTATGTAACTGTTCACCTATATTTGCAGGTTGAACAGTCTTTGTTAATTATTTTGCGTTTGGAGCGGCGTCTGGCAGCTCAGTGATGGAGAACTGCAAGTGGAGTCTTTGAAGTTAAAGTTAGGTAAGTGCCAGTTTACGATTGGTTCATGGATAACTCTGGCTCACCCGGCGATTGCTGAGATCATGGCAAGAGTCGGATTTGATTGGCTTGTCATAGACCTAGAGCACAGCGTGATTACGATTCGGGAGGCGGAGGAACTCATTCGGGTTATCGCCTTATCAGGGGTGTGTCCGCTAGCCCGGCTTTCATGCAATGATCCAGTTCAGATCAAACGGGTTATGGACGCGGGGGCACATGGGGTAATTGTTCCCATGGTGAACTCTGCTTTCGATGCTCGGCAGGCGGTGGAAGCAGTGCGTTATCCACCTGAAGGTAGGCGCGGGGTTGGTCTGGCTCGAGCCCAGGGTTATGGGAGCTCTTTCGAAAGCTACCGGCAATGGGTCAGCCAGGAGAGCGTCGTCATCGCCCAGGTGGAACACATCGAGGCTGTCAATAACTTAGAGGCGATTCTAGTAGTTGAAGGTGTTGATGGTTTTATAGTTGGGCCCTATGACCTTTCGGCTTCTCTGGGAGTTCCTGGACAATTTGATCATCCTTCCGTTAAAGAGGCCATGGACAGAATTCAATCAGTTGGAATCGATTCTGGCAAGGCCGCCGGCATTCATGTGATTGAACCAGACGTTGAGGCAGTTCGTCAAAGGGTGGGTGAGGGCTATAGTTTTGTGGCCTACAGTTTAGATATTCGGATGTTGGATTCTGCTTGCCGTTTTGGCGTGGATGCGATCCGTAGCGAGATACGATGAAAGAGATAATTGCCGTTATCCCAGCACGTATGGGCTCGTCACGTTTTCCAGGAAAGCCGTTGGCCAAGATTCATGGCGTTCCCATGGTGGGGCACGTTTATTTTCGCACTAGGATGTGCTCTCTTTTGAGTGAAACCTACGTGGCCACCTGCGATCAGGAGATTTATGACTACGTTGTTTCAATTGGCGGCAAAGCTATTATGACCGCAGACACCCACGAACGCTGCTCTGATCGTACAGCAGAAGCCATGCTAAAGGTAGAGTCTGATGCGGGCAAGAGAGTGGACGCTGTCGTCATGGTTCAAGGGGATGAACCAATGGTCACCCCGGAAATGATTGAGCAAGCTGTAACTCCCATGGTGGAAGACTCTTCCATTCAAGTAGTAAATCTCATGGCGCGCATGAGAACCCCGGAAGAGTTCGAAGATCCGAACGAAGTCAAAGTCGTTGTTGATTTGCGCGGTCGGGCGCTCTACTTTTCCCGTGAACCCATCCCGTCGAGACGCAAAGGGGTGCAGGATGTACCTATGCTGAAACAGGTATGTATTATTCCTTTTCGCAGGAATTACCTTCTCGAGTTCAACAACCTTCCTGAGACCCCCCTTGAGAGGATTGAATCGGTTGACATGATGAGAGTTATTGAGCAAGGCGAACATGTACACATGGTCATGACCGATGTTGAAACACTCAGTGTAGATACGCCAGGGGACCTTGAGAGGGTTGTGGCTCTGATGAATGGAGACCAGCTAATGAATGCCTACCAAGAGGCGAACGGGTAATTACATGAAAGAACATGAAATTCGCCCAGCAGACCTCTTCGAAAAATATTTAGACCTTTGTGCAGCGGACGCCTTAACTTACTTTAGTTCCAGCCAAAAAGAAGATATTCCCTGTCCAGCCTGTGGTGGCGATAATCGTATGCCAACTTTTGAGAAATGGGGATTTGGCTATGTTTTGTGCGGGAACTGTGGCACTCTTTACCAATCTCCTCGTCCCCCTGTTGAGGATTTCGTTCGTTTTTATCAGGAAAGCCCCTCAAGTAATTACTGGGCCAAGACTTTTTTCCCTGCGGTAGCCGAGGCGAGGAGAGCACATCTCTTCCGTCCAAAGGTTAAGGAGATTGCTCAGCTTTGTAAGGATGAAGGATTTTTCCCAGATGTACTTGCAGATATAGGAGCTGGATACGGGCTGTTTTTAGAGGAATGGCGGAAAAGTTTTCCCGAAACCAAGTTGATTGCCGTTGAACCTAATCCGACACTGGCCGAAGTGTGTAGATCGAAGAACTTCAATGTCGCTGAGTTTTTTGCTGAGCGGGCAACACATCTAAATGGGCAGGTTGATTTTGTAGTGGCCCTGGAAGTAATTGAACACGTTCATGATCTCATGAGTTTCTGTTTTGCATTGAAAGACCTGTTGCGACAGGGTGGGAAAGTATTGTTAACTGGGCTGACGGTGGATGGTTTTGATATTCAGGTGTTGTGGGAAGAGTCAAAAAGTATTACTCCCCCTCACCATATCAATTTTGTCTCTATTCTTGGCTTCGAGCACTTATTCGATCGTGCTGGTTTCAGCAAGATCCGTATTTTCACGCCGGGGAAATTGGATTTGGATATTGTGAGGAATACCGTAGCTGAGAACAGTGATATCTTAGGGGGCCAGAGATTCCTATCTCATTTGCTGGGGCGAAGTGAGGTAGTGCTACAAGCCTTTCAGAAGTTTTTGAGTGAGCATCAATTGAGCTCACATTGCTGGATTTGGGCCGAAAAATAGACACGAGAGCCAAAGAATTGGAGAGCAAAAAGACCATTCTTGCTACTACATCCTCTTTTGCGAAGGAGTTTCCAGAAATTCTGGAGTTGATAAAGAATAATGGACTGAATATTGTTCTTAATCCCTGGGGGCGCACGTTAAGTGAGGAAGAAGTAAGCCGTCTTTTAGAGGAACATAAACCGGTTGGTTTACTCGCAGGTACCGAACCTATCACTCGCTTTGCTCTCGCCAAGGCTGAAGATCACCTTCGGGTTATTTCACGAGTTGGAGTGGGTTGGGAAAACGTAGATAGAGACTTTGCTGAGCACCTGGGAGTGCTAGTTTACAGAACACAAGGTGTGCTTAGCCAAGCGGTGGCGGAACTGACCATTGGCCTGATTCTCTCTGCACTGCGCTACATCTCCTCAAATGATCGTCTCGTCCGTGAAGGTAAATGGCATAAAACCTTGGGAGGCCTTCTTTGTGGGAAGATAGTAGGCATCATCGGCTTTGGTCACATTGGACAACGGGTAGGGGAGCTCGTCACTGCCTTTGGCGCAAAAGTGGTTTATAATGATCTACAGCCTATCAAAGTTTCTTGGGCGCAAGCCGTATCTTTATCAGAATTGTTGACCCAGGCAGAAATCATAACTATTCATGCCAGTGGGAAAGAAAAGATTGTCGGGCTAGAGGAACTTGGCAAGATATGTAAGCAAGGGGTAATTTTGGTCAATACTGCGCGCGGCGATTTATTAGATGAGAAGGCCTTGCAGGATTGCTTGAAGGAGGGACGAGTGGGTTTTGCCTGCCTGGACGTTTTTGAAAATGAGCCGTACTGCGGCCCTCTGTGTTCCTTTGATAACGTGATTTTGACCCCGCACATTGGCTCTTATGCCAAAGAGGCAAGGGTGCTCATGGAACGCACAGCAGTTGAAAACCTGCTCAAAGGCTTACACGAGGTTGGAGTCCTATGAAGGAAAAGGCTGTTGTTATCGGTGGCTCAGGCTTCTTGGGAAGCCACTTGGCAGATGCTCTAACTGGGGCAGGATATGCTGTATCCATATTTGATGTTCGACCTTCGCCTTGGCTAAAGTCCGACCAGGAGATGATCCAGGGTAACATCCGGGATGAAGATGCGCTGCATAAGTGCATTACGGGAGCCCGTTACGTATATCATCTCGCTGGAATTTCGGATATTGATGAGGCAGCGAAATCTCCCAGAGCTACCGTGGAACAGAATATTATCGGAAGCACCGTTGTGGTGGAATGCTGTCTGCATGCGAAAGTGGAAAGAGTCGTATTTGCTTCCACTTTATATGTTTACAGTCAGCAGGGTTCATTCTATCGGGTAAGCAAGCAAGCAGTAGAACTGCTTATCGAAGCCTTCAATGAACGTTATGGTCTGGAATACACAATCTTGCGCTACGGATCACTCTATGGCCCACGTGCCCAGGAGTGGAATGGGCTTAAACGTTATGTAACTCAGGCCGTAAGGGAAGGACGCATTGTTTATTCAGGCTCAGGAGAAGAGCGACGGGAATATGTTCACGTTCAGGATGCTGCGAGGTTGAGCGTCGAGGCCCTAGCACCCGAGCATGCCAACCAGTGCATCACTCTGACGGGCACCCAGATCTTGAACTCCAATGAACTGTTGCGGATGATACAGGAGATCATGGGAGGCAAGATAGAAATAGAATTTAACCCTGAGCAGCGCGACCCCGAGCACTATGAGATGACACCGTATCGTTTTACTCCCCGGATGGCCCGCAAGATGGTCCCCAATGTGTTTGTTGACATCGGCCAGGGCATTCTGGATCTGGTGGAAGAAGTGTACCTGCAAAATGGGCCGAAGGAAGAAATGAAATAGGAGAGCAAAGCTCTCTTCCTGTGACTGGAGATAGGACGACAGTGCAATACGAGGCTTTTTTCTTCGATTTTGACGGGGTGCTCGCGGATTCGGTGGAAGTCAAGACGCGAGCTTTTGCTAAACTCTTTGAGCCTCATGGGCCTGAAGTTGTATCGAAAGTGGTTCAACACCATCGCCGTCATGGTGGTATGACCCGTGTGGACAAGTTCCGTTATTACTACTATGAATACCTTGGGAAGACCTTGAGCGAGGAAGAAAGTACCGATCTTTGCCAGCAGTTTTCAGAACTCGTGGTAGATGAAGTTGTAGCGGCCCCAGAGATTAAGGGGTCAGAAGAATTTTTAAAATATTGGTGTTCACGTCTGCCGTGCTTTGTGATTTCCGCCACTCCTGAAGACGAGATCAGGCAGATCGTTCATCGGAGAGCATTGAAGCAATACTTTAAAGAAGTCCTGGGAGCCCCCGTCAGCAAAGAGAGCAACTTGAGTCTTGTACTGGATAAATACAGTCTGGAACCCCATAGATGCCTATTTTTTGGAGACGCGGAAAGTGATTATGATGCGGCCCAGATCCATGCCGTGAATTTTCTAGCTATTTTGCCGGGGCCAGAAGCTCATCTGCTCAGAGTTTCACCGCAACTGCAATGGCTCAGAGATTTCACAGAGGTTGAACAGTGGTTGTCACTAGACAACCGCTGACTTGGCCAAGCATTTTTTGGTAATTTATGGACATATATCCATCGATGTTCGAGAATTTCTATCACGCCCACCCCCTGACCTTAATAGACGTAGGAGCAAGTGGGGGTATATCGCCTCATTGGCTACAACACAGCCGGCACCTACGTATTATAGGATTTGAGCCAGATGCCAGAGCTTTCGAGAAACTCCGCTCTGAACAGGGCCATTCAACAAAATATCTAAACCTGGGACTCCATAGCTCTAAGGGGCAAGTTAATTTCTATCTCACCCGGAAACAGGAGGGGTCCTCGTGTTTTGAGCCTAATCGAGCGATGCTCGAGCGTTTTCATAAACCAGAACGCTTTGATATCGTTGAAAACATAACTATACAGTGCGATACTTTGGATGAGGCCTTGCGGGAGGAGGGGCTTACCGATATTGATTTTATTAAGTTAGATACGCAAGGCTCTGAGCTGCAAATATTACAAGGTGCTTCATCAGTACTAACCGACTCGGTGTTTGGACTTGAGATTGAGGTCGCCTTCACAGAACTGTACAAGGGTCAGCCTTTATTTGCGGATGTTGATTTGTTTCTGTGACCCTTAGGATTCGACCTTATAGATTTGCGCACAGTTTCATGGAAGCGTTCTGTCGGCGCCACAGTGGGTAATTCAAAAGGACAATTGATGTACGCAGACGCACTTTATTTTCGTCAGCCACTAGTGCTGCGAAGTGCTCTGGAAAAAATGAGTGGGACCTTGGCACCCAGCAAACTACTACGTGCGGTTTCAATCTGCCAAATTTATGGATTTTTCGATTATGGCTTGGAATTGATGGACATCATAGGTTCAGACGTCTTTGATGAAGGCGAAATTCGGCACCTGCGAGCACACCTCAGATCCGAGGCACCTCTAGCCAGCCGCCTACCGAATTTTCCAGGTCGTGAGCGCTTGGCTGAGTTATTAATGAAGCTATCTGGATGGCTGACTCCCCGCAGCCATAAAGTGAAACAACCACGGTTGGGGAATTTTTGATACTCGATAACCTAGAAGTGTGATGTCTAATTCGTTATTTTTTTAAGGCGTTTAGTAACGGTAAATAAAATAGTCTAGTAATTTGATTCTTTGTAAAGTATTT
>Ga0316193_10002937_pt1 | contig 12147 bp, 8 predicted proteins | sample MerIslsedime2_MG_FD_207735 | JGI IMG/M metagenome (GOLD analysis project Ga0316193, IMG submission 207735) | Coastal sediment microbial communities from Maine, United States - Merrow Island sediment 2 | ecosystem: Environmental > Aquatic > Marine > Coastal > Sediment | place: USA: Maine... | reverse complement strand
TCTTCCTCGAGATCGATCTGTTCAACTCGGGTATCCGACCGGCCATGAGCCCCGGCATCTCCGTGTCCCGGGTTGGCGGCTCGGCCCAGGTGCCGTTCATGAAGAAGATCTCCGGTGGCATCAAGCTGGCTCTGGCTCAGTATCGTGAGCTTGCCGCATTCTCCCAGTTCGCCTCAGATCTGGACGAGGCTACCCGGCGTCAGCTGGAGCATGGCCAGCGGGTGACCGAGCTGATGAAGCAGAAGCAATACCACCCCATGTCGGTGGCCGATATGGGCGTCTCTCTGTTCGCTGCGAACGAGGGCTATCTGGAAGACGTACCCGTGGACCGGGTTCTGGACTTCGAGCAGGGCCTGCTGGGCTACATGAATACCGAGCACGGAGAATTCATGCAGAACATCAATGAGTCCGGTGCCTACAATGACGAGATCGTCGGGCAGATGAAGCAGGCCATTGAGGCTTACAAGGCTACGGCAAGCTTCTAACAGAGCGGACATCGGAACAGCTACGGGAAAGACTCATGGCCGTCGGCAGAGAGATCAAGAAAAAGATCGGTAGCGTGGAGAACACGCAGAAGATCACCAGCGCGATGCAGATGGTGGCGGCCAGCAAAATGCGCCGCACTCAGGAGCGCATGCGCCAGGGTAAGCCGTACTCGGAGAAGATCCGCTCGGTGATCGGGCATCTGGCGAACTCGAATCCCGAGTACCGTCACACCTATATGGTACCGCGAGATATCAAGCGCATCGGCTACATAGTTGTGTCTTCCGATAAAGGTTTGTGCGGTGGTCTGAATGTGAACCTGTTTCGTGCGCTCGTGCGCGACATGGCCCAATGGCACAGCCAGGGCACCGAGTCTGACCTTGGCGTAATCGGCAACAAGGCCAGCCGATTCTTTCGCTCCATTGGCGGTAATGTCCTTGCCGAACTCACGGATGTCGGCGAGGCGCCTTCGTTGTCGAGCCTGATTGGTGGCATCAAGGTTATGCTGGATGCTTACGAAAAAGGCCAGATCGACCGGCTTTTCATCATCAGCAACGAGTTTGTCAACACAATGACGCAGTCGCCGGTCATCCGCCAGCTGTTGCCACTCGAGCCGGAACAGGGTGAATCTTCAGAGCATCGCTGGGACTACATCTACGAGCCGGACGCGCGCCAGTTGATCGAAGGGCTGGTGACACGATTTATCGAATCACAGGTGTATCAGGCCGTCATCGAGAACGGCGCCTGCGAACAGGCAGCCAAGATGATCGCTATGAAAAACGCCACGGAGAACGCCGAAAAGCTCATCGAAGAGCTGACACTCATCTACAACAATGCACGTCAGGCGGCGATTACCCAGGAAATAGCGGAAATTGTGGGCGGCGCTGCCGCGGTCTAGCGCCCCTTAGGAATTATCGAGCACAGTGAAAGAGGCATAAATATCATGAGCAGCGGTCGAATCGTTCAAATCATTGGCGCCGTGATTGACGTGGAGTTCCCGCGGGAAACCGTGCCCAAAGTATATGACGCGCTGAAGGTAAGCAGCGCGGGCTTGACGCTGGAGGTTCAGCAGCAACTGGGCGACGGCGTGGTCCGCACCATCGCCATGGGCGTCTCCGACGGCCTTTCGCGCGGCCTGGAGGTTACCAACACCGGCAGTGCCATCAGCATTCCCGTTGGCGAGGAAACCTTGGGCCGCATCATGAACGTGCTCGGTGAGCCTATCGACGAGAAGGGCCCCGTCAATGCGCGCGAGCATATGCCCATCCATCGCAAGGCGCCTTCCTACGAAGATCAGAAAGGCGGCAACGAGCTTCTGGAAACCGGCATCAAGGTCATCGATCTGATCTGTCCCTTTGCCAAAGGCGGCAAGGTGGGTCTGTTCGGCGGCGCCGGCGTGGGCAAGACGGTGACTATGCTGGAGCTTATTCGCAACATCGCCACCGAACACTCGGGGCTGTCCGTTTTCGCCGGCGTCGGCGAGCGTACCCGGGAAGGCAACGACTTCTACTACGAGATGGAGGAGTCCGGGGTGCTGGATAAGATCTCGCTGGTTTTCGGTCAGATGAACGAGCCCCCAGGTAACCGCCTGCGGGTTGCGCTTACGGGGCTAACCCTGGCGGAGAAGTTCCGCGACGAAGGCAGGGACGTACTGCTCTTCGTGGACAACATATACCGGTATACGCTGGCAGGAACCGAGGTCTCAGCGCTGCTCGGACGCATGCCCTCGGCTGTGGGATATCAACCCAACCTTGCTGAAGAAATGGGCGTCCTGCAGGAGCGGATCACGACCACCAAGACGGGCTCCATTACGTCGGTACAGGCGGTATATGTACCCGCGGATGATCTGACGGACCCGTCGCCTGCCACGACCTTTGCACACCTGGACTCTACCGTGACGCTGTCCCGGGCTATTACAGACCTGGGTATATATCCGGCCGTTGACCCGCTGGACTCCACCAGCCGCCAGCTCGATCCGCTGGTGGTGGGCCAGGAGCATTATGAAACTGCACAGGGTGTGCAGCAGGTTCTTCAGCGCTATCAGGAACTGCGGGACATCATCGCCATCCTCGGCATGGACGAGCTTTCCGAGGAAGACAAGCAGCTGGTATACCGTGCCCGTAAGATCCAGAAGTTTTTTTCCCAGTCTTTCTTTGTGGCTGAGGTATTTACCGGGAACCCGGGCGTTTATGTCTCCCGGGACGACACCGTCCGAAGCTTCAAAGGCATTCTGGAAGGGGAGTACGATCACCTTCCGGAAGACGCCTTCTACATGGTTGGCACCATTGAAGACGCGGTAGAAAAAGCCAAGCGGCTTCAGGGCTGACGGAGGAGCTGATCATGGCCATGACCATGCATTGCGATATCGTGAGCGCGGAGCAGGAAATCTTCTCCGGCCGGATCACCATGGTGAGCGCCACGGGAACCATCGGCGAGCTTGGCATCATGCCTGGTCACGCCCCGCTGCTCACAGGCATCCGGCCTGGTCCGGTGCGGCTCAAGTTCGACAATGGTGAGGAAGAGATCTTTTTTGCTTCAGGCGGCTTCCTCGAGGTCCAGCCGGGGGTCGTGACCATACTGGCCGATACCGCTCTTCGGGCTGAAGACATCGACGAGGCCGCTGCGCTGGATGCCCAGGCAGCAGCCCAGCGGGCGCTGGAAGATCGCACCGCTGACATGGAGTTCTCCGTTGCCGCCGCGCAGCTCGCAGAAGCGATGGCGCAGCAGCGCACCCTGGCCGAACTCAAGAAGCGACGCCGCTGATACGGCCGGGCGTTACCTGGCCCGACATCTGCATACTCTGCTTACAAAGGGGGGTTACATCGGTAACCCCTTTTTCGTGGCTTGGCCGATATAATCCTGGGATTGATGCTGAATCAGGCCGAAAGTCCCTGACAATCCGATGAAAAAAATCGACCAACCCCTGGAGGTCGTTGTGCTGGCAGCGGGTCAGGGTACCCGCATGAACTCGGCGCTTCCCAAGGTGCTGCACGCGCTTGCCGGAAAGCCCCTGTTGCAGCACGTGGTGAATACCGCGGCTGCCCTGGCTCCTTCAGCCATCCACGTGGTGGTGGGTCATCAGGCGGATCAGGTGCGTCAGGCCGTGGATGCTGAAGTTCACTGGGTCGAACAGCTGGAGCAGCTGGGAACGGGTCACGCCGTGCAGCAGGCGCTGCCTTTCGTAGCCGAGGGCGCGCTGGTGCTTGTTCTCTATGGGGACGTTCCCCTGGTGACTGCGGCCTCTCTGAACGCCTGCATTCAGGCTGCCAGGGGTGGCGATCTGGCGATGATCACGGCCGACTTCTCCGATCCGGCAGAACTTGGGAGAATTCAGCGCGGCGGTGATGGATCCATTCAGGGAATCGTCGAGTACCGCGATGCCAGCGAAGAGCAGCGGGCAATTTGCGAGATAAATTCAGGAATCATGGCTCTCAGTCAGCCCGGGCTCATGGATTACCTCTCCCGAATAGAGCCGGCCAATGCCCAGGGTGAGTTCTACCTTACGGACGTGGTTGCCCTTGCAGTTGCCGACGGTCTGGCAATTCATGGACTCAAGGCCGAGTCACCGGAAGAAGTCATGGGTATCAACGATCGAGCCCAGCTGGCAGCCATGGAGAGAACCTTTCAGCGTAGGGCGGTCGGCTCACTCATGGCGCAGGGCGTGTCCGTAGCAGACGCGACTCGCGTTGACGTGCGGGGCACCGTTAAAGCTGGTCAGGACTGCTTCCTGGATGTCAACGTCGTACTGGAAGGTCAGGTAAGCCTTGGTCGTAACGTCTATCTTGGCCCGGGGGTGGTAGTGCGGGATTCATCGCTGGGTGATGGCGTTCGCGTGGAGCCGCATACGGTCATTGAAGGGGCTCAAGTAGCCGCCAACTGCGTACTGGGGCCCTTTGCCCATCTCCGCCAGGGTACCCGCCTCGAGGAGGCGGTAAAGATCGGTAATTTTGTGGAAACCAAGAAAACTGTTATGGGTCGCGGCAGCAAGGCCAACCATCTCGCCTATCTTGGAGACGCCAGCCTTGGAGAAGACTGCAACGTGGGCGCCGGCACCATCACGTGCAACTACGACGGTATAAACAAGCATCCGACAGTCATCGGCAATGGTGTCTTTGTCGGAACCAACAGCACCCTGGTGGCGCCGCTGGAAATCGGCAGCGGCGCCTTCATAGCCGCGGGCTCCACCGTCACCGCCACGGTGAAAAGCGGTGAGCTCGCTGTAGGTCGTGGCCGTCAAAGGAATATCCAAGGCTGGGTTCGCCCCGACCAGCGAAAGAAAGAACCAGAATCTAAGTAGGATCTCTTCTGAATTGAGGTTTCGCCTGTCAGGCCCCGGGCGTTGTCCGTCAACTCTGAGCGTTGGCCTGAGGTATAGCGATGTGCGGAATTGTAGGAGCGGTAGCCGACCGTCACGTGGCAGCCATTCTGCTGGAAGGCCTTCAGAGGCTCGAGTACCGGGGATACGACTCGGCTGGTCTGGCGGTCGTTCGTGAGCAAGGTCCTGGATTCGACTGTCGCCGCCAGGTCGGCAAGGTCAGGCAGCTCAAGGATGATGTAACGGCAAACCCGGTCATGGGTCATACGGGAATCGCACATACCCGCTGGGCTACTCATGGGGTGCCAAACGAAACCAACGCGCATCCGCATATCTCCAGCGACCGGATCTGCCTGGTTCACAACGGGATCATCGAGAACTTCGAGACGCTGCGCGAAGAACTCATGGCGGCGGGCTATGTCTTTGCGTCGGAAACCGATTCCGAGGTCATCGTACATCTGATTGATTTTTATAGTCAGCAGAAGATGTCCCTGCTGGAAGCCGTGCGGGCAGCGGTAAAGCGCCTGGAAGGCGCCTACGCCATTGGCGTTATTGCTCACGACGATCCGGAACGTATCGTCGCGGCGCGCATGGGCAGCCCGCTGGTGATCGGCAAGGGTATTGGTGAAAACTTCATCGCGTCGGACCCTCTTGCGTTGCGGCCCGTTACGGACCGGTTCGTGTTTCTTGAGGAAGGCGATCTGGTAGAGGTGACCAAGCGGGACATCTCTGTCTGGAACGTGCAGGACGAAACCGTGGTCCGGTCAACGGTTAAGGTAGAGCTTGGTCACGATGATGTGGACAAAGGCAATTACCGTCACTTCATGCAGAAGGAGATTCATCAGCAGCCGTCTGTTCTCAATGACACGCTGGAAGGCCGTATCGGTCGCACTCGCGTGCTGGAGCCGGCGTTCGGCGTGAAGGCGCCGGATATTTTCGACCGGGCCCGGGCGGTGACGATCGTCGCCTGCGGCACCAGCTTCTATGCGGCGTCCGTCGCTCGCTACTGGATCGAGGAGCTGGTTGGCATTCCCTGTCAGGTAGAGATTGCCAGTGAGTTTCGCTACCGGAAGGTAGCCGTCCTGCCGGACAGCCTGTTCGTCACTATTTCTCAGTCCGGTGAAACCGCCGATACCCTCGCCGCTTTGCGTATCGCCGGCGACCTGGGTTTCTTCGCGACCCTGACCATCTGCAACGTGCCGACCAGTTCCATGGTCAGAGAGTCTGACCTTGCGCTGATGATTCAGGCCGGCACGGAGGTAGGCGTCGCCTCCACCAAAGCCTTTACCGCGCAGCTGACCGATCTCTTTCTGTTGACCATACTGCTCGCACGTCGACACGGCATGAGTCCGGAAAAAGAGACTGAGCTGGTCGAGGCTCTACATGGGCTCGCCAACGCCGTGGATCGCGCGCTTGGGCTGGATCAGGTTATCCGGAGGCTGGCCGAGCGCTTCATGGATCGCTCCCATGCCCTTTATCTGGGCCGGGGTCCCATGTTTCCAGTGGCCATGGAAGGTGCTCTCAAGCTCAAGGAAATTTCCTATATCCACGCGGAAGGCTATCCAGCCGGAGAGCTGAAGCACGGGCCTCTGGCGCTGGTTGACGAGGACATGCCGGTCATCGCCGTGGCGCCTAACGACGAGCTGCTTGAAAAGGTCCAGTCGAACCTGCAGGAAGTGCGTGCCCGGGGTGGAGAGCTCTACGTTTTTGCTGACGAAACTCTGGGCTTCAAGAACGAGCCGGGGGTTACCGTGATTCCGCTGCCGGCGGTTCACAAGGTGCTGGCGCCCATCGTATACGTGGTGCCCCTGCAGCTGCTCGCTTACCACGTCGCGGTGCTCAAGGGCACGGACGTCGATCAGCCGAGAAATCTGGCGAAGTCGGTTACGGTGGAATAAGCGCTCGCTGGTTCCAGCGGCCGCTGCTTCTGCACCTGAACGCTGCAGGGTGCGAAACACCCTGCCAGGCCGGGATACCTCGCGTACAATAGCCTGTCGACAGATGATGGGTCTGCTTTCAGCAAGACCCGAATCTCGTCGAGATCGGCCTTTCACATTCCGCATGAGCAGAGACCTTTCGATCCTTCCAGGAACTGGACACTCGGTGGACGTAACCCACATTCTTGAAAATTTGAACGAGCGCCAGCGCGAAGCTGTAACGGCGCCCGTGGGAAACGCCCTGGTGGTGGCCGGGGCCGGCAGCGGCAAGACCAGGGTGCTCGTCCACCGCATCGCCTGGCTCATCGAGGCAGAGAAGGCATCTCCCCAGGGCATTCTCGCCGTTACTTTCACCAACAAGGCGGCGGCCGAGATGCGCATGCGCATAGAGGAGTTGTTGCGCATCTCCGTTCGCACCATGTGGGTAGGCACCTTTCACGGCATTGCACACAGGCTTCTGCGCATGCACTGGCAGGAGGCCGGCCTGCCACAGAACTTCCAGATCCTGGATGCCGACGACCAACTGCGGCTGATCAAACGCGTCATGCGCTCGATGGATATCGACGAGCAGAAATGGCCCCCGCGGCAGGCGGTATGGTTCATCAACAGCCAGAAAGACGAAGGTAGGCGGGCCAGGGATGTTGCTGCAGGCGACGACCTTTTCCAGATTACGCACAAGCGCGTTTATGAGAACTACGAGGAGCTATGCAACCAGGGCGGGTTGGTAGATTTTGCCGAGCTGCTGCTGCGCAGTCATGAGCTCTGGCTGGAGCAAGCCGATCTTCTGGCCCACTATCAAAGGCGCTTTCAGCACCTGCTGGTGGACGAGTTCCAGGACACCAACACCATTCAATATGCCTGGCTGCGAGTGCTTGCAGGCAAGACCGGCCACGTGATGGCAGTAGGTGACGATGATCAGTCCATCTACGGCTGGCGCGGCGCTCGGATTGAGAACATTCATCGCTTCAGCGAAGACTTCGCGCCCGTTCAGGTGGTGCGTCTCGAACAGAACTATCGCTCGACAGGCAACATTCTGAGCGCGGCTAATGCGCTGATCGACCGCAACACCGATCGGCTCGGCAAAGAGCTGTGGACCGAAGACGGGGAAGGAGATCTCATACGTGTGTATTCCGGTTATAACGACCTGGACGAGGCGCGCTTCATTGCAGAGCGCACCCAGGAGTGGATCGACGGCGGTGGCAGCCCGGAGGATGTAGCCGTTCTGTACCGGTCCAATGCCCAGTCTCGGGTACTGGAAGAGGCCATGCTGCGGGCGCAGATTCCTTACCGGATTTACGGCGGCGTGCGGTTCTTTGAGCGTGTGGAAATCAAGAACGCGCTTGCTTACATGCGGCTGATGCTCGACCGGCACTCGGATCCCGCTTTCGAGCGCGTGGTAAATACCCCTACGCGCGGCATTGGTGACAAGACCGTGGAAAGCGTGCGCGGGGTGGCGAGGTCACGTCAGATATCCATGTGGCAGGCCTGTAAGGAGGGCATCGCGGAAGGCCTTTTCACCGCGCGGGTTGCGTCTAAGGTGACGGACTTTCTTGCCTTGATCGATGACATGGCCGCGACCACGGGAGAGATGGCGCTGCACGAGCTTGCCGATTTCTGCGTTCAGGCCAGCGGGCTCATGGATTTCCACAGCAAGGAACGGGGTGAGCGGGGGCTGGCACGCAAGGAGAACCTTGAAGAGCTGGTCAGCGCCTGCCGGCAGTTTAGCGGCGAGCTGATTTTTCCCCTTACCGACGCCGATAAGGCCGAGGCGTCGATGCTCGAGGAGTTTCTCGATCAGGTGGCGCTGGATTCCGGAGACCGTCAGGCAGAATCCGGTCCCAGCGCGCAGATGATGACGCTTCATTCAGCTAAGGGTCTGGAATTTCCGCTGGTGTTTCTCACCGGTATGGAAGAGGGCCTGTTTCCGCATCGCATGTCAGCCGAAGAGCCTGGCCGAATTGAGGAAGAGCGGCGACTTTGCTACGTGGGCATCACGCGGGCCATGAAAAGCCTGTACCTGACGTATGCCGAGACCCGGCGCCTGCATGGCAACGATACCTATAACCGGCCCTCGCGGTTTCTTCTGGAGATCCCTCAGGATCTTCTGCAGGAAGTTCGCATGGGCGGCGCGGTGCAACGTCCTTATGGTAACGGTGGAGCCGCTGACGATGCCTGGAACGATTCCGAGGTGCCAGGCTTGCGCATGGGTCAGCGAGTACGGCACGCAAAGTTTGGCGAGGGCGTGGTGCTGCAGAGCGAAGGCAGCGGTGAGCGGGCTCGGATACAGATCAATTTTGCGGATGTCGGAGCTAAATGGCTGATGGTGGGGTACGCGAACCTGCAGGCTCTGGATTAGGGGGTGCTATGAGTTTTTGGCGTTTTGGGCTATTTGGATGTGTGCTGCTTCTGCTGCTGGGATGTGGCGGCTCTGCTGGCGGCCCCGCGACGCAAACAGCGGATGCCAGCGCTCAGCAGATTTTTCGCTGGAAGCTAATCACCACCTGGCCGAAAAACCTACCGGCGCTCGGCATGGGTCCCGAACGCCTGGCGGAAATTCTCAGAGTCATGAGCAATGGCCGACTCGACATCAAGGTCTACGGCGCTGGAGAGCTGGTCGGTGCGTTCGAGGTTTTCGACGCGGTTGCCCAGGGGACCGCGGAAATGGGCCACGGTGCCGCCTACTACTGGCGGGGCAAGATACCGGTTGCCGCTATGTTTTCGACCGTGCCTTTCGGTATGAACGCTCAGGAAATGAATGGCTGGCTGCACTACGGCGGAGGCATGGATCTCTGGCGTGAACTATATGCGCCGTTCGGCCTGGTGCCTTTCGCTTGCGGTAACTCGGGGGTTCAGATGGCTGGCTGGTTCAATCGCGAGATAAATTCGCTGGCCGATCTGCAGGGTTTGAAAATGCGCATTCCCGGCCTGGGCGGCGAGGTGTTGAAACGGGCTGGCGGTGTACCGGTGACCCTGCCCGGCGGAGAAGTTTTCACCGCGCTGCAGACCGGGGCCATTGATGCGACTGAGTGGGTGGGCCCCTACAATGATCTGGCTCTGGGACTGTACAGCGCCGCCCGCTTTTACTATTACCCTGGCTGGCACGAGCCAGGCCCGACGCTGGAGGCCATCGTCAACAAGGAAGCCTGGGAGTCTTTACCCCCGGACCTTCAGGCGATGATCGAGGCGGCGACGCGCATGATCAATGAGGATATGCTCAGCGAGTTCACGGCACGCAACAACGCGGCGCTGCGAATTCTGGTCGATGAGCACGCCGTGGAGCTGAGGAAGCTCCCCGACGACGTTATTGCCAGGCTGCGCGATCTCTCCACGCAGGTGGTGGCGGAGATGGCAGAGAGCGACCCGCTCGCCAGAAGAATCTACGACTCATACATGGAATTTGCGGCCGGGGTTCGCGATTACCACCGCATCTCCGAGCAGGCCTACCTGGAGACCCGTTAGGCTCTGGCAGAGATATGGGCATGGAACTCAAAGCGACGGCTCTGGTGATGGAAGACGGCATTGCCACCATCTGGCTCAAGCGCCCTCATCGTCTGAACGCCTGGACCGGGCGGATGCATACCGAGTACCGCTGGTGTCTGGCACAGGCTGACGCTGAGACCGACGTGCGTGTCATTGTCATCACCGGCGAAGGTCGCGGTTTCTGTGTGGGAGGCGATACCGAAGCGCTTGCGGGGCACGCGAAGAAAGGCGGCTACGACCCGGGGACACCTGCCGAAATGTCGTTACCGGGCTTTGGGACGGATGCGCTTTTCGATGCCAGCTTTGCTTATCACTTCGGTTTAAGCAAACCAGTGATAGCGGCCATGAACGGTCCGGCGGCAGGTGTCGGCCTCGCCCTGGCCTGTTTCGCGGATCTGCGTTTTGCGGCCGCCGGTGCCCGCTTCACCACCGCGCACGGCAAGCTCAACCTGCCTGCCGAATTTGGTCTATCCTGGCTGCTGCCACGCATGATCGGTTTGACTCGTGCCAACGAGCTGCTGCTGTCGAGCCGGGTTTTTGAAGCGGAGGAAGCCAAGGCGCTCGGTCTGGTGAATGACGTGTTCCCGCGGGAGGAGCTTTTGCCCCGCACCTACGACTACGCGAGAAACCTGATCAACACGGTATCACCGAATTCTCTGCGGCAGACCCGGTGGCAGATCTATCGTGATCTGCACAGAGATGTGGCTAGCGCCGTGCTGGATTCGGAATCCCTGATCGGCGAGATGATGCGGGAGGCCGATTACGGGGAAGGGGTAACGGCCTTTTTACAGAAGCGCTCGCCGGTCTGGGGCAAAAACGGCTGAGCGCGCGCGTTCGAAGCCAGCAATCCTGATTCCAGCCGTTAAGGCAGGCGGATGGCCCGTCCGTTAGCCCAGATCCCGATCGGTCGGGTGAGTGCGGCAAGATCTTCCAGCGGGTCGCCGTCGACCAGCAGAATATCAGCCGCGAGGCCAGGCGCCAGACGTCCGGTGATGGTCGACACGCCAAGCGCGCGCGCTGCGCCGGATGTCGCGGAGCGTAGCGTATCGGCATTGGAAAGCTCAGCGATGCGGCCGAAAACGCCGAGCGCCTCGGGCAGGTGATGATGGAACACCCCCGGTATGCCCGCGTCGGTTGATGCCACGAACGGAATGCCCATTTCCAGCATGGCACGATAGGCTGCACGGACCCGCCCGAGCACCGCGCCAGTCTTGCTGTCGAGCATACGTTGCCAACCGCGGTTGATGGTGGGCGAAACCCAGACCCCTTTGTCCAGGATGATCCGAGCGATTTCCTCCTGATAGTCCGAGGCCCATCCATCCTGGCCTACCCAGGAGCAGTGCTCGATGGTGCTTACGCCGGCCAGGGACGCGTACTCGATGGCTTTGGTCCCATGACAATGGGCGGCGACCGGCAACCCGTATTGCTTAGCGGCGGTAATGATTCCGCCCAGGGTTTCCACATCGAACTGCGGTTTCGATGGGTCGCTGCCGCTGGTCATGCGGCCACCGCTTGCCATCACTTTTATCAGATCCACACCCTTGTTGACCTGGCGCTCGACCACGCCACGGGCCTGGTCCAGATTGGCTGCCTCCCCGCCCCAGAAATGGCAATGTCCGCCAGGGCTGGTTATGGGTTGGCCCGCGCAGATGAGCCGCGGTCCCGGAACAGACCCAGTCGCAATGCGGTCGCGCAGCGCCAACTCCAGCCATGCGCCGCCTCCCAGATCCCTCGCCGTGGTGATGCCCGCCTCCACCATGTCCTTCGCGCGCTTTTCCATCTGTGGTCGCTGATTCAGGTCCGTTTGGGCTGGCGGCCTCGAATGTTCGGGGTTCAACTCCATGTGCACGTGAGCGTCGATCAGCCCGGGAATCGCTACAGCGCCGGCGCAGTCGATAATGGTCGGTCTGTTGGACGGATCATCTGGAAACT
>Ga0316193_10002935_pt1 | contig 12149 bp, 12 predicted proteins | sample MerIslsedime2_MG_FD_207735 | JGI IMG/M metagenome (GOLD analysis project Ga0316193, IMG submission 207735) | Coastal sediment microbial communities from Maine, United States - Merrow Island sediment 2 | ecosystem: Environmental > Aquatic > Marine > Coastal > Sediment | place: USA: Maine... | reverse complement strand
CCACCAGCACAGCCATCACAAGCATTTTCGTCAGCCTCATCTAAACCTCCCCTTCCGAGACCGTGAGGCTATCACGGCTCGGAAGAAGAGCTGGCAAAAGGGCCGGGATCTCCAGGGCGAAAACTTCGGGCTGCGCGACCAGCCTCTCAAGACCGCGAAGAGCGGCGACAACAACGAGCGTATGGTCCCCGTGCATCCCGAGCTCATCGGCGTGGCGAACAAGGGGTCACAAGCGCGCCGGCGTTTCATGATTTCGGCAGCACCAAGCAGCAGCGCTATTCAATTTCGGCAAGAATTCGTTCGTCAGAACCGAATCGTTCGACATCAAACGCCGCGCGACCGACTGATCGAAGAGCTCGGTGAACCGCTCGACTGCACATTCGGGGGCAGACTCATCCGCAAAAGGCAGGTCCCAGTATCGATGCTCGTTGGTCCCCTCAGCGTCTACCTCGAGCCAGGTGCCGGGGAGGACCTTGTGTACGTTCTTCACCATGGAGAGGCGGCCCGGGAGGTACTCGAGCGTCAGATAGGAAGAGAGCCCGCTTTGGTCGACCGCGTGCTCGACGCGTGGGTGAGCGAGCAAGGCCTTCACCTCCGATGCGAAGGCGAGCGAGCCGTCGGCAAGCCGAGTGTAGAAAAGCGGCTTTTGACCCATGCGATCGCGGGCCAGCACGAGACGCCGCTTCCGGGCATCCCACAAACCGAAGGCGAACATCCCGTCGATTCGGTCGAGGAGCGTGCTCGCACCCCACTCCGCGTAGCCGTGCACCAGCACCTCGGTGTCACAGCGCGACTGAAACCTGCAACCACGGCTCTCGAGCTCTCGGCGCAACGCTTCATGGTTGTAGATCTCTCCGTTGTAGGTCACCCAAGTCCGCTTGCTCGGATCGCACATGGGTTGGGCGCCGCCAGCGAGGTCGATGATCTTGAGGCGACGATGCCCAAGTGCGATACCCGGTCGCTCGAAGAAGCCCTCCGCGTCTGGGCCACGGTGGATGAGCGCAGCGGTCATGGCGCGGATGGCCTCGGGCCCTATTCTAGGCGCGTCTGAGCCACCCGCAGCCGGGTGAACGATCCCCGCTATTCCACACATGAACTCAACGTCCGAGCGGGGGAGGATGGACGCTGGCCGTCCCGACTGGCCGGATGTCCTTCGCGAGGACGTAGGTCTTTCGGTGCCCCTGGCCGTGATAGATGCGCACGACGAGCTCGGCGAGGAGCCCGATACATAGGAGAAGAACGCCGTTGGTGACGAAGAAGGTGGCCAACATCATGATGGTCATCTTGTGCTGCCATGTATTGACCGTGAGCCACTCGATGATGGAGCCGAGTGCGAGCGCCACGCCGACCCCGATTACGCTAAAGCCGATGCCACCGAAGAGGTAGGCCGGCTTGGTCGTGTAGCCGCTCAGGAACTTCACGGTGATGAGGTCGATGAGCACCTTGAAGGTCCGACCGAGCCCGTACTTGCTGCGACCGAAGCGGCGCGGGCGGTGATTGACGACGAGCTCGGTGATGCGGCCGCCGCGCCAAGAGGCGTAGACCGGGATGAAGCGATGCATCTCGCCGTAGAGCTGCTCTCCTTTGAGCGCAGTGGCCCGGTATGCTTTCAGGGTGCAGCCGTAGTCGTTCAATGGGACGTCGGTCCAACGGCTGATCAATCGATTCGCGAGGCGCGATGGTACGCGGCGAGACCAGAGTCGGTCCTTGCGGTCTTTGCGCCAGCCACTCACGACGTCGTAGCCCTCCTCGATCTTGGCGAGGAGTCGGGGGATGTCCGCGGGGTCGTTTTGGAGGTCGGCGTCCACGGGGATCAGGACGTCGCCGCTCGCGTAGTCGATACCGGCAAGAATGGCTGCGGTCTGTCCGAAGTTCCGGGCGAAGCGAACGAGGCGCACTCGCTCGTCCAGCTAAGCGAGGCGGGCGATCACGGAGGCGCTGCGGTCGCTGCTGCCATCGTCGACCATGATGGCTTCGCCTTCCCATGGCTCAGAGTCGAAGAGCGCACGAAGCTCCTGGTAGAGCTCAGGCAGGCTCTCCTCCTCGTTGAACACGGGAATGATGACACTGACTTTCATCGATTGGACGCCCTATCAGGCTGACGATACTCAGCGTGGGTCATGCTTGACCAGAAAGCGGTCAGCTTCGCTGCCGAACCAGAGTAGAGAGCTTCTAAGGCGAGTGTTTCCGCTTCGGAGCGAACACGTACTCGAAGCCCAGCGAGCCCCACATGTAGTTCTCTTTGCGGCGGCCTTCGACGACCTGGCGAACCCGATGCGAGTATCCCCGATGCGACCGTCGGTGAAGACGCACCATCCGAGTTCGCGGATACGCCGCGGAGTCCGTCAACCCCCAACATAGCCGACCCGTTGCCCTCCGACGGAGAGCCTGCCGGCTGCAATGCGGGTGGCATACGCACCGATACGATGTGGCCCATTCTGCTCCTGGTGCTCCTCACCGCGCGCCGGCGGTTCGTGAGCTAGCGGCCCCAATGTGCCAAGGGCCCCAAGACGACCCGCGCCAGCTCACGTGATTCGGCGTGCCGAGAGCGAGAAAGAACTTTCCGGGCCAAGCTGCCTAGGGTCTCGGCGGCCCGCAGGTCTCCCACGTCCGCCCTTCCGTGCATCGCCTCGGTGTCTCTAGGCGACGACAGGCCCCGCAGCGTCTTGCTTCTTCGAGAAAAGCCTACAGGCTCGCGACCATCAGCCGCCTCCCCCGTCGGTCCTCCTTAGGATGGTCCCGCCTCCGCCCACGGCGGTCCCCGTGTTCGGATCGGTGAACGACACGCCATTGAGGCCGCGGGGGGTGCCGCTGTTCTCCTGCACCCAGTTCGCCCCGCCGTCGGTCGTCCGCAAGATGGTGCCGCTGACGCCCACGGCGGTCCCGTTGTTCTCATCGGTGAACGACACGTCCTGAAGGGCTTCCCCGCCGCCAGTCTGCTCCGTCCACGTCGTCCCCCCGTCCGTCGTCCGTACGATGGTCCCGGCGTTGCCCACGGCGGTCCCGTTGTTCTCATCGGTGAACGACACGCCAAAGAGGTCGTTTGCGGTGCCGCTAGTCTGCTCCGTCCACGTCGTCCCCCCGTCCGTCGTCCGCAAGATGGTCCCGGCGTTGCCCACGGCGGTCCCGTTGTTCTCATCGGTGAACGACACGTCATTCAGGTTCACCGTGGTGTCGCTAGTCTGCTCGGTCCACGTCGTCCCCCCGTCCGTCGTCCGCAAGATGGTACCGCTGCTGCCCACGGCGGTGCCCGTGTCCGCATCGGTGAATGACACGCCGTTCAGAACAAATACGTCGACGCCGTTACTCTGCGTCACCCACGTGGTCCCCCCGTCGGTCGTCCGCACGATGGTCGGTTCGTCGACTTCCGGGTCGTTGGCGCCCACGGCCGTCCCGTTGTTCTCATCGGTAAACGACACGTCCCAGAGGTCCTTTGTGGTGCCGCTATTCTGCTCCGTCCACGTCGCCCCCCCGTCGGTCGTCCGCAAAATGACCCCGCCTGCGCCCACGGCGGTGCCCGTGTTCGCATCGACAAACGACACGCTCTGGAGAAAGCTGGTGCTGCCGCTCTCCTGCTCCACCCAAGTCCCCCCGCCGTCGCCGCCGGTACCCGCCGTACCGCCCATGCCGCCGTCGCCGCCGTCGCCGCCGGTGCCCGCCGTACCGCCCATGCCGCCGTCGCCGCCGGTGCCCGCCGTACCGCCGATGCCGCCGGTGCCCGCCGTACCGCCCATGCCGCCGTCGCCGCCGGTGCCCGCCGTACCGCCAGTGCCTGCAGCGCCGCCCATGCCGCCGTCGCCACCGGTTCCCGCCGTACCGCCAGTGCCAGCAGTGCCGCCAGTGCCAGCAGTGCCGCCAGTGCCAGCAGTGCCGCCGGTGCCACCGTCGTCGCTGCAACCAATCACCGCAACTGCGCCCACCAGCACAGCCATCACAAAGAGCTTCGTTAGTCGCATGTCGCCTCCGCCTTGGCTGGGAACCTAACACCGATCGAAAAACGCGCTGCCGAAAATGGACTTGGGGTTGGTGCGATTCTGCGGCGCAGGATTTGCGTTGTTCTTCTCGAACCTCGGACAGATGGGGCGACTCTGACGAACGAATTCTTGCCGAAATTGAATAGCGCTGCTGCTTGGTGCTGCCGAAATCATGAAACGCCGGGGCGCGTGTGACCCCTTGTTCGCCACGCCGATGAGCTCGGGATGCACGGGGACCATACGCTCATCGCTGTCGCCGCTCTTCGCGGTCTTGAGTCGATACGTCGTTGTTGCTAGTCCTGTTTGCCGGGCTGTATCTGGCTTACAGGCGAGCTCGTTCCAAAGGCGTGTCGTTTACCGATGCAGACACCGGGACCGCCGTGGGCGACAACGGCACCATCGTGCGGACGACCGACGGGGGGGACAATTGGATGACGCAGAGTAGCGGTACCGGGGTCGACCTCGTCGGCGTGTCGTTTGTCGATGCGGACACGGGGACCGCCGTGGGCGACACCGGCACCATCTTGCGGACCACGGACGGGGGGGACAATTGGGTGCAGCAGAGTAGCGGCGTCGGGGTCGTCCTTCGTGACGTGTCGTTCACCAATGTGAACAACGGGACGGCCGTGGGCGACAACGGGGTCATCCTACGGACGACCGACGGCGGGGCGAACTGGGTGCCGGAGAGTAGCCCCACCATACGCAACCTCAATAGCGTGTCGTTCACCGATCCGAACACGGGGACCGCCGTGGGCGCAGGCTCGACCATCCTAAGGAGGACCGACGCGGGAGGCGGCTGACTCAAACAGACCCTACCGACGTCGCCCCCCACGCAACGACTAGCGACCAATACTGCTGTGACTTCGTGAATCGGCGCCGCTCGGCGGGACGCAGCAAACCGCCGAATTTGGACGATCGTTTGATCCTAAGCTGAACCATGGAAAGCTTCCGGTGGACACTCGGGAGAGGACCTCATGACTAAGAACAGAAACTTCGGGATTCGAATTGTGTTGGCGACGATGATGGCGCTCACCGTTGCCGTAACCGGTTGTAAGGATGACGACGACGGCGGCACAGGCGGCACAGGCGGTACGGGCGGCGCCGAGCCATGCACCGAAGGTCTGTGTGTTGCAGACTCCGAGCCGAAGGCGGCCTGCGAGGCGTTTGTCGAAGAATGCAATAAGACCACAGAGGTGGACCTAACACCCGAGCAGTGCGATGCCTTGGCGGTCTCGAGCATTTGCACACCCCCCGACGGCACAGGGGGCACAGGTGGCGGCGGCGGCGCAGGTGGAGGCGGCGGCGCAGGTGGAGGCGGCGGCGCAGGTGGAGACGGCGGCGCAGGTGGAGACGGCGGCGCAGGTGGCACTGGCGGTAGCGGTGGGGACGGCGGTGTCCTCTTCTGCGAAGACGATGCCTGTGCGCAGAGCGAGTCTCTAAGCGAGTGGTGTGAAAACGGCGTCCTCTATTGCATGGACCAACTCGGCGATGAGGCGCGATGCGCCGTATTCGTCGACGACTGGTTCTGCAGCTTCAAGGTAGTCGAGGTCTTCGTGACGAGGGAGGCATACACCGGCAACCTTGGCGGGCTTACCGGCGCCGACGCCTCTTGCATGGCCGCTGCCGGGGATGCGACTCGCCCCGGAATCTGGAAGGCGTGGCTCTCGGACGACGTTTGGGATGCGATCGACCGAATCCCTCAACCTGATGCGGAATACCGGCTCGTCAACGGGACCCTCATCGCCAACAACAAGGCCGACCTCACGGGCGGCACTTTGGACGCTCCGATTCAAGTGGACGAGTTCGAGGTTCCCGTGGAGGGATCCTTCGAGGTGTGGACTGGAACGGATGCAGACGGTACCAATTCGGGGGTGGGCACCTGTGCCAACTGGACGTCGAACGATGACGCACAAACAGCGCAAAGCGGCCTTGCAGATGCCACGGACCCAACCTGGACTGACAACGAGGACTTGGGGGAGGAAACCTGCGATGTCCTCAAGCGGCTCTACTGCTTCGGAAATCTGGTGAATAAATGACGTCTGTCGAGTAGACCCTCAACGGTCCGGCCTTCAGTCATCACGTGAAGTACGTCACATCAGGGGCACATCTTAGGGAGTCCGTTTCGGTCACAGAGTGGGCGTCGACGGCGATGATCTTCCCCGAATCACACGCCTTTGGAACGAGCTCGCCGGTAAGCCAGATACAGCGCGGCAAACAAGCCCAGCAACAACGACGTATCGACACTTCCCGGGGCGCCGATGGTGCAGTCGCAGCCGCCGCCATCGCCCCCCGACGTGCCACCGCTACCGGCGGTGCCGCCACTGCCAGCCGCACCGCCACTGCCAGCGGTGCCGCCATTTCCACCGCCACCGACGCACGTGTCGCCTTCTTCGTCGCAGGTTTGGTCTGCGCCGCACGGCGATGTGCTCGTCGGTCGGCATTGACCCACGGTGCACGTCTCCTCGCCGTCGCAGAACTGTCCGTCGTCGCACTCGGCGTCGTCGGTGCACTCGGCCGTAACGCACCGGTCGAGGATTTCGACGCAGATTTCGTCTGCAGCGCACGGTAACGTGCCGTCCTGGCACTGGCCTTCGACGCACGTCTCCTCGCCGGTACAGAAGAAAAGGTCGTCGCAGTCGGTATCGCTCGTGCACTCGGGGTCCACACATGCTTCGATGATGTTGACGCAGATGCCTTCACCGCAGTCCGGTGGCGTGCCGTCCTGGCACTGGCCTTCGACGCACGTCTCCTCGCCGGTACAGAAGAAAAGGTCGTCGCAGTCGGTATCGCTCGTGCACTCGGGGTCGACGCATTCATCGCTCGTCTCGAGGCAGTTGCCGTCCCCGCAGTCCGGTGGCGTGCCGTCCTGGCACTGGCCCGCGTTGCAGGTCTCCTCGCCGTTGCAGAACAGACCGTCGTCGCACTGGGCATTGTCGGTGCAGTCAGCCACGACACATTGGTCGCTTTCTTCGCGACAGATTTCGCCTGCACCGCACGGCCGCGTGCCGTCCTGGCACTGGCTCGCGTCGCACGTCTCATCGCCGGTACAGAAGAGGCCGTCGTTGCAGTCGGCATCGACGGTGCATTCGGGGGCGACGCATTCAACGGTGCTTCCTTCGGAGCAGAGCTCGCCTTCAGCGCACGGGGGTGTCCCGGCGAGGCACTGGCCTCTGTAGCAGGTCTCCAGGCCATCGCAGAAAAGGCCGTTGTCGCAGTCGGCATTGGCCGTGCACTCGGGCTCGACGCACTGATCGGTCTCTTCGACGCAGGCTTCGTTCGCCTCGCAGGGGGACGTCCCCGCCTTACACTGGCCCGCGTCGCAGGTCTCCTCGCCGTCGCAGAACAGCTCGTTGGCACAGTCGGCGTCTTCGGTGCACTCGGGAGTGACACATTCGTCGATCTCTTCGACGCACGCCTCGCCCGCCTCGCAGGCAGAGGTGCCGGCCACGCACTGGCCCGCGTCGCAGGTCCCCATGCCGTCACAGAACAAGCCATTGCCGCAGTCTGCATCGACGGCGCACTCGGAACCGACGCACTGCTCGCCGTCTTCGACGCAGAGCTCGCCTTCGGCACAGGGGAAGTCCAGTCCCCCCGCCTGGCACCGGCCGTCGTTGTCGCAGACCTCACCGCCGTTGCAGAAGAGGCCGTCGTCGCAGTCGGCATCGGTGTTGCACGGGGGGATGATTGAGAAGACGGCGAAAGTTGAGACGAATGAATCGTAAGGAGCAGTCACCACGCTCGTGGAAGACTCCCATGCCGGAGCTAGCCCTCCGTCGTCGTACTCGCCCCTGCGGCTGCTCACGGATTCTATGTTGCCCTCAGCAAGGATTTGGAGAAAACCCCGGTATCCAATGTCGAAGAAAGCACTTGCAGTGGGGCCCACCGTCGTGACGGTGGGTGCAGTGTTCAAAGCCGCGGCCACAGCGAAGTTCGCGAGCTGCGCCAGTTCCCCGTCCTCAGTCCCGTCCGCGAACGTGTAGGTACCCTCATACGGGCCGTAGACGTCTTCCGTGGTGTCGTTCACGAACACGACGTCGTAGCCGACGCCCTGGACCTCCACGCCGAGGATCTGGACCGCATTCGTATGGGTTGCATCGCAAGGCACAGGGTCCGGGCTGCCTTCGCAGAGGACCCCCTGCGCCTGCGCCGTGCCCGCTCCCACGAGCAGGTTACCCGCAAACAGGGCCGACACGATTGCGGCAAAGGGAGCTGATTTTAGATGCCTGATCATCGATGGAACTCCAACCAAAAAAGGGAAGATGAGTGAGGGCGATCGGTCATACGCTTCCGCGTTGGCCGTGATTCTACCACCGATCGGAAAACGCGCAGCCGTAGGAAGGTGACTTAGGCCATCCAAGAGTGCTTGCGTTGATCTTCTCGAACCTCGGACAGACGCGGGGACTCTGACGAACGAGTTTTTTGCCGAAATCGAATGCATTTTCGACTCGCCAGCGATAGGGGCTTCAGATACCACGAGAGACATCGCGGAAGGGAGGGTGGAGTTATGAAATTGAGCGGATTGATTCTTGTCTCGGCGTTCGCCGGCGCGCTCTCGGTGCTTGGCTGCGGTGACGACGGGGCGCAGAGCGCGTCCGAGGTGTGCCAAGCCTGCGATAATCAGGACTTGAGGGGTGCATGCGAGAGTACCTATGACAATTGCCTCAACGTGGACAGAGGCGGCTCAGAGGAATGCACTGCACTCGGCCTCGCGGCTTGCGGCATTTAGACCAGTCGTTTACTGACAACTATCGCAAACCCAGTGCGGCAAGGGTGACACCGGGTTGAGGGAATCGAATGGAAGGGGTCCTCGGATCCCACATGGAGGGAATGACATGATGAAACTAAGCAAACTTGTTGTGGTGGGGGTGCTGGTGGGTACCTTGGGATTGATCGGTTGCAGTGACGACCCACCATCCGAAGGCAACGGCGGCAGCGGCGGCACGGCGGGCAGCGGCGGCACGGCGGGCAGCGGCGGCACGGCGGGCAGCGGCGGCACCGGTGGCGGTGGTGGTGGCGGTGCTGAGTCCTGCACCGGCGGTGACTGTGACACAGACGCACAGGCGAAAGCCGATTGCGACAGCTTGGTCGAAGCTTGCGAGGCCGCAGGAGCTGGCGGCGCGGGCGGCGCACCGATACCACCGGAGAGTTGCGGAACGATCGGCTTCGCGGCCTTCTGCTCTGGAGGCGGAGGTGGCACCGGCGGAACCGGCGGAACCGGCGGAACCGGCGGAACCGGCGGCTCCGGCGGAGACCTCGGCTGTGACGTCTTGGCCTGTGAGACCGATGGCGAACTGAAGGCGAAGTGCGAGGCTGCTGTGCAAGCGTGCTTCAGCCACTGCGCGACTGACGATCCCGACGAATGCCAAGAGGACGAGTGTCTCGGAATTGGGCTCCTCATCTGCAACGTCACAGAAGGATAGAGAAGCGAATCGCTCGGTCGAGCTCGACCCACCGACGGTGGGAAGCAGCTCTGGCTATGAAACGGCGCCGTCGAATCGACGGCGCCGTTTCCTTGTGGTCCATGCTCGGGTCAGCGTGCCGAGCAGCGCGTTCCGCATCGTGATAAATCGTCGGGAGCAAACACACCGGGGGAGAGACATGTCGAAAGTAAACCGATTTGATGTCGATAAGCTCACCAGCATGGATGCCGACTATCCACGCGACGACGCTGTACCAGAGCTCCCGCCTGTCCCCGATGCCGTGAACCCGCCGCCACCACCGGACAACTTCAACTGGGCGCACTTTCAGGATGATGTGCATCCCCAGCCTGCGCCGAGCCCGACGCCGCTTACCGCAATCGTCAACGAGGAGAACCCGCTGAAGGCGGACGTCTGCTGGTCGATGCGCAGCCCCTATAGCTATCTGACGATGCAGCGGCTGACCTGGCTGAATTCGAACTACAACGTCGACATCCGGATCTGCATCATCTTCCCGGTCGCCGTGCGCACGCGTGGCTCAGGCGGCAAAGCCGGTTCGGGGCGCTGGTACAAATGGGCCGACACCATCAACGACACTCGGCGTGTCGGCAAGTATGAGGGGGTTCCCTTTCGCTTCGCCAATCCCGACCCGATTTGGCAGAACACCTGGCCGACGGCGACCGCCGACTTCGCCGTGCACCCCCTGGAAAAGCAGCCCTACATCAGTTGGGTCACGCGCCTTGGGAACTACGCAGAGCTGCATGGGAAATCCCTCGACTACATCAACGCCGTGTCGTCGCTCATCTGAGGCGGGCACGTCGACCACTGGCCCGATCACGTCGAGGACGGCTTCAATTCCATTGACGGCCTCGACTACGACGAGGCCATTCAGTTCATCCGGGACACTCCCGAAAAGGTCGATGCGGTCTGGCAAGAAAACCAAATGGTGCAGCTCAACGCAGGCCACGGTGGCGTGCCTCTGATGATCTTTCAGGGCGAGCCCTTCTTCGGGCAGGACCGCTTTGATCTGTTCTACTGGCGCCTGCGGCAAAGCGGCCTGACCAAACGGCGGCAACCGCGCGCACCGTTTACCACGAAGCCTCTGCGCTGGCCCGACAATCTTTAGTCAGCCAACGGTGGGCACTCGAGCGCTCGGGGGCGGGATAGCCGTGCCCCACTGCTACGCCGCCGGCACCTGCACAATGGGACGACGGGCTCGCAGGGTTTCCGACGGGAGCTCGCCAAACAGTCGGCGATACCGTGCAGCGAAACGGCCAATCTGCCACTCCCCGTGTTGAAGGAGCACGATGGCAACGGTGGCCTCTTCGGGATCCGCTGCACGCAAAGCACGCCGAACCCTGTGAAGTGTACTCAGTTGAAGATAGCGAGCTGGCCCTACTCCGTAGTGCTCTTTGAAGGCCGTTCGAAGTGTTCGTTCGGAGACTCCGGCCGTGGCCGCCAAATCCGTTATGCCGACGTGCGAGCCGGACTGCGCCTCGAGCAGCTCGTGGGAACGGCGAATGATCTCCCGTCGTGAAACCTTAGGTCGTCCTACCGGGTGCACCTCGCCCGCTCGTCGTTTCCCGAGAATCTCAGTGGCGAGCTGTCGCAATCCCTCCGCAGCGACGGCCGATGCAAGTGAGGACTCGAATTGCGGGTGCTCGGCGGCGATGGCCATCAGCTCAACCACAGACGTTCGATACTGATGTGCGAGCTGGCGGTCCAGACGAGTCACTCCACAGGTCATATCCTCGGAATCCGACGAGGCCCCCTCTGGATCGCAGCAACGGTCGAGCTCGAGAGTCGGAACGAAGATCGAGCACCAATCATGTTCGATCCTCGAGGCGAGACAGAAGTCACATCCTGGACCCAGAATGGCCATTGAGACGTCATCCAAAGCCACTCCGTTGGCCGAATGCGCCTCCGGGTGAGTCAGCGGCATGAAGAGTAGATACCCCACCGGCAGCGACTGGCCCTCCGTGATGTTGCCACTACCCTCGCGCCCCAGTTGGATATGGACCCCGGCAAGGTCGAGGTAGCTAACGCTCCAACGTGGCCGCTTCGGATTCTGAATCAGCATCTCGAAGTTTGCGTCGCGTACCGAGCTCGCAAAGGCGTCGAAGTCCGTATAGTTTGCGGATTGCAGGACAACTCTCCCAGCCTTGACTTCTTGCCAAGACTCGCCAGACAGTACCCCACCCAGGTCCCTCAGGGAAGCCGGGAACTGTCGGCGGTCCGACCCGACTTCCTGGCTTCCCAAGCCGCAGGCGCTGCTGACGCCCCTTTCGTCATGTCTCGTACTAGCGGCCGCGTTGGACAGTCCCAATGCGCGCCGTCCCGCTTCGCCGGGCTCTAGGTCATCTCGAAGGCGGTCGCCTCACCCAGCATCGGCGCTGCAGGTCTCGACACCGAAGGCGATGCACTCCTGCTCGGAAAAATTACCGGTGGTGAGGCAGGACTCGATCTCGTCGACGCAAGCAGCCTTCGCCGCTCTACCGAGATCACTGTCCTCGGCGCAGAGCTGCACGCTGCATTCCGCGTCCGCGTTGACGCCGCCCGTGCCTCCGCTACCGGCCGTGCCTCCGCTACCGGCCGTGCCTCCGCTACCGGCCGTGCCACCGCTACCGGCCTCGCCACCAGATAAAGATTTCTCAGTTTCATCGCCTCATCTCCTTGATTCGTGCGCAGAGCAAAACACATACCAGGCTTTGGGTGCCGCAGCCACGGTCGCGGGCATTCAGTTTCGGCAATAATTCGT
>Ga0316193_10002933_pt1 | contig 12151 bp, 9 predicted proteins | sample MerIslsedime2_MG_FD_207735 | JGI IMG/M metagenome (GOLD analysis project Ga0316193, IMG submission 207735) | Coastal sediment microbial communities from Maine, United States - Merrow Island sediment 2 | ecosystem: Environmental > Aquatic > Marine > Coastal > Sediment | place: USA: Maine... | reverse complement strand
CTCGGCTGGCAGCTTCAAAATACGCCAGGGGTTCAGTCGGTATCCTCCCCGGCAACGACCACCAAGGACAACCGCTTCTTCGGCAACGAGGGCAACCTTAAATTTTACGCCCTGCCACGCGACGAGCGGGTGCTGCAGCGGGCCATGGCCATGACGGGATTCACCATCGCCGGTGCTTCCAAAGCCTGCAACATGCAGCAGATCGATCTGGAACTGGCCGACCACAAACAAGGCACCCTGCAGCGGGCGGTGGATGTCGTGCAGACCTTTGCCTCCGAGAACGACGACGCAGATATCTGGTTCCGGCTGGGTGACGGTAACGCCACCTACGAGGCGGCCACCAACCAAGTCATCGAGCGCGCCCAGTACCTGATCCTGGCCTATGTATACGGGGTTGTGGCGCTCATGTGCCTGCTGACCTTCAGGTCCGTCCTGGCCACCGTGTGCGTCCTGTTGCCCCTGGCGTTGACATCGGTGTTGTGCCAGGGCCTGATGGCCATGCTGGGCATCGGCGTCAAAGTGGCCACACTGCCGGTGATCGCCCTTGGTGTCGGTATCGGTGTCGACTACGGAATCTATATTTTCAGCCGGCTCGAGGCGCTTATGCGCGAGGGTCATTCGCTTTATAGCGCCTATGTTGAAACGCTGAAGACCACGGGCAAGGCGGTTTGTTTTACGGGCATCACCCTGGCGGTGGGCGTGGCCACCTGGTTTTTTTCACCCATCAAATTTCAGGCAGACATGGGCGTCCTGCTGACCTTCATGTTCTTGTGGAACATGATCGGGGCCCTGCTCCTGCTGCCGGCACTGGCACACTTTTTGATCAAACCCACAAAGTATGCCCCGGCCGACACCGAAAATACATAGACCGTCCATGGAAAAGCCCAACGAAATCGGTACCGCACTCCGGGACACGAGACCCTTGTCGCTTTCATTACTGGAATTCAAAAAGCGGCTCGACCCGTCGGTCAGTTATCTGATCGCTGAGCAACCATCCTCCAGATATGGGCAACCCGATATGAGTGCTTTTGTTGAGTTGGCGGTTGCTTTTGGAAAAGTTACCACAAACCGGCATCTGATTTACGATGCGTCAATCGGTAAATTGATCATGGTCATCAAACTGACCACCACCGCCGATGCCCAATTTTTTAAAGACGCCATTGCGAGTGATACGTTGAAAGCCATGAAAGTCTATCTCTACAGCAGCCGCTGAAGGTGTGGATTGGGAAGTAAAAAGATCGCATCGTCGCATTCGGACAAACCGGAGGCCGGTTAAAGCCATCGACAGCGTTGATTAACTGAAAGGCAACATGACGTTAGTCCCATAGATGAACAAAGGTGGATTCAACGTCCCCTCGCCCCTTTGGGGAGAGGGACAGGGTGAGGGGAATATTTCCAAGATATTGGCATAGTTTCATAAAAACGGACGGAGACCATGAAAGCAGCTGTTCTTAGCGGAAAAGAGACCATACAAATCGAAGATCGCCCCGTACCCGAAATCCAGGCCGGAGAAGTCCTGGTGGAAGTCAAGGCCTGTGGCATATGCGGCACCGACATCCACGCGGTCTTCAGTGGCGACTTCTATCCCTTGGGCACCGTTTTCGGACACGAATGCGCCGGCATCGTTGCCGCCGTCGGTCCCGATGCCGCGGGCGTTCAGATCGGCGACCGGGTGGTGGTTGCTCCTGCGCCGCCCTGCGGGGTTTGCACCAGTTGTCGAACCGGCAGAGACAACTTGTGCGCCAATCACCTCGAGGGCGATATCGGCAGTACACCCGACAGACCCGGTGCCTGCGCAGAATTGATTCGCATCTCCCAGCCCGATCGGATGATTTATGCGCTACCGGATTCGATGTCCTTTGAACAGGGGGCCCTCGTGGAACCCCTATCCGTGGCCTTTCACAGCGTCCGGCAGTCTCGAATCAAACCGGGGGACGCCGCCGTTGTCCTGGGTGCCGGTCCGATCGGACTGGGCGTGGTTCAATTCCTCAGGATCAGTGGTGCCGGCCGCATTATTGTGCTGGAGATATCCGAGGAACGGGCCGCAATGGCCCGTCGGTTCGGCGCCGATGACACCATAAACCCCATGGCGATCGGCGCCGGGGTGACCGATAAAATCCGCTCACTGACCCAGGCTGGCGGTGCCGCGGTCGTTTACGAATGCACCGGCGTACCTCAGGTATTTAGAGATGCAGTGCAATACGCACGCGGTGGTGGACAGGTGATGGCCATTGGTGTCATCGAAAAAGATGCATTGGTCGATACCTTCACCCTGCTGACACGGGAAGTCTCCGTAAGAGGCTCCATGTGTTACACCGCGGCCGAGTTTCAAATAGTGCTGGATTTTATCGATCGGGGCCGCATTGACACCGATGCGATGATCTCGGATGTCATCGCCCTGTCCGACCTTGCGGACCCGGTATTTTTAGAACGGATCCGGTCGGCCGACACCGTTAAATTAATCGTCAAGCCGTGAAAGGGGTCAACCATGCTTGAAGGCATTCAAAGGGTGCACCATGTCGCCCTATCCACGCCGGACCTGGACCGTTTGGTGTCGTTTTACCGCGACGTTTTCGGATTCGAAGTCACCGAGGAATTTGATTGGCAAAAAGGTTACCAGGCTGCCGATCAGGTGACCGGCTTGAAGGATTCAGCGGCCAGAGCCGTTATGCTCAAAGGCGGAGATTTCCACATGGAGCTATTCGAATTCCAGAGTCCACCGCCGAAACCGCTCGACCCGGACCGGCCGGTTTGTGATCACGGTCTAACCCATTTTTCCTTCGAAGTTACCGATGTTCAGGCGGTGTACGAGCGCCTCAAAAAAGCCGGTATGCGCTTTCACTGCCCCCCGGAGAAGTTGGGTGACCTGGGTACGGCCACTTACGGCCGCGACCCGGACGGCAACGTGATTGAACTGCAGGGCCCGTAAAATCGTGCCCATACACAACCGAACCCGGATGAGCCGAAAACAAAAAGTTGTATGCACCCATCGGTGTCAATCTGTTCGGGGTTTATGACGGATTCAAAGACGGCCCCCAACAGATGAACGACGGCGATATGCGCGCCGGTATGTCCCTCTTGACGCTGGACAAAACCATGGCGGGAAAGGGTTGAGGCCAACCACGCACCCCGCATACGAGGATGAATACAATGGTTGAAACACACGGAAAATTACCCTTGTCGGTTAAATTGGGCTATTCGTTCCCGTCAGCGGCCTACTTTATTGCCTACAACGCCCTGGCGCTCTACCTGATCTGGTTTTTTACCGAAGCGGTGGGGCTGCCGCCGGCCTTTGCCGGTATCATCGCCTCCATCGGGATTCTTTGGGATGCCATTACCGATCCGCTCATCGGGATGTGGTCGGACAACCGCGACCCGGCCAAGGGCCGCAGACGGCCCTTCATGCTGGCTGTTGCCATTCCATTCGGCCTGTCGATCTGGTTGATGTTCACCAATTTCGGCTTCGGCCCGATCATGACCAAGGTCTATTACATCGTCATCGCCATGGTGTACTACACGTGCATGACGGCCCTGGATGTGCCCTATACCGCGTTGGGCGCCGAGATGACCACCGACTACGACGAAAGGAGTTCGCTGGCCAATTTTCGCAATATGTCCAGCCAGGTGGCCAACTTCAGCACGGCCCTGGTCTTCTTTATCCTACCGGTGTTCATAGAAAAATTTGGGTCCGCGTCGGCCGGTTGGTCGGTCACCATGGCCATTTACGGGGCGGCGGCCACGGCGGCGATCCTGATCGGCTGGAAAGCCACGGCCGGGTATAATATAACTGAATTGACCTCCCATGAACGAATCACCTACAAAGACTATTTTGCCGTATTGAAAAACCGTCCCTTCCGCAACGTGGTCTACATGTATTCACTGTCCGTTCTGGCCATGGGCGTGGTCAATACGGTGCTGATCTACTTCCTCTTCTTCGTTGGCGGACTGGCCGAAAGCCAGGTTCCCATCGCGCTGATGATCGTGTTTGGCTGTTCATTCCTCTTTGCGCCGCTGATCAATGTCATCTCGCAACGGATGTCCAAAAAGGTGGCCTGGGTGTTTGCCATGGGGTCCTGGGCGCTGACGCTTTCCCTGTTCCCCCTGGTGATTATTCCGGGCATGGCCAATCCGGTGTGGGGTGCCTACGCAATGCTGTTTTTGAGCGCCATCGGCTGCACCGCCCAATACCAGGTGGCCTGGTCGATGATTCCCGACTGCGTGGAACTGGACGAATTCAAAACCGGCCACCGGCGGGAGGGGCTCTACTATGCCACGGCCACCTTCATCCAAAAAATTGCCACGGCCCTTGCCATGGCCATCGCCGGTTACCTGCTGGGCAAGATCGGCTATACCGACGCCTCACAGATGACACCGGAAATCGCCAATGGGATCAAATATCTGTTTGCCTTGGGTTCCTCGATCCCGTTGGCCATGAGCGCGCTGGTGGTGGTGTTCACGCCGATGAGCCGCGAATGTCATGCCTGCCTGCTTCAGGCGATTTCCTTGAAAGAAAAAGGCAAAGCCTACTCGGTGGACGGGTTCCGATCGCTGTTCAACAACGAGGCCGAAGCCGGTAAGTATTCGGACTAACCGTCCATATCTGTTCATCGCGGACGATGCGCATTGCCGCCTCGCCTATGCATCAATCCAAAGGAGTCCCAATATGAGCCACGCCAATGTTATCCTCACGATTCCGGAACCGGGCCGCTTCGAACTGGTCGAGCGCCCTTATCCGACGATTAAATCCGGGTACGCCATCGTGGAAAACGAGATCGCGCCCGTTTGCCTGGAGGGAACACGCATCTGGGCGGCCCACGATTTCGAATTCCACGACGATCCCACCCACCTGGGCCACGAGAGCGTGGGCCGCGTGGTCGATGTTCTTCCCGGATCCAACTTCAAGGTGGGCGATCGCGTGATCATCTTCCAGGGGGATCACTGCGGTCAGTGCCATGCCTGCCGCAACGGTCTCTCACCGACCTACTGCCAAGCCAACAACCCGGACATCCACGGTGTGGAAGGGTCGGCCATGAAGGGCATCGAATTCCGGAATGAAAGCATGTCCGGCGGCTTCGCCATGGCGCATTACCGCATCGCCCCGGAAGCCAACCTATACCGCATCCCCGATGCAGTCGATTTCCGTTACGCTGCCGCCTGCAACTGCTCATACGGCGTGGGGTTCAGCAACCAGGAGGTGATGAACGTCAAGGCGGGGGACACGGTTCTGGTCGGCGGAGTCGGCTTCATCGCCATGGGCCACATCATCAGCGCCCTGTATCGCAACGCCACGGTGATCGCCCTGATCCGCAACCCCCACCGCAAGGCAATGCTTGTCAACATGGGCGTAGAACATTTCGTCAACCCCGATGACGATGATTGGCTCGACCAGGTACAGGCCCTGACTTATGAAGGCCAGGGGGTGGACCACGCCGTGGATGGCTCGGGTGTCACCTACTACCAGGAAAAACTCATGGCCGCCACGCGCATCTACGGGACGGTCAATTTCAGCGGGCACACACCGGGCGCGTACATCAAGCTGAGCCCGCTGCACGACGTCATCGATCCCTCCCATTATCTGATGGGGCAGCACGACGTGCGCGCCCAAGATCGTGAAGGCCTCGTGCGCTCCCTGTTGAACAAGGATGTCCAGCGCGGCATCGACGTCATGGTCACCCACGAATTTCCCATGTCGCGTGCCGGCGAGGCGTTCGACGTTCAGGTCAGCAAGCAGTGCGGCAAAATATATCTTTACCCGCAAAAGTGAAAAAGGAATTCAACCATGATCGGCAAAACCATAGATCAACTCCACGTGGGCGAAACGGCCCAATTCAGCAAGACGGTCTCGGAAACAGATGTCTATCTGTTCGCTGGGATCAGCGGTGATTTCAATCCGGCCCATATCAACGAACACTATGCCAGCAACACATTCTTTAAAACGCGGATTGCGCATGGCCTGCTCAGCGCAGGCTTCCTCTCCGCCGTGTTGGCCAACCAGTTACCGGGTCCTGGAACGATCTTCATATCCGTTGCGCTCAAATTTCTCGCGCCGGTGCCTATCGGAGACACCATCACGGCCCAGGCAGAAGTCGCTGAAATCGACAAAACCAAGCATCGGGTAACCTTGAAGCTAACCTGTATCAATCAGGAGGGAAAACCAGTTTTGGCGGGCGAAGCGGTGGTCAGTCCGCCAAAGGCGTCTTAATCCATAGTGTTAAGGTTCAGTTGAAAAACATTGATTTTTATTGGAGGCATTTATGTCTGACGACGCGGCATCCCCATCCACCATCCACCCTGACGATCTGCTCGCGATCATCGGTCCCTCGCCGGCGGACAACACGGAAGGTTACGACACAGCGATTTTGTGGAAAAGTGAGATCGTCGCCCGGCAGGTTAAGGAGATCTTCAAACTGAAGCAGCGCCTGGGCGACATTGCCGACCACGGTGCGCTTTTCGGACCGTTGTCGCTTGTTGCCGGTTGGCAGAAAAGCTTCCTGGAGACATGGGTCACCCAGCCGGCCGAAACCCTTGCGCGCATTCTGGGTGCCACCGGCAGTGGCCCGGATCTGTTCATCGAACAGAACGAATGGATCGAGCGGACCTATGCACGTTTGCTGCACGAACGCTGCGGTCTTTTTATGAACGCCGGCACGTTCGATCGGTCTAAAGCGCAAAGCTATGTCGACAGTGAGCAGGGGATTGAATTCCTGGAAAACACCATGCGGGAGTTCGCCATGCTCGAACAGGGCTATCACAGCCGAGGGCTGACGCGTTTGAAGGCCCTGAAAGATCTTTTAAAGTGCCTGCTGATGGTGATCACGGGGAAGACACTGGCGCAGGCAGAACTTCCCTTCAAGCCGAAAAGCAAAAACGGCTTTGATCGTCCACAATACCTCAGTGACATTCAAACCCGCCTGGAGAATCTGCATACCGCTGACGCTTTCGACTGCAAAGCATTTTCCGAGCGGTTGACTGGCGGTAAAATCGGGTGCTCTCCCTTCGAGATCATCGAGGATTCCAGGCTGTATGCGTCTGCGCTGCGCTTCTATCCGCTGCCCGATGGGATCGCGCCCAACGGCAAAATCATCTATGTGCCCTCGCCGCTGGTGAACCGGCCCGAAATCTACGATCTGGCCAAGGGCAAATCGGTGATCGAAGGGATGCACAAAAACGGATACACGGTCTACCTGGCCGACAACGGGGACCCGGGATATGAAGAGAGCAAGCTCGGTCTGGATTTCTACGGCAAGACATTGCATGACAGCAACCTGGAGATCATCACCAGCCGGCACCCGGGCCAGGAAATTTGTGTCGTCGCCTACTGTATGGGCGGCACGCTGATTCTGCCCTACCTGGCCCGTCGGGCGGAAGAACGCCTGGCCCGCGGTGATAGCATGGACATTCACAAGGTCGTTTGCATGGCCTCACCGGTGAACGTCGACGATGCCGAAAGCGGCTATGCCCCTGTCCTGGAGATCATCCGGCAAGGCCACGACCCCAGACTGATGGAAGATTTGTTCGGCGATGTCAACATCCCGGTGCAGGTGATCGAATCCGGAATGAACCAGACCCAATTTGGCGTTCAGTACTATGTGTCCAGCGGCTTTTACAATCGTGCCCTGGACCCCGACGCACTCTTGGATAGCGCGCCGTTTTTCTTCTGGCTGTCGCATGGAAGAATGTTCCCCGCCAGGGCGCACAAGGAATGGATCCAGCAGATTTTCCTGGAAAACCGGATCTATCGGGGCCAATTCTGTCTTCCGTCGGCGGTGCCTGCCCTGGACGGACGGCCAGTAAACATGGATGTTCTGACCGATGCGGGCGTTACGATTATGGATTATCGGGGCACGCGGGACATGATCTCGCCAGGCGGTGCCTGCGTGGCCAGCGAAACCTGGGGCCAGACACCGGACAATCATCTGAAAAACCCACCGGGAGGCATGAATCAGACGGTGGAAAAAAATATCGGCCATATTTTTGTGGTCAGCCGGAAACTGCTGGCCGAATTTATCGAAACGGTTTCCGAGTTTTTGAGCCAATAAACGCATCCGCACCGGTGAGCCTTCAGACGTGGGCCAAGCGGGCAATAAAAGGGGAGGATACCAATGGAATTTGAACTGAACAAGGAACAGGTCGGCATTCAAAAAGCGGTCAGGGATTTCGTCAAAGGCGAATTCAAAAAGGATGTTATCCAAGAACTGGTCGAAAAGCATGAATACCCAAAGAAAATTTGGAAAAAGGCTGCTGAGCTGGGATTCGTCGGCATTCATTTCCCGGAAGAATACTCAGGGCAGGGACTTGGCGTCATGGAGAACATCCTCGTGGCCGAAGAGCTTTGCAGGGGTGACTCCAGTGTTGGAACCTGTTTGATTCTGGCCGATTTCGCATCGGAGATTATGCTGCGTTCCGGTAGCGAAGAACTCAAGGCCGAGTGGCTTCCGAGGATCGCCGAGGGTGAGATTCTCTCCTGCGGTGCCTTTACCGAGCCGGATCACGGTTCCGACATCACCAGCGTCGAAACCACCGCAGTCAAAGATGGAGACGAGTGGGTAATCAACGGATCTAAAATTTTCATCACCAATGGGGGGCCCTTGGCCGGCTGCTATAGCGTGCTCTGCCAGACCGATCCGGAGGCCAAACCCTCATACCGGGGTTTGAGCGTCATCCTCGTGGAGGCCGATCGGCCCGGTGTTTCCACAACCGATGTCGGACCTAAAATGGGAATGTCCCTGTCCTACACAGCGGAAGTGGTGTACAAAGATGTGCGCGTTCCCCAGTCGAATCTGATTGGCAAGGAGGGCAAAGGCTTCTATCAGGTGTTGGAGTTCTTCGACGAAAGCCGTGTTCTGGTGGCCGCACAAGCCCTGGGCACGGCTCAGGGAGCTTTTGATCGTGCCCTGGCCTACGTCAAGCAGCGCGAGCAGTTCGGCAAGAAGATCGCCCAGTTTCAAATCACCCAGCACAAGCTGGCCGACATGGCCACCAAAATTGAAACGGCGCGGCTCATGACCTACAAGGCGGCCTGGAATTTCGACCAGGGCCGCATCGATCCCAAGTTGACCTCCATGGCCAAGATGTATGCGGCCAAGACCGCGGTGGACGTTTGCGACGAGGCCATCCAACTTCTCGGCGGCTACGGCTACATGCAGGAGTACGAGGTGGAACGTTTTTATCGGGATGCCAAGATTACCGAGATCTGGGAGGGTACCAAAGAGATCCAGAAAAATACAATTGCCAGTTATCTGCTTGGAAAGATTAAGTAAGAGGAGGCAATAACGATGATCGATAAAAGCAAGTACGACGAAACAAAAGCCTTCGAAATGCACAACCTGCAATTCGATGTTGCCGCAGAACGACTCCAATTAGAGCCCTGGATAGCTGAAAAAATAAAGTATCCGAGAAGAGAATTTGTCGTTCGATTTCCCCTTCGCTACGACGACGGTCGCGTCGAACTGCTGATCGGCTATCGTGTGCAGCACAATACCTTGAGGGGTCCTTGCAAAGGAGGCATCCGTTATCATCCGGACGTCGATCTGGATGAGGTCCGCGCCCTTTCCGGATGGATGACTTGGAAATGTGCAGTAGTCGATATCCCTTACGGTGGGGCCAAGGGCGGCGTCCAGTGCGATCCCTCGAAAATGTCTAAAGCCGAGATCGAGCGGTTGACGAGGCGCTACATATGGGAAATTTCGCCAATTATCGGCCCGGATCAGGACATTCCGGCTCCCGACGTCAACACCAACCCCCAGGTGATGGCCTGGATCGTGGACACCTATAGCGTATTTAAAGGCTATTCCTGTAACAGTGTCGTGACCGGGAAGCCATTAGAAATCGGAGGCTCGCTTGGGCGCTTGAAAGCCACTTCTCAGGGTGTCGTCTATGTGCTGCAGGAAGCGGCCAGTCGGCTCGGCATTGATTTGAACTCCTCAACGGCCGTCGTTCAAGGATACGGCAATGTCGGTTACCATGCTGCGGAATTGCTTGAAGAAATCGGTGTGAAAGTCATCGCCATGTCGGATGTGAACGGTGGGATTTTTAATCGCAACGGTCTCGATTCCAAAAAGGTCCTTGACCATTGCCAGGCAACCGGGTCCGTGGTTGACTTCCCGGAAGCGGAGAACATTACCAACAGCGAAATTCTGGAGTTGCCTTGCGACATACTTGTTCCCGCCGCCCTTGAGGGTCAGATTACATTGAAAAACGCTCACAGGATTCAAGCCAAGGTCATCGTGGAAGGAGCCAACGGACCGACCACCCCGTTGGCCGACGATGTCCTTGATGAGAAAGGCATCTTCGTTATACCGGATATTTTGGCTAACGCCGGAGGCGTAACGGTGTCTTACTTCGAATGGGTGCAGAACATTCAAAAACTGTTCTGGACTGAAGACGACGTCAACAAACAGCTACACCGAATCATGAAAAGAGCCTTTAAAGAGGTGTATGACATCGCCGAGAAAGAAAAAGTCAATATGCGCACGGCGGCATACATGCTTGCGGTGTCACGCGTGGCCGCAGCCAAGAGAATCCGGGGCATATTCCCTTGATTGGCACCCGTGAAGGCACCTCTTCCGGTTGGCCGGGATGCGTCGTAGGTGACATTTCGAAAACAAGATGCGGTTCACACGGGAAAGTGCCAACAACACGATGATTTCTAAACCATTGAACGCGTTCGACATCGCGCAGGCCACAGCGGTCATCAACGGAATGTCCGGGAACATGACCACAGAGGAGATAATGGCACATCTGTGGCCCTATGTCGAAGATGTAGGCATTGCGAATTTCAGAAAAGGCGTCGTAAAGGAACTCCTTGACCTTACCAGGCCTGAGAATGTCATTCCTGAGCGTTACCAGGCGTATCGTGCGATGGTGCATGATGGCATCACCTTCTTGTTGGCCAACTTGTCCCCCAGACGTCTGCTGCGTCTGGCGATAGACCAGATGCGTCTGCCGGATTCGGCCGGTGCAGAAGAGCGGCTGGTCAAGCTGGCCGGTCAAATCCCCACGCTACACAAACTTGGGCAAATCCTCGCAAGGAACCGATACGTCGATCCGGCTTTTAAGAAATGGTTGATCAGCCTGGAAAACGGCATCGGTGAAACCCCTCTGGAGGCGGTCCTGGACAAGGTGCGGCGGGAACTGAGCGGATCCCGCGATATGCGTTCGGTTAAACTGGACGCGACAATCCTCTCAGAAGCGAGTGTCGGAGCGGTCGTGGGATTCACCTGGACAGCCCGGGATGCCAACCAAAAGGGCCGCGGTGTCTTCAAGGTGCTTAAACCAGGCGTCAAGGAAAAACTCCAAGAGGAATTCGGCATTCTAGAAAAACTGGCTGAATTTTTCCTACAAAATAAAGCTAATTATCCCCTCAAAGAATTTTTATTCATCGAAACCTTTAAGGATATCCGTGAGGCCCTGGAAAAGGAACTCGAACTCCAAGGGGAGCAGGCCCATCTGGAATGGGCTGCGCGCTTTTATGACGACGAGCGTTTGATCATTCCTCGTATTCTGCCCTTTTGTAGCGACCACATGACGGCGATGACGTTTATCGAGGGGGACAAGATTACCGATGTCGCCATGACGCCTGAGCAACGCAAAAACAGCGCACGGGCCCTATTCCGTGGCTTGATTTGGCGCCCTCTGTTATCTCTGGATGAACTGGCGATCTTTCACGGAGACCCGCACGCAGGCAATATTTTTGCAACCGAAAACGATTCCCGGCCGGTTCTTTTGGACTGGAGCATGGCAGGATACTTGTCAAAAAAACAGCGGCTGGATATCATCCGGTTGGTTCAAGGCATCCTGCTGGATGATCAAGCTTCGATATGCAAGGCGGTTCAAGACCTCACTGAAATTGATCGAAACCGTGCAGGTGATCGGTGCGAGCACCTCGCACAAACGGTGTCAGATGTGTTGAACGAACCGGAATATGTTTACAGTCATCTGCTCTACAAAACCTTTTACCTTGTCGATCGGTTGGCCGTCCGTGGATTGCGGTTTCCTAAAGATCTACTGCTTTTCAGAAAATCGTTTTTCACGGTGGACGGCATCCTGCATGATATCGACCCAACATTCGAGATAGACGACTATCTGACCCTTCTCATCAAAGAGCTTGTCGAGGAAGAATTGCCAAAACGGGTCGCCTATCTTGCCTTTC
>Ga0316193_10002928_pt1 | contig 12165 bp, 13 predicted proteins | sample MerIslsedime2_MG_FD_207735 | JGI IMG/M metagenome (GOLD analysis project Ga0316193, IMG submission 207735) | Coastal sediment microbial communities from Maine, United States - Merrow Island sediment 2 | ecosystem: Environmental > Aquatic > Marine > Coastal > Sediment | place: USA: Maine... | reverse complement strand
ATGTTTCACGACACCCCACCGGCTTGTGCCCATGTGCCACGACGATGATCGAGCCACGCCTGCAGCATCACTGCGGCGGCGACCTTGTCGACGACCTTCCGCCGCTGGCGCGCGTCGAGACCGGCTTCGAGCATCCCTCGCTCGGCGGTCACCGTCGTGAACCGTTCGTCGTACATCTCCACCGGCACCCCGACAACGCTAGCGAGCTGTCGGGCCTCGGTCTCGGCAGACCGCGCTGCGGGCCCCTTCGAGCCATCGAGAGACAGCGGCAGGCCGACGACGACCAGTTCGGCCTCCTCGACACGCACCAGGTCCGCGATGGCCGCATGGTCGTGCCGGCGCGAGGAGGATCGGTGGACCGTGGTCAATGCCGAGGCCACCGACCCGGAGATGTCGCTGACGGCGATCCCGATCCGCTTGGACCCCAGATCGACTCCGAGCGCGCGGACCCCGGGGATCGCGTTCACGGCGCGCCGGTCACCGGAGACCGGTCATGTCAGATCGCTCATGGCACCAGCGGCCGCTCGTGCCGCGAGATCCAACGCGTCGGGGATCCCCGACACGTCCTTGCCGCCAGCCGTCGCGAGGTCGCCCTTCCCACCCCCGCCGCCACCGACGGCCCGCGCCGCATCCTTGATCAGACCGGCGGCCGGCAGCCCGAGGCCGGGTTGTACCGCCGCGACCAGGCCGACGCCGCCGCCGGTGGTCTCGCCGATCAACACCACGATGCGAATGTCGCCCTGCTGGCGCACGGCGATTGCGAGGTCGCGCAGATCCGAGGCCGAGACGCCGTCGACACGGGTGATCACGACGCCCTCGTGCGCGATGGCAGCGAGTTCTCCGGCTCGCCCCACGGTCAGTTGCGCGCGCAATGTCTTGATCTCATCGTGGAGGGTCTTCACCTCGTCCAACTTGCGTTGCACGCCCGCCAGCAGTTCGTCGGTCCGGGTACCGAGCAGTCGAGCGGAATCGGCGATCAGTCGTTCGTCGCGCTGCAGCAGCGCAACGCTGCCGGCACCCGTGACCGCTTCGATCCGCCGGAGGTTTGAGCCGATCGACGATTCACTGACGACCTTGATGGTTCCGATGTCGCCCGTGGCCCGCACGTGGGTGCCACCACACAGTTCGACCGACGAGCCCGCCTCGAGCACCCGCACGATGTCACCGTACTTGTCGCCGAAGAATGCGATCGCGCCGAGCGCCTCGGCTTCGTCCTTGGTCGTCTCGAACACGCGAGTGGGTGAGTTCGCGAGCGTCTCGTCGTTTGCCAGTCGCTCGATCTCGGCGATCTGATCGTCGTTCACCGCCTCGTAGTGAGAGAAGTCGAATCGGAGTCTGTCGGGCCCCACCATCGAACCCGCCTGCTTCACATGGTCACCGAGCACCTGTCGAAGTGCATGATGGAGGAGGTGGGTGGCGGTGTGATTGCGCCGAATCGCGGCTCGTCGTTCGGCATCGATCGCTGCGGTGGCGGTCTGGCCTGGCGTGATCACCCCGGAGACGACGCGCGACCGGTGACGACGGAGGTTCGGCAGCGCGAACGTCGTGTCACGCACCTCGGCGGTGCCGGTCTCGGTCTCGATGGCGCCGGTGTCACCGATCTGGCCGCCGGACTCGGCGTAGAACGGCGTGCGATCCAGGAAGATGTCGACCTGACCGTCGGTCCCCTCGACGGGCACCACCGCCAGCACCCGTGACTCGGAGATGTCGTCGGTGTACCCCAGGAACTCGGTGACACCGAACTGCTCGACGACATCGCGATACGCGTCGAGATCGACACCGTCGCCCGAGCCCTTCTGTGCCGCCTTGGCACGGTCCCGCTGCGCCGCCATGTCAGCACCGAACCCTTCCAGGTCAACGGTCACGTCACGCTCGCCGGCGATCTCCTGGGTGAGTTCGAGCGGGAAGCCGTAGGTGTCGTGCAGCAAGAACGCCGTGGACCCAGACAGCGCACTCGGGTTCGATTCCAGCTCTCCGTCGAGGATCGACAGCCCGTGCTTCAAGGTCTGGCGGAATCGCTCCTCCTCCTTGGTCATCACACTGACGACGAAGTCCCGGTTCTTGACGATGTCGGGATAGGCGTTGCCCATCACGTCGATCGCGACCTCGGTGAGGCGGGGCATGACCAGCGATTCGGTACCGAGCAGGTAGGCGTACCGAACAGCTCGACGAATGATGCGACGCAACACATACCCGCGCGCCTCGTTCGACGGGAACACACCGTCGTTGATCAGCATGGCGCCGGACCGGGCGTGCTCGGCGAGCACCCGCATGGCGAAGCTCTCGCGGTCGTCGTAGTCCCCCACTCGGTAGGACTTGCCGGTGATCGAGCACGCCTCGTCGATCATCGGTTGCATCAGGTCGGTCTCCCAGACCGAGTCGACCCCTTGGACGAGGGCCAGGATCCGCTCGAGGCCGGCGCCGGTGTCGATCGACGGCTTCGGCAACGGCGTTCGTGTGCCGTCAGGCGCCTGGTCGAACTGCATGAACACAAGGTTCCAGAACTCCATGAACCGGTCACCGGCCGGGTCGCCGAGCGGGCCACCGTCGGGACCGAACGCCGGGCCACGGTCGATGTGGATCTCGCTGCACGGTCCGCACGGACCGGTGTCGCCCGCCTGCCAGAAGTTGTCCTTGTCACCGAGTCGTTGGATCCGATCCATCGGAACGCCGACCATCTCGTGCCAGATCGCCTCGGCCTCGTCGTCGGACTCATGGACCGTGATCCAGAGGCGGTCACCGTCGAATCCCCAACCGCCGCTCGCGGGGTCGCCGGTGGTGAGCTCCCAGCTCCAGGGGATCGCCGCCTCCTTGAAGTAGTCCCCGAAGCTGAAGTTGCCGAGCATCTCGAAGAACACGAGATGCCGCTTCGTTCGACCGACGTCGTCGAGGTCGTTGTGCTTGCCGCCCGCCCGAGCACACTTCTGCGAGCTCACCGCCCGCTTGAACGGGGGCTGTTCGTCGCCGACGAAGTACGGCTTGAACGGCAACATCCCTGCCACGTTGAACAGCACCGTGGGGTCGTGCGGAATCAAGCTCGCCGAGGGCACACGCGTATGGCCCCTCGCTGCGAAGAAGTCGCGGAAGGAGTCTCGGAGTTGGTCGGCGTTCATCGACGGCGTCATATCCCGGGCGAGCCTATCGACGCCGGTAGCTTCCCTCCCGTGAGTTCCCGCCGTTCAGCGCCCCCAGACCCTCCCGAGGACGTCCACGAGTGGATCAGTTTCGAGGATCCCGACGAACACCGCACGTGGCTGATCGATGCGACCTTTCTCAGTTCGAACTACATGTGCATCTACGGCTGCGGCTGCAAGGGCATCCTCGACGAGCCCGCGCCGGAGCTGATGCAGGGGTGCTGTAGCCACGGTGCCCATTTCGCCGATGCCGACGATGTGAAGAATCTGGAGCAGTACGTGGATCGGCTCGAGCCGCGCCACATGCAGTTCCACGCCAAGATGACGAAGAAGGGCTACCTACGCGACGGCGAGCCCGATGCCGACGGCACTCCGACGACGGTGACCCGGCTCGTCGACGATGCGTGCATCTTCCTGAATCGCGTCGGATTCGAGGGCGGCGTGGGCTGTTCACTGCACATCGCTGCGCTCGACGCGGACGAACGCCCCATCGATTGGAAGCCATCGGTGTGTTGGCAGGTTCCGCTGCGCCTCGAGCACTCGACCGACGAGTCCGGCCATGTCACCTCCCGGCTGCGCGAATGGAAGCGGCGCGACTGGGGCGAGGGCGGCACCGAATTCGGTTGGTGGTGTACCGAGGAGCCCGATGCGTTCGTGGGGTCCGAGCCGCTCTACGTCTCCGCCAAGGACGACATCGTCGCACTGGTCGGTCAACACATCTACGCAGCGATGGTCGAGCAGCTCGAGCGCCCGAACTGGGTTCCGCTCCCCCACCCGGCCGTTCGCCGCTCGAACGCCTGATGCGATGAGTTTCGGCGCGATCTGCCCACACCGGGACGCATCAGTACCGGTCGTCAGTCGTCGATCTCGTCGTCGTCGTCGAACGTGACGCCGTACTTCTCTGCCAACGCGGCGTACTCGTCGTCGTCGTCGGAGTCCTCCGACGGCGACGAACGGTCACCCAAGCCGAGATCGAACGCTCCCGGGCCGGACTGCTTCAGTTTTCTCGCCTCTTCGAACCGGCGATGACGACCCTTCTTCACGACAGGGCTCCCACATACTAGAAATCCGACATTCGGGCACAGGGTAGCGGCGCAAGCAGGGATTTCTCGGGATCCCGGGAAATGGGTGCGGCATCATCGCCGATCGGTGCCGGAGCGATCACTCGGCCACTGCGGTGAGGCGGAGGCGGCCCTCGCCGTCGAAGGTCAGACCGGCCTCGCCGCTGACCAGACGCCGAATGCCGTCGCCGACCAGGTCGTTGCGCCAACCCGAAGCGAGCCGCGCCTCCTCGTCACCTCTGAGAAAGGCGACGATGTCAGCCCGAGTGGCCAGGAGTGCGGGATCGAGTCGTTCGTCACGAGCGAGCTGCGCCACCCACGCCGACACGAGCGTGACGGCTGGACGCATCGAACGGTCCAAGTCGTCGGCCGAGGGAGGTGGAGCCGGTGGCGGTGCGCCTTTGGCCGCCCGCACGGCTTCCAAGATCTCGTCGGCAATGCCACCGCGGGAGTGGCGCTCGTCGACGCCGCGAGCCTGACTCAGCTCCTTGACGGTCGACGGGTTGCGTTGCGAGATTCCCAAGATGGCCAGGTCCGGGAGCACTTGCCGAACGGGAATGTCGGTTCGCATCGCGCGACGCTCACGCCACGCTGCGACACTCTGCGCGACGGCCCGGGACGCGGGGCGGAGCGACCGTGCATCCTTCAGTCGTAGCCAGGCATCCTCCGGCACTGATCCGCTCGTCGGCCGGGTCCGGAGCTCTTCACAGGCGTCCTCGGCCCAGGCCAGGCGGTCGGCTTCGGCCAGTGCCGCCACTTGACGTTCGTGCACTTCCAGGAGGTATTCCACATCGACCGCGGCGTACTGGCGCTGGCTGTCGGTCAGGGGTCGACGCAACCAGTCGGTGAGGCGGTCACCCTTGGCTGGTGTCACCCCGAGCTCCCCCTGGAGCAACGAGACCAGCGACGGCGTCCCGTAGCCCAGGAACCCACCGGCGAGCTGGGTGTCGAACATCCGCGCGGGCACACTGCCAACGGCGTGGGTGAGAACATCGAGGTCCTGTTGTGCCGCGTGGATCACGCAGAGCGAGTCCGCCTGGAACAGTGCACCGAAGACGCCGACGTCGATCGCCAATGGGTCGATGAGCGCCACCTCCTGTCCCGACGGTGTCCTCCACGCGACCTGGACCAGCGCCAACTTCGGGAAGTAGGTGCGTTCGCGATGGAACTCGGTGTCGAGTGCGTAACGCGGCTGCGACGTCAGCTCGTCGACGACGGTGTCGAGGTCGTCCTGACGCTCGATCCAGCGATACTCGATCGCCGGTTCACCCACCTGATGTTCCCGACGCCGGACCCGACTCGATGTCGAGACCTGCTTCGGCCCAGGCCAGCATCCCCCCGAACACATTGACGGCGGCGATGCCCTGTTCCTCGAGGAACCGGCAGGCGTTCGCGCTGCGTGCACCGGAGCGGCACACCACGAAGGTCGGCTCCCCGTCGAATGCTCCGAGGCGCTCCGGGACCGTTGCGAGCGGGATGTGAACGGCATATGTGATGTGGCCCGACTCGTACTCGTTGGCTTCGCGCACGTCGACGACGCGAGCCGTCGGACCGAGTGCGGCCAGGTCCTGCACCGAGATCTCCGAAATCGTCACGGCGTCAAGAGTACCGACCGAGATCGTCGAGGGTGTTGATGTTGCGCAGTGCGCGTGCTGCGAACGACACCTCGACGACCGCGAGGTGGTCGAGCATTCGATGGATGGCTCGTTCACCGGCATCGAATCGGGCCTCGATCTGCGCCAGCGCCGAGGTGCGCCAGAGCGCACACCCGGGCTCGCGTTGCGTCGTCGCCGCGACGAGCACGTCGGCGCCGGGGTGCGTTCGGGCGGCCGCCACCATCGCGGCCAGGTCGGTCGATTCGAGGAACGGAAGGTCGCAGGGGGCGATCAACACGTCGGTGTCGCCCGGATCCTCCGATGTCGAGCAGAAACGGAGGGCCTCGATGATGCCGCCGAGTGGCCCTTCGCCCGGGAAGCGGTCCGTCACCACCATCAGTCCGAGGACCGCCAACTCGTCGACGTCGCCGCCACACGCAATGACTGGCGAGCACCCCGCGCCGCGAAGCGCTGACGCGACTCGCGCTGCCATCGGAATGCCGCCGACGTCGACGAGAGCCTTGGTGCGGCCCATCCGACTGCTGGCACCGCCGGTCAGAACGGCACCGACGAGTCGGCGCTCAGTCAGCGGGAATCCCTGAGGGATCGAGTTGCAGGAGGAACGTGCGGCATCGTTCGGCTTCGTCGGGCTCGCCGATCGCGGCGGCCATGTCGGCGAGCCCGCGCATGCAACGCAGGAAGCCCCGATTGGTCGCCTCGGACCATCGCACGTACCCGCTCCCGCGCCAGCCGTTCGCCCGCAGCGCATCCAGACCTCGGTGGTAGCCCACGCGGTAGGCCGCGTATCGATCGATCGTGTCGCGACCGAGATCGCCGAGCTCAGCCCAGGCGTCGAGGAATCGAGGCGCTGACATCACCACGGCGGCAACCGCGGCGCGACGTTGGTCGTCCGGCAGTGCGACCGCATCAGACAATCGCTGCGCCACGACCGGGTCCGGCGCGGGCAGCACCGTGGTCGGAAGACCGGATGACATGTTGATCGGCTGGTCGCTCACACCAGGAGCGTACCGAGACGCACCGTGGTGCCTGGCCTACAGTGCGCGGGTGCTCGCGATCACCCTGGACCAGGCTCGCACGATCGCGATTGTCGCCACGACCGGGCTGGTCGTCGGAGCGATCGCCTCGTTCTGGGTGATGAAGTCGCTCGTGCAGAAGATCGTCGTGGCGGTGCTCCTCGGTCTCCTCGCCTTCGCCGTCTGGTCACAGCGCACCGCCTTGCAGGACTGCGCCGACAAAGTGGCCGACAACTACGAACGCACGGGCACCAGCGTGGTCGTGTTCGACACTGAGTGCTCGTTTTTCGGTGTCTCGGTGACCATCTCGGACCCCCGCTCCGGGTGACCGCGTCAACAGCCGTCGACACCACCGGTCCCGGTATCGGCGGAAGGCTCGCCCGGCTCACCGGCGCCAAGACGGTCGCCAACACGGCGCTCCGCTGGATCCCACCGTTCCTCCCGACCTTGGAAAGGGCGTTCGGCGCCACGACAACGCAACTCACGACGGTCATCGGCGTCGGTGAGATCGGGGGCCTGTCGACCATGGCCGTCGGGTCACGTCTGGATCGCGGCCGAGAACGACAGGTCATGGTCGCGTCGCTCGGCCTCGTCGCTCTCTCATCGGTGATCGCGCTCGGTGGAACCACCATGACGTTCGCCATTGCGTTCTTCATCCTCATCGTCGGGGTGTCCAATCTGACCGTGGCCGGCCAGGCGTGGATCAGTCATCGGATCGGGTACCAACGTCGAGCACGAGCGTTGGGCCTGTTCGAGACGTCGTGGGCACTGGCATTGCTGATCGGTGCGCCCATCATCGCCGTGCTCATCAACGTCTTCGGCTGGCGGGGTCCGTTCGTCGCGCTCGCGATCGCTGCGCTCGTCGCGGCCCTCGTCGTCGCGGCCGCGCTGCCGCGACGAGTCCCGGTCGAACTCGTCAACACTGATGAGCTCGATTCGGGACCTCCGACGGTCGTGCGATCAGCGATCACGCTCCCCGCCTGGTTGGTGATGATCGGATCGGCGACGACGGCGATGGCTGGGCTGTCGGTGTTCGTCATCTCCGGCAGCTGGCTCGACGACGCGTTCGGGGTGTCGACGGGAGGCGTCGGGGTGATCGCGATCACCTTCGGCGCAGCCGAGCTCGTGTCGAGCCTCTCGAGCGCCGCGTTCGCCGACCGCGTCGGCAAGCTGCGCAGCACCCTTGCCGGGCTGGTCGGACTGCTCGTCGGGCTGACCGTGATGGTGCTCGCCGACGGCCGGCTGGGTATCGGCATCATCGGTCTGCTCGTCTTCCTCCTCGGCTTCGAGTTCGCGTTCGTCACCTCGTTGTCGCTCGTCAGCGAAGCAATGCCGGGTGCTCGTGGCTCGACCTTGGCGGTCTCGAACGCCGTTGGCACCGTGGCGAGAGCGAGCGGCGCCGTGCTCAGTGGCTGGCTCTTCGGCGCCTACGGAGTCAACGGAACCGCCGCGTTGTCGGCGGCGGCAGCAGTCGCCAGCATCGCCTGCTTCCTCTTCAGTCGCCGGGGGTCGGCGCCGATCGCCTCCCCGTGATGAAGCCGGCAACCGCGGCGGCGACCGCGTCGGCATGGGTGTGGGGTCCTGCGTGTCCGGCATCGGGCACCATCTGCACTCGTCCGTCCGGGAGTGATTTCGCCAGGGAGTCCATCGCGGCACGATGATGCGGACGTCCTGTCTCGCCGTACAGCGCGAGCACCGGTACTCGCACCCGCTCGGCCCGCCACGGGGCCTCGCGGCGGAGGTCGGCCAGTTCGCCGACCAGGGCGGCGCCCTCCGATCGCCGCGCTTGTCGCTTCGACTGCGGCAGCCGTTCCCACGCGGCGTCGCCGACGAGTCGGCGCATGAACGCCTCGGCACCATCTCCAGGGTCCCGGTTCGCCACCGCCGCGCCTCCGGCGGAGTCGCCGGGCCACCACTCGATCCAAGAGAGCGGGGTTTCGTACACGATCACCGCGTCGACGAGGTCCGGACGACGATCGGCCAGGCCGAGCGCGACATTGCCCCCGAAGCTGTGCCCGAACAGTACCGCTGGGTCTCGTGACCTCTCGTCGAGGAGGGCTTCCAGGTCGTCGATGTTCGCGGCGACCGTCCATGGCGGCCCGACCGAACGGGATCGACCGTAGCCGCGCCGATCGTACCGCACGACCGGCCGATCCGAATCGAGCCGGCGGCTCAGCCGCAACAGACCGGCCGCCCGGTCCATCGAGCCATGGATCAGCACCAGCGGTGGAGCGGAGCCCTCGCCGGCAACCTCCCACCAGAGCGAGACCATCAGCGGACTTGCACGATGCGCAAGACGTCGGTGGCCGCCTCCGATGGCCGCGGATGCTCGCCGTCCGGCGCCCCTGCGAGCACGAGGACCGTCTGACCCGGTGCGACGAGGCCCGCTCGCAGCGCGGTTTCGACGGCGAACCACACCATCTCGTCGGTCGAGTCGTAGAGGTCGACCTCGAGGGGTTCGACACCCCACGTCAACGCCAACGACCTGATGACCGATGGGTGCGGTGACAGTCCGATCATTCGCGCGGCAGGTCGGAACCGTGCCATCGCACGCGCGGTTCGGCCGCTTCGGGTACAGCACAGGATCGCAGCAACGTCGACGTCATGCGCCGCCTCTGATGCCGCATGGGTCAACGCCGCCGTGATCGGATCGATCGCCGACATCTCCTCGTGGAGCGACGAACGCTGGACCCGTCCCAGCCGGCTCGCCCACTGACGATAGGAGCTCTCTCGTTCGGCCCGTTCGGTGACCTGCGCCATCGTTCTGATCACTGCCACCGGATCCCGTCCGATGGCGGTCTCGCCCGACAACATCACGGCGTCGGTGCCGTCGAAGACCGCGTTCGCAACGTCGCTGACCTCCGCCCTCGTGGGCGAGGGCGCAGTGATCATCGACTCGAGCATCTGCGTGGCCGTGATCACGGGTACACCCGCCTCCACACAGTGCCGCACGATGCGCTTCTGGAGATGCGGCACGTCCTCGATCGGACAGTCGATGCCGAGGTCCCCACGCGCGACCATCACGACATCGGATGCGGTCACGATCTCATGGAGCCGTTCGACAGCTGCCCGGGTCTCGATCTTGGCGACGAGTTGCGCCCGGTCACCGACAACTGCGCGGACCTGATCCAGGTCGGTCGACGATCGAACGAACGACACCGCGATGAACTCGACGCCGGCCGTTGCCATCGCCTCCGCCAGGACCAGGTCCTCAGACGTGGGTGAGGGCAGCCGGAGCGAGTCGGACGACAGGTGCACACCGGGGCGGCCGCTCGTCTCACCACCGGTCTCCAACCGTGCGACGACCTCGTCGGATCCGACACGTTCGACCCGCATCGCGATCGCCCCGTCGCCCAGCTGGATCCGGCTGCCGACCGTGAGATCATCGAGCAGCGTGGGATATGGCACGTGGACGAGCCGTTCGTCGCTCGGATCGTCGCCGACCCTCAAGACGACCTGTTCACCGGCGACGAGACGCACACCACCTTCGGGGAACGCACCGGCCCTGATCTTCGGCCCGGGCAGGTCGGCGAGCACTGCGACCACCCGCGTTCCCGCCACCGCTCGGACTCGGCTGAGCCGTTCGAGATGTTCCTCCAACGAGCCGTGGCTGAGATTCAAGCGGACGACGTCGACGCCAGCATCGAACAGCTCGTCGAGCACGTCGACGGAATCACTCGCCGGTCCGATGGTTGCCACGATCTTCGTTCGGCCGGTCATATCTGCTTGTCTATCGTGCAATGGAACTCCTGATCATCCGCCACGCTCTGCCGGTTCGCCGCGAACTCACCTCTGGTGCCGCTGATCCGGAGCTGTCCGAAGCCGGACATGAGCAAGCCGCGCATCTCGCCCGATATCTGGAATCCGAACGCATCGACGCCGTGTATGCCAGCCCCATGGCTCGGGCTCGCGAAACCGCGGCGCCGCTGATCGCGAAACGTGACCTGGAGATCAACATCTCCGACGACATCGCCGAGTGGGACCAGCACAGCACCGAGTACGTCCCGGTCGAGGAATTGAAGGCAGCCAACGACCCGCGCTGGCAGGCGATGTTGGCGGGCGAGTGGGGGGCCGACGAGTCCGAGGAGGACTTCCATCGACGCGTCGTCCGTGCGATCGAGGCCATCATCGCCGACCACGGCGGCCAGCGGGTTGCGGTCGTGTGTCACGGAGGTGTCATCAACGGGTACCTCTCGCACATCTTGGCTCTGGACACGTTTGCCCGCGGGTTCTTCTACCCCAACTACACCTCGATCAATCGAGTCGCCGCCGCATCGAGCGGTGAGCGAACCGTCGTCACGGTCAACGAGACCAGCCACCTCCGCGGCACGGGGCTCCCCATGGGCTTGTTCCAGAAGGGCTGACTCGTGATCGACGATCTCCTCGACTTCCTCGATTCGTCTCCGTCGCCGTGGCATGCGGTGGCGTCCGCAGTGGATCGGCTCGACGGATTCGAGCGGATCGACGAGGTGGACTCATGGACGTCGGTCCCCGATGCGGGCTACGTCGTACGAAGCGGAGCCGTCGTCGCCTGGCGGCTCCCCGCCGACACAGCCGACCGGCATGCTCCGTTCCGTCTTGCCGGTGCCCACACCGACTCACCCTGCCTTCGGGTCAAGCCGCGCCCGGACGTGGGAAGCGTCGGATGGAAGCAGCTCGCGGTCGAGGTCTACGGCGGGATCCTCAACAACAGCTGGCTCGATCGCGATCTCGGAATCGCCGGCCGTCTGGTGTGCGCTGACGGTACGACGATCCTCGTCAACGTGGCGGAGCCGGTGGCCCGCGTGCCCCAGCTTGCCGTCCACCTCGACCGCGACGTCAACAGCGCAGGGCTCCAGCTCGACACCCAGCAACACCTCACGCCGGTCTGGGGCGTCGGTGCGGCCAGCCCCGGCGAGTTCGCCCAGTGGATCGTCGAAGCGGCCGGTCTCGACGCACCTCCGACGTGGTGGGAGCTGTGCCTCTACGACGTCCAGCGTGCCGCCGTCTTGGGCGCCGACCAGTCGATGATCGCCTCGGGGCGCCTCGACAACCAGTTGTCGTGTTGGGCAGCGATCTCGGCGCTGGTCGACGCTCGTCCTTCGCAGCACGCCGCGGTGGTGGTCCTGAACGATCACGAAGAAGTCGGGTCCTCGAGCGAGACCGGCGCGGCGGGACCGCTGCTCGAGTCGGTCGTCAGCCGTCTCGTCGCCGCCCGCGGTGGCACCAACGACGACCTCCACCGAGCGTTGGCGGCGTCAGCGTGTGTGTCGGCTGACAACGCCCACGCGGTGCACCCCAACTACCTGGAGCGCCACGAGCCCGGTCATCGTCCGATCGTCAACGGGGGCCCGGCGCTCAA
>Ga0316193_10002922_pt1 | contig 12172 bp, 10 predicted proteins | sample MerIslsedime2_MG_FD_207735 | JGI IMG/M metagenome (GOLD analysis project Ga0316193, IMG submission 207735) | Coastal sediment microbial communities from Maine, United States - Merrow Island sediment 2 | ecosystem: Environmental > Aquatic > Marine > Coastal > Sediment | place: USA: Maine... | reverse complement strand
ATGTCTGTAGGATGAAAAAGCCCAGATGGGTGTCGTCGTGGATCAGCGTGTGGTGCTGCAGGTCTTCGGGCACGCGAATGGCATCGGGTCCCTGCAGCATGGAGGGTGCGCACAACGGGGTTATGAATTCATCCATCAGCTTGACCGAGTGGTGGCCGGGGTAGTCTCCGGGGCCGAACCTGATGGCAATGTCGATATCGTCCGTCTCCAGGTCTGACTTTGTCACCGACGCGGAAATGCGGGCGTCAATATTCGGGTGACGACCGATGAAGCGGTAGAGCCGCGGGCTGAGCCACTTGGCGGTAAACGCAGGTCCCGCCGTAACCGTCAGCACGTTGGTCTGTTGCCTGCGGCGCAACTGGCGCATGGTGCGGTGCAGTTGCTCAAAGGCTTCATGAATGCCGGGCTGCATCAGGCGGCCATTCGCAGTCAGTTCCACGGCCCGGTTGAGGCGATTGAACAGTTTCAGCCCAAGATGATCCTCCAGCTGGCGGATCTGGTAACTGAGAGCAGCCGGCGTCACGGCCAGTTCTTCGGCTGCAGCCTGAAAGCTCATCAGGCGCGATGCCGCTTCAAAGGCTTTGAGTGAAGTCAGGGGAGGCAGTCGATCTGTCATGGGCACCAACAAAATTTACTTAACTGATGAGCAGAATAACTCGTTTGTGCAGTGCAATGGAAGTGTCTATTTTCAGTTTCATCAGATGCAGAACCGTTGAATGGATTTGACCCGAAAAGCCCGACGTTTCTGAAAAACACAAGGAATTTAGTGTTATGAACACGCAAAATGCCAATATTGACTTCGATACCATCGAGTTTTTTATGCGCAAGGCCCGCGTTGAGCGCTCTATCGCGATCACCAGCGCCTTCGGCAACTTGGCCGGAATGGTTAAAAATATCTTTTCCACCCCTGAAGCCGGCAACGTCGCCCGCTGCCGTTGATGAATCTCTAATACCCTGCCGTGAGCAGGTCGCTTCCTTCCTGGTATATTCTCCCTCCCTATCCCAGGACCCCAGGCAGGTTGTTCTCCGCGTGAGGACAGCCTGCTTTTTTGTCGGCTGTTCGAAATACGCCCGGCTCAGACGAGCGCAGTTGCAGCCTCGGCCAGTCGCGCCAGACCCTTGCGGATGTCATCATCGCTGGCGGCAAATGACAGCCGGATGCAGCCGGGGGTGCCAAAGGCAGAGCCGGGCACTGTCGCCAGATGATACTCATCCAGCAGCCAGTGGCAGAACTCCACGTCGGTTTCGATACGGGTGTTGCCGGCAGACCTGCCGAGCAGGGAAGAGATGTCGGGGAAGATGTAGAACGTGGCTGGCGGTGAGACCACCTTGATGTCAGCGATCTCATTGAGCAGGGATACGGTCAGATCCCGGCGCCGGTGATAGGAAGCGCGCATGGCATCGACGTCATCGCGTGGTCCGGTTACGGCGGCAAGGGCGCCTTGCTGGGCAAAGGCATTGCCCCCGGCGGTGAAGGTTCCCTGTACCTTGGATATGGCTTTGGCGATTGGTTCGCACGAGGCCGAATAGCCAACCCGCCATCCGGTCATGGCATAGGCCTTGGAAAAGCCGTTGACGGTGATGGTGCGGTTAAACATGCCGGGAAGCGAGGCGATCGACGTGGGGCGTTCCTCGAACCAGATATCTTCGTATATCTCGTCCGACAAGACCAGGCAGCGCGGATGGGTCTGTACCAGGTCTGCCAGGGCTTGCAATTCAGACGGGTTCCACACGGCCCCCGACGGATTTGACGGCGAGTTGAGCATGATGAGCTTGGTGCGGCTGGTCATGGCGTCTGCAACCTGCTCGATGGTCGGTTTGAAACCGGTGTCAGAGCCGGCCGATATAACCACCGGAACGCCGCCGGCCATTTTGACAATGCCTTCATAGGCAGCCCAGAAAGGCGCAATCAGGATGACCTCGTCGCCGGCATCCAGCGTGGCGAAGCAGGTATTGTTGAGGGCCTGCTTGGCACCGTTTGACAAGATCACGCCCGATGCCTTGACGGGAATGGCATTGTCTTCGTTCAGTCGCCTGGCAATTGCGGCACGAAGCTCGAGGTATCCGGCAATCGGGGCATAATGGGTGAACCCTGCGTTCATGGCGTCCGCAGCAGCCTGCCTGATGGCTGCGGGTGTATCGAAATCCGGTTCGCCGATCGTGAGAGATACTACATCGACGCCCTGCGCCTTCATTTCGCGCGCTTTCTGCGCCATTGCGATGATGGCGGCTTCCTCGATGGCTGAGATTCGGGCAGACAGGGCGCTGGCGGGATCAAACGGTTTCATTGTGGAATCAGCTTGTAAACAGATAGTGGAATTGTGTCTGCCTGCTATGCCATGCGGTGAAGCCGGCGTGAAGAGGATTGAACAATATGCGCCGATGGAATCTGTTTGCATTCCTTGGTCTGACTGTGTTGACGGTTTCTGCGTGTGCATCTGAAAAGCCCAAACTGGCAATGGTCAACACCAACCCTTCACCCTATGCCCAGGGGCAGGCCCATACCGAGCCGCTGTTTTATAACGGGCGCACCTACCAGGTTCAGTTCAGACACGTTGTTGCCGAGCAGGTGTTCGATGTGAATGTATCCGCACCGGGCCGCACCCTGGGAAAAACACCGGCAGACAGCCGCATCGTGTCAGAGGTCGGCCGCAACGCGATCAGTCATTTCGCCTGCAAGGATGGCCAGAAGGCCCAAATCGTGGACGGCAGCGTGCAGCCGGGCACGGTGGGTTGGAAAATGCGGGCAAGGTGCGTGTGATTTCACACAGGTCCCCGCAAGACGCTTGATTTTGATCTCGTCAGCAGACATCCTTTACCCGACATCAAGAATCCCGGAACAGGTCCTTTAGGAGGAATCCATGAGCTTGCGTTTTGCGTCTGCCCTTGCGGCGTCACTGATGGCGGCTGCGCTGTTTACATCACCTGTTGTGACCGGGACGGCTGAGGCCAAGTCAAATTGCAAAAATACCGGCAGCTTTGATCGCTGGCTGTCCGGTTTCAAGCAGGACGCGGCGGCCGCCGGCATCTCCCGGCAGGTTATCAATGCGGCGCTTGGCAATGTGACGTTCAACCCGAGCATCATCAAGAAGGATCGCACCCAGATCATCTTTTCCGATGACTGGCTGACATTCTCCGGAAAGCTGATATCGGCAGGCCGGCTCAAGAAGGGAGCTGCCAAACTGAAAGCCAATGCAAGGCTTTTCAGTGCCATCGAGCGCAAATTTGGGGTGCCGGGTGAAGTGATGACGGCCTTCTGGGCGCTGGAGACCGACTTCGGCGGTTTCCTGGGCAATGATTCCACCATACGGTCGCTCGCCACACTGGCCTATGACTGCCGCCGGCCGGAAGAGTTTCGCGAAGAGCTGATTGCTGCGCTGAAACTGTTGCAGCATGGGGATTTGCGTCTTGACGAGATGAAGGGGGCCTGGGCCGGCGAGATCGGCCAGTTGCAGTTCCTGCCGTCATACTATGAAAAGCACGCGGTCGACTTTGACGGCGACGGTCGCCGCAACATGGTTCATTCCAGCGCAGATGCCCTTGCCTCGGCGGCGAACTACATGAAGTTTCTTGGTTGGAAAAAAGGCCAGCCGTGGCTGCAGGAGGTTGAAGTGCCGGCCCGCCTGCCATGGGAGCAGGCAGATGTGACCATCAAGCATCCACGCTCACAGTGGGCCAAGTGGGGTGTGAAAATGCGTGGCGGCAAAAACCTGCGCGCTGACAATCTGCCGGCGTCGCTGATTCTGCCGATGGGCCGCAACGGGCCGGCTTTCCTCGGCTACCCCAATTTTGACGCGTATCTGACGTGGAATGAATCGCTGACCTATTCGCTGACTGCGGCTTATCTCGGTACGCGTTATGCCGGAGCGCCGAAGGCCAGCGCCGGGCGCGGCAAGGTGCCGAAAATGGGCTACAACGACGTGAAGGCCGTGCAGACGGCGCTTGTCAGGCGAGGTTATGATGTCGGCGGTGTCGACGGAACACTGGGTGCCAAATCGCGGGCTGCGGTACGCGATATGCAGCTCAAGCTGAAAATGCCGGCTGATGGCTATCCATCACCCGACTTTCTGCGCCGGATCAGATAGGGCTGTCTGCGGGGGCGGTTTTTTGAAACTTCAGGAAGGTAGCTCCCGATGAAGAAACTGTTCAAATGGTTGCTGATAGCGCTGGGCGTCGTGGCCCTGGTTGTATTGGGTGGTGGCATGCTGATGCCGTCACAGGTCTCTGTGTCGCGTGACCTGGTCATCAATGCGCCGCCGGAAAAGATTTTTCCGCATGTGGCCAATCTGAAGGCCTTCAATGTGTGGTCGCCGTGGGCCGACATGGATCCGGACGCGAAGATCGAGTTTTCCGGCCCCGAGACCGGTGTCGGCCAGGTGATGACCTGGGAGTCCGACACCGACATGGGGTCGGGCAGCATGAAGGTTGTCGAAACTGTCGCCAATGAGAAACTGGTGACGGCGCTGGACTTTGGCCAGATGGGAACAACCACGGCTCGTTTCGACCTGGCCCCGGAGGCCGGCGGTACAAAGGTGACGTGGTCGATGATCTCGGAATTTGGCAACAATCCGATCGGGCGCTGGTTCGGGCCGATGATCAAGTCCGGCGTAACCGAGCAATATGACAAGGGACTGGCCAGGCTGCGCGTGGTCGCGGAGGGCGAATGAAGCTTTACGAATATGCAGGCCTGGATGCGACCGGACTGGCAGCGCTGGTCCGCAGCGGCGAGGTAACCGCCAGGGAAGTGGCTGCTGTGGCGACCGAGGCCATTGCGCTTGCCAACCCGAAGATCAATGCGGTTGTTGAAACCTATGATGATCGTATCGCCACGCTGGATGAAGCAGGCCTGGGCTTCGGCCCGTTTCGCGGCGTGCCGATTTTGATCAAGGATGTGCGCGGCAACGAGAAGGGCCGCAAGGTGGAATTCGGATCGCGCCTGGCGCAAGGCTATGTATGTGACGGCGATACATACCTGGCCGAAATGTTCCGGACGGCGGGTCTGAACATCATCGGGCGCTCAAACGCGCCTGAATACTCCATCGCCACGTCCACGGAAAACCTGCTGTACGGCAATACGTCAACACCCTGGCGCGAAGGCTATTCTGCCGGCGGCTCGAGCGGTGGCGCCGCAGCCGCTGTTGCAGCGGGTGTCGTACCGATTGCCCATGGTTCCGATATTGGCGGCTCGCTGCGCATTCCGGCCAGCTGGTGCGGATGTATCGGGCTGAAACCGTCGCGTGGGCGGGTGTCAGCCGGTCCACAGGTGGACGAGGGCGGCTTCGGGCTGAGCATGAACTTCGCCCAAACCCGCACCATGCGCGACACGGCAGCGCTGCTGGATTGCCTGAGCGTGCCGCAGGCCGGTGATCCGTTCCGGATTCCGGCACCTGATGAAGGGTTCATGGCATGGTTGAACCGCAAGCCTGAAAAGCTGCGTATTGCCTGGACGACAGCGCCGACAATGGATGCGCCTGTCGATACAGAAGTGGCCGCAGCGGTGGAAGCGACGGCACGCCAGCTTGAAGACATGGGCCACCTGGTCGAGCAGGCAGACCTGGTGTTCGATCAGGATGCAGCCTCGCGGATGATGTGTGCCGTGTGGTTTTTCGGCTTTCAAAAGACCCTGGATAAAATCGGCAGCAAGGTGGGCCGGGTGCCGGGACCGGATAACCTGGAGCCGGTGACGTGGGAGATATACAAACGCGCCCGCGACATGGACCCTTATGAATTTCTCGACGGGCTGGCCTGGATCAATCAGTCGCGACGCGAGATCGGCCGGTTCTTTGCGCGCTATGATGTGCTGTTGTCGCCGGCCACCGCACAGGTCTCGCAGCCGCACGGACTTTATGGTCTCAACCTGCCGGGCGTGTCGCCGGAAGACTACATGGTACTGGCCGATGAACCGGTGCAGTTTGCGTTTCCCTACAATGTGGCCGGCACACCGGCGATCTCGTTGCCGCTGGCCATGCATTCCAACGGGCTACCTATCGGGGTGCAACTGGGGGCAGGGCCGGCCCGCGAGCATCTGTTGATTGCACTGGGAGCCGCGCTTGAGCAGGCAATGCCGTGGGCGCAGCATGTGCCACCATTGCACGTCACGAAGCTTTGATCCCTGGCGCGTTGGTTCTGGTCTTGCGAATTGAGTGCCTGAACGACAAGGTTGCCGTAAGACGGGTCGATGTAACAAGAGGGGATGTTTTCATGAAGCTCAAGACACTGGCGGCAGCAGGACTGTTCATGATGATGACGGCAGCACCGGCTGCGGCTGCTTCGTGCGGTAATTCAGGCGCCGGGTTTGACCGCTGGCTGGGTGGCTTCAAGAAGCAGGCTGCAGCGAGCGGCATTGGCCGTCGCGCCCTGTCTGCATTGAACGGCGTGACCTATTCCAGGCAGGTCATCCGCCTCGACCGCAACCAGAAATCGTTCAGGATATCGCAGGCAGCCTTCATCAAGGGCCGGGTGACATCGGGCCGCGTCAACCGCGCGAAGAAAAAGCTGAAACAGCATGCGCGCCTGTTCGCATCGATCGAGAAAAAATATGGTGTGCCGAAGGAAATCATCGTTGCGATCTGGGCCATGGAGACTGATTTCGGAGTGAACCGCGGCAAGATGAACGTGTTCCGCTCGCTGGCGACGCTTGCCTATGACTGCCGCCGCTCGGCGTTTTTCAAGAACGAACTGATGTCGGCCCTGAAAATCGTGCATCGCGGCTGGATGTCTCCCAACCAGATGCGCGGCGCGTGGGCCGGTGAGCTTGGCCAGACGCAGTTCCTGGCATCGAGCTATCTCAACTATGCGGTTGACTACAATGGCGATGGCCGCCGCGACCTGGTGCGTACCACGGCAGATGTGCTGGCCTCGACGGCGAATTACCTCAACCGCAAGGGCTGGCGTCGCGGTGGCGGTTTCAAGCAGGCAGCGCTCAGGGAATGGAACAAGTCCAGCAAGTACCAGGTGGCAATCGCGGTGTTTGCCGAACGGGTGAAGTAGGGGAACTTGCCGACGCGGTCCGCTTGGTGATTTGGCAATCTGCCGAGACGTTGGTTCGCGTGTCCAAAAATGACACGCACCTTATTTGCTGGGTTGGTTTTTCGCCAGGTACTCATTCAGGCATTGGGCATACACCTTGCGCCAACCCGAGTTGAGTGTTTGCAGAAACCATGATTGTCGCAGATTCCAGGCATCACTCAGCAGCCGATCAATACCGGGGTCTGTGTAGGTGGCAAGGCCACCTAGTGTGTAGAAAGTGATTTCACTAGCAAACAGTTCGTCTCCAAGGGCAAGAAAATCTATCCGCGCATAGTCCAGCTTCTTTCCCAAAACAGATGCATAGTCTACTGCTTTCTCAAAACAGCCGGGAAGCTGATAATCCGAGGGCAGTTGCTGTTCTTCCTGCAGAAAATGGTGCGGCGTACCAGCAAGGCGGTCGCCATCCGCACCAAAAATACCGGCCTGCTTGGGACCATATACGGCACCTGTGATCACGAGAGCGATAACAGGACGTCCGGCAAAGGTTGAAAAATTCAATTGAACCGGTTCAGCCTGCTGGCTGGTGCTCAACATTCGTTCAACATAGACTCGAGGCTGAACTTTCCTGTATCCCCACTCGCCGGACTTGCGGCCATAGGGATGGTGTTGCAACCAGCGCTGGACCTGCTTATCCAGACTTTTGCGATCTATGTCTTTGCCTTGTACAAAGTAATTAAAGCCTGAGCCGTGGTTTGTCTTTACGACCACTTTTCCCTGCAATACCTTGCTGGGAATGTCGGACGCTCGCTCGCCGGACCAAAGCACCTCCGCCGTCTGTATGCCGGTGCAGTGTTCTTGAAAATACTGCTTTGCCCATAGCTTGTCGCTTAACGCACCAATGAGTGGATTGTGGTCAAAGACCTTGCGCCAGAGAATTTTCTCATTGTAGGTGTCAGGCAGGGCAATTGAAGGCAGGTACTTCAATGCCCAAAAGAATCTCGCCACAAGGAATGGGTGTCTGCAATAGGCCCAAATGTTAACTAACCAGAAAATCAGGTGGCTGTGTTCGCTGTTTGTTTTCCTCACCATGTCTCCTTGCACTCGGCCCTGCTATCATTGAGACACTTGCCTGGTGGTCTGGGACCATGGTCTTGATCTCGCAGCTTTACCTGCAGGTGCAATACGCCAACGACCAGTCCCGATCAATGAAACCAAAGCGATTGTCGTACTCGCATATCGTGTCGGCTGGAGTTTGCAGACCTAACGTTGGGCATTTTGTGGCTGTCTGCGTGTTTCGGGCTATTTGCCCTTCCACACAGGATCGCGTTTTTCGGCGAAGGCTTTTGCGCCTTCCAGCTGGTCTTCCGAGGCATACAGCTTCGAGATGGTCGCCAGGCCGCGGCGGTTGAGCAGGGCAAGCGCCTCCTTGTCATTCAGATGATGCACGCGCTCCAGCACCTCCTTGATCGCCGCATAGACCAGCGGTGGGCCGCCGGCGAGTTTTTCGGCCACTTCGCGGGCGCGGGTCATCAGTGCATCGGCGGCAACGATCTCGTTGATGATGCCCCAGTGTTTTGCTTCGGCTGCATCAAACGAACGTCCGGTGAGCAGCATTTCCATGGCGACGTGATAGGGAATGCGGCGCGGCAGCTTGATGGTGGCGGCATCGGCGATGACGCCGGAGCGGATTTCCGGCAGCGCGAACGTCGCGTGATCGGCTGCAATGATGATGTCGCAGGCGATCATGATCTCGAAACCGCCGCCATAGGCCAGCCCGTTGACGGCACACACCACCGGCTTGCCGAGGCTGGGCAGTTCCTGCAGTCCGCCAAAACCGCCAAGGCCGTAATTCGCATCAGCAGACTCGCCATCGGCCGCAGCTTTCAGGTCCCAGCCGGGACAGAAGAAGCGCTCGCCGGTCGAGGTGAGAATGGCGCAGCGCAGGTTGTCATCGTCGCGGAATGCTGAAAACACATCGCCCATGATGCGGCTGGTGGCAGCATCGATGGCGTTGGCCTTTGGCCGGTCAATGGTGACTTCCAGCACCCGGCCATTGACGGTGGTGCGAATGGGGCCTTCGGTCATGTTGGTAAGCGACATGGTGGTGTTCCTTCAAATCTGGCGAATGTGGATCAATGCATCTGCTGCCATGGCTCCCTTGCCGGGCGCAAGAACCATCAGCGGGTTTATATCAAGCTCTTCAAGTATGGTGGCGTTATTCATGGCAAACCGGGCAATTGTCTCGATGGCGTCCAGCACGGCGGCACGGTCACCTGATTTGCCCCGGTACCCGTCAATGAGGCGGCTGACCTTCAAGGACCCCAGCGCAGCGTCAATGTCTGACCGCGTGGCGGGCAGCAAAAGCGCGGCACTATCGGCCAGCAGTTCGGCCAGGATGCCACCTGCGCCGATCACCAGCACCAGTCCGAACTGCGGGTCACGGGTGATGCCGATGATCAGTTCGCATACCACGCCGGTGATCATCTCCTCGATCAGGACTTCGTCCGTGATGGCGGACATGACATCGGCTGCGGCCTGAACCTGCTCCGATGTCGTCAGGTTCAGCACAACGCCACCGGCTTCTGTCTTGTGGGCAATGCCGGTTGCCTTCAGCGCCACCGGAAACCCGATTTCGCCGGCGGCATGGCCAGCCTCGAAAATGCTGCAGGTTACGGCTTTCGGTATGCGCAGGCCGACGTCGGCCAGCAGCGTCTTGGCGGCGTGTTCGGTCAGGCCGCGCGCCGGGACGCGCGATACAGACGGGGCAGGCAGCGGGGACGGTGTGCAGTTGGCAACCTTGGTGGCGGCATTCATGGCATCCAGCGCTTCATCCAGTCCGAACAAAGGCGTGATGCCTGCGGCCAGCAGGCGTACCGCCGTGGCTTCCGGCAGGCACTCGGGCAGGGTGGCGATGACGCAGGCCGCACTGCCGGTTTCGTGCTGTGCCGCTATCCAGGCATCAAGGCCGATATCGTACTGGGCGGTGTCGGCCCGGTCGGCGCGCGGGATGTCATAGATCAGGCAGGCCATGTCGGCATCGACCCGCATCATGGCAGCATAGGTGTTCTTCATCGCCTCGAAATTGGCCCAGATGAAGGTGTGGTAGTCGAGCGGATTGGCGATGTCGACGAACTCGTTCAGGGTTGCACGAACGCTTGAGCGCTCGTCGCCAGACAAATCAGGCAGAGACAGAAGCGATCGCTTTGCCACCGCATCGGCCATCAGGGAGGCCTCGCCGCCGGAACAGCTCAGCGACGTGATGCGGCCGGTGGCGAGCGGACCTGATGTGGACAAAAGCTTCAGCGTTTCGATGAAGGCGGGAACCGAATGCACCCGGGCAACGCCGGTGCGGGCAAACAGGGCGTCGTAGAACTGGTCGCTGCCCGCCAGTGTTGCGGTGTGGCTGACGGTAGCGTGGGCGCCTTTTTCCGATGCCCCGGTTTTAAGCGCAACAACGGGCTTGCCGCAGGCATGGGCCCTGCAGGCGATTTCGGAAAACCTGGCCACGTCAGCGATACCTTCGGTGTGCAGTCCGATTGCCGTGATGCGGTCATCACCCAGCAAGGCCTCGATCATGTCGTTGACATCGGTGACGGTCTGGTTGCCGACCGTGATGACCATGGCCAGCGGCAAGGCGCGCGCCTGCATGGTGAAGTTGATGGCCATGTTGCCGGACTGTGACAGGATGGCCACGCCGCTGTTCACCGGTTCGCAGCCATGGAAATCCGGCCACAGGGCGGTGCGGTCCAGCAGGTTGAGCACGCCCCAGCAATTGGGGCCGATGACCGGCATGTCACCGGCTGCGTCAATCAGCGCATCGTTGAGCGGGGTGCCGCCTGCGCCCAGTTCGGAAAACCCGGCAGCATGGCATATGGCGCCGCCTGCGCCCATGGCTCGCAAGGCGCGAACAGCCTCGACCGCGGCTTCGCGCGAGACACCGATATAGGTGGCATCGGGTATGCCGGGCAGGTTGTCCAGGCTGGCAAAACAGGCAATGCCGGCCATGGCCTGCCGCTTGGGGTTCACCGGCCAGATGTCACCGGTATAGCCCAGCTTGAGCAATTCATGGGCCACGCTTTCCGCGACCCTGCCGCCGACAACGGCGACAGAACAGGGTGACAGCAGGCGATTGAGAGGGTGCGCGGTCATCGGCCGTTCTATCCGCCCAGCGGCCGCAGCAGTTCACGCGATATGATGTGGCGCTGGATTTCAGAGGTGCCTTCCCAGATGCGCTCGATGCGGGCGTCGCGCCAGATACGTTCCAGCGGCAGTTCGTCCATGACCCCCATGCCGCCGTGTATCTGGATGGCTTCATCTGCCACGAAGGCCAGCATTTCCGATGCCTTGAGCTTGGCCATGGCCATGTCGGCGTCGGTGACCGTGCCCTGGTCGTATTTCCAGGCCGCTTCCATGGTGAGCAGGTTGGCCGCTTTCAGGTCCAGCGCCATGTCGGCCAGCTTGAACGACACGCCCTGGAACTTGGAGATCTGCTGGCCGAACTGTTGCCTGTCCACCGACCATTGCAATGCATGCTCGAAGGCGCGTTCTGCCCGGCCGAGGCAGGTGGCCGCGACCTGCAGGCGGGTTGCACCCAGCCAGTCATTGGCAACCTCGAAGCCTTTATGAATGTCGCCTAGCCGCTGCGCGTCCGAAATGCGGCAATTGTCAAACTCCAGGATCGAGTTGGTGTAGCCACGGTGCGAGACATTGCGATAGCCGTCGCGCACGGTGAAGCCGGCGGTGCCCATGTCGACAATGAACGAGGTGATCAGTTTTTTCTTGCCGCGCGGTGTGTCCTCTTCACCGCTGGCGGCATAAACAATAACGAAATCCGCAACATCCGCATGAGAGATGAAGTGTTTTGTGCCATTGATGATCCAGTCGTCGCCATCACGCACGGCGGTTGCCTTCATGCCGCGCAGGTCCGACCCGGCGCCGGGTTCGGTCATCGCCATGCAGTCGGTTTTCTCGCCGCGCACGCACGGCAGGGTGTAGCGCTGGCGCTGGTCTTCATTGCAGGCCATCAGGATGTTGGACGGCCTGGCAACGCAATTCCAGTGCAGCGCGTAACTGGCGCGCCCGAGTTCCTTTTCATAGAGCACCCATGACTGGGTATCGAGACCGGCACCGCCGACTTCTTCCGGCATGTTGGCGGCATACAGGCCGGCCTCGATGGCCTTGGCTTTCAGCTCCTCGTAAAGGT
>Ga0316193_10002921_pt1 | contig 12179 bp, 12 predicted proteins | sample MerIslsedime2_MG_FD_207735 | JGI IMG/M metagenome (GOLD analysis project Ga0316193, IMG submission 207735) | Coastal sediment microbial communities from Maine, United States - Merrow Island sediment 2 | ecosystem: Environmental > Aquatic > Marine > Coastal > Sediment | place: USA: Maine... | reverse complement strand
TTTCGCTGATTCCGGGGAAAAGCTTGCGGGAAACATCGGCGAACATGAGATAGGCCAGGTAGGTCAAGTTGAGCATTTCGAAATGATATTGCCAGCCTTTGAACATCTGGTTGACCAGCTTGTCGAAGGACTCGATCAGGTCGTAACTTTCATAAAAACCCGTGGGGGCTGGCAAAACCTTGTCATCGGCAACGTATTTAGGCAATTCTGCGGGTACTTTAACCGCCCGCATTTCCTCCCCCAGGGCCTTAAATTTAGTCAGCCATTTGTCCCACAATTCATTGTAGTGTTCAAAGACATAAAATACCCGTTTTTCGAAATGTGCAGCTTTTTCACCGATAATTTCATCGGGCGGCGGGGCAATAGCACAGATATACAGGTAACAGCCCACCAGTCGCTGGGCAATTCCCTGGGCAGGGGGTATGCAAAATACGCGGGTCGTATACTGCGACAAGGAAATCTGCCATGCTTCCTGAAAGATCAAATCCAGCGGAGGCAATGGTTCTGGTGCGTGGATTTTGTCTGCATACCAGAATTGGGCTTTTTCCCAATCAGCTCGATCTTCTGAAAACAGGTGATGGGTTGGATACATTTCCTCCCAGCCGTCAAGCTCCGGGGGGACTTTAAAGTCGTGAGGATCCGGAAATCTACCTTTGTCATCTGTCATTGTCGTCCTCCTTTACGGTTTGATATTATTACATATTTGAAAAGCCTCGGATGGCTTGTAAAAAGATGTTTGATTGCGCAAGTCAAACCAGGAAGAGGAAGTGACAGATAACAAAAATACCGTTCAGAACCATAAAACGAAAGTGCGCACTTTTTTGAAATCCATGGATTATTAAATAACGTTCAGTTTTTTATGGCCAATAAAAATAAAACTGTCAAACCAATTAAATTTATGTTATCCATAATCTCAGCTTATGGATTGGGTAGACGTATAATTTCTGCCTATGGAGTAACCATGCTAAATTTGAACCAATTGCGCGTCTTCTATCACGCTGCCAAAAATTTGAATTATACGGTTGCGGCCGGTGAACTTTTCATCACCCAGCCGGCGGTGACGGCCCAGATGAAGGCTTTTGAGGAGGCCTGCCATTTAAAGCTGTTCAGAAAAAAAGGGCGCAATTTGTTCCTGACCGATGAGGGGCGGTCCCTTTACGGATATGCTGAAAAGATCTTCAAATATGAAAAAGAAATTGAAAACGCCATCGAAGAAATGCACGAGCTCAAACGGGGTGTTCTCAGCCTGGGAACCACCACGGCCTACGCCCGCTATTTCATGCCGCTGATGCTCAGTACCTTTCACGAAAACTATCCCGACATCAAAATCCAGCTATATGAAGGCAGTTCCCTGGATATGACGTACAGTCTGCTCGAATTTAAAAACGAGGTCGCTGTGATCGCCAAAGCAGGGGATGTGCCCAAAGTGAATTTTTTGCCATTCAGTAAAGAGGAAATGGCCGTCATCGTGGCACCGGACCATCATCTAACCCGCAAAAAGGCTGTGTCTTTTAATGATCTGGCGAAAGAGCCATTTATTATGAAAGAAAAAGGTTCGGGAACGCGGAAACTGGTAGAGCAGTCATTTGCGAATGCGAACTGTGAGCCCGATATTTTAATGGAGACCAGTAATACCGAATTTATCAAACAGCTGGTTCAGCGCGGCGACGGTATCTCGATGGTGGTAAAGGAGGCCGTCGCTTTAGAGCTGGGAGAAAAGAAACTGGCTCAAGTACCACTAAGAAATCCCCAAATATATTTGGATGTCAGCATTGCGTATTTAAAAGACCAACCTCTCTCGCCGCCGGCCCGGGCCTTTGTGGAGACATTGAAAAATTTGAGGGCATCAGATATCGATCCCATGGGCATTGGTGCGATGATGGCTAAAATACTTGCTCAACGGAGAAAAACTGCTAAATGAAACCTGTTTTCCTAAAAATCCGGCGACTTGCAAAACCTTTCCTGGATACCCGCCACAATGATGCTCATACTGAGATATCCACTCAGCTGGCTTTTGATCTATTGGAACGAGAAAGCGGTGATGAAGATATTGTGATCCCGGCAATTATCCTGCACGATACCGGCTGGAAGCTGGTTCCGGCTGAACTGCATCTCAAAGCGTTTGGCCCCAAGGCTACCAAGCCGGAGTTAAACCGCCTGCATGAATTCGGAGGCGTCAAAATAGCAAAAGAAATATTGCAGGGCATAAATTATGATCCCGCTAAATCGGAAAGTATTCTGGAGATCATCGACGGTCATGATTCCAGAACGGAACCGCTTTCGCTAAATGACATGATCGTTAAAGACGCTGATAAACTCTGGCGTTACACTAAATCCGGTTTTCATATCGACATTGAAAGGTTCGGTCAATCATACGAGGAAGGATTGGAGAGGCTGCGGTCCAACCTATCCGGATGGTTTTTTACGGTAGCCGCCAGCAAGCTGGCCACAGAAAAACTGAGTAAACGCGAAAAAGAGAAGACCGCTGAATTTGGAACTGCGTGATAATATCTGTACTTGTATTGTATTTGCGATTTTGGCAAAGAGTCCCCGGAAATTATTATTCAAATGTGGCGTGCGCAATTATGAAATCGAAATCTCTTAAAATAATATTCATTATTTTGAAAATATCGGCTATACTTGGTATATATACTATTGAGTAGCGCGTTATTGATCTTGCGATGGAATTGAGCCTTGCGCGTCAATACGATCTAGTTTTGCTGAAAGATGGTTTTCAATTTTCCTTCAATCAACAATGTAGCTAATATGACCCTGTGCCGAATTTTTGACCTGTCATCCTTATCCAACAGGCTTCATCTTACAACTCTATTGATGTTCATCTTATCTTTGCTGGGCTGTGCTGAAATGAGAGAAATGAGAGAATTTCTGGCTAAATCTCTGCCGTTTCCAGTACAATCGGAGGACAAGATCGAACGAAATGACTTTTTTGTTGCAAAAGAAGATGACGTTATTGGCCGGTTGGCGATCATTAGACTTGAAAAGGAGGATACGCTGCCGGATATTGCGAGACACTTCAGCCTGGGAATTAATACGGTCAGTGCATCTAATCCGGGGATAGATATATGGGTGCCTGGGGCCGGAGAGCGCATCCTGCTGCCTCTGAGCTTTATCCTGCCAGACACCCGTAGAAATGGTATCGTGATCAACTTGGCTGCTATGAGGCTCTATTATTTTAAAGGAAATGGTAAACTATTGGCCGTGTCGACCTACCCGGTCGGTGTCGGTACCGCAGAGCGGCCCACTCCCATGGGCAAAATGTATGTAACGCGCAAAAAATTCCAGCCGACCTGGCATGTGCCCGCCTCGATTGCTAAAGACCATAGGAAAAAGGGAGATCCTCTGCCGTCTAAAGTACCACCGGGGCCTCTGAATCCATTGGGAGAGCACGCTCTCTATTTAAGTAAGTCAGGTTATTTGGTCCATGGTACTAATAAACCGGCCAGTATCGGCCTCAGGGCAACCAATGGCTGCATAAGGCTCTATCCGGAAAGCATAAAGAGCCTTTTCGAAAACACCCCGGTGAAAACACCTGTAAAAATTGTAAACCAGCCATATCTCGTAGGCCAACGTGATGGAATAGTTTACATAGAAGCTCATACGCCCTTTGAAGAATCAGGCACCACTGATTTGAAGAAGGCATATGCAAAATTGAGCAATATTGAAAAGACGTCAGGACACGCGCTTGACTGGAAAAAGGTTAAGGAAATAGTAGCCGAGGCCCGCGGGATCCCTATTCCCATATCCGAGAATAGTCATGGAAGCGAAAAGGATGTTGCGGAAACCATAAAACTCAGGCACCCGGACAAGTTGTATGGCAAACCGGAAATACCGGAACTCAGAACAGACGCGTGGTATGTTCTGGCTGCTAATTTGCGTGACAAGGTTGACGCTCTGAGGCTTGCCGCAATTATTAACCATCAGGGTCCACAAATTCCCGCAAGGGTGGTGTCAAAGGGCGATCGCCACCGTGTTCTCGCCGGCCCTTTCAATAATATGAGCGAAGCCAAAGACGCGGCAAAACGCTTGAAAATTGATTTGGAAATAGACGGTATATTGGTTGAACCATAACGAAGGTACAAGCTTTTTTCACCAGGTCAATACCTGACGTGGATATTTATTGTGGAGTAACGCGGAATTTTACAGTCGCTATTATGGTAAGGTAAACTGAACAGAAAGGAGGTGACTACATTATGAAGAAAAGTATTTTGGTGATCTCAATGATGCTTGCCCTCGCTATTGCTGTGGGGGGGTGCGCAACAAAAGGTGACCTCGAGGAGGCGCAGGCCCGGGAAAAGGCGATTGCCGCAAAAGCTGATCAGGCGGCTCAGGATGCGCAGGCTGCCAAGGTAGCAGCCGATGAGGCTACGTTGAAGGCGAATGAAGCAATGGCCCGCGCTGAGGAAGCTGAAAAGAGGGCAGACGAAAGAGAGAGAATCGCAGAGGAGAAGGTAAGAATCGCCGAGGAAAAGGCGAGAATTGAAGAGGAAAAAGCAAAACAAGCTGAAAAAAAATTCCAGGAATCAATGAAGAAGTAAATCGAAAGGAAGTGGCAAGGTTTTATAAACCCGCCACTTCCTTACATTTCCACCGTCTATCATAGTACGTATTGCGGATTTAACTGGAAGAGGACTGGTATTGCGATCATCAAGCACATTATTAACAAGCACAAAGACGTATACGGGCAAAAGGCACAGAGGGATAGGCGAGTATCTACACCTTTTCTTCGTCTGCATCATGATAACACCCATACTAATAGGCGGATGCAGTTACATTGATGGGGGTCGATCAATCTCCCGGGAGGCAAATGATTTTTTCAACCAGGGCAAATACGAGGCCTCCCTGGGCAAATACGAGCAACTTATTGAGAAACATCCCGCGGTAGCGGACAGAGTTCTTTTTGAGATGGGTATTATTTATGCCCATCCCAGGAACGAACAAAAAGACTATCAGAAATCTCTGGAATGTTTTCAGGAACTCGTAAGGGATTACCCGGATAGTGAATACCGGCGGGACAGCCAGATGATGATATTTCAAATCCAAAATGTCATCATCAAGGATACAATAATTGCTACGCAGCAAACCCAGATTGAGACTTCCCGGCAAGATGCTATAAGCAAAAAGAATGAGATTAATACACTGCAGGAAAAGATTGAAACGCTTGAAGAAAAGATTGAGCCGCTCGAACAAAAGATTTTTGAACTCCGGACGGAACCGGCAGATAAGGTTCTGATAGAAAAGAATGAGCGACGATTGACGTTGCTCTCAAGGGGCGAGGTGATCAAAACCTACAAAATGGCCCTGGGGGGGAACCCGGTTGGACCGAAAGAAAGGCAGGGTGATAACAAAACCCCGGAGGGAACCTACATCATCGATTCAAGAAACAGTAACAGTGGTTATCACCTGTCTCTTCATATTTCCTATCCAAACGAGAAAGACAAAATGCGGGCAAAGGAACTTGGTGTTTCTCCGGGCGGAGATATAATGATCCATGGCATCAAAAATGGTCTCTCGTGGGTTGGTGCTTCTCATGCAGAGGTTGACTGGACGAAAGGGTGTATTGCCGTTACAGACGAAGAAATGGAGGAAATCTACAAGTTAGTGCCAAATGGTACGATTGTTAAGATAAGGCCATAGAAAAACCACACAGCTCAATATATCAGTAGTGGCTGATATTCGGTTTTATTGCAGGGTATCACCACCTGTCGGAATCTCCAATAATGATTGACTAAATCCCATCGATTTGGTTTTGCTCTAACTTTCGAATCTCACTTGGAGAAATTTTCGTCCAACGCTTATAAGCTCGCGAAAAAGAACTGTAATCCGAATATCCTAAAATGAAAGCAACCTCCATCAGACTGACGGTTGAATCGTGAACATAGTTTTCTGCAAACTCCTGGCGGACCTCGTCCAGCAGTGTTCGAAAAGTAGTATGACCGGTTTGCAGTTTGCGCTGCAGGTTTCGCTTACTTATATTTAATCTTTTAGCGACCTTTTCATGGGAAACCCCACCCGAAGGCAGCATGTCAATAATCGCGCCTTTAACGCGCTCGCCAATGTTATTTTCGTCCAATCCTTCTAAATAACGGATGATATATTGGTCGTGAATTTTGGCAAGCTGAGGGTTGCCGATCGGCAGGCGTCTATCAACAGCATCTGCCGGCAAGGTAAGGCAGTCGGTATCGGCATTGAACTTTACTGGAGCATTGAAATAGGAATCGTATTCCCTGGCACAGGCAGGCTTAGAGTGGATAAAATTGACTTTCACCGGGTTTAAATCCGCTCCGTAATTAAGCCGGCACATAGACATCAAAATTGACATTGACAAATCCATGAAGGCAGGCAGCTTCAGAGAATGGGACAATGTAACGGTCAGCCCTTCAGCCGTATCCTCCAGCCGATGTTTTCTATCTTCCCCGATAATGTGGATATAGCGGACCCCACGGTTAAGAGCTTCGCGCAAAGTACTGCTGGCTAGCCAAGCATATCCTAATGCATTAAAGTGGGAAGGGTGCCAAAATTTTACGCCACGCAGCCCGAAAAACGGATCGTCTATCAGTTCGATTACTTTTGACCAAAGGCTGTCAACCCTCGCGTGGGTAATACGCACCCCCGGCTTTAAAATCATTTCACGATCGATGCCCTCCTCAAGGAAAATAGATTCGGCGTCATGCCCATAGTCTTCTAATATATTCCATAGAATAGCTGCTGGAGATAAAAGATGAGTTACAGCCATATGCTGATTTTCCTTTTTAGACGTGTCTTTCTTTTTATTAAATTCAGTATGTTAAACAGTTATCAAGAATGGCGCCAAAGGTCAACAGTATGGCGCCCGGAGATAAGAATATTATTTTATAATTTGATATTAATAAACATGATTACTATCGACCCTTATCTGGTTTTTTGAATTGGATAAACATTATGGATAAAGAGCCTACGCTTTCTGAGTATCGAAGGCTCGCTTATACTCTTCGCTCCATCAAAGCCTTAGGAACGTGCTGCAGTAATGCACTATTAGAACCAATACACGTTGAGCCTAAGGCGGGTCGAATAAAAGTGCAAGTAAAACGGACCTGTATTGTTCAATGTCCGGAATGCAAGAAGATGTATGTGAGCGATTGGGACTAACAAATTAAGGGCTTTAGGTGGATTGCATTTTAAAAATGTCATTTGATATAACCAACACAGATGATTGCATAATCCTCGAATTTTCAAAGGGAATGGATTTTTGGGAAATTATGGAAGGCATTCCTAAATTGTGTTCAATGCCGGAGTTTAAAGATAAAAGCGATATTTGGGTATTTAGAGATGGCCAGCTGATAATTTTGTACTCTGACCTTTACGATTTAAAAAATGCGGCTGAAAAATTTTACCCTAAAGTATCCGAAGGCAAAAAAACTGCCATCGTCACGGTAACCGGTATTCAACATAGTTTAGCCACATTGTATTCTGATATTGCCAAAGATCTACCTCGAAAAATTAGGGTTTTCTCAGATTTAAAATCTGCGGAAGATTGGGTTACAACATAGTGAAGGCGAAACCAACTTACACAGAATTGGAGAGAAGAGTAAAAATCCTTGAGAAAGAAAATCTTCAGCTCAGACAGTCAGCGAATGAATTGCATGGCGATGAGGATAAGGCGCGCGATCTCGAAGAAATGAATGCCGCTAATTATAACCAATTTACCCCTAAAGAGCTTCGGATCGCCAACCTGATTAAGCGGGGAAAAACCACGAAAGAAATTGCTGGCATAATGACCTCATCCGTCAGAACCATTGAATTTCACAGAAGCAATATGCGCCATAAATTCGGACTGAAGGGAAACGCGAGCCTGCGGTTTCATCTATTAACAATTAGGTGATCCTAATTTCTACCAGGTGCTTTTTCCGATTGTTTTTTGCATTTGAAATCCCATGATGACCAGTTCTATGAGATATCAGGGTTGATACGGTACAGCCTATCTAAAATTTCCTGTGCGAATTCGGGATCATTGATGTAGAAAGGCAATACTTCCAAACAGGATTTATCATTAAGATTTTTCTCCATGCTTTTCAAAAAAATTCCAGGCGCCTCGGGGTCGTGCAGGGGGCCTTGCTTGTGATCAAAAGCCGAAAAACCGTTCATGGGGACTAAAACCTTTACGGGTCCGTTTGCGTTGTTGCACAGACCGGCGATGGTTTCGCCCATTATCTTGATTTCCTCCTGGTTTGTTCGCACAACCGTAATGGCCGCATTGTGACCGTGATAGGGGCGATTGGGAAATTGCTTTTGCGCGTTTTCCAAAGGGCCGGTGACCAGAAAGTCAATATTGCCGGGAACGAGGATGGTGGGGATGCCTCTATCCAAAGCCACCGTACCGCGTTGGGGGCCGGCATCGTAGTCACCGCCAAATAGGTGGTCTGCTATTTCGTGCAGCGACATATCCACTAAAATCGATACATCTTCCTGGTCCATCATTTCTTCCATGGCCTTGCCGCCGGATCCCACGGTGTGAAAGACTACGACCTCATTGTTTTTTTCTTCCAAGGTTTTGCGGACCTGCTGGGCGCAGGCTTCAGTGGTTCCCAGGGTGGAGAGAAACACCAGGGGTTTTTGTTCTGCGGCCTCATCCGGAACGGCCGAGCGCAACATGCCTGCAAGGGCCAGAGCCCCGTTGCGCAGAATTTTGCGGGTTACCCGATTCAGGCCCGCGAGGTCGCAAACCGAGTGCAGCATGAGAATATCCTTGGTTCCCACAAAGGCGCGGGTATCGCGTGATGCCATGGTGGATATCATGACTTTGGGAAGGCCCACCGGGAAGCTGCGCATAACCCCGCTGCCCAGGGTGGTTCCCATGGATCCTCCCAGGCCAATAACACCCTGCATCTGGTTTTGGCGATATAATTCCTGGGCGCATTGAATGGCACCGTTGGTCATGACTTCGAGGGCCTTGCCTTCATGACCCAAATTTTGGACATCCTGCAGTGATTTTCCGCCGGCCCGGGCGACTTCTTCGCGTGTTACATCCACCGGGGTCGGGCATTGACCTTTAATACCGGCATCCATAATTTTAACTGTAATGCCTTCTGCTTTGATACAATCCGCCAGGAACATAACTTCCCGGCCCTTGGTGTCCATGGTGGCAATAATCAGCGCTGTTGGTGTATTCGCCAAAATTTCCCTCCTGTAGTTTAACCAAATAGAATCGGAACATCAATTTTTCTGGCGGCCTGGATCAGTTTCTTGTCCGACTATGAATTATTATCTAATTTAGCATATTTGACCATATTATCCATCACAGTTGCGGCAATTTTCCCAAAAGCGTTATCGTTAATGTGATGGTCAACTTCCTGGATTTCGATTTGAGAATCTATAACCTGCCTGAACTTCTGGAGAAAGACCTGATTCATATCCGGATCAAACAAGGGACCGTCTTTCTTATCGGCGCCGGACCAGCCCAGGGTGGGGACCAGTACTTTGATATTGGCGGGGGCCTTGTTGAGCTTTTCTGCCAGTTGGGCCGCTAAAAAAGAAGTTTCTTCGACATTCAGGCGGATGGCAGAACGAAAATCGTAGAAAAAGATTTTGCGGTCTTTGTATTCTTCTGGAATGTCGGTGCGCGTAAATTCCAATACAGCACAGTCAAGCCCCCCAGGAACCACCAGCCTGGGAATTGACCTGCCCGGCACCGGTTCAAAGCGTTGGGGTCCGATTCCGCCGCAATAGCCATCCAGTAAATCATCGGCCAGTTCGTGGGTGGCCAGATCCAAGATGCCGTGGAAATATCCCTCTTCCGCCAGCTCTTCCATCGCCATGCCGCCGGTGCCGTTGGCATGAAAGGCAATTACTTCGTATCCCAGTGATTCCAGGGCCTGGCGGGTGGCTTCGGCGCCCGGTGTTATAAAGCCGAAAAAGGGCAGGGCGATGCGTTTTTTTCCCTCTGGCGGTTTCCATTGACTTTGAACCATGCCGCAAATGGCGGCGGCCGCTTTGTCCAGAATTAAACCGGATATGCTGTTTACGCCCAGCAAATCGGCGACACTGTGAACCATGACGATGTCCTTGGTGCCGACGACCCGGGACATGTCACGGGAGGCCACCGTGGATACCATGACTTTGGGAACCCCTAATGGAAGTTCATGCATGATGGTAGTGCAGATATGGGTTCCGGTTCCGCCCCCGGCGGATATGATGCCGCTGATTTTACCGTCCCCATACAGTTTATTAATTTGGTCTTTGGCCTCCTGCAGCATGGCATTGATGATATTGTCTCTGCCTTCGGGAAGGGCTGGGTTGTTGGTCCTGACGATTTCGAGAAAATCCAGATCCACCGGCACCGGGGAAGGCATACGGGTTCCCACATTGATGGTCAAGGTTTCGATTCCTCGTTGTTCAATCTGATTTTTTAAGAAAATGTGCTCTTCGGATTTCGAGTCGAAGGTTCCAAGGACTGCAATCGCGGGTGTTTTTTCCATAATTTATTCTTTCGATTGTTGCATGAAATAATTCGTGGGAGCGGCTTTCCAGCCGCGATCTGTTAAGCTGATCCAAGGACAAATCGCGGCTGGAAGCCGCTCCCACATCGTTAATATACTCTTAATTCCTATTTTTTGGTTTCTATATATAAATTGCAGGTCTCCGATTGCAAAAACATTAAAAAGGATTTTTCCTTTTTCTACAATCCAAAATCCGAAATCCCTGCCCGCCATCGTCCGCCTGAGGAGGACTCAGGCGAGACGGGCGGGCCAAATCCCAAATTTATTAGATCGGTTTCAGCCCAAAAAACTTATCCCTCTGCCAAATCAACGGTGGATTCCCGGTGTCATATTGATCGACTACCCGGCCTATGAACAACCGGTACCCTTTGATGTCCTGGCTGCTTTCAACATTGCATTCCATCCAGGCGGCAGCGCCTTCCGGTACCGGGGCACTGCCTGAATGTCCGCTTAGGGTTGGAATGGAAAATTTTTCAAATTTGTCTGCCGCATCGCCTTTCGTAACGCCGATTTTCATGGCCAGCTTACGCTGATCATTCCCGGCAATTACCAGGGTAAACTTTCCGGATTGATTGATCAAATGCTCTGTCAGATGGTCTTTGGCCACACTGATCATAAGCAATGGTTCTTTTTCCGAGACAAACATGGCCGTGGCCGTCATGATGTCACGTTGGTCTTCGTGGGCGGTGCTGACGAAAACCACCGAGCAAGGAAGCCAGTAGAATACATTATTTTCGTTAGTCATTATATCACTCCTTCCGCCTCTATCATATTTGATATGAAAATTTACTGTCACATTAATACAATATATCCTGAATTGTAAACCGCAAATTAATTGACTTTTTCATCCAGCATTGTTTTACTGGCAAAGGTTTATTGGGTCGGGGTATTGAGGCTCTGGATTACACCTTATTCGAACCCTGAACCCTGACCCCAGCTTGTGGGGTCGAAGCGCAAGCGCGAAGCCCCAAACCTTTGAACCTTCAGACATGAAACCATGGTTTAAATACGAACGAATACCCGGGCTGCTGGCATCTTCTTACGAGAAGGCCAGCCGGATGGTGATTGAAGGTTATTACGGCCAGGTTGCGGATGAGATTGTATCCCATATCCGTCAGGGCAGCATGCTTGATCTTGGAACCGGACCGGGATATCTGCCGGTTGAAATTGTCAAGCGTGCACCTGACATCAATATAACCGGGGTTGACCTGAGCCGCAAATTGATTCACATAGCCCGGATTAATGCCCGAGAAGTGGGATTGTCATCTCAATTAAGCTTTGAGGTTGGCAACTCGGCCCGGTTGCGTTTTGATGATGCTGTTTTCGACATGGTGATCAGTACCGGTATGCTGCATTCTTTAAAGAATCCGGTAAATGTTCTCAAGGAAATCAAACGGTTATTGAAACTGGGAGCGGAAGCCTGGATCTATGACCCGGCTAATGTTATCCAGTATATCGATAGAAAGAAATGGAAAGCATCGCTCAACTTGCGGGAACGATTTTTCCTATTGATCTTCGGATTGCTGGGTCTGCACAAACCCATAGCCGTCTATCGCAAGAAAGATGTGGTTCCCATGATCGAAGCCGCCGGTTTTAAAAAGTATGAGATCAAAGAGGGGGCAAGGGAAATCAGAATTAAGTTGACGAAGTAGTGTATCAACGTGTTTCGTTTTTTGTATTTTGTGT
>Ga0316193_10002915_pt1 | contig 12189 bp, 11 predicted proteins | sample MerIslsedime2_MG_FD_207735 | JGI IMG/M metagenome (GOLD analysis project Ga0316193, IMG submission 207735) | Coastal sediment microbial communities from Maine, United States - Merrow Island sediment 2 | ecosystem: Environmental > Aquatic > Marine > Coastal > Sediment | place: USA: Maine... | reverse complement strand
GACGGCATCCGGGCCCAAACGTCCCACAAAATACAAATCAACCATCAAATAGAGGGTAAACATTACCATACTGATGGTAACCGGCACGGCCAGGTTAATCAGAGTTTTGAGTATCGGCCCTTCGGTTTGATCGATGCGGCTATTATTACGTTTTGTTGCAGTTTTTGTTTCTGATTTTGACAATTTATCCTGCTCCCTAAACTGGGAATTCCAGGTTTGGTGTTCAAAGGTTACAACCGATGGATACTGCTCATAATATTAATCAAAATCTGGAAAATCCGTCATACCCCATCGAGTGAAACGGATTTTTTACCATATTAAGACCCCTTTGATAAGAGCTGTCTGAGGGTTTTTCAACCCAGAACGTTGAACCCTGAACCTCTCAACCTAAATATATCTAGGTGATATATAGCAACCAAATATTTTGTGTCGAGAGAATATTGAAATAAATGCAAAAACAGCAAGATTCGGGTGGCCCTGAGTTTAAAGCTGGTTTATATTTGCGACAAATTCAAGGAAACACCTTTTTAATCCCATAACTTTACTGCTCCGTCTGAATTTTAGAATGTGTTGGAAGGTGATCAAAACACTTCAAAAAATGTGATACAGGATTTAAAATGCAATCTTTATCCCATGCCAGTGCCGATTATAATCGTGTTGAAAAGGCAATTAAATTCTTAGAAAACCACTTTTCATCTCAACCGGGCTTGAAAGACATCGCCGCCCATATCGGTCTGAGTGAGTATCATTTTCAACGCCTATTCAGCCGATGGGTCGGCATTAGCCCCAAGCGATTTCTACAATTTTTAAACGGCACCAACTTCCAAATAAAAGTCTGGGAAGCGTTGATCAAAATTCCCTTTGGTGCAATGGTTTCATATGAAGATGTCGCGGTTCAAATCGGTTTGCCCAAAGCTACCCGTGCGGTGGGAACTGCAGTCGGCAAAAATCCGATTTCATTCATCATTCCATGTCACCGGGTTATTCGAAAAAATGCGGAGTTCGGCAGCTATGGCGGCGGGCCGGCACGCAAGAAGGCGATTTTGGGATGGGAAGCAGCGCATGTGGGTTTTCATGCCTGATTATCTTTTGAAAATTGTACGACCGGCCTGTCACTTGGTATGAAGAAAAAGTCAACAGAAAGGGGGTTATATTTCAGGATCTTTTTCGATCTTTAAAATCATTGCCCGCCAGATGGTTGTCTGTCGGTTTGCATTTGGGAAGCGGGATTGTCAGCCTGCCCGCCTGGAAGACTGCCACCACGCGGCTTAAGGCACCAATGTCGGTATTGGGATCGCCGTCGAAGGCCACAAGATCGGCAATCTTACCCGCTTTTATCGTACCGATATCGGTTACTCCAATGGCCTCGGACGAAATACGGGTTGCGGCTGCCAAAGCCTCATATGGTGTGAAACCCACACGGTGCAGCAACTGAAGGTCGTAGTCTAGATGACCGAAAGCCATGAAGTCAACACCGGAGTCGGTTCCCGGTACCACTCGTTCTTTGAGGCCATAGTCCAGCATGCGACGCATCACATCAAGGCGAAGTTCAGCACGTTTTTCGAGTTGTTTCAGCTTGAGTTCTTCCTCAGGAGAAATGGTACCGTCCGTGCGCTTGCTGTTGAGCTCGACTATGCACGGGTAGCGTGTCCAGACCTGCAGGGTTGGACTAATCCAGACCCCGGCCTCAGCCATCATTTCAGCCAGATTGGGATCGAAATGCAGCCGGTTATCGGGTTCGAGGAACTCAGCGTGTTCTATTAAATCGATACCGGCTTTGACAGCACGCTCCATAGACTCTCTGGCGCGACAGTGGGCGGCGGTAAGGCGGTTAAAATGGTGGGCTTCGTGCACAGCAGCATGTAGCTCGGTAGTGGAATAGCTGGCATTGCCTGGCACTGTGCCGGCGGTTCCGCCACCGGAAGCCATGATTTTGATGTAGTCCGCACCTTCTTGTACCAGACGACGAACAGAGCGGCGAATTTCCTCTTCGCCGTCGGCAATCTCATTGCACATATGAAAATGGCCGCCGGTACAGGTGATGGGACGGCCGCTCACTAACAGGCGAGGGCCGGGGATGTAACCGCGTTTAACCCCTTCTTTTAAAGTGAATCCCACCCTGTTGCGGGCTCCGTGTTCCCTGATGGTAGTAATACCGGCTTTCAAGTGTTTTTGCAGGTTCATAGCGCCGGTGAGCACCATCATCTCATCGTCCTCACCAAACATTTCTTGATAACTGCGGCCATCGCCGGCCAGACTAAGATGGGTGTGGCCGTCGATAAGGCCCGGAGCGATGCAGGCAGAGCCCAAGTCAATGGTTTCCGTATCCGGCGGTATCTGTTTGGCAATTATTTGCGCAGGTCCGACGGCAGTAATACGCTCATTCGTAATCAAGATGGCATACTCTTTTTGAGACGTGCTACGGATGCCGTCGGCCAGCAGATCAGAGAGAATCAGAACACAACGGGGTGTATGGGAATTCAGCATGGTAAATACTCATTCGGACGTGGTTAAATAGCTTGCTGGTTGAATGGTTGATCAGATAAATTATAGTCATAATTTCAGAATGTTACGGTCTTTGGTGTAAAAATCATCCGGACTTAACTCTAATGATCATACTCCATGCACTTTGCTCCATGCGCCAAGCTCACTGCCCTATGCCCTTAGCCCTACGCCCTATTCCCCCAGAGCCTCTCTGATCCTGGCCATGGCCTCGTCTACCTTGTCGTAATCATTAAACGCGCTGATGCGAATATATCCTTGGCCGCATTTGCCAAAACCAACCCCCGGGGTGCAGACCACGGCGGCCTTTTCGAGCAGAAGGTCAAAAAATTTCCATGATTCCGATCGGCCGTTTATCCATATATAGGGCGAGTTTTCTCCACCGATACAGTCAAATCCCAGTGCTGCCATTTCCTTGCGAATGAGGTTCGCATTTTTCAAGTAATAATCGATCAATGCCTTGGTTTGCAATTTGCCTTCTTCGCTGTAGACTGCCTCGGCCGCTTTTTGCACCGGATAGGAGACACCGTTAAATTTGGTCGAATGGCGGCGATACCAGAGCGCGTGCAGGGGTTGTTTCTCTCCATCACCCGTGTAGGCGATACAGGATTTCGGCACCACCGTATACGCGCAGCGGATACCGGTGAATCCGGCTGTTTTAGAAAAACTTCGAAATTCGATCGCCACTTCCCGGGCACCCTCGATCTCGAAAATCGATTTGGGCAGTTCGTCATTACGGATAAAGGACTCATAGGCCGCATCATATAATATCAACGCTTTGTTGTCTCTGGCGAAATCCACCCATTCTTTTAAGGCGGATTTTGTTATGGTGGCACCGGAGGGGTTGTTGGGATAACATAGATAAATCAGGTCGACCTTTTCCTGCGGCAGGTCCGGAATAAAACCGTTTTCCTGCTTCCCCTCCAGATAAACGATACCATCGTAGCGGCCCCGGTTAAACGACCCGGTTCTGCCGGCCATGACATTGGTATCGACATACACCGGATAAACCGGATCGGGAATCGCAATCTTAATATCCGTCGCAAATATTTCCTGGATATTTCCGTTGTCACATTTGGCGCCGTCGCTGACAAATATTTCATCCGGGGAAATATCCATGCCACGGGACTGGAAGTTATGATTGGCTATTTTATCCCGCAAAAACGTATATCCCTGCTCGGGACCGTATCCCCGAAATGTTTTGGCATCCGCCATTTCATCTACAGCCAAATGAAAGGCCTGTATGCAGGCTTGGGGAAGCGGCCGGGTGACATCGCCGATTCCCAGTTTTATCAACTCCCTGTCGGGATGCGCCGCCTGAAAAGCTGCCGTTCTGTTTTTTATTTCAGCAAATAAATACGATGCCTGAAGTTTAAGATAGTTTTCATTGATTTTAATCATGATTCACCTCTGATAAATGAATTTACATTTGATATGGCCGCAAAAGGCACAAAAATCAAAAAATTTATAGATAATATGTCAGGGAACTCGCTTCGCTCGCACCCTGACCTACACAATGATGAGAATCTCGGATACAATCGGTGACCCAGATTCGGCGTTATGAACCCACCGGGCGGCCGGTGTTCATCACCGCCGTGCCTCATCGTCGGATACCATATCTCAAAAACCTCGTAGGTCAGGTTGCGCCGCAGGCGTTACCTGACGCTTATGAAACTACAAAGTTTCTTTCTCGATTAGACTGGCCGTTTTTTTGGGCCGGTGGCTGGACTGAACCTTGAACCGCTGAACAGTTACGATGTTTTATCACCATCGTCAATCGGAAATTGTGCCGTTTCTTTGTAAGTGGACATTACGATGGAGGTCTTTGTCAGTTGGACGCCCTTTATGGATTTGATGGTTTCACGGATCAAGCGTCCGATCTCTTCGGTATCTGCGCCGCGCAATTTCACCAAAAACGCATCTTCCCCGGCGACGTAATGAACTTCCTGGACCTGGGGTCGTCGCGCCAATTTTTTCCCGATCTCAATTTCATCGGCATTTTCATCCGTTATGACCGTTATAAACGCAATCAGGCCTTTGTTAAAAAAATTTGGATTCAGTCGAACGTCATAACCTTCAATGATTCTTTGTTTTTCAAGTTTACGGATTCGCTCCAAAACCGCCGAAGGCGCCATACCCACATGCCGTGCCACTTCCACGTTGGGGATTCGGGCCTTTTCCTGCAATATCTTCAGTATTTCTAAAGTAATATCGTCGATCATTCTTTTAAAACCAATTTTTTCCAAAAATTATTCTTTTTATTATGAGTTGTCAAGAATATAATTCGAAGTGAGGGATTAACTGCGAGACATCGCATAAGCGATTGAATTGTTTGGTCATTGTAATTTGCTTTCTTTAATCCATTAAAATGCATTCAGAGAAAATAACTTAGAAAATATTTTCGGTGCAGATTTAGGTGAGCCCGGCCAAAATTTTAATTATACTGACCTTTGTTATTGTCTGATTTTTCAACAAAAACTATTAACAAACAAAGCTAACACGGCACCCAAATATAGCATATCTCTGATCATTATAACCTCTTTTAATGAAATGTTTTTTCATTTTCGTAACTGCGGATGTATCAAATACTGTCCAGAATCGCCTTCTTTTTGGCCTTATATTCCTCCGGGGTGATATAGCCCCCGGCGGCCAGTTTATCCAATTCCTTGAGTCTGTCTTCCGTCGACGGTTTTGCGGCCGTAGCCGGCTGCACGGCGGTCGTTGAGGTTGGTTGCTGTTGCACGTAAACAGTCTGGGCATTTGGTTCATTTGCAGCTTTTAAAGCTGCGGCGGTTCGAATTCGGCTTCGCCGCACGGCGCCATTGACGACATGTCCGGCTACCATGCCTCCTATAAATGCTGCACCTTCACCGGCGCGTGCCACAGTCGGCAAGCCGGGAATCATAGTTGTGATGATGAATGCCGCTACCACAGGGCCTAACGCCGATTTAAACTGTTTGCGTATTGTTTCCATTTTATACCCCCTAACTTAAAAAAATGCCTAAAGCTTGAAATGCCTAAAGTGCCTAAAATTAAGGATAGAAATCGATTTTATTCTTGGACTTTACGACGAATATTTGAACATAAAATGACAGCATTCCATAACTTTAGCTCATTTTAGTTCACTTTAATTTTTTCTTTCTATAGTGATCCAACTTAGGTTTTTCTTGGCATAGATTATGCCTTCGTTTTGACGATTTGAAACTTTTCCACCATTAATGATTTAAATTCATCGACATGTTCATCGACGTGATTCAAAAGCTGAAATGCTTTTGCCCGAAATGTCTTGTGGATAGAGGCAACCTTGTTGATTTCAATGCCTTCTGCAAGCATTAAAAGCGCAATAAATCGAGCTTTGAGTCGGGCATCATCTTGATTGTCTCTGTACTGATGAAAGCGTGCAATCTCTTCATCACTGAATTGGTAATCTGATAAATTCATTCACACCTCCAAATATTTAGTTTATATGCCAACATTTTGAAAGTATCAGATTGAGTGGTTAAAGTTCAGTCATTCCATAACCTATCGATATTATGTATATTAAAAGATTTAAAGCAAATTCTATGCCAACAAAAACCAAAGTTGTTCTACTATATACCGAAAAATGAACTTGGTTTAAAACTTACAACTTAGTTTCCTGTGTTCTACCTAAAGCCGACCCCTCTACTCGCCACTCACCCTGAAAACTCTAATGTCGACCATTACCTGCGCAATTGATTTCTTATGGCAATCTAAATTTTTTTCGAAGGAATGATTTTAAACGGGGTTTTACCTGCACGTAGAAAACAACATGGTGATGATCGGAGTTGGCATTAAAATGTTTCCGAAGCCGCTGCTGGATATTTACCGCCGCGCCGTTGTTGATAAAAAATCTGGTACTGAATTAAGGAGAATCGTTAAAAAGGTCTCTGACAAAGGATATCTGGTCAATGGCAAGCATTACAAGAAGGTTCCCCGCAGCTTCGATGCCGAACATCCGAATGCGGAATTCCTCTTATATAATGGATTGAAGAGACAATTTCGAAAGCATTTTTTTCCGATGCAATGGTGAGCGTTTTGCCTGTGATTTGGATCTGTTGCGTCTCCAAGGGCCGGTTTCGTCTTAACTGGCGAACGCCGGTTTCAACGCCTTGAAAGTTTCCCAATATTAATTTCGGTGGATGAATGCGGGCTGTCTCCCAATCGTCTCTGCCTTCAAGAAAATCGAGAACCTCTTCATAATTCTCTTTCAGATCAGATAAAATATGATCCGCATCAAAAGAATAACGGTGCTTGAGATGGACGGCCGCAGCGCTACCGCCGATCATCACACTGCCGGTAAGAAGCTCTTGAAAATTTGCCGCCGCTTCAAGAAGCTTCTGCCACTGCTGCCAATAGGTATCTTCATTTTTTCCCATGAATTTTCTCTAAATACAGCCTAAAAAATTTCGGCCACCCATATACTTTCGAATTCGGTATCGCCCTTCTGACTGCGTCCGCAGCGTTAGCGTTTCTCTTCACTTCACGGATGAGCGCGCATATATCTTTTTCCAGGCCTCGCTCCCAGATCGAATGTACGACGGCTGCATTCCATTGGTTATCTTTAGTGTTGATATGGCGATGTTCCATTGATACCCAAACCGATCGTTATGTGTGCATTAACTTACTGTTACAGATTTTATCGTGCAATGTCAAGGGGATGAAGCGACTGACACAGGCTAACATCAAAGTTGATTTTAATCCAGTATGATTGAAGCAATTCACGACCATCGTACAATACATAAAATCCCAAATCACAATACTCAAATTCCAAACAATATCCAAATTCGAAAGTCCAATGACCCAAACATTTTGATGACTTATCTAATGTTTGATGACGGTTGAGCATGTTTTGAATTTTGAAATATGGCCCAAGGTAAGGCCATGCCCAAAAGGACGATTGATTAAATTCGTCATCCGTGGTTAACTCTACACCTTTGCTTAGCCTGCTTATTTTACCAAAACAATCATTTATTCCAGAGAGGCTGATCGACACATTTTGATTCAAAATAAACACGCAGGCGCTGCAGCAGAAAAAAAATTAACAGACGGCGGTCAGCCGTCACCTGAGATCGCCATCGATGCGAAGCGCAGATTTTATATAATAATTGCCTCGCTGTTGACGCTTTTCCTCGGTGCTTTAGATGCTTTGGTGATGAGTGCCGCCATGCCGACCATCGTGTCGGAACTGGGTGGGCTTCACCTTTACAGCTGGGTATATTCGGCCTACCTCCTCGCCCGTGCGGTGTCCCTGCCGGTGTTCGGCAAGCTGGCCGATATTTTCAGGTCCCGCCGGCTTTTCATTATTTCCATCTGTATTTTTTTACTAGGCTCTATTCTGGCGGGACTGGCCCAGAGTATGATACAGCTGATTTTATCCCGTATGCTTCAGGGAATTGGCGCTGGAGGAAACTTTGCCCTGGTTTACATCGTATTGGCCGATGTGTCTTCACCCGAGAAGCGCGGGAAAACACTGTCCCTGGGCAGCTTTATCTGGGGGCTGGCCAGCGTTCTGGGCCCGACGTTTGGTGGTTTTGTTGTGACATACTTCTCCTGGCGCTGGATTTTTTTTATCAATGTGCCCCTGGGAGTGGTTTCCCTGATGGGTATCGCCGTTTATCTGGTCGAGGTCCGTGACAAAAACAAAGAGGCAGCCATCGACTATTGGGGTGCTTTAACCCTTTCTACAACTATCCTGGGATTATTGACCGTTTTTTTGTTGGCCGGACGCTCTTACGATTGGATATCCATTCAAATCATAGGCTTGTCAATAATTACCATTGCAGCGGGCATTGCCTTTTTTTATGCTGAGAAAAGGGCCCGGGAACCGATTCTTTCCCTGGATTTTTTCGGAATCAGAGGCTTTAGTATCGGCAATGGTTCGGCGTTTCTGGCAAGTTTTACGATTTTTTCCCTGTTTGCCTACAGTCCGCTTTTTATCCAAGGTGCATTAGGCAAAACGCCGTTGCAGATGAGCGTGGCGATGCTGTCTTTGAGCCTGGGATGGTCGGTCGGCGCCCTGGCATGTGGACAGATTGTCAATCGATTCGGCCAGAAGCCGTCGACGGTCTTCGGCTCCCTGTGTCTGGCCCTTGGCGGCGGTATTATGATCACGTTTTCAACCGGCACTTCCTTAGCGACCTGTTCTATCGTTTTGGGATTCGCCGGAGTTGGTATGGGATTCGTTTCGATGGCAACCCTGCTTGTGGTGCAAGACAGCCTTGACAAATCGGATCTGGGGGTTGCGACGTCCTCCCATCAATTTTTCAGGACCCTGGGAGGGACCATCGGCGTCGGCATATCTGGAAGTTTTGTAACCATGACCCTTTCAAATGTTATGGAAACTCTGATGAATACCGGTTTGAATAATTTGCCGCCGTCTTTGAATGTCCAGATAAAACAAAGCATTGAAAACATATTCCGGCCGGAAGTACAGGCCCTGCTGACCCCGCAAATTCAAAAAACGATGCAGGAAGCAGTGGCACGGGGCGTTTCAATGGTGTTCTGGATAACATTTTTTACCTCCCTGCTATGTCTGATCCTCAGCGTCCTTATTCCGGTGAGGACTGTTCCACGGCCAAAAATGGGTGGCTGACCGTAGTAAAAAATGAACATCTTTCAAAACAACTTAGCGCTTATGGTGGCTGACCGGGCGTTGACAATCAGGCAAAAAACCCCATTTTAATTGAAATTCATATAAAATACTTTGTTGTGATAATATGACAAAGCAGATCTAAAATCAAAAAGGAGTAAAATTATGATCATTGCCAATGAAAAAGATGTCCACGCGATAGTAATGGAGAGCCCGGAAGTTAAAAATGCCGCCATGAAAGCATTGATTTCACCGAAGGAGGGCTGGGATGGATATGTCATGCGGATGGTCGAACTGGCGCAAGGCGGATACAGCCCCCGGCACGCCCATGAGTGGCCCCACATCAATTATATCCTTGAAGGCCATGGCAGCCTGCATGTCGACGGCAAGGACACCCCCGTGGAAGCCGGTTCATATGCCTATGTTCCGGCCGGTACCCGACATCAGTATAGAAATGAAGGCAATGGAATGTTCAGATTTATTTGTATCGTACCCCAAGAGGGGCATGTTGTATAATAATTTACTCTTTTGCCTAGTTAAATAAATTCTTTATCTTGGTCCCCAAACCTTCCTTTTTCTTTTCGCTTGCGCCTTTTTGCTCTTTTTCTTTACCGGACTTCGCCGGGGTCTTGGGTGTGCCTTCTCCCGCAATTTTAAAGGCTTCAGCACATGGGTTTTCCTTGCCGGATGAAACGGAAACGAAAAGAGAAGCCAAGCTCCCCGACCCTACAAGGGCCGAAGCAAGGGTTTTGGCGGCTCTTTCCGGGCTGATGTCAAGCGACGGCTTGGCCAGGGTACCACCCAGCTTGAAGGGCTTGGTAATAGCACCTAAGCTCACACTGACCTTGCCGGTTTCTTTGGTTCCGATGCCTCCTTTGGGTTTAGTGTGAATACCAAAGTCCAGGGCTTCGGTTTTAAAATTGACGGTGCCTGCGCTCAGCAAGGTCTTTTCCGGGTCATCGATCATAATGACGTCGCTTTTGGCCAAGCCGTCTTTGATATTGAAATCGCACACAGCGCAGTTAATCTGAGCGCGTTCGATCTTCTTTTCAAACGGATTCACCATCTTCATTAGACTGGTAGCAAGATCCCCTCCCACCAGATTTAGATACTTGACGGGCAGTTGGCTTTCACTCAGGATGGCGACCACATCGCCATTGAGTCCGGCCATCAGGGCGGCCACTGATTTTCCTTGCCCCTTAAGGTTGATGTTGAGATCGAGAACGCCATCCAGGCCTTGGCTAATCTCCAGTTTTTTGAGCATTTCGCCCAAATTAATCTTTTTTGCAGTTATCTTGGTGGTCAGGTTGGCATTATTTCCTTTGGCAAGCAGATCCAAGCTGCCGCCGAGGTCTCCGCCGCCGATTTTGGTTGTGAGCGGTTTAATAATTAAGTGGCCATCTTTTAAGCTCAAGTCTATCTGAAATTTATCCAATGCAATTCGATGGGTTAAAATCTGATCCGCACGTAAACTAAGGGCGGCATCGACCTGGTCGAGGGCTTGAAGATCGAACGGTTCCGCGGGAAGTACTTTGTTGCTTTTCGGATCGCCCTTCTTGGATTTTGTTTCCGTTTTGCTGTCGCTGCTATCTTGTATTAGGAACGGTCGCAGGTCCAATTTTTGGGAGTGGAACTTGGCGTCGATTTGGGGTCTGGGTGATTTCTGATTGAGTGCAATTTCACCGCTGATTTTGCTTTCACCCAGCAAAATCGAGATATCAGAGATTTTGAAGCTCTCAAGGGTCGGGGCAGTGAGATGGCCGGCCACGTCAAAGGGGCCTTTAACCGGTAATGGTTCGCCGGTAATCTGCTGGAAATTGGCTATATCCGGCCCTTTAGCGGCTAACTTAAGATCAATCCCCTGAACCGCCATGATATTCGTGATATGGCCTGCAATGGAGACTGTGGAATCAACGGCTGTAATTGTGAGATTCAACGGCCATTGCTCGTCCGGATTGAGTATTCCAGAAAGCTGGCCGAAATCGCCGCTGATCTGAAAGGGCGTTTTATTATAGGTGAATTTTAAATCTATACCGGCGGGTGCACCCAATTCCGGAGATTTCAATTGAAGGTTTTCTATGGATATAGCCTCGGTTTTCCCGCTTCGAAGATCGTTGTACGTGAACGCTCCGCCCTTGATTTGCACTTCTTTGAATTGAAGAAAATCCTGCTTGCCGTCGACGGCTTTATCTTCGGCTGCTTCCGGCTCAGGTTCTTGGGGGATGTCGAATTCCAGATTCGATTTGCCGGATTTATCGATTTCAATTAGAAATTCAGGATTCAAAACGGCCAATCGGCTGACATGTATGTCACCGCTCAAGATCGGCAACAGGGCAATTTGAACTTCCAAGCGTTTAACCTGTGCCATCTGCGGATGGGTTCCCCAGGATGCATTTTGAAACGTCACATCATTGACCACCAGGGTCGGAAACAGGCTAAGTCCCAATTCAATATCGCCTCCGAGGGTCAAGTCGCGGCCGGTATATTGTTTTGCCAATGCCGTAATCCGAGGTTTGAATTTGTTATAGTCATATGACGATGCAATAATATAGACTGTTACAATTACGGCAACGATGACGGCAGCTGATATGCCCAGTATCCGTTTCCAGCGCATGGTAATCCCCCCTTTTTGAATTCTGCTTGCTTAATATGATAAGTCTGGTTAGCGATGTTCGCAATATGGCGGACATTTCTTCGAGTGGGGTCGTGCCAAGCTAACCATTTGACATCGTGTCACAAACAGCATAGAATTAAGCCCTTTTAGGTCTCAGCCCTTATATTTTACAGCTGAAAAATTAAAACGCAAGATTTATACCTCTTGTCGCTAAATTACGCCTAACCTGATGGGGGATTGAGGACGGTTTTACATTTGAAGGATAGCGTGATTTGGATCCTGCTGGTGACCCTGACGGATACAGAGAGGAAGGCCTATGAGGAAGAATTTACCTTTAGCAACTATCCGGGTGCTGCTAATTTATCTGACTGCTGCGATAGCCTTGATCGGCGAAGGTGGAATTGTGCCGACACAGGCGGGTGATGATCCCGATGATTTATTTAATTACAGCTTCGCGGTATGG
>Ga0316193_10002914_pt1 | contig 12190 bp, 15 predicted proteins | sample MerIslsedime2_MG_FD_207735 | JGI IMG/M metagenome (GOLD analysis project Ga0316193, IMG submission 207735) | Coastal sediment microbial communities from Maine, United States - Merrow Island sediment 2 | ecosystem: Environmental > Aquatic > Marine > Coastal > Sediment | place: USA: Maine... | reverse complement strand
CGGTCCCGATCGAGGGTTGCGAGCAGCCGGTTCTCGTAGAACCGGTAGAGCGGACGGGTCGCAGTGTCACGAACTCCCATGCACTCCCCATGCTAGGGGAGGAACCTCGCTCCACGCCGGGAGCGCGGGCGTGCCAACATGGGACCCCGCGATGGAGAGGAGGCCCGGACTGTGGCCATGTCGGCAGAACACAAAGCGGCGATTGCACAAGGCCGTCGCGAATCCAAGGCGATCAAGGCGTACCTCGAGGCGATCTCCGTTCCAAAACGGCGGGGCCGTCCCGTGACCCCCGAGGGCCTCGACGCGAAGATTGCGGACCTCGACCGGCGCATTCGCGAAGAGAGTGATCCGCTTGCCCGCGTCGACCTCTATCAGACCCGGCTCGAGGCCCAAGACGCGCTCGATCATCTCACCGCCACGGTGGACATCGACGCCCTCGAGGTGGGCTTCATCGAATGCGCCGGCTCATACTCGACGAGGAAGGGCATCACGTGGCCGGCATGGCGCGAGGCCGGCGTATCCGCCGGTGTGCTAAGCGCTGCGGGTATCAAGCGCACCCGCCGGAGCTGAACTTCGCGATCGATTTGGCCGTGGTCGCCGATCGTCTTCCGGCGAGGCTGATGGCCCGCGCGCTATCAAGGCACTTGTTTTGTTGGGATCCGTCGGTATTCTCCCTTCTATGAACCTCCCAGTCCCCCGATGGACACTGGGGAGGATGCAGAACCCGGTTCGCGGGTTCCTCCATGGCAGCGCCGCCGCGGCGGGTTTCGTCGGAACCATCTTCCTCCTCTTCCAAGCTCCCAATTGGCCGGTACGCGCCGCCGTTCTCGTGTTCGGCCTCGCCATGATGGCGCTCTACACCACCAGCTCGCTCTACCACTCGATTCCGTGGCGGGAACGATGGAAGAAACGAATGCAGCGCATGGACCACTCGATGATCTACGTACTCATCGCGGGCACCTACACGCCGGTTGCCGCGATTGTCCTCGACCCTCCCTGGAACTGGATCGTGCTCACCATGGTGTGGGGAATCACTATCGGCGGCGTCGTCCAGAAGGGACTCTTCCCGAAAGTGCCGGGATGGATCTCGGTCATGATGTCGACCATCCTCGGGTGGCTCGGCGTCTTCTTCTTCTGGCCCATGATCCAGCGCCTCGGCTGGCTCCCCGTTGGCATCGTGCTGGCCGGCGGATTGCTCTACACCATCGGGATGGTGTTCCTCGTCACAAATCGGCCGCGACTCTGGCCACGAGTCTTCTCGTATCACGAGGTATTCCACATCATGGTCGTCTCCGCGACATCGCTCCATTTCTTCGTCATCTGGCGGTATGTGGTGCCCCTCGCAGCGACGTAGCAGGATTCGCCAGATTCCAGGCCTTCTTTGTGCCCCGAGGGCGGAAACGGAGTGAGGGCACGGGGCCCTCAGTCTGAGACCACCGCTTCGACTTCGAGTTCTACTCTCCAGGCTGGATCCAGGAGTGCGTCGACCACGACCATCGTCGCGGCAGGGTGAGCCGCGCCGAAGATTTCGCGGTGGGCGCGTCCAATGTCGTCTGCGTCCTCGGGATCGGTGATAAACATCCGAGTCCGAACGACGTCGCTCGTTGTTGCGCCGAGTTCTTCGAGCGCAGCAACAGCTATCGCCCCGCATCGCAGCATCTGCTCGAAGGCCTTGAGCGCCAACGGTTCTCCTGCCGGCGGGATCGGTGCGGTCCCGGCGATCTCCACCCGGTTGCCGATCCGCACCCCTCGCGCAAACCCGTAGCGCTCTTCGTACGGAGATCCAGAATGTGCACTACGGCGGGCCATCGATCCTCTGGGCACGGGCGCGGCAGCGTAGCCTGGAGCGCCGGTCAGGTTGTGGCGTCTCTAGTAGCGCTCCGGGAGGGTCGGTCCCGGCACGCGGATGAGTAGGAGGCGGCCGTCTTCGTAGCCGCCGTTGTGGAATCCGTACTCCTCGCCGGAGGCGATGTGAATCGTGTCGCCGGGATGGGCGCGGAACGTCTCACCTGCAACACGGAATTCGAGATCGCCGGCTACGACGACATACATCCGGTGGGTCTTTTCGGAGACGCGCGCCGTGCGGTCGGCACCCATCGGAACGATGATCTCAGCCACGGAGCCGATCGAGAACGCATCGGGTGACAGTTCCCGGACGACAAAATCGCCGAACTCGAACGGAGCGGCGTCTGCATATCGCTTGAGTTCCATGGGTCGATAGTAGGCATCTCGACTCCGGCGTGATCCACTGAACACGGCTTCCCTCTGTTTTCTGTCACACCCGCCGGATACGGTGCTCCCATGATCGAATCAACCCCCACCCCCACCCCCGCCATGACCGATACCGAACTCGAGGCCTGGCTCAGCGAAGCCGGGATCGCAGGGACCGTCGTCGAGCGTTGCCCGACACCGACGTGCTCGTGGTGCTCTCGGCCGTTGGACAAGACGCTTGCCGACGCGGCGTGACGAAGCCTCAAGAGTCCCTCGCGGAGCCGGCATCCGCCGCGCGCCGGCAATCCTGACGCTCAGGGCAGCAGCGACCGGACCGCGCTGATCTGCTCGGCAACCGACGCAAAAGAGCCGCCGCGTGGCGAGCGTCGCGCCTCGACCGAACCCCTCGGATCCAACAGATCGAGATCCTCAGGAACGAGCTGGGGATGGGTCGCCTCCAACTCCCCCGCTGTAACGGAATCGAACTCCCGTCCCTCCTCCTTGAGGCGGGCCACGAGTCCGCCGACCGCGGTGTGGGCGTCCCGGAACGGAACACCCCTAGCTACGAGGGCTTCGGCGAGATCCAGGGCTACCACCCACGACGACGGGGCCGGTGGGTCGAACTCCGCTGTCTCGATCATCCCCGTGAGAGCGGAGAGCGCCGTGGTGAGCACGTCGTCGGCGTGAAACACCGCCCGCTTGTCCTCCTGGAGATCCCGGTTGTAGGAGAGGGGAAGGCCCTTCTGGAGCGCGAGCAGGCCGGCGAGGTCGCCGATCACCGTCGCAGCCTTGCCGCGTGCCAGCTCTGCGATATCCGGGTTCTTCTTGTGCGGGAGCGCAGACGAGCCGGTCGTGTGGGCGTCGTCATATTCCGCCCAACCGAACTCCTCCGCCGACCACAACACGAGTTCTTCGGAAAGGCGCGACAGGTGCACCATCGTCTGCGAGACACAGAACGTGTATTCCGACACGAAGTCCCTGGACGAGACGGCGTCGAGCGAGTTGTCGAACGAGGTCGAGAACCCGAGACGGTCCGCGACGAGATCGGGTCGCAGCGGCAGCGAACTCCCGGCCGACGCGCCGGCTCCAAGCGGTGAAACGTCGATCCGAGAGCGGGCTTCGTCGAAACGGTCTGCGTCGCGCAGCAGCATCCATGCGTACGCCAGGAAGTGGTGCGCGAATGGGATCGCCTGCGCCTGCTGGAGGTGGGTGTAGGCCGCAACCACCGTGTCGCCAGCCTGCTCAGCCCGATTCACCAGGACGGCCACGAGATGCTGGATCTGCTCGACCCGATGGTCGACGGCTCGGCGGAGGTAGAGGCGAAGATCGAGAGCAATCTGGTCGTTTCTCGAACGGCCGGTGTGCAGGTGCCCCGCCTCGGGACCGATCAGCTCGCCCAGCCGCCGCTCAACAGCGGTGTGGACGTCCTCGTCGGTGGCCCGGAACTCAAATCGTCCGGCATGTGCCTCTTCGAGGATGTGTTCAAGGCCCTCTTGGATCCGCTCGGCGATGTCTGCCGGCAGCAGCTCGACCTCACCGAGCATGCCCACGTGTGCGAGCGACCCGGTGATGTCATCAACCAGCAGCCGCCGATCCGATGTGTCGGTTGTGAATCGCCACAAAGTATCGCCGGGTCCGGACGCGAACCGACCACTCCACAATGTCATATCTCTGATCCGAGGGTGTCGGGTACGCGTGACCGGAGGCACGAGATACGAGATAGGAGGTACGGAGAAAGGCTGCCCCGCCGGCCCCCGTCCTTCGGCCGAGGGGACCTACGCCCAACTCGAGGATCGCAGCTCACTCCCCTTCTCCCATTCTCTTTTCGGCGAAAGTCCTGAGTCGCAGGCTCTGGAGATGGATGAACCCGTCAGCGTCGGCCTGGTTGTAGACGTCGTCGGCCTCGAAGGTCACCGTCGCCTCGTCGTAGAGGTCATGGCTCGCGGAGCGCCGCCCCTCCACCACCACCTGTCCCTTGTACAGCCGCAGCCGGGCCTCCCCGTTGACACGCGTCTGGATGTCGTCCATAAACGCCTGGAGTGCCTCGCGCTCCGGCGAATACCAGAACCCGTTGTAGACCATCTCTGCATACCGATTCGACAACTCATCGCGGAGATGAGCGACCTCGCGGTCAAGCGTCAACGACTCGACGGCACGATGTGCGTGATAGAGGATCGTTCCACCCGGTGTCTCGTAGACCCCGCGGCTCTTCATACCAACAAACCGGTTCTCGACAATGTCGATGCGCCCGACGCCGTGGCGGCCGCCTATCTCGTTCATCAGCGTCAAGAGCTCTACCGGACCCAACTCGACGCCATCGACCGAAACCGGATTACCCGAGCGGAATCCGACGGTGATCACCTCGGGTTCGTCGGGAGCATCCACCGGATCGGTGGTCATTCGGAACATGCCGGGTGGCGGTGCAGCCCACGGATCTTCGAGCACGCCGCCCTCGTAGGAGATGTGGAGGATGTTGGCATCCATCGAGTACGGCATCTTCGGTGTCGTCGGAATCGGGATGCCGAATCGTTCGGCGTAGGCCACAAGGTCGGCACGGCCCTTCATGTCCCACTCTCGCCAAGGTGCAACAACCTTGATATCCGGCTTGAGCGCATATGCGGACAGCTCGAAACGAACCTGGTCGTTCCCCTTGCCCGTGGCCCCGTGGGCGATGGCATCAGCACCCGTCTCCTCCGCGACCCTCACAAGCCCCTTTGAGATCACCGGCCGCGCGAGCGACGTACCCATCAGGTAGTACCCCTCGTAGAGGGCGCTCGAACGAACGGCAGGGAACACGAAGTCCTCGACGAACTCGTGGGTCAAATCCTCGGTGATGGCCTCGACGGCGCCGGTTGCCAGGGCCTTCTCGTGAGCCTCTTCGACTTCGTCGCCCTGCCCGACGTCGGCTGTATACGTCACAACTTCCGCGCCGTACTCCTCGATGATCCAACGGAGGATGATCGACGTGTCGAGCCCGCCGCTGTACGCGAGCACCACCTTGCGGATCCCTTGCTTCACGTCATCCTCCTTCGATTTCGGCGGCAACAGCCGCTGCTTCAGTTGAGCCATCAACGGCAATGAACACCGTGTCATCCCCGGCGACCGTGCCGAGCACGCCGGCGAGACCGGCCGAGTCGATCCGCCCGGCCACGAGATTGGCCGCGCCGGGAGGGACCCTCACCACAACAAGCGGTCCGGTGACCATCACAGACTCCACAAACTCGTCTGTCGCCGCCGCAAGCGCAGCTCGTGCCCGTCGCATGTCCGCGGGATCCTGAATCCGATATCGGGCTATGTCGTCTTCGCGAACCTTCACGGCTCCGATCGCCTCGAGATCTCTCGAAATCGTCGCTTGCGTGACGTCATGACCGGCGTGCAACAGCAGCCGTCGCAGCTGGGCCTGGCTCTCGATCGCTTCGGTCGTGACCAGGCGCGTCTCGAGACGCCGTCGAGCTTCGGTCGAACTCACGGGACCGGTTCCTTCGTCACCATCGTGCCGATGCCTTCCGGCGTGAAGACCTCGAGCAATACTGAATGCTGGATGCGGCCGTCGAGGATGTGGACCCGCTCGACGCCCGCCTCAATCGCGGCGACGCACGACCGGAGCTTCGGGAGCATCCCGGCAGTGACCGTCCCCCCTTCGAGAATCTCCTTGATCCCATCTTCCGTGACGCGCTGGATGAGTGAGTCCTCCTCACCAAGCACCCAGTAGAGCCCCTCAACATCCGTCAGGTAGACGAGTTTCTTGGCGCCCAGGGATGACGCAAGAGCCCCGGCTGCTGTGTCCGCATTGACGTTGTACACCTCTCCGTCTTCACCGCGGGCGATCGGTGCGACGACCGGCACATACCCCTGGTGTTGGAGCCCTGCGACAATCCCGGAGTTGACCTCGGTGATCTCGCCGACAAATCCGAGACGTTCGTCCTTCGGACGGGCGACAAACAGGTTGCCGTCGAGGCCGTTGACGCCGGTGGCGAGCGCGCCGTGCGCGTTGATGAGACGGACGATGTCGGGATTGATTTCACCCGCCAGGGTGGCCTGAACGACCCGCATCGTCTCGGCATCCGTGACCCGAAGACCCTCGAGCCACTGAGGTTCAACTCCACGCTGATGCATCGCTTCACTGATCCGCGGTCCCCCACCGTGGACGATGACCACGTTGATTCCCACGTAGTGGAGCATCGCGATGTCGTCGGCGAACGTATTGCGTAGACCCTCGTCGACCATGGCCGAACCGCCGTATTTGATCACTACCGTCTTGCCGCGATGCGACTTTATGAACGGCATCGACTCCGAGAAGATTCGGGCCTTCCCCATCGTGCTGGCAATCCGGGGTTTCCCGTGGTCGGGCGGTGTGTGTCCGGTAGTCATGATCGCGCCGCGTTGAATCGGACATAGTCGGGGGTCAAATCGGTCGTGAAGACTCGTGCGGTTCCAGAGCCGTTCCCCACACTGATCGTCACGCCGAAGTCTCCCTCCATCGCTTCGCTGACAGCATCCTCGTCAACCTCGACACCGACCCCTCGGCGGGCGACGGTGGTGCCGGCGAACGCGATCGTGAGGTCGTCGAAGTCGACTTCTTCGTCGACCTCACCGAGTGCCCCGACGACCCTCCCCCAATTGGGGTCGGCACCGTAGAACGAGGACCGCACAAGGGCGGAGTCGGCCACACTCCTCCCAATGCTCCTGGCGGCCGCATCGTCAGCGGCCCCGGTCACCGCTATCGTCACGACCCGACTCGCTCCCTCTGCATCGGCCGCGATGTGACGGGCCAGGTCGACGGCTGCGTTCGTAAGAGCTGCCGCAAGATCGGCAGGTTCCGGCGACACATCGGACGCACCCGACGCCAGGACGATCACGGTGTCGTTGGTGGAGGGACACCCGTCGACGTTCAAGGCATGGAATGAGTGGTCAACAGCAGTTCGAAGCGCCCGATCGAGTACCGGGGCGGTGACCACGGCATCGGTGGTGAGCACCACCAGCATGGTGGCCATGTCCGGCCGGATCATTCCGGCCCCTTTCGCCATGCCGCCGACGGTGAATCCGTCGGCCTCGACAGTCACCTCCTTCGGCTCGGAATCGGTGGTCATGATCGCCCGGGCAGCGGCGTGGGCGTGTGCCGCATCGTCGCCGAGCGACGCGACGGCGTCGAATACGCCCGCCGTGATCGCTTCTGGAGCAAGGTGGGTGCCGATCATCCCGGTGGAACACACGAGTACGTCCTCAGGAGCACACGACAGGAGTTCGGCCGTCCGATTCGCCGTGAGTTCGGCGACCGCACGTCCGCGTTTCCCGGTGGCGGCGTTCGCGCAGCCCGAATTGAGGACAACCGCACGCGCTGTCGGGCACGCGGCGAGGTTTCTGCGAGAGAGCCGGACCGGCGCTGCCGCTGCCATGTTGGTCGTGAAGACGGCGGCGGCCGGAACCGGATGCATGGCGGCCACAACGGCGACATCGACGACTCCGTCCGGCTTGATTCCGGCCGAGATGCCTGCGGCTGTGAACCCTTTCGGGGCAAGGACACTCACGGCATCCATCCTTCCAAGGGCAGCCCGGCTGTTTCGTCGAGACCAAGCATGAGGTTGGCGACTTGCACGGCCTGCCCGGCCGCACCTTTGATGAGGTTATCGATCGCCGAGATGAGAACAGCGGTGCCGGTCCGCTCGTCGAAGTGCGCCGAGATGAGCGCCCGGTTCGATCCGACAACCCAGCGCGTTTCGGGGGATCCTTCGACAAGGGAAACGAACGGCTCATCCCCATACGCCTTCTCGAGCGCACCACGCAGGTCTGCGAGTGTTGTCCCCGCGACACCCCTGGCATAGATGGTGGTCAGGATGCCCCGCTGCATCGGGACCAGGTGTGGTGTGAAGGTGACCTCAACGGGGGCCGGTCCCACCCGGTCCAGCGCCCGTTCGATCTCGGGCCGATGCCGGTGGGTCAACACTTTGTAGGCCTTGACGGATTCGTCGACGGCGCCGAAGTGGAGATCAGCATGCATCCCTCGACCCGCGCCCGAGACGCCCGACATGGAGTCGACAACGATGCCCGTCGGTTCTACAAGGCCGCCGGCGAGCACCGGAGCGAGCGGGAGAATCGCCGATGTGGGGTAGCAGCCGGGCACGGCCGCCCGGTCTGCGCCTGCGATATCGCGCCGGAAGAGTTCCGGGAGTCCGTAAACCCAGCGGCCGAGTTCGTCGGGATACGGATGGTCCAATTCGTAGGCGGCAAGGTACCGATCCGGCGTGTCGAGACGAAAGTCACTTCCTATGTCAACCACCGCTATCCCCCGGTCGAGGAGAGCCATCGCAGGCTCGGCCGACGCGCCGTGGGGTAGCGCAAGGAAGGCGAGGTCCACGCCCGGCGTCCCCGCAGGATCGTTTGAGTGGAGCACCCGATCGCTACCACGGAGATGTGGATGCACGGAACCGAGGTCCTTCCCTGCCGCGGTGTGGGCACCGAGGTAGGAGATCTCAAGATTCGGATGACCGTCGATCAGACGGATCAGTTCACCACCGGCGTAGCCGGACGAACCGAAGATGGCGACAGCATGTGGCATACGGGCCCTCGAGCGAGCAGCGAATATACGCATATTCAGAAAGTAATGCAACGCCCCGCAGATTGCGCTCGCCGCACGAAGTGCGCGAACCTGTCGCCGTAGGCAGCCAACATCGGAGACACCTCGTGCCGATCGACCCGATCCTTGCCCACCAGTACGGGTGGGACGAAGCGTTGCTCTTCGTCGTGCCGATCGTGATCGCGGTCGTGGTGGTGAGAAGACTCGACAAGAGATCCAGGCGCGAAGAGAAACCGCCGTCGGAAGAGGATTGAGACACGAGACTGGCGGCTGGTGGCGACCAGCTCTCCTCTCTCCGCTTGTGCAGCAGCACGACCTCGGCAAGACTCAATCCATCCTGCAAGAAGGAGGACGCAGTGCCACTCGCGCCGATCGAAGTATTGGTCATCGGCTTCCCGGACAGTCAATTCACCGGTGGGATATTGCCGGAGTTAGAGACCCTCGTTGAGAACGGTGTGATCACCGTCGTCGACGCGGTCCTGATCATGAAGGATGAGGAAGGAACCGTCGCCTTCGTCGAGTTCGACCAGATCGACGCGACCGCAAGCATCGCCGCGTTCAGCCGGTTGCTTGCTGAAGGAAACGGCCTGCTCTCCGATGAGGATGTCGAGGAGTTCGCCGCAGCACTCGAACCCGGTTCCTCGGCGGCCGCGCTCGTCTTTGAGCACACGTGGTTCAAGCCACTTCGCGACGAGATCCTGGACTCTGGCGGGATTCTCCTCGCCAACATGAGGGTTCCGGGCCTCGTCGTCGACGAGGTGCTCGCCATCGTTGAAGAACTCGAAGACGAATAGGGAGGAACGAATATGCCAAGGAGAAGAGGACGGCCAGGCATCGTGAGAACGATGGGCAGGACTGCGGTCATCGCGGGGACCGCAACCGCCGTGAGCGGGGGTATGCAACGCCGCTCCGCATCGAAGCAGCAGGAGGCCTACGAGCAGGATGCGGCGAATCAAGCCGCCTACGAGTCGCAGGCCCAGCTTGCCGACATGCAGGCACAAATGGACGCCATGAAGGCCCAGCAGGCTCCACCCGCCGCACCCGCCGCACCCGCCGCACCCGCCGCACCCGCCGCACCCGCCGACGACACGATGGCCCAACTGAAGCAGCTCGCCGATATGAAGACGTCTGGACTGTTGACCGACGAGGAGTTCGCAGCAGCGAAGGCCAAGCTGCTCGGCTGAGCCCCGCAACACGCCATACGAAGGACCGGGACTCCGGGGGGCGAGTGCCCCACGGTCTTCCGACCCTGGCGGTATATCAAAAGCGACGGCAGGCTATCCCGACATGAGATCGAGGGCCGGCTTCCTATTCGCGCTTGTTGCGGTGCTCTTCGCCGTTGCGCTGCCCGCGTCCGCCCAGTCGGACGCCGACGAAGACACTGTCGTCCGCGCCGTGTTCTTCTTCTCGCCGACCTGTGGCCACTGCGAATACGTGATCAACGAAGTCCTACCCGGCGTCTTCGAGCAATACGGAGGAGAACCGTCGGTGTTCTTCGACGACGCCCTTCCCCCGGAAGACGTGGCCTTCTACGAGATGACCAACGGCACACTTGACATCCTCTTCGCAGACGTCCAGGTCGAGGCCGGCGCTGATCTGTACGAGTCCGACACCGAGCGTCTCGGGATCACGGACGATCGGCGGGGTGTTCCGCGCCTTGTTGTGATGGATGACTACTACGTCGGGTCGGGCGAGATTCCGGCAGAACTTCCTGGCATCATTGAAGCGGGCCTTGAAGCGGGCGGCATCCCGTGGCCGAATATCCCGGGAATCGAAGACGCCATTGCCGCCGTTCCAGGGATGGCAGACGGCAACCAGCCGGTCGGCGACCAGGAAACGCCGGGCGACGAACCAGGCACAGAGACCTCCCCAATCGAGAACGGAGCAGCCGCACTCCCGGCAGCCGAGGATGAGACCGTCGCCGATCGATTCGGCAATGACCCAGTGGGCAACAGCCTCGCCGTCGTCGTTCTCGTCGCAATGATCGCGAGCCTCGTTGCTGTGCCGATCATGGTCAGCAAAGGTCTGTTGGGATCGGCGCCCGTTTGGCTGGTTCCGGTGCTCGCTCTTGTCGGCATCGGTGTCTCGATCTATCTCGGAAGTGTGGAAGCAAGCGGCGCCGATGCCGTGTGCGGGCCGGTGGGAGACTGCAACGCCGTGCAGCAGAGCGAGTACGCATCGATCTTCGGCATTCCGATCGGTGTCCTCGGTGTTGTCGGATACGGCCTGCTGCTCGCAGGCTGGGTCGTGTCGAGAGTCTCAAAGGGAACGCTCGCCGATCTCGGGCTCGTCCTCGCCGGGGCCGTCGCGTTCGGTGGAACGCTGTTCTCGATCTACCTCACGTTCCTCGAGCCATTCGTCATCGGGGCAACGTGTATGTGGTGCCTCACTTCGGCCGTCGCGATCGCGGGCTTGTTGTGGTTGACCGCCGGCCCGGCGTGGGCCGCTTTGGCACGGCTCCGCTCGTCGTAGCCGGTTTCTCCGCTCCTCAGCGCTCGTAGGTACCCATCAGGGTTGCATCACCAATCACGTGTCCCGCCGAGGCCGATAGCAGCTCGTCCTTCGTTGCGCCTTCTTCGAGAGCCAGTACTGAGTCGAGGGCCAGGATCTTGAAGAAGTAGCGATGTGTACCCGACGGTGGACACGGCCCACCGTAGCCCAATCGCTTCCAGGAGTTCACTCCCCCGGTGCCGAGGTCGCCAACGTTGGCCGGGATCACCTCGGTCGGCTGGATGTTGAAGGCTACCCAGTGGTCGAACGTTCCGACGGAGGCGTCCGGATCATCCATGATGAGGGCGAGGGAGACGGTGCCCTCCGGAATCCCGGCGAGGTTCAGCTCGGGAGACTCATCCGCACCATCACAGGTGAACCGTGCAGGGATCGCACCCTCGGACTCGAGGTCGGGCGACGAGAGTTTCATAGCTCCTCCTTGCGTCGTGGTGGTGGCCGCGACGGTTGCTGAAGTGGCTGCGATGGTTGTGGTTGACGCCGGCTCCGATTCGCTGCAGGAAGCGGCGATGAGGATCACCACCGGAGCGATCAGGGCTGCTCGTCTCATTCACCGAGTATGGCCTGCCGAACCGATCGCTGCTACCCCTGTTCCTCAGCCCACCGGTCGAGCATCGCATAGGCTTCATCCTCGCTGTACGGGCCTTCGTCGATGCGCCGCTCGTACAGCATCTTCATCAGCTCGCCAACCTGCCTGCCCGGTTCAAGGCCGAGGTGTGCCATGACTTGGTTGCCGTCGATCGGCGGACGGAGGGCATCGAGCTCCTCCTCCTCGCGGAGCACGGCAATTCGCTCCTCGAGCTCGTCGATTCTTCGGCTGATCGTCCGTTCGCGCCGCCGATTCCGAGTAGTGACGTCGCAGCGAACAAGTTCGTTCAGATCAACAAGGAGCGGACC
>Ga0316193_10002912_pt1 | contig 12192 bp, 15 predicted proteins | sample MerIslsedime2_MG_FD_207735 | JGI IMG/M metagenome (GOLD analysis project Ga0316193, IMG submission 207735) | Coastal sediment microbial communities from Maine, United States - Merrow Island sediment 2 | ecosystem: Environmental > Aquatic > Marine > Coastal > Sediment | place: USA: Maine... | reverse complement strand
CCCGCATTATCGCGAACACCGCGCGATCCCAAAACGGCAGCAGGAAAAGGCGCTATACCGAAGCTCTGGTAAATCGTATTAGCCTATTTGCGCAGACGTTCCATTTTCCAGCCTGTTGCCAGGTTGTCCTGACATAGCCCGTAACGAAACGGTGCTGTCATATAGGGCAGAACGTAGCGTAGATCGGTAAACCAGACGCAGTACCCGTCAGCCGTGTTATCTATCCGGTACAGTACAGGGAATTCAGCAAAACGCCGGAAATAATCCAGCTGGGGGTCTTCCCAGAGTGTACGAATATAGCCGACATTTTTCCTGTCGTCACCGAATCGCCTGTACTTTTCCCAGGACAGTTTGTCCGGTGCCTTGTAGGTTGTGTGCACACCGTTCCAGAATCCGTTTGCATCGGCTGTTGCGGAATAACCGCCGGCAAGATTGACGTAAGCAACCTCATAGCGGCTGCCATTGTCGATGATCAGTTTCCAGTTAAAAGGTGAGGCTGGTTGTGGCAGGGCCGTGGCGCTGGCATCAAACAGGTTCTCCCGGCGCATCTGTTCGTGTGCCAGTGACAGGGCCTGGTGCTTCAGAAAGCCCTGGAAACCGATATAGGCAACCAGCACGGTCAGGCTGAGGCGCGGCAGCCACTGATATTGCTTGCTTAACCCGGCCAGGAATCCTGCCAGCACGATAGCCGAGAACCAGGGATCGATAATAAAGGTCGTTCCGATACTGGCACGCCAGCCGGAAAGTGGAGCAAATACCTGTGTACCGAATACGGTGATCAGATCGGCGAGAATATGTGACAGTACCGAGACACCGGCAAGTACGGTTACAAAGGGCCACGCCTTGCGTTGTTTGAATGCAAAGGCCAGCGCTATGCCTGCCAGCAGTGCCCACAGTGGCAACAGCACAAAGGAATGTGTGATGCTCCTGTGCCAGAGGGTCATATAAACCATCGGGTCGATCCAGGACGCGATGTAGTCTATATCCGGAAACGCGCCTGCGATGGCGCCCACAGCCATACGCTGGCGATCTGTCAACGGTTGCCGTGATCGTGAAGCAGGAAATACCGAACGCACCACCAGCGCGCCCAGTAATGCGTGAGTTACGGTATCCATTCAGCGGCCTGATTGTTCAATAGCGTCGACATGGTGGCTGGATGGTACAGACTGTGCGGTTGACGTGTATAAAAAAGCCCCTGTAAGGGGCTTTTAAATAGTCGTGCTTTACTCTCGGTCTAGCTGCAGCCCTTGGGGCGTGGTAGTCCGGCGACCTTGTTGGCACATTTGATCAGCCCGGTTGGGAACAGGGAATAGATATATTTCTGGTCGCTGCGGTCTTTGCCGTATTTTTTCTTCATCATTTTGGAGAAGTTGCGGGGCTCGGCTACGCTGCCATTGTCCTGGAAGTATTCCCGCGCCAGGTTGATAATATCCCAGTGTTCCTCGGTGAGTTCAGGGATCCTCTCCTTTTTGGCGATTTCAACCGCCAGGCCTTCGCTCCACTCGTCCAGGTTGTTCAGCCAGCCGGCTTCGCTGAGCTCGATGACTTTACCGTCTACTTCTGCTTGCATTGTTAAGTGCTCCTTCCCATCTTTAGTATCACTGCTCGATAATAGTTGACTAATTTTATCAGGTATTATTGGCGATTTCTAATTATTGAATAAAACAAGTGATTCATAAGGTTATATTGTATGGATGCGCTGATATGCACGCGCAAATGGCTGAATGCGTGATGAGTTGCTACAATGTCGGCACCGGCCGGAAAGGCCGGTTTTTTTACGCTTTATGGTGACCTGTACCGGTCCCCTTGCGACAATAAACTGTGAACCCGGTCAGACCTGGAAGGGAGCAGCCGCAGCAGTGGATTTGGGCGCCGGGGTGTGGCTGGTGCGGGTCGCCTCCATTATAATTGACCCCTATTAGAGATAATCACCGGATTATTCATGAGTTACCAGGTCCTGGCGCGTAAATGGCGGCCGCGCAAGTTTGCCGAAATGGTGGGGCAGGGGCACGTTCTGCAGGCCCTGATCAATGCGCTGGACCATGATCGTCTGCACCACGCTTACCTGTTTACCGGCACGCGCGGCGTGGGCAAGACCACCGTTGCACGTATTTTTGCCAAATCCCTGAATTGTGAGGCCGGCGTCAGTGCCGAACCCTGCGGTCAGTGTGCGAGTTGTGTGGAGATCGACGAAGGCCGCTGCGTGGACCTGATCGAAGTGGATGCCGCCTCCCGCACCAAAGTCGAGGATACCCGCGAGTTGCTGGATAATGTCCAGTATGCGCCGACGCGCGCACGCTACAAAGTCTACCTGATCGACGAAGTCCACATGCTGTCGGCGCACAGTTTCAACGCCCTGTTGAAAACGCTGGAAGAGCCGCCACCGCACGTCAAGTTCCTGCTGGCCACCACCGATCCGCAGAAGTTGCCGGCTACGGTGCTGTCGCGCTGCCTGCAGTTCAATCTCAAGCGCCTGTCGATGCCGTTGATTACCGGTCACTTGCAGCACTTGCTGGATGCCGAAAAAGTGGACACCGACAGCATGGCATTGCGCCTGCTGGCGCGCGCAGCGGACGGCAGCATGCGCGATGCACTCAGCCTGCTGGATCAGGCCATTGCCTTCGGTGGCGGTATGGTGCACGAGGCGGAAGTGCGTACCATGCTCGGTACTATCGAACGCGGGCGGGTGGTCGAGCTGCTGGACGCGCTGGCCAGTGCTGATGGTGCGGAACTGTTGAGCATCGTTGACCGGCTGTCGCAGCAGGCGCCCGATTATGAAACCCTGCTTGCCGAATTGCTTACCTGTCTGCAACAGATTGCTATTGCGCAAACCCTGCCTGACGCTGTAGATGAACACCTGGAGGAACGTGACAAGGTGCTGGAACTTGCTGCGCGTATGGCAGCCGAAGATGTGCAGCTGTTTTACCAGATCGGCCTGATCGGACGGCGCGACTTGCAGCTGGCGCCGGATCTGCGCGGGGGGCTGGAAATGGTGTTGTTACGCATGCTGGCTTTTCGTCCGGCTGTGTCGGGCCAGCTTGAGGCGCCTGCCAGCGGTATGCCGGAAACAGCAGCAAAACCGACGGCTACCAGGAGCGTGAAAACTGACACGGCTGCACCGCGACCTGCAGCTCAGCCGGTTGCAGTATCCGCTGGCGATGACTGGCCAGTACTGATAGACGCCATGCATCTTAAAGGCATGTTGCGCGAGCTGGCGATGAACTGTTCGGTACAAAACAAACAGGGCGACCACTGGCAGCTGGTGCTGGACACTAACCACCGGCAGTTGTTCAGCAAGGAACGGCTGCAGCGCCTGGAGAAATCGCTGTGTGACTGTTTGCAGGTCCCGCTGAGACTTGAAATCGATACACAGCGCAGCACCGATAATACGCCGGCAGAGAAGCAACGCCGTACAGAGGAAACGCGCCAGGCGGATGCAGTCAGTGCCATTACCGATGATCCGAATGTGAAAGCCATACAAAAGGCGTTTGATGCTACCCTGCACAGGGAAACCATTCGCCCTGTCGACAACTGAAACCCGAGGTGGAACACGTATGAAAGGTGGACTTGGAAACCTGATGAAACAGGCCCAGGAAATGCAGGCCAACATGCAGAAGGCGCAGGAAGAGATCGCTACCCTGGAAGTGACCGGAGAATCCGGTGGCGGACTGGTAAAGGTGACGATGACTGGCCGGCACGAAGCACGCCGAGTGGTGATCGATGACAGCCTTGTGGGAGACGATAAGGACATGCTGGAAGACCTGATCGCTGCGGCTATCAATGACGCCACGCATAAAGTCGAGGCCGCTACCCAGGAACGCATGTCGGGTATGACGGACGGCCTTAACCTCCCGGCGGGTATGAAACTGCCGTTCTAGCCGGAAATTTATGTCCGCATCACCCCTGATCAGCCAGCTGATGGATGCGCTGCGATGTCTGCCCGGCGTTGGCAATAAAACAGCACAGCGCATGGCGTTTCACCTGCTCGAACGCGACCGGGACGGTGGCCGGCAGCTGTCGAGGGTGCTGGCGCGGGCGATGGACGAAGTCGGCCACTGTATTGATTGCCGTACCTTGTGCGAAACCGAGCAATGCGCCCTGTGTGCCAGTGGCAGCCGTGAACCGGAGCTGTTATGTGTTGTTGAAACCCCCGTCGATGTAGACGCTATCGAGCAGGCCACGAATTTCCGCGGACGTTATTTTGTTCTGATGGGGCACCTGTCACCGCTGGATGGTATCGGGCCTGAACAGCTCGGACTCGACCAGCTCGATGAACGCTTTGCCAGCGGTGAGCTCAAGGAAGTGATCCTCGCAACCAATCCCACGGTCGAGGGTGAGGCCACCGCCCAGTACATCAGCGAACTGGCCCGTGCACAGGGCATTCACACCACCCGTATCGCACACGGTGTACCGATGGGTGGCGAGCTGGAATACATCGACAGTGGCACGCTTGCACACGCCTTCTCCGGACGCCGTGATTTCTAGCGTGATAGCCCATTTTAAGCAGCGCGCGTAACCCATTGAAGTAAAAGATAACGAACGTGCCATGATCGGCATGATTTCGACGGAATTCTGGCAGGGTGCAGAAGGCAAAAAAAGGTGTAAACTTTTTCCCGGAACCCGCGCTCTAAGTCGATAGTACGCACAGGATTGAACGTCGCAAATGGACATCAGCAGATCGCCGGCAACGCATTTATTGCAGTCGTCGCCGGTATCAGTCAGGAACACCAGACAGCCTGCTTCGATCGAAGTAGTCGAGCCCGTGGAAAAAATCACTCCGCGGCAACGGACTCGTGAGTCTTTTGAACGGGTTGTCCAGGGCGAGCTGTTGCAGAAAGAGCGTACGTCCTATCAGTCGACGCGCGGTTTTATCAATGAACGCAATGTGGGGCAGGCCCGGCCCGCTGCCGGGCAGCGAGAGCCAGGGAGTCAATCCCACGCCGCCATCTTCCAGTATCTGAATAATACACGCCCGGAAGCGATCTCTGATCTTACCCAGGGCAAATCAGTCAATTTCTTTGTTTAGTCTTTTGTAGTTAGAGCCATTTCTGCTCCGCGTTCTGTTAACGGGACAGCAGTGAATATAATTGCTTAATTATATTCTGGAGTAGGAAAACTAAAATCAGTTTGAATCCAGCTGATGTCACTGTAAATGTAGCAGGCTCGGGTGGTGGTGGCACCGGCAGTGGTACTGCCGATTACACCTTTTACATTGGCAACGGTCTTGTCAACATTACGGCCAGTCCAGACACAGGTAATGGTGCAACAACTATTAATGTCTGGGGATACGGTGATGTGGCAGGTGAGAACACCACGTTCCCTGGCCCTGCCATTGATACTGTCGAAGGGACAACCGGCAGCCGCAGGTCGTTCACACTGCATAACATTGATGGCTTTGCAGTGCCGAACCCGAGGAGTGTGACGAGTCTGGAAGTGTCTCCCGGGCAAACCAAGGATGTCATGGTGACACTGCCAAACAGTAGCGGCACCTGGTATCCGGAAGTCAGCTACGGGGATCTGCGTAACAACAACACCTACAGTAATGGGACTGTCTATACGCAGCTGGATTTCCAGGAAACGCTGTCCGGCACAGAAAGCCCCCCATCCTGATGGTGGGGACCTTCTCGTGTTCAGTACGCAGACAGCGTTTTGCGGAAACCTGACCGTGGGTTATCCAGTTGCCGTAAAAAAAAGAACCCCGCCGAAGCGGGGTTCTTTGTATCGGTTTATCCGATAAGGTCTTGCTTAGGCGGTAACGTTGGCCGCCTGGAGACCCTTAGGGCCTTTTTCTACCTCATAGGTGACCGGCTGACCTTCGGCCAGAGTTTTGAAACCCGAGCCCTGAATCGCATTAAAATGCACGAATACGTCATCGCCGCCATCGTCCTGAGAAATAAAACCAAAACCTTTGGCTTCGTTAAACCACTTTACAGTACCTGTAGCCATATCACTTTTCACCTAAATAAATTAAACAAGTTGCGTACAGGTAATGAAACAAGGAATTCATGGGGGTAACACGGAGGCAACAACCAAGACTGCCAATAACAAAATCTGTAGCAGCATGCACTATAGGAGCATTTTTCCGATTTTTCAAGAAATATAATTTATATTTCAGGCAGATAAAGCAAGAGCTTATGGAGTCTTCGGCTTTTATCAGGTATTTGGCGGAATATTGGGTCTGGATAAAAAAATGGCGGCCCGAAAGCCGCCATTTGGATATATGTAGATTAAGTATTAGTGATGCTTGCGTTTATGTTTGTTCTTGGCATGGCCCGGCGGGGTACGATGCCCATATGCATGACCTGGAGGTCCATTGTGGCGGTGTGAGTCCTCCACATAAATAACCGTTTTTTCCTGCTTGCTATCATTATCTTTGGTTGCAACCGCAGTGCCAACTGCGGCACCCAACGCGCCGCCGACAATAGCGCCCTCGCGGCCTCCAACTTCAGAGCCAACGGCTGCACCAACACCACCACCGATTGCGCCGCCTAATACGGCATCAGTATCAACTGCAAGTGCAGGCATACTGGCAAGTAATGAAAAGGAAAGTACTATTGTGCAGGATCGTTTCATGACGGTGCGCCTTTTATGGTCTTGTGAGGTTTATCGGTTCGCCTGATCCGTATTTCGACCATATTTAATGGCACCTGAGCCGGGCTTCAGAAAACTGTGATCTGCGTCACATTTTTCCAGGCGGCGTATACGTGAGCATTGCAAACCGAAACAGCTGTTCTCATTAGCACAACCAGATTGATCCCGGCCCTGCGGCGCGCTACTCTTGTACAAGATCAGTCGCTCAGTAACAGGAGGCTCCATGACCGATTGCCTGTTCTGCAAAATGGTGTCGGGCGAGATTACACCGGACACGATCTATGAAGATGATGATGTGCTGGCATTTCGCGATATCAATCCGCAGGCGCCGGTGCACGCACTGGTGATTCCCAAACAGCATGTGTCCACCATCAATGACCTGGACGCTGACAGTGCGGTGCTGGTCGGGAAGATGATGATGGCCGCGGCCAGGATTGCGCAGCAGGAGGGGTTCGCAGAGCAGGGCTATCGTACCATCATGAACTGCAACGCCCACGGCGGACAGACAGTATTTCATATCCATCTGCATTTACTGGGCGGCCGGGTCATGGGCTGGCCGCCGGGGTAACGATGGCCCACCAGCTATCGCGCTGGCGGGTTACTCATGGCGGTCACCAGCTGCTCATAGTTCCTGAACCTGTGCTCGTTAATCATCCCGCTGCGCACCGCATCCTGTACCGTACAGCCCGGTTCGCTGATGTGCCGGCAGTTATGGAAGCGGCAGGTACCCAGATAAGGTTCGAACTCCCTGAAGCCCTTCGCCAGTTCATCCACCGGCACCTGGCACAGGGTGAAGTCGCGCACGCCTGGTGAATCGATCAGGTCGCCCCCGTCGGGCAAATGGTAGAGCATGGTTGCCGTGGTGGTGTGGCGCCCCAGCCCGGTTACCTGGGACAGTGCTCCGATGCGTATATCAAGGTCTGGAAGCAGCGCCTGCACCAGTGACGATTTGCCGACCCCTGACTGGCCTACCAGGATGCTGGTGTGTGATTTGAGTTGCCGGTGCAGTTCCTTCAGGCCGTCGGTGGTACGGGTACTGGTAAACAGCTGTGTATAGCCGATGTCCCGGTAGATGCCCAGGCGCTGTTCCAGTTTGTGACGGCTTTCATCGTCCAGTGTATCGGACTTGTTCACTACGATAACCGGGGTCGCATCCATCAGTTCTGCGGCTACCAGGTAGCGGTCCAGCATGCCGTACTCAAAACTGGGCCGGGTCGCAATGACCACTACGATCTGGTCAAGGTTGGCCGCGACCGGACGCACCCGGTTATTATGGTCAGGGCGCGCCAGCGTGGTTTCGCGCTCGAGTACCTGGGTGATCACACCTTCACGTGGGTTGCTGGCCTGCCAGAGTATCCGGTCACCGCATACGGTGCGGGGCAGGTTTTTACGCGTCGCGCAGCGATACACTTCACCTTGCTGGCCTTCCACCAGGCTGACCTGGCCAAAATGAGCGAGCACCAGACCGGGCTGGCCTTGCGGTTTGCCGGGTTGTCTGGTGGCAGGGGATCGTGCATGGCGGCGGCGGGCTCCCACGAGGACCAGTTAGTTCAGACGTCGCCGGGGGCTAGCGCGTCGATTCTGGCCGCGCAGATGAAGTCGTTCTCTGACAGACCGCCTACCGAGTGGGTGCTGTAATGGACAACGCAGCGGTTGTATCCGACTTCGAGATCGGGGTGGTGATCCTGGTGGTGAGCGACCCAGGCCAGTGCGTTGACGAAGGCGATGGTCTGGTAATAGTTCTTGAACCGGAAACTGCGATGGATCATCCGGCCATCTTCGCTGAGCGACCAGTCAGCGTGGATTTTCGTTATCAGCGTCTGTACCGCACCGCTGTCCAGCTGACTGGTTTCGCGCTGGCAGTGCCGGTCAGTCAGCCTGGCGTCACTCGTCATGCTATTTCGCGAAATGGTAGAACGACTGATCCAGGTAGTCCGCTACACTGCTGGCATCTTCGTCGAACCATTGTGCACCCACGTTAAGCTGGCAGCGCTTGACCTGCTTGTCCAGCGCTGCACGGCTGTCAATAAAACGGTCCTTGCGTGTGTAGACTTCGTTGCCATGACACTTGGTGCAGTTTTCATCGTGCAGTTTTTTACCCTTGCCGGCGTCCGCCAGAACAGAAGGACTGGCGCCGAACAGGATAAGAAGCAATACAAGTTGTTTCATTATAATGTCTCCCCTTCACTCGAGTGGTGCTTACTTAAGCACATTTTTACGGTGTTGTCGGGTTACGCTACGCTAACCCGACCTACAGAGCAAAGATAGTCTCAGCTCTAACCAAGCGCTATCCCTATCACCCCATCTTAGTGGATAAATGCGCGACCCGCACGGGTGCGGGCGGATGTGAGTCGTAGAATGCTGAATACAGCGGGTCAGGCGTCAGCGTGCTGGCATTTTCCTTGTACATTTTTACCAGCGCCCGGATCAGGTCAGCCGCACTGGCCTGACGGGCGGCATAATCATCAGCCTCGAATTCGTGTTTGCGAGAGAACCAGGAAGACAGTGGCTGCATAAACACCGTAAATACCGGCGACACCATCAGGAATAGCAGCAAGGCCAGGTGGTTTGATGCCTGCTGCACGCCGAGACCCTGGTAGAACCAGTCCTGTTCGATCAGCCAGCCCAGCAGCGCCAGTCCCGCGAGGCTCATCAGCATCATGGTAATAATGCGCTTCTGCACATGTTTGCGTTTGAAATGCCCCAGTTCGTGTGCCAGCACTGCTTCGATTTCATCCGCTTCGAGCGTTTTCAGCAGGGTGTCGAAAAATACAATGCGCTTGTTCTGGCCCAGACCGGTGAAGTAGGCGTTACCGTGCCCCGAACGGCGCGAGCCGTCCATGACGTAGATGCCCTTGCTTTTGAAACCGCAGCGGTCCAGCAAGGACTGGATACGCTGTTGCAGGCCTTCGTCATCCAGCAGCGTGAACTTGTTGAACAGCGGAGCGATTACTGCCGGATAGGCCCACAGCATGGCGAGGCTGAAGCCTGCCCACAGCAGCCACAGGTAGAACCACCACAGCGGCCCGGATTCCTGCATCAGCCACAGCGCAGCCCAGGCCAATGGCACACCCAGAACCAGCATCAGTAGCGTCTGTTTCAGCATGTCGCCGAAAAACACAGCGGGCGTGGTTTTGTTAAAACCGAAACGTTCTTCTGTGACAAAGGTGTGATACAGCGAGAAGGGCAAGCCGAGAAATGCCATGATCAAAAAGGCGCTGATCAGCATGCTGACTCCGGTCGGGATCGCAGTCCAGCCCAGTTGCTGCCAGCTGCTGTCCAGCCATTGCAGTCCACCACCCAGTGTCCAGGCAACCAGCAGCAGGCTGTCGTAAACGAGTTCCAGCCGACCCTGGCGGGTATTGGCGAGAGTATAGTCGGCTGCTTTCTGATGTGCGTCCAGCTGGATGTTATCGGCGAAGGCGTCGGGTACGCGGGCGCGGTTGGCGCTGACGTTGCGAATCTGGCGTTGTGCCAGCCACAGCTTCAGAATCACAGAGGCGCCCAGTGCAAGCAGGAAAATCCACGAGAAGTTGTTCATAACTAAAAAATAATGGCGTTTGTGTGAGTCGTATCAGGGTAGCCTTTGCTACAATGCAACACAACCATAAGGAGCATCGGGAATGTCAGACAAAAAAACCAACCTCATCTGGATTGACCTGGAAATGACCGGCCTGGATACCTTTCAGGATGAGATTATCGAGATCGCGACCCTGGTGACCGACTCACAGCTGAATGTGATAGCCGAGGGCCCGATGCTGGCCATTCACCAGCCTGATGAACTGCTTGCGGCGATGGATGAATGGAATACCCGGCAGCACGGCAAGTCCGGTCTGACGCAGCGCGTGAAGGACAGTACGCTGACAGTGCAGGATGCAGAGCGTATGACGCTGGAGTTTCTGGCCGAACACGTTAACGCCGGTGCCTCGCCCATGTGCGGGAACTCCATCTGCCAGGACCGGCGTTTCATGGCGCGCCTGATGCCGGCTCTGGAAGAGTTTTTTCATTACCGCAACCTGGATGTCAGCACCCTCAAGGAACTGGGTAAACGCTGGGCGCCCAAAGTGATGGCCGGCTACAAAAAGGAACCGACCCATCTCGCCATGAACGATATCAAGGATTCCATCGCCGAACTGCAATACTACCGCGAGCACCTGTTCAAGCCGTTCCCTGAATGAGGGCAGACAACCCGGCGTACGGCGCACTGCTGGTGAGCTGCGCCGCGCTGATGTTTGCCTCAATGGGCGTGCTGGTACGGTTTGCATCCGGCGAGTTACCCAATGAGACGGTGGTCTTTTTTCGTAACCTGTTCGGTTTGATGGTGCTGTTGCCACTGGTATGGCGGCGGGGTGTCAGCCACTCGCTGAAAACCGCATACCCGTTACTGCACCTGTTGCGCAGCCTGTGCGGTCTCGCAGCGATGTACTGCTTTTTCTATGCGCTGGCCAATATGCCGCTGGCGAGCGCCGTACTGCTTAACTTTACGGCACCCCTGTTTATTCCATTTATCGCCATGATCTGGTTAAAGGAGCCGGTTGGCTCACGCGTGGCTGCTGCGATCCTTGTCGGTTTTGCAGGCGTATTGTTTGTACTCAAACCGGGCAGTGGCCTGTATTCACAGGTGGCGCTGATCGGTCTGGCGTCGGGTGCATTTGCGGCTGTTGCCATGGTGAGTCTGCGGCGTTTGTCACGTACCGAACCACCGTTCCGTGTGGTGGTGTTTTATGGCATCACCTGTACCAGCCTTTCTTCCATTCCCATGTTGTGGAGCTGGCAGACACCGGGTATCCAGGCGCTGATGCAGCTGGCCGGTGCCGGTACCTTTGCGACAGCCGGTCAGTACCTGTTGTCAAAGGGGTATGCTTATGCGCCCGCAGCACAGATAGGACCCTTTACCTATACATCCGTTGTTTTCGCCGCGGGCTACGGCTGGTTCTTCTGGCAGGAAATGCCCGACGGGTTGTCGGCCACCGGCACGTTGTTGATTATCATTGCCGGTGCACTGGCGATGCGGCAGAGAAAAGTGCCGATGGTTGCCTGACGTACCTCCACCAAACACATTGGCTTTCACGGTCAGTCATATTCGCTGTCCTTCGAGTTGATCCTTGAGAACACGGTTCTCATTGATGAGATAATAGATGGCCACCTGTTGGTGGCGGTTAAGCCAGTCGGCCGGGCAATTACGAGGAGGTGGAAGGGTTGTATGACATCGGTCATTGCTTGGGCTGATTATCCGTAATATTGTCTGATGACAGTATCATACGGCTCGTCTGGGTGTAAAATGGCAGTAGCGATTGCCTGTCGCCGTTGTTAGTAACGGCGAAACGTGACGCTATCGGTATCGGATACCGGTGTTATTTAAGCAGACAGCTTAACCCCGTGTCCGAAATCATGGGTAAGGATGATCAGTATCGAGGAACTGTCACTTGAGTGATAAAGTTGGTAAAGGAAGCATTGTAGAAACTTATGAAGGTGCAAGGCGTCTCGGCGTTTTTAAACAAAACAAGCACGTTTTGATTATTGACGACCAATCCACGGGTAGAGCTATCCTTGAACAAGTCATTCTACAGATTGCAGATAATATAAAAGTTACTGCCTTTG